>Ga0194053_10000023_pt1 | contig 108691 bp, 72 predicted proteins | sample SepL228m_MetaG_FD_161684 | JGI IMG/M metagenome (GOLD analysis project Ga0194053, IMG submission 161684) | Anoxic zone freshwater microbial communities from boreal shield lake in IISD Experimental Lakes Area, Ontario, Canada - Sep2016-L227-8m | ecosystem: Environmental > Aquatic > Freshwater >...
GCGTCCCCCTAAAGGTATAATATCACTTACCAAGTGATATTATACCATTTTGAAGATTTTATTGTCAATAGGTTTTTGGAATAATAATAAATATTTTTGAGAGGAAAAATAAATATCCCGCCTGTCTAAAACTTTTATCAAGGCGGGAAGAAATGGATATTATTTGTGTATATCACTTAATGTTGCGGGGTTAGGGATTAATCTCAGGTGACTGGGGTTTCATACTCGTCTGCTTGAACTTCCACCCCGTTACTCCAAGTTTTTTAGTTGGGAGTAAAGACACTGATGGTATATTTGCTAATGTCGAGAATCTATCATGAATCCTCCGTAAGTACATGATGCGCATTACTGCTTCCGCGCTTTGATCTGCTTTCCTGGCTGTGTCAGGGTAAGACTTATGATCTGACCATTGTTATCTTTCTCAAAAACAACGCTTGCATTCAAGATAGGAATGGTAAATTCGAGTTCTGATGTCGGCACAATGCGAATAGGAGGCTGCTTTGCGAGTTGCAGCATGAGATGTGTATCGTTGAGGGTCACTACCATCGATAACCCGGTTGGCGTCAGATATGTGCCGAGATAACCGTCAAGCTGTGTTAAAGCGTAAGGGGTTTTCGACTCAGGAAAGACGTCGGGCCATTGATATTCTTTAGCAATGGAGCGGATGATTTCATCGTGCAGTGGATACCCTTCATTTGAATTAATCATGATAACAGCACCTTTGCCAAGGTTGGGGTAAAAACGCAACTGTGTTATATAACCTTCAGTCCAGCCACTATGCGAGAAGTAGAACCCTTCATCTTTGCCGTCACATTCAAACCCCAAGCCAAAATAATGCTGCCCCTCTTGCTGGTCCGGCAATTGCGGGGTAAGCATCGCTTTGACTGTATGCCTGGAGAGCAGGCGCGGTGCTTTTTTCTCCTGCAATACCCCCATCAACTCCACGCCGACTTTGGCAAGGTCTGATGCGGTTGTCCAGAGACCAGCCGCTGCCATTTCCGGATAACAATACCATTTCCCCGGTAACGGAACCCCTTTCCATAGATGTGCCGTCGCCGCATGTTGGGCTCGATGTGCCGGAAGAGGTTGTTCATAGGTACTGTCGTGCATACCAAGCGGTGTCAGTACCAACTCCCGCATTATTTCAGTGAAGGGTTTACCTAGCAAATCAACAAGTACCTGTTGGGCAACTACCATTCCACCGCCGGAATAGCAAAATTGAATGCCCGGGAATATATTCGCTTCCACTTTCGGTGTGTTGGCGGGGGGGGCACCATTGAGAATCTGCACGATGCTGGGCAGTGGTTCTGTATAAAAGTAGCCGGGGAACATCTGCACGGTTAAGCCAGATGTGTGACTTAGTAAGTGACGCAATGTGATGCGCGGCTGCCAGCCCTCGTTTTCCGGAATTCGCCAGGAAATCAGATAGGAATTGACATCAGCATCAAGGTCGACTATTCCTTCCTGAACAAGATGCATCACCGCCAATGTAAAGATAGGTTTACTAATGGACCCGACCTGAAATAGCGTATTTGGCGTCACCAGTCTGGTGGAATTGGCATCCGCTACACCAAACCCGGCGGTCCAGGAAATTTCATAGTCATCGATGATGGCTATGCTAACACCCGGCGTGTGATAATACGCCATACGTTCTTCAATTGTGGCGGAAGGAGCAAATTTCCCGTCAAAGGCTGTCGTAGGGAGTAGATTTTGCACGACACGATCTCTATATTGATCCGTAAACGTCGATTTCATATTACCTTCCTATAAGCCAATGTTAGAGATACGTTCGCTTTGTCGTAGTCATATCCTCTTCCGTTCCGGGTGGCTTACTTTTCGGGTACAGGCACGAATATTGTGTTTGCTGGTGATTGGAAGCATACTGATAGTTGTAGTATTCAAGCCAGTCCCCTTATCCTGCCATCCTTCCTATTCATCACCTTCACTGATTTACACCCATCTGTCAGAAATCGTTTGAAATCGTCTGCACGACTGAAATCGACCTCCCCTAACCCTCCAAAGGAGGGGAATTTTCTCTCTTCTCTCCTCACCCTTCTCTCTTCCTAAATTATTCCCGCTTTCAGTAAATCTTTTAACATTAACATCCCTACAACTACACCGATTTCGTTCACTACCGGCATTTCGCCTATTTGCGGTGGTCCCTGCATTATATTCAGGGATTCGGCAGCTAACAGATCGGTGGTCAGGGTGCGCGGGTGCTGGGTCATGAATTGGCAGCATGGTTTATGCAGTGCTTTTTCGTCGCTCAGTAAGGCGCGGCGGATGTCGCCGTCAGTGATTAATCCGGCCAAGCTGCCTATTTTATCCACCACAACTGCTGCACCGGCATGGGCGCGGGTGATGGCAAACAGTGCTTCTTTCAATTCGTGTTCCGGCTCAATCATTGCCAATGCGTCGCCAGTTCGCATGATGTCGCCAACGGTCAGCAGCAATCGCCGTCCCAACGCGCCGCGCGGGTGCAAACGGGCGTAATCTTCGGTGGTAAAACTGCGTTTCAGCATCACAGAAACGCTCAAAGCGTCTCCCATGGCTATTTGCGCGGTTGTTGAGGTGGTGGGAGCCAGGTTAAACGGGCATACTTCGCGCTCAACGCCAGTATCCAATACTACTGTAGCGGCTTTTGCCAGCGAAGAATCGGTGCGGCCGGTTAAGGCGATAATTTGTACATCAATGCGGGCGATTGCAGGCAGTATAGCATTTAATTCCTCGGTATCGCCGCTGTTGGAAAGTGCTATCAGCACGTCGCCGGTGGTTATCATCCCCAGGTCGCCATGTACGCCTTCCGCCGGGTGCAAAAATAACGAAGGGGTTCCTGTGCTTGCCAGAGTACCGGCTATTTTACGCGCAACTGCGCCGCTTTTACCCATTCCGGTGGTAACAACGCGTCCATTGCAGGCTAATATTATATTTACTGCCCGGGCAAACTCTTCACCCAGTCTTTCAGCCATTGCGGTAATCGCCTGGCTTTCCTGTATTAATATTTCACGGCCTTTTTCTATAACGCTGTCATCAGTAATTAATTTAGCAGTCACACCATTTACCCCGTCATTTTGATTTTCTAATTTTAATAATAATTTTCTGCAAAACCATCTCAAACTCCTGCACTCGCAACAGTTTTAACATCACCGCGTAACTGAACATACCGGATAAAATTGCCGCTAAAACCTGGATTAAAATTTGTCGATGTGGGATGTGGGTATTTACCACATGTGCTAATTCACGACTTGTCGGAATAGCGGGTGCAATCCACCCGAACTTGGTAATAACTACGCCAAATAGAGGAGTCACAGGTGCAAATTTATAAGCTACCAGATACATGACTGCCGACATAACGACAGTTGATAAAATAATTTTTAATGTGGTTATAAATACATCACGGCCATTAATGCCGTTTACTTTACGTCGCAAGATATCAGTTAACACTATGGTGCTGATTACTGTTGTTAATGATGTAGCCATTGCCACACTGGCATACTTCAATTCAGTAGTACCTGACATCCATTTTGCCAGAAAATAACTTGCAAGCACCATACAGCCGCTGACACTTGCCGGCACAAGACTATTATGCATGGCATAAAACGCACGGTTGATGATATTTGCTACACCCAGTCCTACCAGGCTCCATGCAAAAAAGACGAGTACAAATGCTGACGCTTGCACACCTTGTTCGCCAAATTTACCACCACCCCATAATAAATAAGTAATGGGGGTAGCCAATACAAAAAGCACCGCAGCCGAAGGAATTGAGAGCAGTAAAATTACTTTTAATGATTGTGAAATCGTTTTGCGAAATTCTGTTAATTGATTTAAAGCAACCTGTTGCGCCAAAGTGGGGAAAGCGGCTGTAGAGATGGCAATACCGAAAAGACCAAGTGGAAGCAGTACCAGGCGATTTGCCGCGCGAATATCAGTAACTGCAGGCAGGCCAAATTTTGCTCCCATAATCAAAGGCAGCAGCATTAAATTGATTTGCCCCATTGCCAGGCTGACAACTACCGGCAGGAATAACATTATTACCTGCATTACCCCGTCATGTTTAAGATTGATTCCAAATTTGAATTTAAAGCCAGTTTTTATTACCGCCGGTATTTGAATTAGCACCATAATTATCGCTGCCAGCACCACACTGAATGATACGCCTTCTATAGCCGGGTGCAGCTTTGAACCGCCAAATAATTGCATTTGGCTAAATAGTTCGATACCAAGTAATATGACGAAATTATATCCCAGCCATACAATGACCGGAATGACGAATTTTTTATTTGATTGCAAGATACCAGTAAGATGCCCGGATAATGCGGTGAACAGCAGCATGAAGCACATAATGCGCATTAATTTAACTGTTAGATCGAAATATTCCGGTTTAATCGCGTTCTCCGCCCCCATCATTTTGACGCCAGTCACTAATTGAGGGGCGAATATATAGCAGACTGTTATAGCTACAATCATTGATATCACTAATATCTGCGCAATACTGCTGCCGATGATATCAGAAGATTTTTTATCACCGCGATTTAAATAACTGGAGAATACCGGGATAAATGCCGCCGCTAATGCGCCACCGGCAAGCAGGTTGTAAAACAGGTCGGGAACGACGAATGCGAGGTTATAGGCTCCGCTGATATCGGTATCGCCGAATATACGCAACAGTTCTTTTTCGCGCACATATCCGATAACCCGACTTAGCGCCATACCACCTGAAACAATGGCTGCATTGATAGCTAATGCGCGGCCAGCGCTTTTATTATCAGCAGCCTGGGTATCTATTATCATTTCTTCTGTCATTACTTTTCCATTAGACTTGTCAGGAAATAAATAATGGCATCTTTTGGACTCTTTTTCCGCCATACAGCGTTGTTCATTTTACGTTTGTCAATCCAGACAAAATGTAAAATAAACGCCTTGTCTGTCGAAAAAAAGCCTCAAAATCTACACATTCATTATTTCCTGACAAGTCTATAAAAAATGCCGCGGTTTTTATACCGCGGCAAATTAGTTATTTGATTTATAGTGTTTCGCGGCGAAGCTCTTTCATTATGAAGCATTCTATAACGTCGCCTTCTTCCCAATCGGAATATCCGTCTATTCCGATACCGCATTCAAAACCGGAAGCCATTTCGCGTACTTCTTCTTTAAGGTGTTTCAGCGAATCGAGGTTGCTGGTGTGAATGGTTTCGCCATTTCTCTTGATATGTACCTTGGCGTTTCTGCGAATTAAGCCGTTTTTGACATAACAACCGGCAATTACGCCGACGCGGGATACTTTGAATACCATGCGGACTTCCGCGTTTCCAAGAATTGATTCTTCGAATATCGGGGTCAGCATGCCTATCATCGCTTTTTGTACATCGTCTGCCAGGTCATAAATAACCTGGTAGATGCGAACGTCGATACTTGCTTCTTCTGCCATTAATCGGGCTTGTGATTCTGCTTTCACATGGAAACCGAGGATAATCGCGTTGGATGCTGATGCCAACAGGACATCGGATTCGGTGACATCGCCGACGCCGGCATGGATGATATTTACGCGGATTTCTGTATGTTCAATCTGACTGAGAACCTGGCTGATGGCTTCAATAGAACCAGCAACGTCTGCCTTGATAATAAGGTTCAGGTCTTTCACCAGGCCGCTGGCGACCAAACTGCTGAGGTTTTGCAGTGATACGTGAGCCTGCAGTCTTTCGTCGCGCGCTTTCAGGTTTCTGTCTTCCGCAATTGTTCTTGCTACTTTTTCGTCAGCAACGGTGATAAACAGGTCGCCTGCCACCGGTACTTCGGATAAACCGGTGATTTCCACCGGGGTAGACGGACCGGCTTCTTTCATCGGCTTGCCGTGTTCATCTGCCATTGCCCTGATTTTACCGGAAATCATACCTGCTACGATGGCATCGCCAACTCGCAGGGTTCCTTCCTGTACCAGGACGGTTGCCACTGGGCCGCGCTGTTTATCAAGTTTTGACTCGACAACAGCACCGCGCGCCGGCTTGGTTGCATCGGATTTTAGGTCGGCAACATCAGCTACCAGCAGGATCATCTCCAATAACTGGTCGATGTTGATATTTTTCTTAGCGGATACTTCAACGATGATGGTATCGCCACCCCATTCCTCAGAAACTAATTCGTGAATGGTTAACTGCTGCTTGACTGACTCAACCTGTGCGCCTGGGGAATCAATTTTATTAATGGCAACAATGATGGGAACCTTCGCCGCCTTGGCGTGGTCGATAGCTTCAACGGTTTGCGGTTGAATGCCGTCGTCTGCCGCGACTACCAGGACAGCAATGTCTGTCATGTTGGCACCGCGGGCACGCATGGCGGTAAATGCCGCATGTCCCGGGGTATCCAGGAAGGTTATCTTGCGGTCGTTGATGGTAACCTGGTAAGCACCGATATGCTGGGTAATTCCGCCAAACTCCGACTCGGTCACGCTTGTTTTGCGAATAGAGTCAAGCAGGGTAGTTTTACCATGGTCAACGTGGCCAAGAATGGTTACTACTGGCGGGCGCGTTTCGCCGGCGGTTTCATCGTTGCTGCTGGAAGTCGCGGATAAGCGCCAATCGGCGTGTTCAACAAGATCGCTCTCGTATAATGCTTCAATTTCCAGTTTTTCTAAAACTTCAACGGCCAATGCCGGTTCAATCTGCTGGTTAACAGTTGCCAGTGTGCCCATGCTAATTAACTGGGTAATAATTTGAGCCGGTGAAATAAGGGCGCGCTCTGCCAACTCGCCAACTGTTATGTGGCCGGTTATGATTATCGGAATATCACGGGTCAACTGGTCAGGATTGCTCTTGGTAGCATCTTTACTTCGTTTCTTGCGTGACTTAATCGTTGTACTGGTAAATGTTGTTGCTGGCTTTTTGGCTGCAAACGGCTTATTATCTTTATCGCCAAATACAGTACGTTTTTGTTTTTTCTTTGCCGGTCCAGCTACCTTGGCGGCACCTGGTTTGGCTGCTGCCGGGTCTGGAGGAGGACCTGCCGGTATAACTGGCGGACGATTAGGACCGCGATTCTGGAAATTACCCTGACCGCCGGGTCCCTGGTTAGGACCGCCACCGGGCCTGTTTCTATTGTCGCCACCGGGACGGAAACCGCCACCCTGGCCGCCTTGACCACCTTGACCTTGGCCACCCTGGCCCTGACCGGGTCCGCCGCCGGGTCTGTTTCTGTTATCACCACCGCCTTGACGATTGCCGCCTTGTCCTTGTCCCGGACCAGGGCCGCCGCGCTGTGGCGGAGGAGTGATATTAACCATAACAGCAGCTTTTACAATCCCGAAATCTGCATCCGGGCTTAAGCCGCCGTCATCGGTACTGATCATAAAGTTATGTTTTTTCTTTTTCTTCTCGGGGGGTTTAGTTCCGTCTGGTCGATTCTGCATTACCTTAACTACCCGCTGTTCTTTGGGTAATTCGGCTGCTTTTTCGGTCTTTTCAGTTGTTTCAACCTTTTCGACCTTTTCGGCTGCGCCAGCGCTTTCAACAGTATTTACTTGCTCAACTGGCTTCGTTTCCTGCACCGGTGCTTTTTGAACTGCTTCGGTGGTTACTGGTGCTGCAACTACTGGCTCTGCATCTTTCTGTTCGGCAACTTGTTCTGCCACAAATTTGCGGATGCGCTGAGCCACATCATCCTCTACTTGCGATGATGTTGAATGAATGTCAAAATTTGCCGACTTTAACTGCTTTAACAGTTTATTTGCGTCGACTTTTAGTTGCTGCGCCAGCCTAAAAAAATGTACCTTAGGCAAAAGCCTACCTCCCCAATGGGAATCAGCAAATTTAATAAACCTGCTGAATTTTTATTTTCCAGAGATCATATCTCTGATAATACTCTCAGTATTAACCGGCAAATCCCGTCCTAAAGCGCGCGAGAAAACACGTCTTTTTTTGCCGGCATCCAGGCATGTGATATCGGGACACAGGTAACACCCGCGACCCTCATTGCGCACACCGCCAGTATCAACACGAAATTCTCCGTCTTGACTACGCGCTATGCGTATCATTTCGTTCTGTCGGCGTTTCCGCCTGCATCCAACGCAGGTACGCTCCGGGCTATTCGCCTTTTCCGCATTGCAGTCTACCACAGAAATATCAATTCTTTCAATGCAACAAGCTATTTATGCATTAAGTTTACATTAAAAAATCGCGAAAATATCTATTATTCTTCTATTTTTTCGATAATTTCACTATTTTCGATAGTTTCGTTTACTTCAGTAACTTCAGTGCTTTCGATAGTTTCACTAACTTCATCACTATCGTTGCCTTCACCGATAAATTCAGGATGTTCTACCGCGTCGCTCTCCGCTATTTGCGATTCGCTGCGGATATCAATCCGTTTCTTGGTCAATCGAGCGGCAAGGCGGACATTTTGCCCTTCTTTGCCGATTGCGAGGGATTGCTGATTATCCGGCACGATGATGGTTGCACCCTGGTCGTCTTCATCTATGCGAACTTCCGAAATCTTCGCCGGCGACAATGCGCTGGCGATATAGCGGCTTAAATCTTCGGAATAGCGCACGATATCAATCTTTTCGCCTTTTAATTCGTCAACAACTGCCTGTACGCGGCTTCCGCGCTGGCCGACGCATGCGCCAACCGGGTCAACATTGTCATGACGGGTAGATACCGCAACTTTTGAACGATAACCGGCTTCGCGGGCAACTGATTCAATATGAACCACGCCTTCGGCGATTTCCGGTACTTCCAGTTCAAATAACTTGGTCAACAGTCCCGGGTGTGAACGGGATAATAATACGTGCGGCTGTTTAGGTGAAGGTTTAACTTCAACTATGAAAAATTTCAATCTTTCGTTTGGGCGATACTGGTCGGTTGCCATCTGTTCAGTTACCGGCAAAATGCCTTCGGTGCTGCCCAAATTTACGTAAATAGTACGGCCTTCGCGGCGGGAAATTGTACCGGTGATGATAGAACCAACCCGGTCGTGATATTCGTTAAATACCTGGTTTCTTTCTGCCTCACGGATGCGCTGAACCATAACCTGCTTCGCTGTTTGTGCAGCAATGCGGCCGAATGTTTCAAATTTTACTTCAATATCTAATGCGTCGCCTAACTGCAGGCTGTCATCCAAAACAGTCGCTTCTTCCAGACTCATTTGACGGTTCGTATCTTCAACTACTTCAACTACTTCTTTACGAACGTATAACGCCCATGAATTTTCTTCCCAATCTACTTCAACTTGTATTTCTCCGGTTGCTCCGTGGTGTTTGCGGTACGCGGAAATAAGAGCATCTTTAATAATCTGCTCTAAAACCGCGGGCGGTATTTTCTTCTCTTTTCCTATATCACGTAATGCTTGCATGAAATCTACAATCATTTTTTTATCCTTCCGCATCCATAATACAAACGAGCGGGTGTTTAAGTACCCACTCGTCGCAATAAGACACTATCTTTAATTCACCTGCAAAATTATAGCATAAGCAGATATAAGGGGCAAGGGTAGCAAGAATTTTTTAAAAAAATTAGGTCAATTCATAAAAATTGACCAGGTTGAATTGCCATTTTAAGCGACAGCGCCGTTATCCTGTCTGAATAACGACGCTGATTAAAAAAAATTATGCGGATACAAATAGTTTATCAAAGCGCATCAGCAGAGTCATATCTCCGCTTACTTTATATTTGCCTGTTATCAGTCCGGCTGCACCATTCATCTCGTGGCGGGCTATCGCCATCCATACTGTACCAGGTGTGGTAATTGTTATTGCGGGTTTCGGCGATTTGCCCAGGTATGCCTTGCATTCGCCACCGCTGATAGACAGGTAATAATGATCCGGTTGTTCATCTGTCAGCACAAATTGAATATCTGCGGTCAGGCTGCCAGCTTCCTTTGCGTTAAATGCCAATGGCATGGCTGCCAGCAAATCACGTACGGTATCTATCTCTTGTCCCGGAACAAGGGGTACAGCATCCGTAATATCAGACGCATTCAGAGATGCATTCATTTCCGGCTTTTCTGTTTCAAGTTTCTCCAACTCAGCATCCCAGTGCATATTTGCCATCTGCATAAATAGCTCTCTGTCTTCCATCAACGGTTTATCCAGCAATTTCTGTGTCTCTTCAGATATTTTGCCGTCAGTAACTGCTTCACGACCGGCGTTATGCGTAGCGTCAATATACCACTGTACAGCTTCGCGCAGTTCTGGCTGTCGCAGCATTTCACCACCGCCGCAGCAAATCATCCCTGCCAGAGTGTCATCGCGATACATGCATCGGAAAGTCGCTTTTAACCCGTCAAAATGCGCTTGATCAATAAATCCAGCATTGGAAATCACTACCGCCTTGCCAAGTTTTCTTCCATCGCGCCGCGGATGCGAGCATACACCATTGCGCTCAACTATATAAGGCTGTACTATTGGGATAATGCGGTCCATAAATATTTTCATCATACCGGTGACATTGTAGACATACAGTGGTGTAGCGTATACCACCATATCCGCACTTTTCATCTTTTCCAACAGTTCCGGCATATCATCTTTATGAACGCATGTGCCAGGGGTCTTTATCCAGCAAATGAAATTGCCGCAGCAGTGGTTGATTTTTTTACCAGCAAGGTATACTACCTCGCTTTCAGCACCGGCTTCATGTGCGCCTGCTAAAAAAGCCTGTGTCAACACATCAGTATTGCTGGCTTTGCCGCGCGGACTGCCGTTAATAACTAAAATTTTCATAGTTTACCTCCCTTTTCGTGTTCGCTGTTTTCTATTCGTGCGATTGTTTCTTTCAGCCAGGTTGCGCTGGCGTTGCTGATGTAGATGCCGTAATGCAAAGTCAGCATCTTGAAAAATAAACTGCGTGAAGTATTTTCTATCGGGCAATCGCCAGACAGTGCCGGATGACTTGAAAGCACATTATATTCAGCTTCCGCCATCGCAGCCATCCGGCGCAGCATGTCAAGAATCTCCCCATCATTCAACTGACCGGCAAAAAACACCTGTACCAACTCGGCGTGATGCTGACCTTTGCCAGGCAATGGGGTAGTAAGCCAACGGTGCAGTTCTGCGCGACCAGCATCGGTGATGTGGTATACCTTGCGATCTGGACGGGTATCCTGTTCTACAACTTCCACTTCGGTCCACCCCTCATCAGCCAGGCTGGATAATGCGCGATAGATACGACTCTGGTCAGCCGGCCAGAAATGCCGCACCGTCATATCAAATACAGACTTCAATTCATAACCGGTCAAAGGCTTATCTTTTAAAAACCCTAATATTGCGTGATTCAATGACAATTTGTTTGCCTCCTCTTATATATGTCTTTGCATTGTATGCTGTAGCATATATATGCGTAGACATATATTACTGCTGTTATTTACCATTGTCAAGAGGGGGAACAGTTAAATTTAAAAAATTAAAAATTTTATTAGCATTGGTATATCAATGCAATATGTTCGTTATCAATAATAAAATCTATACTATAAATTACAGGATTTCTTCCGCCAGTTGCGGAAATTTAATACAGATAACAATAGCTGTAAAACGGGAGATAATAAAATGTCTGAGTTGCCAGTATGGGATTTAACTGATTTATATAAAAGCGCTGATGATGAAAAAATGAGCGCGGATATTGAAAATGTAATAGCAAGCGCAAAAAACTTTGCCGATGAATATCGTGGGAAAATCGACGGATTATCCGCCGGCGAGTTGGCGGAGTCGATAAAGAAATATAATGATATCTGTGCCAATGCCGGTTTGGTGTCGTCATATTCGCACCTTCTTCACGCGGCGGATTCGCGTCCGCCAGCACATGGCGCACTGATGCAGCGAGTCAGCGAAAAGATGGCGGAACTCAACCAGTATTTGATATTTTTCACCCTGGAAATTGTTGAAATAGCCGATGAAAAGTTTGACCAGATGATGCTGGACAGCGAAGTGCAGAAGTGGCGGATGTTTTTAATACAGACCCGCGCCGAAAAACCGCACCGGCTGACAGAACCGGAAGAAAAGATTTTATCAGAGAAATCCGTAACCGGCAGGCGCGCTTTTGTACGGCTGTTTGACGAAACCATCCAGTCTGCCACCTATCCGCTGACCGAGGGTGATGAAGTAAAAGATGTCCAGATGGAAATGCTGCTGGCGCGTCTTTATAGCCCGGACCGGGAATTGCGGTCGGGAGCGGCAGAGGCGATGACCGCCGGGTTAAAGAAAAACGAAAAGTTGTATACCTACATCACCAACACCCTGGTTCATGACAAAGCGGTTAATGACCGGCTGGTGAAATTTGAGCGTCCCGAGTCCGCCCGACATCTGGACGATTGCGTTGCTACCGAAACCGTTGACGTAATGATAAACGCGGTGGCTGACCGCTTTGATATTGTCGCGAGATATTATAATTTGAAACGCGAGATATTAGGTTTGGATATTCTGTATCACTATGACCGCTACGCGCCGATTGCCCAGGATACGAAATTAGTGGAGTGGAATGACGCGGTAGAGATAGTGAAATCCGCGTATAATGAGTTTTCACCTGATTTCGGCACTATGGCGAATAAGTTTTTCGATAATAGTTGGATAGATGTTGGACCACGACCGGGAAAACGTGGCGGAGCATTTTGCGCCGGCATCACCCCGGAACATCACCCGTACCTGCTGTTGAACTTTCAGGGGAAAAAGCGCGATGTAATGACGCTGGCGCACGAAATGGGCCATGGCATCCACGACTTGCTGGCGGCGCAAAACCCATATCTGCAATATCACCCGTCGCTGGCAGCGGCAGAAACCGCGTCGGTATTCGGCGAAATGATGACTTTTCGCAAACTGCTGCAGGCAGATGGCGACGCCCACAGCAAATTGGCGCTGCTCACCGGCAAGATAGAGGACATCTTTGCCACCGTATTCCGTCAGTCGTCGATGTATAAATTCGAACAGGATCTCCACACTGCCCGCCGTCGTGATGGCGAGTTGACCTCTGATACAATATCCGGCATCTGGCAGCGCAATGTGCAGGCGATGTTCGGCAATTCCGTCACCCTCGGCGAAGGCCATTCCTGCTGGTGGATGTATATCCCGCACTTCGTCCACACCCCGTTTTACGTTTACGCCTATGCGTTTGGCCAGTTAATGGTGATGGCGCTATACGCCGAATACAACAAAGCCGGCAGCAACTTCATCCCCGGCTACCGCGCCATGCTCCAGGCCGGCGGCACCCTGCGTCCCGACGAATTAATGCAAATCGCCGGCATAAACATAAACCGTCCCGAGTTCTGGGCAGAAGGCCTGGCAGCGATAGAGCAGTTGGTGATTGAGGCGGAGAAGGCGTGGGGTGAGATTAAGTGAATTGACGATTGACAATGGACAATTGATAATTCAATAGCCGGGCCGGCTATTGTACGGTTTGTAGCACAGGTGGCCCGCCTGATGCAAAATAATTTTTATATAATTTAGATAATACTTGACAAAAATAATCAAAACACCTAAAATTATATGGTATTATGATTATTTTAATCAAGTAGAGGTATGATATGACATATCAGCAGTTTTTTGCAACCAGAGCATTATTTACCATAGATGATTTTCGTAATGCTGGTCAACATAAAAGAAGAACTGAAGATGCGGTACTGGCATATTACACGAAGGGTGGCCGCATAAAAAGAGTGCGGCGCGGATTATATTTAACAATTCCTTTCGGACAGAAATCAGATAATATGCAGGTTGATCCGTTTTTATTAACAGGGAAAATGGCGGATGATGCTGTTCTTTCGTATCAAACAGCATTGGCGTTTTACGGCGTGGCTTATTCTCTTTACAGAAGATATTATTATTGCTCGCACCAGGCAATACGGCCATTAACATTTAATGGCGCGGAGTTTATAAAAGTAGCGTTCCCGGAAACGAATTCAAATGATTTTTTTGGAATAGAAACAGTAAAATTGAATGGATTAGATATTCGGGTTACCTGTTTAGAAAGAACATTTGTTGATGTATTTGACCGGCCTAAGTTATGCGGCAGTTGGGAGGAAATATGGCGTTCACTGGAAATGATAGAATACCTTAATCTCGATACTGTGCTTGAATATTGCTTATTATTAGGAAATGCTACCACTATAGCCAAGGTAGGCTGGTTTCTTGAAATGCATCAAGATGATTTCATGGTAACTGAAGAATATCTCAAACAATTGACAAAACAACGTCCGACAAAACCATATTACATAAGCCGCGATAATCAGGAAAAAAGCCGCATGATATCTCGCTGGAATCTGATAGTACCTGAATCATTATATTATCGTTCCTGGGAGGAACCGGTATGAGAATTTCTCGGGAACATTTATTTGCTGATGCTGCATCATCTGGTTTTCGACCTGAAATTCTCGAAAAAGTAATTCATTTAATTGGATTATTGGAAGGTTTTAAGAAGCATCCATTTTTAAATGGCAAATTAGCCTTAAAAGGAGGCACAGCACTCAACCTTTTCATTTTTGATTTGCCGCGTTTATCCATTGATATTGATTTGAATTATATTGGTTCAGAAAATCGAGAAGTAATGCTTGATGAACGTACAAAAATTGATGATGCAATAAGGTCTGTTTGTCATCGTGAAGGATATATAATACAGAAATCGCCAGATGAGCATGCTGGGGGGAAATGGCAACTAAGATATGATAGTGCAATGGGTCAAGGCGGCAATCTGGCACTTGATATCAATTATTTATTAAGAGTACCACTTTGGAATCCAAATCTTGTTGATTCACACGTTATTTCATCATATCAAGCTAAACAGATATTAATTCTTGATAAACATGAGTTAGCCGCAGGCAAATTGGCTGCCTTGCTTGCAAGGCATACTGCACGTGATTTATTTGATACCCATCAATTATTTACAAATTTATCATTAAATAATACGCAACTACGATTAGCTTTTGTGGTATATGGTGGTTTTAACCGTATAGACTGGCGAACTGTATCAATAAATGATATCAGTTTTAAATCTCGTGAAATAGAAAATCAATTATTTCCAGTGCTTATTGGCAATGATATTACAAGTATCAAAAATATTGATGTTTGGGCACAACAGTTGATTAATGAGTGTAAAGAGGGTCTTAGATCTGTTTTACCATTACAGACTAATGAAATCGAGTTTCTTAATCGATTACTTGATTCAGGAGATATTAAACCGGAGTTATTAACTGAAGATATATCTCTTATCCACCGTATTTCTTCACATCCCGGTTTGCTTTGGAAGGCGCAGAACGTCAAAGAACACAAAAATCTGTAAATACAGAATTATCTTATTGAAAATTCTTGACTAAAACTAACTTAATTGATAAGTTTATGGCGAGAAAAGTAGGTGTTTATGACTAATAATTCATCATTTAAAGCGTTAAAAATTACTGACCGGGTATATTGGGTGGGGGCTATTGATTGGGACGTTCGCGATTTCCATGGCTACACCACTAACCACGGCACAACTTATAATGCCTTTTTAATTACCGGCGAGAAGAATATTCTCATTGATACGGTGAAAAAGCAATTTTGCAGCGAGATGGTGGGACGTATTTCGTCGGTGATTCCTATTGAGTCTATCGACGTAATCATCAGTAACCACGCCGAGATGGATCACAGCGGGTGCCTGCCGGAAATTATCAAGGCGGTCAACCCGGAAACCGTTTACGCGTCAGCATTTGGCGTAAAAACATTAAATGACCATTTTCATCTGGATACCCCGATTACCGCAGTGAAAGATGGCGAAACCATGACCATTGGCGACGCGACTATCACCTTTGCCGAAACCCGCATGCTGCATTGGCCGGATAGCATGATGTCATACCTGCATGGCGATGAAGTTCTCTTTTCCAATGACGCGTTTGGCATGCACCTGGCATCATCAGAACGGTTTGCCGACGAAATTGAGCCGTCGATTTTAGCTTATGAAGCGAAGTCATATTACGCGAATATCCTGCTGCCGTTCAGCCATCTGATTAAAAAGGCAATCGATAAAGTAAACGGCTTGAACGTGTCGATTAAATATATCTGCTGCGATCATGGCCCGATGTGGCGAAATGCTGATGTGGCTACTCCGATCAAAAATTATATTAACTGGTCAGAACAAAAACGCAATAAAAATGTCGTGGTATTATATGACACCATGTGGAACAGCACCGCGATGATGGCAGAGGCGATAGTGGATGGATTAATTAGCGGCGGCGTCAGCGCAAAAGTAATGCCGTTACGCTCTTTCCACCGCAGCGACGTTGCAACAGAAATCCTGGACGCAGGCGCGCTGCTGGTAGGTTCGCCTACCTTAAACAACGGTTTATATCCCACACTGGCAGATACATTGACATATTTAAAGGGACTAAAACCAAAAGGCCTGAAAGGCGCAGTCTTTGGCAGTTTTGGCTGGAGCGGCGAAGCAACCACCATATTGACGGGGATATTGACCGAAATGGGTGTTGATTTAATTGCGGAGCCGTTGAAAGTAAAATATGTCCCCGATGCCGCCGCGCTTACTTTGTGCCGCGAATTTGGCATTAAAGTGGCGGAAGCTGTCAGCGGTAACGAATAATTTTTCACATCGATGTTTAGGATTTATCAGGATTATTTTAATATCCTTTTTTATCCTTTTCATCGATGTTTAATTTTCTCCTTTGCACCCATCCTGTTCAAAATGGCGTATATTGGGATATAATATGTATATGCACACTGTGTTGAAATATTTAATGCGATTATCGGTGATACTGGCAGCGTTTGTTATGCTGGCGGGGTTATCGTATGCGCAGGACGATTACCAGGCTTATGTTATCAAAGCTGGCGAAGATTTGGCGGCAATCGCAGAGAAGTTTCACACCTCAGTTCAAAAATTAGCAGCTTTTAATAAAAACTTGAAAACCGACGAATTGCACCCGGGTGACATGATGCGGGTACCGGTGATTCCGCAGACCCAGGTGGTAGTGCCAAAGTCTGACGATGTATTACTGGGCGGTGCCGCCGGTGTTGTTCAAATGAATAATTATTTGAATCCGCAGTCGAAGCCTCAACCGCAGCCAGTTCCGCAACCACTGCCGCAAATACAGCCTCCTCCTCCCGAGGAAACCGGCATAATCGGTGTGATTGGCAAGGTTAGCGTAGATGTCGCGGAAATCCGCAGCGAACCGGGTGCCGGACGGGTATTATTCAGTCGCACCATTCGCGGTACCGAGTTGCTGGTAACCGATACCATCGATAATTATTATGGCGTTGCCATGGCAGATGGCAGCACCGGATGGATTCAACAGGTATCAGTCGAGTTGACTAACGAGCGTAAGGTTATCCCGCGCAGCGCAATTATTCAATCACAGGATACCTTGTCTGATAATACAACTGAATTGCCGGGGCAGGCTGACATAGTCAGCGAATCAATGAAATATTTAGGAATTCCATACCGGTTGGGTGGAAAATTACCTGACAATGTTGATTGTTCATTGTTTGTGCAGACGGTATTCGCGAAATATGGCATTAAACTGCCGCGTACCGCGGCGGAACAGTCCAGAGTTGGTGATCCTGTCGAGTTTGCAGATTTGCAGCCCGGCGACCGTTTGTATTTTTATAGAAGCGCTACATCAAATGTAATCGGCCACACCGGCATATATATTGGCAATGGGCAATTCATTCACGCATCGTCTAACCGCGGTAAAGTGGCGATTGACCAGATAAATGCAAACACGTCATATTGGAGTAAATTAGCGTGGGCGCGCAGATAAACCTTCGAAAAAGAAAGTGAGATAGTATAATGAGCACAGATAATATTAGAGTTTCAATTTTAGGCGCCACCGGTTATGGTGGCGTTGAGTTATTAAGATGGCTATTGCCGCACCCGAATGTTACCATCACCGCGGTATCATCAGAAAGTTCTGCCGGTATGCCGCTGGAAGCCGTTCACCCGCAATTAACCGGAATGGGTCTGACCCTGTCCCACGCTTGCGACGCGCAGGCTATCGGCGACCCGCAGGTGGTATTTTTTGCGCTGCCAAATGGCGAAACTATGAAAATTGCCCCGCAATTGGTAGAGCGCGGTGTGAAGGTAATCGACCTGGGTGCAGATTTTCGGTTGAAAAACCAGTCGGTTTACGAGAAATTTTATAAAATGCAGCATACTTGCCCAAAACTGCTGAGCGAAGCGGTTTACGGCTTGCCGGAATTATACCGGGATGAAATTATAAATGCGCAGATAATCGGCAACCCCGGCTGTTACCCGACATCTATTCTGCTGGCGACGGTGCCATTGCTGAAAGCAAAGGTTATCAAGCCGACCGGCATCATCGCGGACAGCAAATCCGGTGTCAGCGGCGCAGGTCGAACTGCATTGAAAACGCCATATTTATACGCGGAAGCAAATGAAGATTTTTGCGCGTATGGAATCGGCACTCATCGCCACACCCCGGAGATTGAACAGCAAATGACCGGTGTGGGCGTGGGCGAGGCGGTGATAACTTTCACCCCGCATCTCGTCCCCATGACCCGCGGCATTCATTCGACCATTTACGCGGAACTGGCAAAAGACCTTACCGCGGCGGATTTAATTGAAATACTGACTGAAACATATAAAGACTCGCCATTTGTGAAAGTGCTGGATGAAAATCATCTGCCGCATACAAAATGGTGCAGCGGCAGCAACAACGCCTTCATCACCGCCCGGGTAGATGAACGCACCGGCCGCGCAGTACTATGTTCTGCTATTGATAACCTTGGCAAAGGCATGGCAAGCCAGGCAATACAAAATATGAACCTGATGTTCGGACTCGACGAAACTGCCGGCCTGAACAGAGTAAGCGTGTTCCCGTAATAATTAAAAATTGATAATTAAAAATTATGAGTTACTATTATTTTATTTCCCAATCTGAAGGGAAATAATTTTTAATTCTCAATTTCTAATTTTAAATTATTTCTATGGGGTTTTTATGTATAACATTCACATAGGTGCTGAAAATGCTTTGACTTTTCCTGCTGGTTTTCGAGCGGCGGGAGTGGCTTGCGGTATTAAAGATGACAGCCGCGATATTATGCTGCTGCTGGCAGATCGCGTTTGCGCGTCAGCCGGGGCATTTACCAAAAATAACGTCAAGGCCGCGCCGGTGATATATTCGCAAAATATTGTAAAAAGCGGGCAGGCGCAGGCAATAATTATTAACAGCGGTGTGGCAAATGCCTGTACCGGCGACGAAGGTATGCATAAATGCGTCGAAATGGCGCAAACTACAGCGGAAAATACCGGTATTTCACCGGATTTGGTGCTGGTTTGTTCCACCGGTGTCATTGGCCGGCAATTGCCAATGGATAAAATTAAAAACGGCATCGGGATAGCAAACCGCGCGTTATCGGTAAATGGCGGGCATGACGCCGCGCTGGCGATAATGACCACCGATACCCATCCGAAGGAAGTAGCCATTACATTAAACACCAGTGCCGGGATAGTGAAAATCGGCGGGGTGGCGAAAGGCAGCGGAATGATAGCGCCGAACATGGCGACGATGCTGTCGGTTATCACTACCGATGCACAAATTGACCCGGAAATATTGCAGAATATTCTCAGCCGGGTGGTAGACCGCACTTACAATTGTGTTACCGTGGATGGCGACACCTCGACAAATGACACCGTGTTGATGCTGGCAAGCGGCGTCACCAATATTCGGTTGGAACAAGGCACCCGGGACCTGGCAATTTTTGAAGATGGTTTATTGAAATTGGCGACGGAACTGGCAAAAATGATAGCACGCGATGGTGAAGGAGCGACGAAATTAGTGGAAATCACCGTGGCTGGTGCGGCAGACAGCAAGGGAGCAGCGACAATTGCCCGCACCATCGCAAATTCTCCATTGGTGAAAACCGCTATTTTTGGAAATGACCCTAATTGGGGACGCGTCTTGGCTGCCGCCGGCCGCGCCGGAGTTTATTTTGACCAGTATCACGTAGACCTTGATTTTGCCGGCACCCCGGTAGTCAGAAATGGTCAGCCGATAGAGTTCAACAAAACTGCCGCGATACAGGCAATGAAAACAAAAGAAGTAAAAATCCTGTTAACCCTCGGCGAAGGCGCCTTTGAGTCCACCGTATGGACCTGCGACTTTTCGTATGATTATGTAAGAATTAACGCGGATTATACGACGTAATGGAAGAGAGAAGAGATAAAATTGGAAATGGCAAATTATTTAACCACAAGAACACAAAGAGCACAAAAGAAAATCATTTTCAATCATACTAAATCATAGAAATCTGTGGTTCAGGCAGGTGTAATTGCAAATGGCAAAACACCAATATTAAAACTTCCCGTTGTCTGACAATTTAAATATTACTTGAACTACCACAGAATCTTTGGCGGGTTTGCCGCCTTTTATGGCGGGGACATATTGTATAAAATCGGTGTTTTGTACATATTCAATGGCGGATTGGTCGAGTTGAAATACGCCGGATGATATTACCACTACTGGTTTTCCTATCGGTTTGCCGTCTTCATTTATATCTACCCGCACATAAACATCGCCTTCCTGTCCTCGACGGCGGGCTACTGACGGGTATTCGGGAGCGGTGAGTTTTATGGCGCGGGCTTTGCGGCTATAGCCAGGTGTTCCACTTTCTGGATTTAATTTAGTGCCCGGGTTACCGCCGTTGCCGGTTTTTGATTTATCACTGCCGGGCTGGTCGCCGGTTCCTGCCAGGGTAAGGTTGCGTGGTTCGCCGGTACCGTCGCCTCCCCAGCCATCTTTTCCGGGACCATTACCGTCGCCGCCGCGATATTTACCGGGACCTATTCCATTGCCGGTGCCATTACCGCCGGGACCATCGCCGTTGCCGGGTCCGGTACCATTACCTGGTCTTCCATCGCCATCACCAGGGTTTCCAAATCCTGGGGTCAAAGGTGACCCGAATGTCGGTTCGCCGTTGCCCGGAGTATCTTCACCATTTCCAGCGCCTGGCCTGCCGGGTAAATCTCCCGGGCCGATACGTCCCGGTCTTCCCATGCCGCCGATATTTCCGGCTTTATTTCCCGGGTTGTCATTTGCCAGGCTATTGTTGCGGGTTCCACCACCACCGGAATTATTTTCTGGCAGCGGATTGCTGCTTCCCGGAGATGTATTGTTTTTTGCGACTGCCGCAGGATTTGCTTTTGAATTATCAGGTTTAGCAGAATTTTCCTGGTTTGATTTCATCGGATTAGGGGCAACAGTTTTCACCGGCACAATTTTATTCGCTGGGATTACAACTTTATTGTCCGGTTTTATGGTTCTGGTGATTTTCTTCTGTACCGGTTTAATTGCCTTTGTTGTTTTGCTCTGTTTTTTAATCACAGACTGCTTTATTTTTTTTACAGTTTGCGGTGGTTTTATTGGTTTCTTGTTGTCAATTTTTACAGATGGCGAATAATTCACCGGGTATTCAACCATTTCTTTATTTGGCGAGGTAATAATAACCGACAGCGCGATGATAATGGCGGCATTTATTGCAACCGATATCAGCACTGACGGGGCGATTCTGTACCACCTGTTATTACCGGGTTGGTTTGTCATTTTCCACCCTTGCGCCTACCCATATTTTCAGCCGCGCGGCATTAACCATATCCATCACCTTCACTACTCTGCCGTGCGGTGCATTGGTGTCGCCGAGAATAGATACTTTGCCGCCGGGATTGGCGACAGCGTATCTTTTTAATTCAAGATTCAGTGCGTCCGGCGATATAGGCTGGTTTTTCAGCACATAGCTGCCTTTTGCAGTAACAGAAACAGTTAAATCCTGTATCTTGGTTTCTATCTGTTTTGACATTGAAGACTTGGGCAGTTTCACGTTGAAACCGGTGTTTTTATCAAATGTTGCGGTCAGCAGCACGATAACCAACAGCACCAGCGACACATCAACCAGCGGCACTACGTTAATCTCCACTTTTGGCGGGTTAGTGTGATATCTATGCAGTTTCGATAGACTCATCAGTCTCACCTCCGCTGTTTCCTTCCGCTACCCACTTTGCCAGTACCGCTTCCCATACGCTGACGCGCTTGGTGATGGCAGAACTCAGCAGGTGATGGCCGATTACCGCGGGTATGGCAACCGCCAGACCGGCAGCAGTTGCAATAAGCGCAATCGAAATGCCGCCGCCCACCGTGGCAGGACTCATGTTATTTGTCATTTGAATATTGTGAAACGATCTGATAATGCCGATTACTGTGCCCAGCAAACCTACATAAGGTGAAGTGCTGCCGATAGCACCCAGCACCGCGATGGCTTTCTCTAATCGAATGCGCTCCATATCCACCGCGGCGTCCAACCCGAGCAGCAGATCTTCACGGGATAATTTAACCACCAGCCGGTCAAACTCATCTTTTAAGCGAGACAACGGAGAACCCCAGGCGCGTTTGCCACGATAAGTATCCCGGTCGCTTTTGGCAGAATGAAGCAGCACAATTGCGCGGTCAACAATAATCCACCACGATGTGAACGATGCCAAAATCAGGATTATGATAACCGGATCGGTTAAAAAATCTACAGCAGTTTGCATTATGTGTGTTCTCCAAGTTTTGATGATTCAGAAATCTATTCTTTGACATGATTAACAAGATTAACAAAATTTTTGGCTTCGCTATTAAATAAAATTAAATCATGTAGATATCAATTTCTATTCGATTTTATATTTAGACATAAAAAATCAGATATAGTAACTAAATTAATTCCCATATCTCATTTTTTATTTTAATTACGAATTACGGAGGCTCTTGCAAAACCATACTAAATATATAATCAACCAAGCCACCCCCTGCCCCCTCCTTGTCAAGGAGGGGAGTTATGATAGTTACTTGATAAAATAATGGCTGCTTTAATAATCAAAACCTTTGTTTTAAACTCCCCTCCTTGACAAGGAGGGGTGGCCGAAGGTCGGGGTGGTTTTCGCCTACTACAAACCTGCAACCTAAACATTTAAAAAATAGGTTTTGCAAGAGCCTGATTAATTCGTAATTGTATCAAGCGCAAATCATGGGTACCAGCCATGATTTGCGCTTTTTATGCCGGATGATTTACTTGTAGTTCGGTGGTTCGGATACCAAATTACGCATTTTCGCCCGGAATATAACCTTATTCATTTACCATTTATATCTTACGCCCGCTTCAAAGTTGCGGTCTTCGGCTTTGTAACCGGCGATGGACTGGTAGTTGGTGCCGGTCAGGTTTCTCACGATGAAATACGGGGTGAGATTTTTCAAGCCGGTTCTGGTAAGCGACAGATTGAATATCGCGTGAGCGGGTAGAACAACTGCTGTTGTTGCATAGGTTGAAGGGTTAAAGAACTTGTCATCAGCCTTGCTTACCCAGATGCCATCTATGCCGGCGTCCCAATTTTTAAATGAGCGGGAAGCCTGGGCGGTTATTTTTGTTGATGGCAGACGCAGTGAATGTACCAACGTTTTATCATTGTAGGCGTCTGTTAATGAGAATGTCGCGCCGATATTGGTTACTTTATCCACACGGGCATTCCAGGTCATTTCAATGCCTTTGCGGGTGGCGCTATTGGTGTTTTTGTACGGGGTCACGCCATCTGATTCAATTAAATCAGTGATTTTGGTGCGGAAATATGCAAAGTCAAAAGTATGAATGCCCATTTCATAATTCATCCCGATTTCCACCTGGCGTGATGTTTCCGGTTTCAGGTTCGGGTTGCCATCGTAACCGGCACCCCAGGGGTTATCGTAAAACAGTTGTACAAAGTTAGGGGCGGTAAAGCCTTCACTGAATGAAACGCGCATACGGGCATTATCAGCAATTTTTGTGTTTAATCCAGCGCGCGGGGTCAGTTTTCCGCCAGCGGTGCTGTGGTTGTCATAACGCAATGCGCCGACTACATCAGTATCTTCATCGATAGTCCAGCGATCCTGTACATAAACAGCCTGGTTATCAAGGCTTTCTTTCTGTGTTGGGCTGGAACTGGAAATTGATTTGTATTTTTCACTGCGGATTTCGATGCCGCCTACTACTTCATGCGCTTTCATATTGCGGCTATAGGTGCTTTCGATTACATCGGTGCTGCCGGTAATTAGGCTTGATGCCATGGCAGCCGCGAAAGAATCGTAATAGGCATTCGTTAAATCCTGCATATTATGGTAAAGGCGTACGTTGACGATACCTTTCCATGCTTTTGTTTCTCCACCTAAATCGATGGAGTCGCGGGTCCACCACTGGCTGTCGGTGGTATTGGCAAAATTATCTGGTCCAGGCAAACCGAGTTTATCAGCATAGTGGTTGAGTCCCGCGTTCAGTTTCCAATTGCCAACTTTTGGCATGGTGTAACCGATGTTATAATCAACAGCGCGGAATTTTGAGTTGGGGCGTGAACCATTATAACTTGGGAATGAGCCGGATGCGCTCCACTGGTTGCCGTAAAGGTCGCCATAGGCGGAAACTGAACGTTCCATGTGGGCATTATTTCCCATTGATAAATTCAGTGCGCCACCGCTGCCGGTATTCTTTTTGGTGATGATGTTTATTACGCCGCCGATAGAATCGGAACCATATAGCGCTGATACCGGTCCGCGAATAATTTCTACACGGTCAATTTGATCAACCGGAAACTTCGCCAGGTCGGCACCGCTATAAGATGCCGGTGTCGATATGCGTTTGCCATCAATTAAGATAAGCACATGACTGCCGGATGAACCGCGTATTATCGGGGAGGACAAGCTGCCCATGGTGCCGTTGGGGTTAATTTGTACGCCGGGCATTAACTGCATCAGTTCCGAGACATTTGACGCGCCGGTCTTTGCGATATCAGCAGCGGTAATGATGCTGACGGAAGCGATTGACTCGCTGACTGGCACAGGCTGGCGTTCGCCGGTGACCGCCATTACTACGTCGGGGGTAGAATCTGCTGCAAATACAGACAGAGAGATTGCACATGCAAATAGTGCGAAAAGAGTACGTTTCATGCTAATTATTTAGCCTCCAAAATTATATTTGGTATAAATAGCACCTTTTCGCGTGGAGTTGGTTAATAAAAAACACCCCTCCCAACATAACGTGAGAGGGGTGGTGAGCTGCATTTTATCTTCATAGCCCACACCAAATTCCCGCGAAGTGGTGTCGATCTCCACGGCAGGTTCGGTCTCCTGACTTCCGCTTCATCCTCCCCGTACGCCTTCCCATCCAATTTCTCGGACAGTGGCTGCGTGTTGTACGGTTCGTCAGCGGTTACAGTTGCGGGGCAGTGTCGGACTTTCACCGACTTCCCAAATAACCCACCGGGCATATACCAGATTGTCTGAAATGATTCTATGGACTTTTGAAATAGGTGTCAAGGGGAAAAATGGATAATTTGAAAATATTTTTATACATTCATTAATCTTATTTTAAAAGATTAATATGAACTGACACCTGAACTGTTTCCCTGCAGGTGCCAGTTCAAATAGTTTTAATATCTCAAGCTACTTTCGTATTCGTTCATCGCTGAGATATGGTGAAAACAAGCGATTACCGTTGCGGTTGGCGCACAATTCTCCGCACATAGTACAGGTATCTTCTTTTGCCGGCATGCGGGATTCACGGATACTTTTGGCTGCTTCGGGAAATAGCGCAAGGTTGAACTGGGCGGGCCAATCCATGTCGCGACGTGCCATTGCCATTTCGCGATCGCGGCGACGGGCGCGGTCGCCAAGTTTTACGATGTCGCCAATGTGGCAGGCGAGTCGCGCTGCGCGAATGCCTTCGCGGACATCCTGTTCATTTGGCAATGCCAGGTGTTCGGATGGGGTGATGTAGCAAACCAGGTCAGCACCAGCCTTTGAACTGACGGCGGCTCCGATGGCCTGGGTAATGTGGTCGTATCCGGCGCCAATGTCGGTGGGCAATGGTCCAAGCATGTAATATGGCGCATTGCCGGACATCCGCTTTTCGATGAGGATATTTGCCTCGATTTCATCCAATGGCACATGACCCGGGCCTTCAACCATCATCTGGCAGCCCAATTTACGGCCTTCTTCCGCTAATTCGCAATTGATAATCAGTTCTGCCATTTGCGCACGGTCATGGCTGTCATCAATTGCCCCGGCACGGATGCCATTGCCCAGTGACAGTACCACGTCATATTTAGAGAGAATTTTTGCTACACGGTCAAATTGTTCATATAACGGATTTTCTTTGCCATTTGTCATCATCCATGACACCATATAAGTGCCGCCTTTTGATACCAGTCCACCATAACGGTATCCCTGTTTTTTAAGGCGTTCGATAGTATACAGGTTGATTCCGCAATGGATTGCCATAAAACTCATTCCGTCGGCACACTGCTGTTCAATTAAATCAAACAGGTATTCCGGGTCCATTTTATTGGGGTCGCCACATTTCCTGCTGGTTTCGCAGAATGCCTGGTAAAGCGGCACATTACCCACCGGCAGATTTGTCGAATCAAGCACAGCACGACGAATAGCATTAAGGTCGCCGCCAGCGGAAAGCTCCATCAGGGTATCCGCCTGTTCTTCTTCTGCGGCGCGCGCTTTTGCACATTCGGCAGCGATGTCGCAAAGGTCGCTGGAAGTGCCAATAGAGGCATTTACCTTGGTACGCAGACCAGAACCTATACCTACAGCTTTTTGAGCAGGTCGATTCGGATTGTTAGGAATCACGATATGACCGGCGGCAACACCAGCACGGATGAATTCGCAGTCTAATTCTTCTGCAATAGCCACCGCTTTCATTTGCGAGGTAACCTGACCGGTGCGGGCCAGTTCCAATTGGGTTGACATTGGTTTGCTCCTTTTTTATTTTGGGTCTGATGACACCCGACCGGCGGGGTACCAACGAAAAAAATCCCACCAATGGCTATAACCATTGGTGGGATTGTTCATGGCTTCACAATCCGCAACATGCATCCCAGCTCGGGGTCACATGTGCTATCGGGCTTCCGGCAGGTCTTCTGACTCGCGGATCATCTTACTTTCCGTACCTTCCCACCTGATTACTCAGGCAGTGGCAACTCACGGATTTCATCCCCGCACACAGCGCCGGCCAAACGTTGCGGATTCACACCGCATTCCCATTTTCACCTTAATTTACATAAGGCACCGGAATTCCGGACGCCATTTCTGGCGCCGTGGTTATTATACATAACGACATCAGTGATGGCAAGGGGGAGAAGATACAGTAATAGTTCACTGTTACATCAAATATTGACGCTATATTTATTTTTAAGGTATTCTTACATCATATTCTTGACGTTGGGAAGCCGGTGAAAATCCGGCGCTGTCCCGCAACTGTAACCGCTGACGAACACCACAGATGACCACTGTCCCTCGAAGTGTATGGGATGGGAAGGCGTGGCAAGCAGGATGACGCGGAAGCCAGGAGACCGGTCAGGAATATTTTCAGCAATATAGTCTCGAGGGTGGGCTGTGGTGCGTCGATTTTATTTCAGTTGGTTCATATCGACCCCGGCTTTTCTTTGAGCCGGGGTCGTTTGTATTTGTTATGCAAATCACCAGTACTAATGCCGTGTCATGAAAGAATCCTACCATGTTTATTGAACTAAATTTAAATAATCCGGCACATTTTGCGGGAGCAGCAGTGCTCCTGGCAGGGATTTTTGACGTAGTATTATGCGAGCCGCCCACACCAGTACATCCGGTGGTGTGGATTGGAAAATTGATAAGTGTGTTTGAACACAAACGTCCGCGGCAATCCCCTCGCGCTGAACTGGCATGGGGTATTCTAACAGTAATCATCGTATGCGGTGTAACAGGCGGGGTGGCCTGGGGGGCAACACGCGGTCTGCACTATTGCCCTATGTGGGTGCAGTTGCCAGTACTTGCATATCTGTTGAAAACCACCTTTTCTTTACGAGGTCTCATTCAGGCCGGACTTATCATACAGCGGAAACTGCATACGGATACGGATGCTGCACGCGAAGATTTGAAAGCGCTGGTTAGCCGCAACCGTAACTTGGAACCGCCACAAATTGTATCGGCAACAGTGGAATCAATGGCTGAAAATCTGACCGATAGTGTGCTTGCTCCCCTGCTGGCCTTTGCTTTTTTCGGACTTCCCGGTGCGGCAATCTACCGCGCTATCAATACGATGGATGCCATGATCGGTTATCGGGGTGAATATGAATATGTCGGCAAATGTGCTGCCAGGGTCGATGATGTAGTAAACTGGATTCCTGCCCGGATGGCAGGTGTCATCATTTGTCTGGTTGCAGTGCTTCATGGCCAGGGTAAAGCAGCAATTGCCACCCTTGTGCGTGACCGGCGAGGATTGGAAAGTCCAAATGCTGCGTGGACAATGGCACCGATGGCTGGAGCGCTGCGCGTGTAATTGGAAAAGGTTGGTCATTATCGATTGGGGTCTCCGCAGCGACCACTAACGGACGAGGTGATCGGTGAGGCCGCACACCTTACCGGATTTGCTGGAGCAGTATACCTGATAATCAGCAGCGTTTTGGGAGTGATTATAGCGAGATGACAATATTTACTGATGACCGATTTTTTCGTAAAATACCCGCATCAATACACGGTGGTATAGATATGCAGGAACTATCTCTAATAGGAATCGACCCGTCGAAGGTTATTGATTTCAGCGCGAATCAGTCTCCATTGGGACCATCGCCATCGGTTGTGAAAGCGATGGCAAATGCCATTATCTCCTGTTATCCTGACCGTGATGCGCTGCCATTGGCTGCGGCAATCGCTGAATATCATAATCTCCTCCCCGATCAAGTTGTAGTCGGGAACGGCAGTACAGAAATTATTCGTCTCGTTGCGCAATTGGCATTGCGTCCCGGTGATTGCGCCATTGCCCCGACAAATACATTTGGTGAATATCGGATTGCTACGCTTTTAGCCGGCGCAGACTACCATACAGTGGGCGGTAATACATTCGATGATGCATTACCGGCATTTATACCGGCGATTGCACATCTGCAGCCGCGAGTATGTTGGTTGTGCCTGCCGAATAATCCGACAGGAATGGGGGCACAACCTTCAGAAATCGCCACCTTAATTCATGTATATCCTGAAGTAATTTTCGTACTGGATGAAGCATACTGCGATTTATTGTCAGAACCGCAGTGGCAGCCTGATTTATTAAGTCGTGGAAATTTGATAGTGCTTCGTTCAATGACTAAATCTATGGGTTTGGCAGGATTACGATTAGGTTATGCGCTGGGTGGTACATCATTGATGAATACACTACGCATGGCAAAGCCACCCTGGAATGTCAATGATTGCGCCCAAAAGGCTGGTATTGCTGCATTAGCTGACAGCGAACATTACGCGAAAACAATTGCGATGTTACGTCAGGAGAAACAGAAGCTCATTGATGGGATTACCGGGCACGGTTGGCAGGTTGTCCCTTCTGCCGCCGCATTCTTTCTGGTTTATGTCGGTAATGCAGCTGTGCTAACAAGACAATTTCTTGAATACGGCTGCCTGGTACGAGACTGTACATCCTTCGGCTTGCCGCAATATATCCGTGTCAGCCCGCGCTATCCAGATCAAAACCTACAGCTGCTTACAGCTTTCGGGCAATTGAAGCCATGGCCAGCTAAGGAAGAATAGTGATTACAAGACAAAAGGGGATGTTAATACCTACCTGGTTCGTACCTATAACTGACCAGCATCGTTAACGGTTATTATTGAAGTCCAGCCATCTACTATTTGAATATGTGTAATACCTGCGTGCGAGAACGACAACGTCCAGTATTTCTCAGGCGGAATTTGCAGGCAATGGGCAACTACCGCGTGAATTGGGCCGCCGTGAGTTACCACTGCGATACTTTCGTCTGTGCTGCCGCATAATTCAAGAAATGCCTCATTAACCCTGTTCGCCATCGTCGCAGCCGACTCGCCTTGCGGCCATGGCGTATTCACCGGGTCATTATCCATCAATGCCGACAATTCCGCGTTATTCGTTAAATCATCCCATGAACGGTCATCCAACGCGCCAAAGTTCGTTTCACGCCAGCGGCTATCCGTAGAAATTTCACCACCCCATTTACCGGCTATTGCCATCGCCGTCTGCCGCGCGCGCAGCAAATCGCTGCTGATAACCGGCATCGGCCCCAATTTGGCAAGGCGGTCAGCAACGACTTCCGTCTGCAACTCCCCGGCAGGCGACAAAGGGTAATCGCTCCATCCCATGAAGCGATGCTGATTATTCCCAGTTGATTCACCGTGTCTTATCAGGTAGATGTCCATTTTTTGCCTTTACAGCATGAGTTTCACTAATACGCATCCGGCTATCAGTGCCAGCAGCTCTGTCAGTTCTATTCCCATGCCGTATACATCGCCGGTTAAGCCACCGAGTTTTTTTGCAATTCCGCTTTGGACGATTAATGTTATGGCTATTATTGCCAGCATGAAGGGGAATGTTGTGTATGGGTGATAAAGAAATCCGGCGATTAGCATGGTTATTATCGACCAAATCAACATTCCGTATGATTTACCTTCTGTAAATGCGCCGCCAGTGCCGGTTGGGCGGGCATAGGCAAATAGCGCGACATTTATCACCGGCACTATCCGGGCTGCCATCCAGCCGAATACGAAGGGAATGAAGGCTTGCTGCGGGGTCATTGCCGCCAGTGCGGCGACTTTCAGCAGTATTAATGCCACCGCGCCAAATGCCCCCATTGCTCCTACCCGGCTGTCTTTCATTATCTCCAACGCGCGTTCGCGGGGTGCTCCGCTGCCAATACCGTCGCAGGTATCCATAAAACCGTCCAGGTGCAAAGCGCCGGTGAACATTTCCAGCAATACTATCACCATCGCCGCGGAAAGCAGAGGCGGGAAGATGATATTGCCCCATAACCATAAATAATATCCAACTGCCCCCATGCCAAGTCCGATAAGCGGATACCACCCCATGCTGGCGCGCATATCTTCTGGCGTCACCTTTCCCTTTATCGGTATGGGGATACGGGTAAGGAAGGTTAATGCCAAGACAAAACGCATCCAGCAGACGGTAAATCCGTCTTGCGGTAAGTTTTCTTTTTCGGTTTGGGGTATAGCCATATTAATTACGCTTTATCGCTGGAAACGCCGGCGCTTTCAAAAGTCGCCATTTCCGCAAGAATTTTTGCGGCAGCATCAATAATACTCATCGCCAATGCCGCGCCGGTTCCTTCGCCTAACCGCATATCAAGGTCGAACAACGGGGATAATCCCAGTTCGTTGAATACTGCCTTATGACCGATCTCCACAGACATGTGGCTGGGCAGGATATACCCGCGAACATTCGGGCACAGCCGATAAGCGGTGAGAGCGGCAGCGCCGGAGATGAAACCATCCATCACCACCGGGATACGATGCGCTGCTGCCGCCAGCATTACGCCAGCCATTGCGGCGATTTCCAATCCGCCGACTTTCGCCATTACATCAATCGGGTCGCTGGCATCCGGTTTGTTCAGTGCCAGTGCTTTCTCAATAACCTGGCATTTCAGTGCCAAGGCGCTGTCGGTAATGCCGGTACCTTTGCCGGTGACTTGTACCACCGGCAAGCCAGTGAAAGCGGCAATAATCGCAGAACTCGGGGTGGTATTGCCGATGCCCATCTCGCCGGTCGCGATGATATCAAGGCCGTTCTTAATCTCTTCCTCAACCAGTTCTATCCCGACTTCAAATGCCTGTATTGCTTCTTTGCGGGTCATTGCCGGCCCAACCGCCATATTTGCCGTGCCCATACGGACTTTTTTGTTGCGCACGCCAACAGCAACGGATAAATCAGACGCGACCCCAACATCGGTAACTAAAACCCGGGCGCCAACATGACGTCCCAGCACATTAATTGCCGCGCCGCCCGCCAAAAAGTTATATACCATCTGTGGGGTTACTTCCGCCGGAAACGCGCTGACACCTTCGGCTACTACGCCATGGTCGCCCGCCATTACTGCGATAACTTTATTTTCAAAAGACGGTAAAGTCTTGCCGGTAATACCCGCAAGCTGGATAGAGATATGTTCCAACCTGCCCAATGCCAGGGGCGGTTTTGTCAATGTTCCCTGTCGTTCCTCTGCAATGGTCATTGCCATAATATCAAGAGGTTGGATTTTTTTTATGGTGGCTTGTAAATTAGCCATGATGTCTCCTTTTTTTAGTGTTAAGTGTTAAGTTTTCAGTTTTCAGGGTGTAATTAGATACCTTTACTGAAAACTAAAAACCGAAAACTATAAACTATCCCTTAACATTCACCGGCAATCCGGCGATTAGAAATAATACCTTGTCTGCTGCTGCTGCCAATTGTTGATTTGTCCGGCCCAGGCAATCACGGTAAATACGTCCCAGCGGGTATTCGGGAACCAGTCCCAGGCCGACTTCATTGGATACGATTATCAGGTCTTTTCCAGCTTCCCGGTAAGCCGCTATGATGTCGTTCACAGCATTTTTTACGTTGTCATCTGCACTATTTTCATCGCGCAGTATGATATTGCTGACAAACAAAGTCATGCAATCCAGCAGATAACAATCAGTATCTGTGGCGTTGCCGCGAATCGCGTTAGCGGGGTCAAACGGGCACTCTACGGTACGCCAGTTCGCCGGTCGGTCTGCCTGATGTTTGGCGATTCGCGCCGCCATTTCTTCGTCAAACGCCTGCGCAGTGGCGAGATATGTTACCGACTTATAAGAAGCCGCCAACTGTTCTGCGTAAGTACTTTTACCGCTGCGCGCACCGCCCAAAATCAATATCATTTGTGACATTTATCGTCATCCCCTGCAAAAAAAACGACCCCAGCCAATTGTGATATAGCTGGGGTCGTTAATAATAAATTATCAGGACCGGCGCTGTATCCCTCCCGCGAGGCTACTTCGCAAATTCATTGTTTGGTATTCTGACTTTACAGATAAAATCTGTATTCACAGCTGCGGGGCAGTGCCGGATTTTCACCAGCTTCCCAATCTCAATGATTAATGTTGTATAAGTCTACAGAATAGCAACTACTCCGTCAAGAAGATGAAGTGAAATTGTACTTGTCAATTGTCAATCGTCAATTGTCAATTTTAAACATCTTCGCCGCCGTCTCTGCCATCTTTTGATAGCCTTTGTCGTTGGGGTGCAGTTTGTCGGACTGATATTCTGCTTTCATTTTTGATGCGTCATCCGGGTCAGCGAGGGCGGTGTCAAAGTCGATTACGCCATCGGCGCCATTTGTCTGGCGTATCCAGGTGTTTGTTTATATCTTTGCGCAAGGTATCTTTTTCCGGGTCTTTGTCAAAAGCGGTGAATCCGCCGGCCGGGGGGATAGTACCGATGTATATCTTTTTCTTGCTGGCGTGACAACCGTCAATGATAGATTTTACGGTATCGTTGTATGTCTTTACCGAGTTTATCGCGCCTTTGCCGATGATATCATTGATACCCATCATGTATATCACCGTATCAACGCCGGGCAAGGAGTTCGCGGTGCCGGGAACCCCGCGGTGCTTTCCGGGTACAGGCACAAATCCGGACTTCCACTGTATTATATTACAAGGATTAAACTTACCGGATTTAAGCCAGTCCCCTTGTACAACCGAACATTTTATTTGTTACCTTAACTTAATTCCAACCATTTTTAAATTCAGCATCTGGTCTAATAAATAAACATTGGCAGTGTTAGGGGACTGGCTTGAATACTGCGATTACAAACCCGCTGCCAATTACTGGAAATCACAGTATTCGTGCCTGTACCCGATTTATTCATGTAAAAAACACCCCCCTCCTATTCAATAATCCTTAAAATAATGTTAATATATTCCGCAGATGATGAAGCGATTTTTTATGAGGATAGCTGATCTGTTTGCCGGGTCGTTTGCGGTATTCAACTTCGATAACCGCAGCGTAATTCGCGGCGTCTACATTCCCCGTATGTTGGTGATTACCAATGTCATTTTGGCGATTATGGTTATTATTATGTCTTTTAATACTCATGGTAATCAATTACAATCAATCAATAACTACTATTCAAACAATACCAATGTAATTCGCCAATACTTTTTCTCAGGTCTTGTTTTTGTGCAATTAGTCATTCTCATTCTGCTGCCGGCGCGCACCGCCAACGTGATAATAGAAGAGAAAGAAAAAGAGAATATTGATCATTTTTTCCTCACTAAATTATCATCTTTTCAACTTGTCATCGGCAAATTATTATCATCGGTCGGTATATACCTGATCTTTTTTATCTCTACTATACCAGTGCTGGCAATACTAATTTCATATACCGGCGGTGTGTCGTTTGAAGAGTTTTTAATTGCGGTATTGATAATCATTGTAAATATCGTAAAACTTTCCGCCATTTGCATATATTTATCAGTCCGAATTAAAAAGACCGGCCCGGCTATTGTCTGGTCGTATATCACTATTTTAATGCTATTTTTTATCTTGCCGTCATTCTTCACCAGAGGTACTGTTTATAATGATATTTTTTATGGTAGTTATCCTAATATTTACGATGATTTTATCGGTGTCGGCATATCGTTGATACCATTATTGATTTTTGTAGGATTTATGATTGCAGAATTTTATTTCATAGTGCGGCGCAAGGTGGAAAGTTGGAAATCTTACATTATTGTATCTGTTGCGGGTGTAATGGCATTTTTATTCTTCATATTACAACAAATTATTGATACACCCGATGATAAAGCAGTTCCCTGGTTAAATCCGATTGAATTTTTCATAAAAGCCTCTTGTCCTGATTTATTATATACTCAGGCATACTCCGTAAAGTCTACATTATATACCGATGTTGCAATTTATATCGCTGCCGCTCTAATAATTTCATTCGCTATATTATACCTTGCGGCACGCCGGTTGGATGTGTTACGATGGGGTAAAGTTTAGGAGATTTACAGAGATGAAAGCTATTGGTATGCCGACCCTGATAAAAGAGATTCGCACCCGCATGCGCGGCAAGGTGGCGCCGGTGATGATAGGGGTGTTTGTCGCCATCGCGGCGTTAGTGGTAATCGCGATTGTAGCAGATGCTAATTGGGATTTCAGCAGTGATTTGGGCAGTAAGACATTTATCAGCATATCATTAACCGAAATGATTCTGATTGCGCTGATTGGACCAACACTAAGCTGTAACGTAATATCTCTTGAACGCGAACGGCAAACGCTGGACTTTCTGCTGGTCACCCACCTTTCTCCATGGAATATACTAATGGGCAAATATCTTGGTTCCGCCGGCTACCTGATATTGCTGTGGATGTCGATTATCCCCATTACCGCTGTAGCATTTATCCTGGGCGGGGTATCCTGGCTTGACTTCATTCTGATGCAGGTTTTCCTCATTCTACTGGTTTTGCTGTGCAGCGCCATCGGCGTTTACGCGTCTTCCCGCGCGCCAAAGAGCAATGTGGCGGCGTCATGGTCGATAACCATTGTGATATTCACATTTTTCGTGCAGATAGCCTTATCAGGAGCCATGATGGCGCTGCCGGGATTATACATGGATATGCTGAGAGCGAAAGAAAATCCCATGAATAACGCGTCATCAATACCGGATTACCTGTTTCTGGTGCTGTGTTTCATCGCGGCGATGGTGATATCGTATATCCCCAGCAGCGTGGTGCTGGCAATAGTCACATTTTTCCGCAAAAAACCGGGCACGCTTTTCATACAATTAGCAATCTTCATGACTATAACTTTAACTGTTTTCTCAGGCATGCTGTATGTAAAACACCAGGTAGATATTGCCCAAACTTCGGGAAGATCTTATAGATATTCTTCGCTCCCCGCCAATACTTTTATGTCAGGCATGGACGAAGAAAAGTTTATGAGATTAACATTAATGGGCAATCCCACGCTTATCGCAATAGGATTTATTATACCCGAGTCAACAAGCAAAAGCCTGTTATCAAATAAATATTACGACCTGGCACTATCACTATTCCTCATGTTGGTATTCACCTTCACCGCATTGTCACTGGCGTATGGCAACCTGCTGCGGCTGTATCCGCAATTTGCCGAGAAGGAAAAACGCCGAAAGATAAAGCCGGAAAAAATAAAGAAGGAAAAGAAGAAGAAAATCCCCGAAGAGATGATAGAGGAAGTGCCGGAAGTTTCGTGAGTTGCAAATCTAATAAAATAGGTTATTAAAATTCAGTCACCGTTTGGAAAGGGACGCGAGTCCGGCTCGATTACATCATTATTATCTCTATGGGAACGCCAATCTCCTGATTGGTGAGTGATAAAAATGATAGATTCCTGGAATATCCGCCGGACTTGCGTCCCTTTCCAAACGGTGACTATATTTTTTAACAATCATATATAAACCAACATTAAAAAAATATCTAAATCGTAGAGGCTTTTTCAAAACCCGATGGTACAGACACTCTCGCGGCTTCGCCACTCGGTGTCAGTCCCTGAAAGTCGTTCTTCCCCTCTCCTGTCGGGGAGGGGCTTTTAGGCGTATATCTAATTCAGAAAATAAGTATTACAATTGACTCGGTGCTTCAAATATTTATCACCATCTTCCCTTGCGGGTTTATCAACAGGGATGACACTGCCCATACCATGGCATCTAATCTGTCTGGCGAGGTGGAACCAGGCACCCATTCGCACATCTGGTCTTCCAGCGCGGGAAAAGTGCCGGCTAATTTCACCCGGCCTTTTTCAAATAATGCCGCTACTGGCTGTGCGCGGGTGTATTTATCACGGGATGCGCGTACCGGACGCACCGGCAATGCCGGGTTTACCGTGTGCAGCGTCGATATTATCAGGTCGCCGCCGTTATTCACCTCGGCGGTTATGAAGTCGGCCTCGTAGCGGTTATAGGCATCCTCGACTACCTGTGCCCATTGCAGCGGCGACCCGCTGCAGGTCATATCGTCGATGATATATACATTGCCGTCTTCGCCTGACCCGGCGATTATTATTCCGGTTTCCGCGCTGCCGGTACCATTGGTTACAGCCGGGTCAACGCCGATTACTATTTTGCATAAATCGGGTGACACCGCACGGCACTCTTCTATCATTTCCCGGTTCCATAATGCCCCGGGGGTGTCTGACAATATCTCCGCGTATAGCTCTTGCCTGCCCAAGCGGGTGCCGTCGTATTTATCGCGGATCGACTGCAAAAATCCCGGTGCCAGGTTCGCCGCGTTATCAAATGTGCTGCCGCGAGTTACCACGCAACTGTCGGCAATCAATGTTTTTATCAGCTTAGTTGGTCGCGGTGTGGTGGTAATCAATGTTTGCGGATTATCTCCCAACCGCAGGCCGAACTGCAGCATATCCCAGGTTTCCGGCTTGCGCCATGCTGCCAATTCGTCGCACCAGGCAGCATCATGCTGTGGTCCGCGCAGACGGTCGGGTTCATCCGCGCTAAAGGTGTATCCCACCGCGCCATTTGCCCAGGTCAGCCGGTTAAGCGATGGTTCCCATTTTGGACGTTCTCCGGGCGGCGATATCGATAATATTCCGCTCTCGCCTTCCACCATTACTGCCCGCACATCATTATATGTCGGGGCAACTAATGCAACCCGGCGTGCCGACCCTTGTTGTACCATATTGCGAATCCATTCAGCACCGGTACGGGTTTTACCCCATCCGCGTCCCGCCAATATCATCCACACCCGCCAATCGCCAGTCGGCGCCAACTGTTCCGGCCTTGCCCACAATGGCCAATGATATAGCAGTTTTCGCCGTTCCGTTTTACTCAGTTTCTTTATCTGTTCTGCCCGTACTTGCGCCGGCAGCGATACCAGCCAATCGGTTAAGGATAATTTGTATGTCTGTGTCATCTTCCTTCTCTTCCTTCATATCTTTTCCGCTCCAACGACTGGGAAATCTGCGTTCCAGGTACCATGCCGCTGCCCGCCACTCCGTTTTGCCTTTACCGACATTAATTATCGCGTCAATACACTCACTTTCCAGCATTGCCTCAGTTGCAGCGCATTTCATACGAAATTCATCATTCGCCGCCTGCCATTCTTCTATCAAAGCAAGTCTGACACCCGCAAATTCCGCTGCCTGTGCCGGCAGTAACCCCGTCCGCAAAGCATCCAAATAAAGCAGCTTCCCATCGTCATTCATATAAAACTCCATTCAAAATATTATACATTATAATCAAACATTTGTTTGCTGTCAAGAGGGATGGAAGAGAGAAGAGTGAGGAGAGAAAATTGGAAATGGCAAATTATGTCTCCCTTTCGAGGGGGATGTCACCGCAGTGATAGGGAGAATGACTACGGAAAAACTCGGTATTTGTAATCGTTTGAGCAATGCAGAGTCGCTTATAAATTAACGCTTACCTTTCGGGTACAGGCACGAATACTGTGTTTGCTGGTAATTGAAAGTATGCTGATAGTTGCAGTATTCAAGCCAGTCCCCTTATCCTGCCATCCTTCTTTTTTATCACCTTCACTGATTTACACCCATTTTTCAGAAATCGTTTAAAATCGTCTGCACGACCGAATTCGACCTTTTCATTGTCAATCGTCAATTGTCAATTCTTAAACTCCTCATTCTTCTTCCGCCCCTTCTTCCTTTTCCACCACGCCGTGCCATAATCTGTTTAATTCATCATTAGTTTCCAGCAGGTCAGCGAGTTTTCCTATGGCGTCTACGCGGCCGTCCTGCATTACTATTATCTGGTCGGCGCTTCGCAGGGCGGCTTTGCGGTGGCTTACCACCAGGCAGGTGGCACCTTCGCGCTGGAATACCCGTTCCCACAGTTTCTTTTCGGTTTCTACGTCCAATGCGCTGCTGAGGTCGTCGAATACCAGCAATTCGGGGTCGCGGACAAACATGCGAGCGGCGGCGGTGCGCTGCATTTGACCGCCGGATAGTTTTACGCCTTTCGGGCCGACCCGGGTTTCCAGTCCTTCATCTAATTGACTCAGGTCTTCTTCCAGCACGGCGGTGAACATGGCGGCATAGATATCGTCGTCGTTTTTATCCATCCCCATTAATATGTTATCGCGCAAGGTGTCGCTGAAAAGCCGCGGCACCTGGGCAGTATATGCGCTGTGAGGCGGCACAAAAAATTCGCCGGGATTTTCCACTTCGTTGGAGTTCCAGAATATCTTGCCTTCGTCCTTGGATAATAGTCCCAGCATCACCCGCAACAGGGTGGTTTTTCCGCTGCCGTTTCGACCGGTTATTACGGTGAATGACCCGCGCGGAATGGTGAATGATACATCGCGAATGCCGTTTTCGCTATTGGGAAAAGTATATGATAAACCTTCTGCCCGCAATTCCTGCAACGGGCCGAACTCGCTTTCTTTGGAGTATGTAACTTCAGGCAGTGATCCGTCCAAGTGAGTGTCGATGAACTCAACCAGTGCTTCCGGAGTTGAGCCTTCCATCAACCGGTGCATGCGGTCGGCAGATACCCCGATTTGCTGGTAGCGCGCAATCAGCAGGCCAACGAAAGCGGTTAGTTCGCTGATGAAACCGAGATAGAATACAAACAACGAAAAGTCGCCAACACTGAAGGTTTTTTCACGCATTGCCTGTCCGGCAAGAATGAGAATTATCCCGGTGCCGAGATTGGTGGCATTCATAAATATAGAACGCAATATTTCGTTAAACAACCGGTCTTTCAGCGAAATTACCCGGCGTTCTTCATTCAAATTATGGAAATGGGTGATAACTTCTTTTTCCGCGGTTGCCGCCTTCACCGCCTGCACCGCGCCGAATAGTTCGCCGATGAAACCGCTGACAATGCCGGAAGCCTTGCGGCTGGCGCGGCGGTACATCTCGATTTTTTTCATGGCGAAATTTGCGACAATGCCGACTATTATGAACGGCAGCACCGCCATAATGGTAATTTTTGCATTGATGCGCGACATGACAACCAGCGCCACCGTGCAAAACGCGATGGAACCCAGCAGGTCATTCATCCATAATGCGAAAAGCGGCATTTCCAGGGCATCATTGCGGAAACGGCTGACTGCCTCTCCGGGAGAATCCGGCAGCGATGACGCGCCTGGCCGCCGCAAAATATGGCGCAGCAGATTATGGCGGAGCAATGTCAGGCTGTGGACGAAAAACGGCACATTGGTAAGGGTCAGCCAGAAAACCCCGGAAATGACAGTTAATTCGCTGGCGAACATGAAGGCAACCAGCGTCCATACCCCGAATTCCGCAGGAGCACTGGAAGTAAGCTGATTGAAAAATTGACGGATTACCAACCCGGGGATTTGCCATGCCCCCATCAGCAGGAACATCGCCAGCAAATTGCTGATGAATATCCACGGTTTGAAGCAAATCAGCCGCCAGATTATCTTCCAGGTAGGTATTGACCGTTTATTGCTGAATTCAGAATCCGGCATGATTTCGTCTTGATACGTCATACCATCACCTCTTCCAACCCGGTCTGGTGCAGAGTGTAAAAATGCGAGTTTTCATCTGCCAGCAGTTCAAGCCGATTGCCGTATTCGCCGATTCCGCCATGTTCCAGCACCAGCACGTCGTCCGCCCGTTTTAATGTACCAAGGCGGTGGGCAACGATAATTGCCGTTCTGTTTTCCAGCAGGTGGTTTATCGCGCGTTCCACCATTTGTTCGGTTGCCGGGTCAAGCCGCGACGATGCCTCGTCCAGAATGACTAATCCCGGGTTGCGCAGGAAAACCCGGGTGAATGCCAGCAGTTGCGCCTCGCCGGCGGATAAACTGCGGCCGCCTGTTTGCAGCCGGGTATTCAGCCCTTCCGGCAGCGATTCAAACCAATCCGCCAATTCCAGCTTGTTTATCACTTCGATTATGGTTTCATCAGGAATATCTTTATTAAAAAACGTTATGTTATCGCGTACACTGGCCTGAAAAAGCTGCACATCCTGGGTGACAAAAGCGACGCGGTGGCGCAATTCGTCCAGCGTTGCGCGTTTTATGCTGTCGCCATTCAGCAATATATCGCCGCTTTGTGCTTCGTATAGGCGAAATATCAGCCGGGCAATGGTGGTTTTGCCGCTGCCGGTGCGTCCCAGCAACCCCAATATTTTGCCGGGTTCTACTTTGAATGACAGGTTTTTCAACACCGGCTTATCTTCGTGATAGGCAAATGAAATATCTTTAAACTCTATCTCCAGTGGAATGCCAACGGGCCAATTTGCGCCTTCGCCTTCAGAAATTGTGCTGTTTTGCCTCAGCAATTCACCCATTCTTTCCACGGTGGCGCCGATATTTTGCAGGCTTTCCACCTGCTGGGTCAGTTCGCGAATCGGCTGCGAAATAAGACCGGTGTAATGGATTATCATATACATCACGCCGATGGTGATTATTTTATCGTGAAATAACTGGCTGCCCAGCACAAATGCCACACCGATACCGCACATCAGCAGCAGTCCGGCGGTCATCCGCACGTAAATCTGGGTAAGTGCCGATTTTCGCCACAGCCGGTAGATTTTCGTCATTAATTCAAACAGCCTGCGCAGTACAAAACCGACCGCTCCGCTGGAGCGGATATCTTCGGTACCCGACAGCCTTTCTTCCAGAAATCCAAAAAAATCGGTGGCGGCGTCGCGATGCGCTTTTTGGAAAGGTATAGCAATGCCGCGTACCATATTCAGTCCTAACAGGGTGATAATGGCGAAGACGGTGAAAAACGCGCCTAATTTCATATCGACGCGAAACATCGCTATGAGAATACCCGTCAACAGCAGTATATTGCCAGCAACGCGCAGCACCATCTGCGAAAAAAAGTTGGAAAACTCCAGAGAATCGCCTTCTATGCGTTCAATGAACTCGCCGGGGCTTTTTTCGTGGTGAAACTGCATATCCAGGTACAAACAATGCTTCGCCAGGTCCTCGCGCAGACCATTGGTAGCAATCCAGGCGACATATTCGCCAACATACGCGGCGGAGACCGATAATATTTGCTGGCATATTGCGATACCAACGAATAATAACGCCGACATCAATAGTATATGCAGAGATTTGCCATGGGTAGCATCATCAATAAATTGTCGCATTACCTGCGGGTTGATGACCTGCATGCCGATACTGGTGAATACCAGCAGTGACAGCAAAGCAAACCGCAATTTTTGCGGCCGCAAATAACGCGCCAAAATATCGTAATATTGCCGAAGTGATATATTCATAAATCTGCTACATTATTAGTTTAAACAAATGGTGATTAATACCTTTTGTGCAAGGGAATAAAATTAAGGAGCGCCGGCTTCCAGCCAGTGCTCAGTATAAGAAATGTTCCCATAAATCACCAGTCTTTACGGAATATTATATTTTTTCTTGAAATAATTGACGTATGTCATGCGTTCGCTGTCGGTCAGTACCTGGTTTAGGATGGCTACATCGGAAATGCTGACTTCGTTGTTGGCATCGCCGCCGGCCTGATTGCCGCCGATGCGCACCATGGTATTGCCGCTGCCAAAGTTATATGTACCGGCAACGCCAGAGTTCATGACAACGCCATTTTTATTTAAGCTGTATGACCGGTCAGCGTTAACGTAGACATCGAGAATAGTCCAGGTGTTCAATGGGAAAGGAGCCAGCGAGGCGGGATACCAGACGTTGCCATGGATATGCGGGCTGCTGCCCATGCCGCGTACCATCCAGTTGTAATTTGTCGACCGGTTAGTCACCAGGCCCCAATCGCCGGCACCGGCGGTTCGCTGGTTGTAAACGCAGATAATTTCCAGTTGCGCGCCATTTGCCATGCTGAAATCTGGCGCGTTTTTCTCCATTGATTTGTAGGTAGTGGTGTCAAAATATAACGCGGGTGTGTTGTTTGGTCCGCCAGTTAGTTTATACATCGGTTCGGAACCGGCGGTGGTGGCGGTGAAAGTGAACGCTTTCGGACTCTGGTCTGCCCAGGCGGTCACCCGGGCATTATCCGCCAACACCAGCGAATCGGCAGTGAGGTAGGTAATTGATTTCGCCTTTACGGTGGCTACAATCGGGTCGATAAGGTCCATAATCGGCAAAGTTTTTGACACACCGACGTGGCCGTCAACATACGACACAACTATTTGCCCGCTGTGGCGCAGTTCCATATTCAGAGCGTAAGTACCATCAGATGCGATGCCGGGGTTGCCGTCTGCGGTTGCCGCCCGGGTTGTCGGGTCGTCAATGGTTCCCAAAGGCAGATTTGCCAGTCCGTTGCTGTATGCATATCCCTGGGTTACCTTGCTGGATGGGCATTTCAGGACACCTTTATCAATTGCTGCCACCGTCCATACGTTTCCAGTAGCGGGAAACTGCTCATCATGGTCCTGAACATACATCAGAATAGACGCGGCAATTTGTCTCTGATTGCTGGTACAGGTTGTCTGTCGAGCTTTTTCGCGGGCACGCGCAAACACCGGGAATAATATAGCGGCGAGGATGGCAATAATGGCAATTACAACCAACAACTCAATCAACGTAAAACCAGAACGTTTCATCTTTTCCTCCAATATGGACTTATTATAATACGATGAATAAAGTTTATTGTTTCATTGTTTGAGTGTCAATGACAGGATTGTTTTGTAAAATGAAAATTTAATAAAATAGATTTGCATGAGAATTGTTAAAATAAATAGTCACCGTATGGAAAGGGACGCAAGTCCGGCCGATTTTCCAAAATTTATCATTTTAACTACTCGCCAATCAGGATATTGGCGTTCCCAGGGAGTTATCTCTGATTTAAATCGAGCCGGACTTGCGTCCCTTTCCATACGGTGACTGACTATTAATAACATCTTTTATTAGAATGGAAAATAGGTTTTGCATTTTTCAATTATCAATCGTCAATTCCCCCAAAAGTCGCGCCGTTTCATCTACAATCTTATACCCGGCGTATGGTTCCATGCGTGCCCAATAAATAGCGCGTCCGGAATAACCGCCGCCGAGGATGCCGTAGATGGTGGGGACATAACCAAGGCAGCCGTTGGTTAATTGGGCTATCATGGTGTTCTTTGCCGCGCTTCGTCGGCGGATATCCAGGCCGAACTGGCAATATAGTTCAAACGGATTGGCGGCGATTACCAAATCGCCAATGCGGATTGCTGACAGTGGCACTGCTTCCTGCGGATTGTCGTGGAATTCATCCCATAAATGCAATACCCCGTCAACGTCAATCACGTAATCCCAGCGGCTGGTATTCTCCTCGCCTTTATCTTTTGTTGCCCGTGCTGTTGCCAATTCTTCTGCTGTCGGCATACGCACTTCCATCACCGGCGTGCTATTTACCGCCTTGATAACTGGATTATTAATGGGGGTGGTAGATCGCAGCAACCGCAGCGTTTCGGCGGCAAGGGCAGCGCCCATTTCATGCAGGCGTTGTTCACCGGAGTATCGGTGCGGTGTTTTCGACATATCCCATGGCGAGGTGTCGCCGCTGGCTCCCTGCAGGTATAAAACAGGCACTTCAACAGACAACGCTTCGCGGATTACGCGCCGTGCTTCGCCGGGGAAATCAGCAGAGGCGAAGTAGTCCCCTTCGACACTGGTGCTGTGGCTGCAATTGTTGTGGCAAATGGCGATATATTTGCCATCTTCGTCTTGCACAAAAAGCACGGTGTGGGTCGGGTCGTCCGGGCCTTCCAATCCGGTGAAGTCTGGCAATGACGAATCGCCATACATGGTATGGGTACTATCTTTCCAGCAAAGCCGGCGATTAAATCCGACATGCGCCTGACCAGTGGCAGAGCCGACTTTCACCGGGCGTGCATTGGAAAATGCCTCATGTGCCGCATAACCGATATTATCAAATATAAGTTTTAGATAATCATCATTATCCGGCGCGTCATGCAGCAGCGACCAGGCGTTGCCGCCAGTATGGGTGTGAGTGCTCGATATCATGATATTGCTGACCGGCAATCCGGTTTCGCGGCTGATGATAGTGCGCATTTCGTTAAATTGCGACATTTTGAATAAACCTGAATGGTCCATGCTCACCAGGCAGACTCCGGCTTCGCGGTTGGCAATATACAGCAGGTTTATCTCGAGATTATCGCGGACGTAGGTCATTTTACGATTATGCAGTTGTCCTGGTAAAAATGAGCCAATTTCAGGATTAATAGTACGGGTAGCGGCACCGGCGCGGCAGCTATTGCCCATTTTGCGTTCCGCGTAAAACTCCGGCATTTCCGGCGCATCCTCGCGGGCATCACGCATTTGCTGGCGAATTATTTTAAATCCCATGCTGGTATACAATTTCCAGGCGCGTTCGTTTTCTACCTGCACCGTCAGGTCCATCACCGGCGGACCATACAGGTCGCCAATCTCCATTAACCGGGTCATGATGATGCGTCCAGCACCAACGCCCTGCATGGTACGGCGGATAGCGATGCCAAACCAGCTCTGGTTCTTACGTTCCTTATCGTCCCAACGATACCACGCTTCTCCATGAATCATACCGTCATCATCAACCAGCACCAGGCAAACTTCATACGGGTCATCCACCATAGCGGCGCGTTCCAACGCTTTTTCGCGGGTTCGACAACTTGGCGGCATGTAGTAAACGCCGTCTTCATCCGGTATGGCAGCGTAAAAATCAACGATGGCTTCCGCGTCCATCGAATTCAGCAGGCGGACAGTAATATTGCGTCCATCCCGCAGCGTTAAACGGCGGGGAGTGGCGAATTGGCGATCTTGTGGTTTCATATCTTTCCTCTCATGCGCACCAATCTGTAATTTGTTCGAGCAGTTTTTCACCTTCGTCGTGGCTTTGACACCAGGTTTCCAGCATTAACAGTGCCGGGTTGAGTTCACGTACCAGCGGTTCAATATTTTCTGCCGGCAGTTGAATATGAACTATTTTACCAGCTTCCTGAATATGGCGATACATCTCCAGATGAGCAGGCCCATTAGCTTGTTCAAACGGCGCCGGTACATACTGAATCACCTTCATGAATGGCAGCGACAGTAATCGCGGCAGGTGCTGTTTGGCGTCGCCGCCATCCAGATGATACCACAGCGCATTGTATTCTTCGCCGTAAATCTCTAATTCCGGCAAGATGAACCTGTCAAAAGTTGCCGGCGACAACATGCAAGATACATCGGATTGGGTAGGTATATAAGGTTCTGGTGCCCAGAATGGCATCCATCCGGCATTGCCGTACCAAAAATCATGTCCCATTTCAATCATCATTACCTGAAGTTCTTTGGATGTCCTGCGCTGGTCATACGCTCCGGTACAGATAGCATCTATCATCCATTCGGGGTGGTCCTCCAACGCATACATAAACTCCTCTGTTCCCATGTGCATTGAAATCAAGTCGTTAGCAGGAAGGCCAAGTGGAGAACCTATTAAGAAATCATCTTTACCGGCAAATTTGCACAATTCTATCAATAATGTCCGGTATTTCTGCATCCAAATGCTGTCAGGATTGTGCCGAAATGGCGATGGCTGGGTGAAATCAACTGTCCGCGTTTCAAACCAGATGGTATCTTTTGCGAAAAGCGGGGTTCCACCAAGGCATATCATCCATCCTGCCATCAGCAGGCTTGATGGTATCGCTTCGCCACCCCACCAGGTTCTTTCCATATTAAGATGAGTGATGGCGACACGATAAGCCGGATCCAGCCATTGAGATTCGACATCATTAATTTCCGGAAATTGTATATCAACATCGGTCAGTTGCGGCGCCATTATGGCAACACACGGCCGATCCAGCCGTTCACCATGCCATAAAGCCGTTAGTCGCCTTTGTGCCTCTGTCCAGTCAGGTTTATATATCATCGCTAACCTTTTATGCGCACCAGCGACATTGGTGGTATAGATACAATGCTGCCATTTATATCGGGGACAAACTCTGTCACCGGTTGCAAAATATCAGTAGCAAATATCCCGGTTGCTTCGCTGATGGTGCCAAAACCTTCCATTGAGATTTCGACGGTCTCTGTCGCGCTGAAATTAATCAGGAATCCGTAAATGCTGCCATCTTTGCGAATAAAATTGGCGTCAATTGTTTTATGTTTTTCGGTCAGTTGCGGCGCGTTAATATCCAGTTTCAAGACATCGCCAGGTAGAGCATCGGCATACAGATTCATCACCTTCACCATATCGGAAAACTGCACCTGGCCATCATGGACATGTATTATTCCCATGGTATTTATCAGTGCGTAAAAATTGGCAACTTCCAATATCTCACCCATTCGGCAAAAGGCATTTATATACCCGGCTGAATACAGGCAGTGGCGAATATCATTTGGCTCGTAAAATCCAGCGTGGTCGTTGTGGCTGGCGCGGGTCCAGTAGTTCCACTCCACAATGCCTATGGTGGCATTCAGCCCGGCATCGCGAATAGTCTGCGCCTGCCGCTGCAGGTCGGCTTCCTTATCCGCCAGGTTATTTGCAACACTCGCCATGCTTTCACCGATGGTAATATTATCTCCGCTGCCGCAGTAGCGGGTGACCACCAGCATGTCAAACAAATCCGCCGCTTTTTCGATAACTACCGCACGCCATTGGTTATTCGGGTTATCGCGCAGGCTGCCGCCTTCAAACTCGCCAATTGCCATCACGCGAGCCTCGGGATATGCCGCGCGCACCAGTGGGACGAATTCGCGCAGTTGGGCGGCATACATCTCGCCAGTCATATGGCCGTACTCATGAATCCAATAATTTTCATTGCCGAACATCAAATATGCCGCCGGAATCGCCATCCCGCGGGAAATGTACCAATTGCGGATATAGCCAGCCCATTCCGCCGCTTGTTCCGGTGTGGCAGTTGTCAGGTTTAAAGTAATAAGAGGAATAATATTTTTCGCGGCGCAAAGTTCCAAAAACTCATCGGTGCCGAAATCGTAGTAAACCTTGTATTTAAATTGCGGGTCATCACAAACCGGGCGCAGGTGAACAGGTCCGACGCCATGTTCCCAATGATAGACATTTGTCACAGTGCCGCCAGGGAAACGCAATACCGGACAGGGGAATTTATCAAAAGCGTCAATCATCTCCTGGCAGACATGGGTCTGTCCAACTGGTCGCAGATGTACCTGGTCTATAACAATCCGGCTGTCACCGGGAACCTTTATATGAAGTTCGCCAGCGTTGCTGGTACCGGGAGATTTTAACCGGCAGGTGCGGCGGTGCCAGTGAACATGATCAAAGGTGACCGACTGCTGAATGATTTCCTTGCCGCTGATACGCAGTTCGATAGAAACAGTGACCGGATTATGCTGCGCTCGCGCCCATATTTCCATTTCAAACTCTTCGTCGGCGCGAATATGAATGCCAGCCTGCATGATGCCAACCCATTGATTCTGGGTGTAATTATGAATCAACTGCGCCTCGCGTCCCGACATATACATACCGGGAATCAATCGGCAGGAAAAACCGGCCATATTATTGCCATTAGGTTCCCATTCAGCGGCGATGCCGGTCTGCACATTCTCCGGTCCAGCAAATTTGGCATTCCGCAGTCGGTCAGACAGCATCGAAGGAATAGTATTTTCATACGCTTCAATGTTATTGCCAATTAACTGCTCGCTGGCAAACCCCAACACCTCGCCAGCAGTAGAAACAACAGCTTTCATAAAAAATCCCCTCAAAAATCAGGTACGGTAATAATACCACGTGACACAAGTGGATGTAATCAATAGTTGTATGAAATAACAATAAATGAAGAGAAAAATTTGTAACGCAAATGCGTTACAAATTGTAAATGGCAAATGGCAAATTAAAATTTCGATTTCGGTCGTGCAGACGATTTCAAACGATTTCTGAAAAAAATAAAAAGAACAGCAGTTGTAGGGCACTGATACAATTGAATCAACCATGGGTATACTTATTATGTTCCTGTTGTGATGACAGAAACAAAGGAGCCTAATATGACTAAGTATACCAGTCTGACGATTTCTGATCCTGATCTTTTGATTTTCGGTCATGCACCAAAGCCTGTTACCACCAAACGCGGATTGGTGATTGGCGGCGGTACCGTTTATCCAGAGTTGAATTTTACATTGCCAGCTATGGAAATAAATCAGGAAAGCCTGCCAAAGGTGAACGCGCATTTTGCGCAAATTATAGAGGAAGCTTGCCAGCGCGCCGTTGATTTGCACGCGCCGGGCCTGGTGGCGGAGTTTGAATTGCTGCCGCCAATGACTTTGAACCCTGAATGGGGTGCCGATATAACCGCGATACTCAGCGGAACACTCGATAAGTATTATGCCAGTGACGGACTGAAAAGCGCGCTGCGGGTAACCCCCAATGATATTCGCGAAAATCATCGTCCGCCTGTCATGCGGGACGGCGATTTATGGGACAACATGGTACGCAGCTTTGAGTTGAATGCCCAGGCCGGTGCCGAACTTCTTTCCATTGAATCTACCGGCGGAAAAGAGGTACATGACGATGGCATTTTGAATGCCGATATGCAGGCGGTGGCTTTTGGATTAGGCATCTTGGGATCCAGAGACATGGCTTACCTGTGGGATATGATTGTAGGAGTAAGCAACAAGTATGGCGTGGTTCCTGCTGGCGACTCTGCCTGCGGATTTGGCAATACCGCGATGGTATTGGCAGAAAAACGCTACATTCCGCGAGTTTGGGCGGCAGTCATTCGAGTAATGACAGTAGCGCGCGCACTGGTTGCCCACGAACGCGGCGCATTAGGCCCGGGTAAAGACTGCGCGTATGAGAATCCGTACCTGAAAGCTATCACCGGTTACCCGATGTCTGGCGAAGGTTCGGAAGCCGCATGTGCCCACCTTTCACCTGTCGGCAACATTGCCCGCGCTACCAGCGATATCTGGAGCAATGAATCAGTACAGAATATTAAACTGCTTGGCGGCATGGCGCCAACCGTGTCACTGGAGCAGTTAGTCTATGCGGCCAGATTGCTCAACACCGCATCATCTCATGGACCGGAAGCTGCCCGCACTCTGCGCGACTGGTATGCGGAAAGTGATGTACAATTTGATCCGCAGGCCTATGTGCTGAGACCGGATGTTGTAGTACGCCTTGCCGGTGAAATAATTGCCGAACCAACGGCATACCTGCGTACGCGCCGGGCGGCATTAGCCACCATCGCAGAATTGCGCAAGGCTGCAGAGCGCAAGGAATTTATCCTGTCAGCGCAGGATGAACCATGGCTCGAATTACTGTCAGACCAGGCAGATGAATTGCCGGAAAATGAAGATGATTTGATAACTGCCATGGTGGCATCAGTTGATAATGAAAAAGTATTGCTTGACCAGTATGAAATAGATGTGAAGAATTACAAGTAAAAGTTAAGTAAATTGATTTCAAGCTTGTCCGGCAATGTCGGGCAAGCTTGTTTTTTGACATACACAGTCATCATCAATATCAAATTTTAGGTGGCGGGTAGTCATATCTGCCGCGTTGATGGTGTGCAATATTCCGGTAGGCACCTGGTTGGCTCCGCTGAGGTAATTTAATGCTTGTGTCGCCTGCATGGTTCCTATCCAGCCTGGTACCGGTGAAAATATTCCTTCCACGGCACTGGATGGCGCGGCGTAAATATCCGGGTATAGGCAGCGGTAACAGGGACCGGCACCGGGGTGAAAGAATGCGGTTTGACCGATGAATTGATGCACACTGCCATGCACCCACGGTTTGCCGGCGGCAAGCGCGGTGTCATTTAACAGGTAGCGAGTTTCCAGGTTGTCTACCGCATCAATGGCGACATCGCACCACTGCAACTGCTGTTCGGCATTTTCCCCGGTAAATCGTTCGGTAATTGCTTCGGCGGTGATATGCGGGTTCATCTGTTCCATTCGCGCCGCCATCACCTGCGCTTTCAACTTGCCGGTATCGGCGGTAACATACATCACCTGGCGCTGCAGGTTGGAAATCTCTACGATATCCGCGTCCATGATGCGAATATGCCCGACACCCACCGCGGCAAGATACAGCGCGACCGGCGACCCCAGACCACCCGCGCCAATCAGCAAAACCCGCGCCTTCGCCAATCGCCGCTGCCCGTCCTCACCCATTCCCGGCAACGCTATATGCCGTCCATATCTCATCAATTCTTCAGGAGTAAACATCTGTTGGGTATTATAGCAACAACCGGGACCGACACCAAATGGTGGAGCCAGGCAATTATCAATCCACCAATATTTTTATTATCCCTAACCCCTCGCCCCCTAAAAATGCCGATTTTGTATACAATATTCGCGAAATATTTAAAAATTACTGTTATTCTTTAAATCAGTTGTGCTATACTTTGCCACAATAAAGTATAGCGGATTACCGAGGGGTATTTTAATTATGGGTGACGCATTTTTTGACACTTACATGGGGCGCGGACCGCGCAAAGTGACGCATTACGAGCATTGGTCAAACCCTGATGCCGAGACTTATCTGACGGGGATAGATTATTACGAGCATCCGCGCCAGTGCCGGCAGCGGTTGGCGGAGATGTATCCGATGCTGGGATTGGGCGTGCCAGATACTGACGACCCGCGTCCGCGTCCCCGCTTAAGCGGCGATAGCAATGCCCCCAGTGCAGATTTGGAACGCCACACCGTGCGGTGGGGTGAGGGAGAAACGGGAACCTGGGAGCATGGCGAGGCGATATTTAAAACCGTTGATGATGTGTTGAACTTCAGTCCATTGGCAAAGGCGGATTTCAGCGATTGGGAATTCGTGGTGATGGCGCAGGACTACAGCAGCGAAGAAGCCATTTATCAGCAATACCGCAAGCATTATCCTGCGGAATGGGGTGATAAAGCACCGGAATGCAGCAGTGCCGGCACCTGGTTTTACAACACCATGTTCATGTGGCCAATGCTTACCTTCGGGTGGGAACTATTCCTGGAAGCCTGCCTGCTGGACGAGTTTGAACCGGTGATGGATGAATTCGCGGAGATTAACCGCCGCGTTTTCCGCGCGTTTTCACGGCTGCCGATTAATTTTGTCACCTGTCACGACGATATCGTCACCACCCGCGGTCCAGTCTGTTCACCAGCCTGGATGCATAAATATATCTTCCCCCGCTACGAGGAATATTGGAGCATTTTGAAAGATGCCGGCAAAGAAGTAATATTCATGGTAGATGGCCGGTTGGATGACTATGTTGACGATGTAATGGCATGCGGTGCCCGCGGTTTCGTAACCGAACCATACACCGACTTCAAATCCGTCGCTAAACGCTACGATAACCCGGTGCTTGCCGGTGAAGGCGACAACCGCATATTAATGCGCAACAACCCGGCAGAAATACGCGCCATGGTGGAATCAATGGTAGAAACCGCGAAAATGAGCGGCGGCTACTTTATGTGCGTAGGCAACCACATCCCTTGGAACGTCCCGCCGGAAGCAGTGAAGCTTTACCTTGATTATAGTCATGAATTGGCATATCGGTAGGAAGAGTGAAGAGAGAAGAGAGAAGAGAGAAGAGAGAAAATTGGAAATGGCAAATGGTAAATTGTTGAAAGTTAGTGAAGGTGATTAATAGGAAGGATGGCAGTGGTAGGGGATCTGTCCCCAGCTCCCGCGATGAACCGGAATAATGATGTAAATAAGCGTTACAGCGACAGATTTTTTAAATGGTGTTGTGTTTTTTAACTTTATTTTGTCGCTACGACTGAATCTTTTTATAAGAAAGACGTTGTCGCGGGAGCTGGGGACAGATCCCCTTGGGGCATATCATATATAGCGAACATAATCTTTAATTAGTTATCTAAAACTGATAAAATATATCATTAAAATAGAAAGGATAACTTGAGATGCGACCGATTAGAAAAATACTGCCACATGGGGTACTTGATAAACCTTATCAGACAACTGTTGTTTTTGTAACTATTTCCACTGAGCACAGATATCCATGGTTAACAACAGAAACTAATCATGATTTTTAAAAAAAAATATGGTTGGAAACTCCAGGATGGTTAGTTGATCCTTATGTTATAATGCCTGACCATATTCATTTTTTTGTAACAAGAGGAAATATTGATAGATCGTTAGAACAATGGAATAAATATTGGAAACGTCTTTTTTCATTATCTCATCAAAATAAAAATTGGAAATTTATGAATGATCAATTTGACCATCGAATAAGAAATGAAAAAGAATTTACAGAAAAGTGGCAATACATGTTATATAATCCTATTCGTAAAGGTTATGTCACTAATCCAGATGATTGGCCATATAAAGGAGTCATTCACGATTGGATGTGGATGAATACATGAAAGGAGGAAAGGTAGGGGAGCTGTCCCCAGCTCCCGCGACAGCGTCTTTTATATGAAAAAGAACAGGTTGTGACGACAAAATATGGTTAGCAATCACAACACCATGCAAAAATTCTGTCGCTATTTCGCTGTTTTACATCATTATTCCGGTTCATCGCGGGAACTGAGGACAGTTCCCCTACCATGCTCCCGCGACAGCGTCTTTTTTAATTTAAAGAATGGGTCGTAGCGACAAAATATGGTTAGCAATCACAACACCACGCAAAAATTCTGCCGCTGTAACGCTTAATCACATCATTATTCCGGTTCATCGCGGGAACTGAGGACAGTTCCCCTACCATGCTCCCGCGACAGCGTCTTTTTTAATTTAAAGAATGGGTCATAGCGACAGAATCATGTAAAAAACCACAACACCACGCAGAAAATCTGCCGCTGTAACGCTTAATCACATCATTATTCCGGTTCATCGCGGGAACTGAGGACAGTTCCCCTACCATGCTCCCGCGACAGGGTCTTTTTTAATTTAAAGAATGGTCATAGCGACAGAATCATGTAAAAAACCACAACACCACGCAGAAAATCTGCCGCTGTAACGCTTAATCACATCATTATTCCGATTCATCGCGGGAACTGAGGACAGTTCCCCTACCATGCATCCAAAATATAGCCTATGTATAAAGAATTAGCAGAATCAGGACGCGCTGTATGTACCCGGAGGGTAACATTTTTAAGATCTTCAGACCTTCTCATCCATCTTCAAGTTTCTAACCACTTCGTATGAGAATACGGCGAGGGAGTCGGCAAGGTCTTCATTTTGTACTACTGCCGGCGGGGGCATTTTTATGGGATGACCGCTGAAGTTCCAGAATGCGGTCAGGCCTACTTTGAAAAGGTTGTCGGCTACTTCCTGGGCTGCATTGGCAGGGACGGCGATGATGGCGATGCTTACGTTCAGGCGTTTGGCTAATGCCGGTGCCTGCCATAATGGCATGATTTCCAGTTCGTTAACCCGCATGCCCATTTTTACCGGGTCATTGTCAAATAATCCTACTACCCGCAATCCATGCGGCTCGAATCCATGATAACAGGTGAGTGCCTGGCCAAGACGGCCCGCGCCGATGACAATGGCGTCTTTGCGTATCCGCAACCCCAAAAAATCTTCCAGGTGATTGCGCAGTTCAGTGATGGCAAATCCCACCCGCGGCTTGCCGGTGAAACCTGTCATTGCTATATCTTTGCGCACCAGTGTCTCGTCTAATTTCAGGATTCCTGCCATTTCGGCGCTTGTTACATATTTTTGCCCGACCCCAGACAAAACTACGAGCGCTTTCAAATATCGCGGCAACCGGCGCAATGTTGGAATATTCATATTAGGCAATCTGGTTCCCTCTTCATTATTAACTATATCAAATTTATAATATTTTGACAATTAAAGGGTGGGTAATATTATTTTACATCGATTAACAGGATAGATAGGATAAGATATATGAAATATGAAAGTTCTTAATTAACTAATGTAGGCTTTGCCCACAACCCATAATTATTCACCACAAAAGATCGCAAAAGATCACAAAAGAAGAATTTATTAAAACTCTTTGTGTTCTTTGTGCTCCTTTGCGGTGAATAATTGCCCATTACATTAATTTACAAATAACTTGTTTTATTTTAACGTTCTTTGGGCTTAAGGTACTAAACATCCTTTTTATCTTTTTATCGATGTAAATTAATAATAAATGCAAATAAATCGCTAAATCTGTTGACAGTCATTATATGGGATTGTAGAATTAATGAAATCGCCTGTGGTTACGTAACCAAAATAAACGACCTGGAGGAGTTTATGAAACGAATATTCCTGCTGCTGGCATGCGTGCTGGCTTCGCTTTTTTCCAACATCGCACTGGCAGACTCAAATGTGATGATTAAGGAAAATTATGAACGACTTAAATGCAATCCACCTGATGCAATCAACAGATTTGTTGGTTCAAGCGCACCCGGGCAATTATTCATGCCAGGTGAAATAGTGGATATAAACCTGGTTATCGCAAAAGGCAAGGATAGCGGAATAGTGAAAGATTATTCCGTCGAGATTCAGGAAATCACTACCCGCGACCCGGAAGATATCTCCAAGTCTGGCTATAGCGACACCGCGGGGAATGCTCCGGTAGTTGCGCTGGCTGGCAAGCCGGTACTGGTTCCATTAACCATAGATTTTGGCACTGATGATAAAGTGAAAGAAATTGCGCAAACGGTGAAAAATTTTCCGCTGCCCGCACGTTTTGGCACTTACGCTATTATTCTGGTTCGCGGCGCAACCCGCCAGTTCCTGGCAACTATGGCGCGCATACCAAAGCCGCGCGAATATGGAACAGTGGATAACGTACCAGTATTCGGCGAAGGTCAATTCATGAACGGCGATTTTGTTAAACGCGCCCAAATGTATTACCGCATGGGTGTACGCGGATGGCGCTCCGAATTAAGCTGGAGCGAAGACCAAAATTACAAATGGTCATGGAATAATTACGATACACTGTTTAAAGCGGCGGAAGCTAATGGACAGAAAATCATGGTAACCCTGGGTGGCCATCCGCAATGGACACGTCCATTTTTTGAGCCAACCCCGGCAAGCGGCTGGACACCAACCAGTGGCGGATATTGGGGCAGCGGCGACTGGCTGTGCGACCCCAAGTTATACCAACGCTACGAAAACTGGATACAGGCTTTTTGCTACCGCTACTGGAGAGACGGAAACGGCGCATTGTGGGGATTGGAAAATTATAACGAACCGTGGGAAGGCGGCGGGATTTCCGGCTGGGCACGCGATTGCCTGCAGTACCGCGAGATTCAAAAGCATATCGCAATAGCGGCACGCACCGTTGACCCCCGTATTAAAATTCTGGCAGCGTCATCTATCATGAATACCGAGGATAAACTCTATTCTGACGGTTCCAACGAATTTGATAAATATGTCGATATATTCACCGACCATTATGTACCGCCAGCGATGTGCTATGGACCAATGGTTGCCAAATCAAAGGGTAAAATATCCATGGAAACGGAAACCTGGTTTGTTAACAGCGAATATTTATTACCGCAAGGCGTAGCACAATTCATGGCATCCGGTCAGGAGCGCATCGCCCCCTGGCATCCGCGGGTGCTCTTTGACGAATTACCCACCGGACCAGAAGCGCGTACCCCGGGAAACCGCGATAACAACCTGATTCCTGCCCCGGTAGTCACCGCAACAGCGGCTTTTAACTATTTCGTAACCGGCAAGAAGTTTGAAAAAATCGTCTTCAAGACACATCTTCCCTGGGTATTCCAGTTTGGTAAAGATGATGATAAAGATGCGTTGATGGTAATGTTCGGACAATTGATGACTATCGGTGGAAACTCACCGAAAGAACGCCTGTGGGCACAAGTTGACGGCACATCCGGCGGCACCATGACCATTAACAATTCCGACGGATTACTGCAGTTCTATGACCTGGCAGGGAACCAGATTTATACAAAAGACAAATCAGTCACCTTGCCAATGAACCTTTCACCGACTTATATCACCTGTAAAAAAGGGCCAATTGAAGCGGCGAAACGCTTGCAGACTATCGTTATTAATGGCAAGAAACCGGTAGAAATTCTCCCGCGCGATTTTACCAAGCCGCTGACAGCGAAAGATGTCACTTTTGATGTTGCTGTCCATAACTGCTATAACCGCAAGATTGCCGGCAAGCTGGCAATAACCCCACCGGCAGAAATCCAACTGGCAATGACTGAGCAGCCATTAGCATTAGAAGCTGGTGAAACGAAGGTGTTCACCTTCCCGGTAACAAAGGCAACCGTCATTGATTCGAATGGCTACCTGTTCAAATTTAACGTCACCAGTGACGCCGGCAATGCCGAATACTCTGAAATTATGAATGCCGCCGTTGCTATCAAAGGAACAAAAACTATTGATGGCAATTTAGACGACTGGAAAGATGTGCCGGGCATCATGCAAATCGCTGGTTCCGAGAAGATGGATCCAACTGAATTGATGCGCCGTCCATGGCTGACACAAAAAGACAAACAGCCGGATGGTACATTCTGTGAAGTGAAAATGGCATGGGATGACAACAACCTGTATATTGCCGCTCGAGTGAATGATCCAACGCCGGAAGCCAATGCTGTTCGTTTTGGCGCACGTGACGAAAACTCGTATTTCCATACCAAGGCTGATGATGAAAAATCGCCATACAAGGAATTTATTGAAGATTTCCGAAGGAAAACAAAAGACCCCACCCGCAGTTTTAGTGAGGTTCCTTATGTATTTACCCGCAGCCCGGAAGCCGGCATTCCTTTCCGCCGTGATCGTCTGCAATTCGGACTTGATGTAACTGACGATTGGCATGACCTGACACCAGACACTGATAAGGTGCCTTACGGGTTCCATGTAGTTCCAGATACCGACTATGAATATAGTCTGTATGCTTGTGACGACGGCAAGAGTGAACTGTGGCGGCATCTGGCACCCGGTGTGCCGCGTATTCACGACTTCCCGCGGCAAGTACGGGGTAAAATAACCACCGGCGCAGTAACCACCGCAAAGACTGTAGTATTGCGTGAAGGCAATAACTATATCTACGAAGCCGCCATACCAAAAGCAGAGTTGGCAAATCTGAACCTGAAAGCCGGCACCAACTTCGGTTTCGTATTTAAAATTGGCAACAGCAAAGGTCCGGGCATTGAATACGGTACCGACAAAGCAGTATGCAAATCCAACGGCCTTTCCCTGCACCCATATTGGGAACGCTCACCAAGCTGCGGCGTACGCTGGACGCTGGTTGAATAGAAAAGAAGAGTGAAGAGAGAAGAGAGAAGAGTGAAATTACGAATTAGCGACCTCCCCTAACCCCTCCGAAGGAGGGGAATTTCACTCTTCACTCTTCACACTTCACTCTTCTTATTGTATAATTAACAAGATGATATTAGAAACCATTTTAACTTTAATAGGATTGTCAGTATTGCTGAATCTTTACTGTGTTAAAGCAGTTTGGGGACGTTCAAATGTGCCTGGAAAAAACGAGTTAATATGGATGCTGTTATTGGATGCCTGGTGGTCATTTTTTGCGATATTTGAAATAGCGGCTAATCACGGTACCACCCAGGAAATTCTCAACATGAAGTTATTCTGGATCAAGATTGAGTATATCAGCATTTCATCAATTGCTGTCCTGTGGTTATTATTTGTACTTCGATATATCGGCATAGAACCGCCATTTTTAAAACGCAATTCCTGGGTATTGTTTATTATTCCGGCGATTACATTATTATTAGTATGTACAAACGAAATTAATGGTGGACTAATGTATAGCTTACCGGGAATTATCACATTCGAAGACCATCCGTTATTGAAAATAATCCATCATGGCTTATATTTCCCCATCGCTGTAGGTTATAGCTGGGTCATTACCGCCATCGGAATTGGCATCTGTTTCGTATACTCACTGAATACCCTTTCATCTTCCCGTATGCAATTACGATTGTTATTCGTTGCCGCTATGATTCCGCTGCTGTCAACAATTTTATACGTTTTTGAAGTAGGATGCCTGAAATATTTCGATTTGACATCGCTGTTTTTTGCTATTATCGGCGCACTGCTGACATACGCGCTGCTTAAGCACCGATTGGTTGAATTAACACCAATCGCGGTAAATACCATCTTTGAAAATATTCAGGATGGGGTAATAGTATTAAATGAAAAGACAGCAGTTGTCGAACTTAACCCGGCTGCCCGAAATATGTTTATGGTCAGCGGCAATGAATTTTATGGCAAATTGCTGAAAGATATATTGCCGGAATTGCCAGATATAACATTAATGAATACGGAACGAATATTTAATGACCAGCTAATTAATAACCGCTGGTATGATATAAGATTTTCATCTATCAGTAATGGCGCGCATTACGGTTGGATATTAACCATGCGGGATAATACCACCAAGCGTGAATTGGAAGAAAAACTGCACAGGATGGCATATTATGACGGTATTACCGGGTTGCCAAACCGCATGAGTTTTCGCGATAGGCTGCAATCAGAGATGGCACGTGTTGTGCGCACTCACGAAATGCTGGCGGTGATGTTCATTGACCTTGATAATTTTAAAGAAATTAATGATACCCAGGGGCACGCTGCCGGAGATAAAATGTTAAACCATGTCGCGGAACGTCTGAACGAAGCGATACGCGGCAGCGACATGGCGGCAAGAATGGGCGGCGACGAGTTTTTAGTGCTGATAACTGATATGAAAAAGAAAGAAGATGTCGTTTTTTCCGTCATGCGCATATTAGATGCCATGCGGGAACCTTTTTACATTAATGATACAACTGTGTATACTACTGCCAGCATAGGCATTGCCATTGTACCCGGGGACGGTCTTGAAGCTGATATTGTCCTGCGCCGGGCAGATGAAGCGATGTATAAAGCAAAAATGAACGGGAAAAATCAATTCATGTACCGGTCTTGAGAAGAGAGAAGAGAGAAATTGCAAATGGCAAATGGAAAATGGCAAATTATTGAAGTTACCCGGAAGGTGAGCGTATTATGGTGTTATTGATGTCGTGACGGTATTATCCGCAAAGCCCGAATTTGACGAAACCGGCAGACTGACGAAACAGGCTGCTGAATGCAATATGAATAAATTTATTGAATATAATATGCCCGGTTTTAAATCTGCCACCGCTATACAATCTGACAAGGATGGAAAAGTAACCGGTTGGATTACCGATTTTGCCTTTCCTGCCGATGTTTTGATGAAAAGATATTGGAAAAAAGAGCTTGAACCTATCACGATGCGCGCAAATTTTGTAAGATATGACCAGATGAAAGTACCCGATGTAGCAGATCGTTTCTTTATACCGCAAAATTGGTCGCCGACCCAGCATGGGTGCCCGCATTTAAGTGTTGCGGCGATGGGATATGTAAAACTGGAGAATTAAATATGACCGGTATTGATAAAATAGGAGTAATCGCTCCGCTGACCGATAACCCGACACAAGCTTTTTCACATGTGCGCGAAGTTGGATTGAAATGCTGCCAATTAGTGAGTTGGGAACCGGCAAAGATTAGCCAGGCAATCGCTGAAAATGCGCGTCAGATTGCCAGTGAAATGGGCATTATAATCACCCATTTCTGGTGCGGGTATTCTGGTCCTGTTGCCTGGAATTATACCGAAGGTCCGGCAACAATCGGACTGGTACCACCGGAAACCCGCGAATTACGCACACAGGAACTGATGCGGGGAGCGGAGATTGCCAGTTGGCTTGGCACCAGCGATGTCATCACCCATGTTGGGTTTTTGCCAATTGACCCGAAAGATGAAAATTATCGCGGTGCGGTGGAAGCGTTAAAAATAATTACTGGCAAATGCGCGGAATTGAATCTTCACTTTGATTTTGAAACTGGACAGGAAACACCGATGGTATTGCGCCGCTGTATCGAGGATGTCGGCACCGGAAATTTGGGCGTGAATCTTGACCCGGCAAACCTGCTGATGTATGGAATGGCAAACCCGGTTGATGCAGTAGATTTAATCGGCGCATTCGTACGCGGAGTTCACGGAAAAGATGGCGACTACCCTACCTCGTCTTATGATTTAGGCTGTGAAACCGCTATGGGAGAAGGAAAAGTAAATTTCCCGGTATTAATGCCGAAATTACGCAAAGCTGGATATTCGGGTGGCGTAACCATTGAGCGTGAGATAAGCGGACCGAAGCAGATAGAAGATATTCAGCGCGCAATAAATATTCTGGCGCCATTGCTGTAATTAGAAATTGAAAATTTAAAAATATCTGGTAAAGGTAGGGGAGCTGTCCTCAGCTCCCGCGATGAACCGAAAAAATAATGTAAAACAGCGAAATAGCGACAGATTTCTCAATTGGTGCGGTTTTTTTTATCTGATTCTGTCGCCACAACCCATTCTTTTTTTTAAGAAAGACGCTGTCGCGGGAACTGGGGACAGTTCCCCTACCATAAACCATCCTTCTTATTTATCACCTTAGCTAACTTCCAAAACTTCCATCAACAATTTGCCATTTGCCATTTCTCATTTCCCTTTCAATCTCACAATAACCTGACGCATTATTTTGGCGGCATTGTCATCTGTCAAAATAATGCCGTTTGTACTTATTTCAATCACTGATGTGTTATATAGAATACGGAATAGCAGAGATTTTCCGTTATTTGTGGTTATCTTTCTCCCGGCTATTTCGCCACTGACAAAGGTATCTACTGTCAGTTTGTGGTTATTTTTGATGGCAATTTTTTCTGCTGCTATTATAAATCTGCCAGTCAGCTTGGTATTATCAAGAATTACCACGCTAACAGACGCGGTGTTATCGCCGTTATCCAGTACCGCAGTTTGTATAGCTTTTATATGTTCCTGCAACGCCATCTTGTCAGCATCATCCATACCATTATAGATTATCCTTTGCGCCAATGTGCCGATTGCCGCATTATTCATCATGAGCATTTTGCCCGGGAACATCTTGTTGATATCTTTCAATAAATATGCGTAATCAACCTTGCCGGCTTTTTCCGGGTAATTCTGTGGATGATATAAGGTGTCGGTGGTTAATGGTGGATTTTTTATTATTTGCCACATTTTATTATAACTATTATTGATACCTTGCCAGGTAATAAATAATTTCCCGGCGCGATAAATCTCTGCGGTCATCTGTCCGGCGATTTGCTGGTTGGATGATAATTTGTTTGGCATTGCGTTTTTCGTGAAATTATTTACCTTCTTCACCACATCTGCCGGAATCTTCATGTCAATCGCAACTTTATCAGCTACTACCATTGCCTGACCTTCAGTTACAGCCGCCCATGCCAGTTGCGCGTCAAAATTACAGGGGAAATAATTATTCAGATCATATTGCATTTTGTGAGTAATTTCATGAGCCAGCACCATTTCTGCAAAGGATTTTTCATTAATTCCGTTAGCTAATTTCTTGATATTCTGCGGAATCAGGTAAACTTTGCCGGTTTGGTCGTCAAAAAATCCCAACATCCCCTGAGAGATTCTATTTGCATTTTTCCATTCTTCTTTTTGCAGATTTGAGATATATTTTCGTGCAATAATCCCCGCTGCATTTTCCGGGGTGATTTGCTCTACAATAACTTCACCGGCGTTGCATTCAGAAACTTGCTCGACAGCTTTCACTACATTATTCACATCGACATCTATGCTGTAGTCATCTTTTTTCTGTATTGTTCCAGATGCTGAATAAATCAGGTTATTGTTTGATATCTTGTAACTTGAAATATGCAGACCGGGAAATAGTTCTTTTTCAATGCAACCATCGTTAATAGGTATTTTCATCAACCGGTTATCGCGTAAAAACAGCACATCGTTCTGGCTGAATTGCGGGTTGGCATCATCCGGGTTGCCGGTTAAATATCGTATCGCCGTTTTATCCGCAGGCGATACAAATATGCCGGCGGTTCCTTTGCCGCCGAGAGATTTATTATCGGCACTACAGATAGTAATGTCCATGTTCATGAAATGATTGGAGAAGATGCTTATTATTTCTCCCGGCGTATCATTTATCAACGAGCGGCGAATGATTTCATCATCATTAAAATATCGCAAAGATGCCGAATCCGGCGCGAATTGTACTTTTGTGCCTAACCCCAGGTATATTTCGTCGGTATCATTTAATAATGATTTCAGGTAAATCTTGCCGGTATTATTTTCTTTTCTGCTAAATGCCAGCATCTCTCCTGAAGAAGAAACGTCTGCGTTGATCCCTTTAACTATCAGCCTTTTCGTACCATCACTCTTTATCTGCCATATTTCATGTTCGCCGGGTTTGTTATTTGTTATTTCACAGATCAGATTATTTTTCGCATCAAATCCGCGTATTTTAATGACACATTCAAGTCGGCGATATATCTCCTGGTAATTTTGCGAAGCGGCAGGTTTATAATAAATCTGGTTATAATTCATCCAGTAGATATTTTCATTTTTATCAATGGCGGGTAAAGAGTTAGAATATAAAAACCATGGAGTAACTGATAACTGAAATGAAGTATCTTTGGATTGAACATATAATTTTTCACCGGTGGGGAAATAACCGATTTGCTGCATGGAAAGTGGCATAGGCATACCGGGGATATCGATAATTGTCCGGTCAATATCAGGCCGGTAAATTCTTTCACCACCAAATGCGTCCGCAAAAACTTCTGATTTTATATATGTAATGCCGTCAACGACTTTGCTCTCGTCTTTTTTGAAGGTATATTTATCGGCGATAATCTCCTTGTTGCGAAAAACAAGTGTTTTCCCCACGTAATCCGCTACCGCTTTTGCCGGCAGCCAGTATCCCTGGTTTTCAATTTCCATTGGCGCGATTGGGGTGATAGCCATACTGCGGCAGACAAGCAGTTGCAGCAGTAAAAACAATGTTATCTGTACCTTCATCTTCACTCCTTTAAAGGCAAATGCAAACAAATTTATTATAGAATTATTATACATCATAGTTGCTGTCGATTATATCACAACTGAATGGCTGTTTACCATACAAATTAGTCAATACAGGGTGATTTCGGGTATAATATTAAACACATATTTTACAGAAAGGATTAATAGTTGTATAAAATATTTCTCCCTGGCATTCGAATAAAACGGTGGATATTTTTATCTATTTTTAGCATTTTTGCTTTTGCAATAGGTTTTTCATTTATCACAGATCCCCGCCTTATTTCAAACAGCGTTTGGGACGTCTGGACACGCTTAACCACTAAAAACATATCAGAAAACGCAATATTACTGATAGGTCTTGGCATCGCAATTATTGGTGTCACTGGCTTGATGTATGGCGTGAACAGATTAATTAATATTTTCACATTTTTAGCCAACCCGGCATTAACACCTAAGCAATTATTAAAATCATTTCTGTCAGAAAAGACGGCGCCAACTTTAAAAGTTGTCGGCCTTGGCGGTGGCACCGGTTTATCTACTGTTTTGCGTGGTTTGAAAGAATACCCGCTGGATATCAGTGCAATTGTTACGGTATCTGATGATGGCGGCAGCAGCGGACGTCTGCGATCATGCCTTAATATCCCCCCGCCGGGTGATATCCGCAACTGCATGGTGGCACTGGCGCAGGAAGAATCTGTCATGGAAAAGATATTCAGCCACCGGTTCACCGGTGACTGTGGGGAATTACACGGCCACAACCTGGGCAACCTGATAATTGCCGGTCTGGGACAAATTAATGATGATTTTTATCATGGTATAAAAGACGCATCGCAGGTATTGGCAATTCGCGGTCGTGTTTTACCCGCTACCAATAAAGGGTTTGTGCTGCAGGCAATCATGAATGATGGTACTGTTGTTGAAGGCGAAACCGCCATAACGGCGCATCCGGCTGCAATTGATAAATTGTCTATAATTACTGAAGATATTCAGGCATTGCCTGAATCAATTGATGCAATTCGTGAGGCAGATATCATTATTGTCGGTCCGGGCAGCGTATATACCAGTATTATTCCGAACTTTTTAGTACCTGGAATATCAGAAGAGATAGCAAAATCCAAGGCGATGAAATTCTTTATCTGCAATGTCATGACTCAACCCGGCGAAAGCGACGATTTTAGTGCGTCAGCGCATTTGCAGGCTGTATTAAATCAGTTGAGTATACCCAACCCGTTTGATTATATAGTGGTAAATATTCAGAAACCTGCCGCAGATATTTTGGAGATGTATCGTGCCAATAACCAAAACTTCGTAACGGCAGATATTGAGAACTGCATAAAATTAGGCAGCAAACCAGTATTGGGCGAATTTCTTGCCGAAGCGCACCTGGCAAGGCACAACCCGGCAAAATTAGCACGGGTTATACTGGAAAAAGTTGCAGAAAACATGGGAAAACCACTGGAAAAAAATATTGCTACCACCCCGAAGAGGCGAAAATATGACAGACATTAGCAGAATACCCGATGATAACGTCGGTATTGTAGAAAGAAAATATTATCATTATAGCGATTTTTTATCACTGGAAAGCACCGAAAAACTCGGGCCGATTACATTGGCTTATGAAACCTATGGTAAGCTGAATGAAGCCGGTACTAACGCTGTTTTAGTTGAACACGCGCTGTCGGGCGACTCTCACGCTGCCGGATATTACGCCACCGATGTTATAGAGGGTGATATCTTGAAAGAAAATGCCAAGCCAGGCTGGTGGGATACCATGATTGGTCCGGGCAAAGCATTTGATACCGACCATTATTTCGTTGTTTGTTCCAATATTATCGGCGGATGCCAGGGCAGCACCGGACCGGGCAGTATAAATCCTGTAACCGGCAAGCATTACGGACTGGATTTCCCCATGATTACCATTGGCGACATGGTAAATGCCCAGATGCTGCTGATGGAATTTTTTAATATCAATAAATGGTACGCCGTGGTTGGTGGTTCCATGGGCGGCATGCAGGCGCTGCAATGGGGCGTCGCCTATCCTGATTTTGTTGAGCATTGCATACCCATCGCCACCACTCACCGTCTTAATGCGCAGAATATCGCTTTTGACGCGGTGGGACGCGCGGCGATTATGAGCGACCCAAATTGGAAAGAAGGCAATTATTACGGCGGCGAAGTGCCGGCAAATGGTCTGTCGGTGGCGCGAATGGTGGCGCACATCACTTACTTGTCCGAGGAATCAATGCACAGCAAATTCGCCCGCAAATTGCGTTCGAGCGAGGCATACAATTGGAACTTCAAACCGGAGTTTTCTGTTGAGACTTATCTGCATTACCAGGGTGACAGCTTTGTGAAAAGATTCGACGCTAATTCATACCTGTATATTACCAAGGCGATGGATTATTACGATTTAGGTGCGGTATACGGCACACTGGCAAAAGCGTTGAACCGCGCCAAAGCAAAATTCCTGGTAATTTCAGTCAGCAGCGACTGGCTCTTCCCCACTTCGCAGTCCCGCGAAATAGTACGTGCATTGCGGGTAAACGACAAAGACGTCAGCTTCGTAGAACTGCAATCCGGCGCTGGCCACGACGCCTTTCTTTTGGAAGTAGAAGAAATAACCAGCCTGATTTGCGGATTTCTGGGGAAGAGAGAAGGGTGAAGAGAGAAGAGAGAAGAGAGAAAATTGGAAATGGCAAATTAAATTTCTATTTCGGTCGTGCGGTCGACTTCAAACGATTTCTTGGAAGTTAGCGAAGGTGAGAAATAGGAAAGTGAGCGTAAAACGTGGCGACACCGTCCCGGTGACGTTAGCTGCGCAAGAGAATACTAAACGCTGAAATTTATCTCCGGTTCTTCCTTTTTCCGAGCGGGACGCTCTTGCCACCTCCCTGATGAGATGAATTGGAAATTGTAAATTGTAAATTGTTGAAAGTTGGTGAAGGTGATAAATTGGACGGATGGCAGTGGTAGGGGAGCTGTCCCCAGCTCCCGCGATGTACCGGAATAATTATGTAATAAAGCGAAATAGCGACAGATTTTTTTGCGTGGTGTTGTAATTACAAACCTTGTTTTGTCGTTACAATCCATTCTTTTTTATAAAAAAGACGCTGTCGCGGGGGCTGAGGACAGCTCCCTTACCATCTGAATTTACTGGATTTAACCCAGTCCCCTGTATTGATACCATTCCCGCGGCCTTGCGATTAAAGGAAAAATGTGCTTTATGTTTAATATTATTCATGATGTTATCCATGAAAAAATTGAAAATCAAGGCGAAGACGGTGGGAGATATTTTGCATGAGTTGTACCATGCGCATCACCCGCACAGGATGGAAGGCGGGGTGCTGGCACCGGTAGATGAATTGGTACTGACGATATTATCGCAGAGCACCACCGATACCAACTCCTGGCGCGGATACCATGCGTTAAAAGCAGCTTTTTCTGATTGGGACAGCGTGGCGGATGCCCCGGTTGAACAGGTGGCGATGGCCATCAAGTTATGCGGATTATCGCACCAGAAAGCACCGCGAATCCAGGCGGTTTTGCAGCAGTTAAAAGCTGAACATGGAGAAATTACGCTGGATTTCCTGCAAAACATCTCTCCGCGCGCCGGTTTGGATTACCTCACTTCTTTCAATGGTGTCGGCAGAAAAACGGCTTCCTGCGTATTGCTGTTTTCATTGGGCAAGCCGGTGATGCCGGTGGATACCCATGTCCATCGGGTAACGATGCGGTTGGGATTGATAAATAAAGATGTCACCGCTGACAAAGCCCATGATATTCTGGAGAAAATCGTCGAACCAGACGATTATTTGACATTTCACGTGAATATTATCGCTCATGGCAGGCGAATATGCACTGCCCGCAATCCGCAATGCCAGGCATGCGCAATAGCGGAATTGTGCGATTATTACAATAAAAGGTAAAATGTTATCGAAGCTACCTAAAAACAAAACGGGGAAATAAAATGGCAAAGCAAATGCTGGCGGAATTAACTGATGGCGCGGCTGTAAGCACCCTGGCGGTGTTGAAATCGAAAAGAAAAGCCGATTATAAAAATAAAGTCGGTACTTACCTTGCCGTTACCCTTGCCGATAACAGCGGGACCATTGAAGCGAAAATGTTTGATGGCGGCGAGGATGCATTTGGCAGGATATTTGAAGGAAAGCTGGTTGAAATTTCCGGCAAAGCGCAAAAATACAACAACTCCATCAGCATATTATTGGACTCTATCGTTGAATATGATGATGAGTTTAACCATGACGATTTTATGCCGGCATATAGCGGTGATTACAAGATATTGGAAAGAGAACTGGATCAGATTATCGCCTCGGTAATTGATATTGATTTAAAGCGGCTGTTAAAAGATATTTTCAGCGATGAGAATATCCGTCCGGCTTTTTGCACCGCACCGGCGGCGCGCGGGGTACATGGCGCCTATATCCACGGTTTGCTTGAACATGTTGTCAGGCTGTGCCGATTGGCGGATTCGGTGAGCACTTTGTATCCGCAGATTGACCGCGATATACTGCTGACTGGCGCATTGCTGCATGACATTGGCAAAATATACGAATTTAGCTGGTCTTTATCGATTGAATATACCGTTCTGGGGTCGCTGCACGGACACCTGGTACTTGGCGACCGTATGCTTACCGACCGCTGCCGGCAGAATGACGTGCCGGAAGATAAAGCGATGAAAATCAGCCACCTTATTTTAAGCCATCATGGCATACCGGAATATGGCACCGTGGTAGTGCCGCGAACATTGGAAGCGATGGTACTGCACCATATTGATAATATGGAGGCGAAAATAACCCACTGCCAGGAAATGCTGCAAACAGGATTGGAAAGCAGCCAATGGACGGAATGGGACAGGGTAGAAGGACGGCAATGGTACAAAGGAAACAATAGTGGAAATAATCAAAACGAATCTGCAGAGTAGAATATATGATAATTGCGTCGTTGCCATCGGCATGTTTGACGGCGTGCATCTGGGGCATCAGGCACTTTTGCGCAGTTGCCGCGAGCAGGCAGATAAACAGAGAACCCGGGCGGTCGCGTTAACGTATCATCCGCACCCGCGCTGTATCTTAATTCCAGAGTCGAATTGTCCGCTCCTCACTACTTTGGAAGAAAAACTGAGCTTATTTGAAACATTCGGGATGGATATCGTTGCAGTGGTTGATTTTACCCATGATTTTGCCATGATTTCTGCCGTGGAATATCTGCAAAACCTGCAAAACGCACTGAATCCATCTGTCATAGTGGCGGGTTATCGTTCAACATTCGGGCATAATCGCACCGGCAATCCAGAACTGTTGCAAAGTATGGCGGCACAGTTAAACTATGTTGCTGATATCGTGTCGCCGGTAGAAATTGAAGGCGAAGCGGTAAGCAGTTCGCGTATTCGCGAACTGGTGATGAATGGCGATGTTGAGTTAGCCGGGAAATTGCTGGGATATCGCTATTCATTTTCCGGTACTGTAGAGAATGGCGATGCCCGCGGCAGAAAAATAGGATTTCGCACCGCAAATATCGATGCTGACCCGGGTAAACTGATCCCCGGCGATGCTATTTATGCGGGAAATATAACCGTGAAAGGCGAGAGACATCGCGCAGTAATGAGTTTCGGTGCGCGTCCAACCTTTAACCGCCCCCCGGCATTAGAAGTGCATATAATCGATTTTGATGAAGATATTTACGGCGAACGCGTCGTAGTGGAAATGCTGACGAAATTGCGCGGCATAATCAAATTTGAAAATGCAGAGGTATTGGCAGCACAGATACAGCGGGATTTGCAAGCGGCACGCAAGTGGAAATAATTACGAATTACGCAGGCTCTTGTAAAACCATACTAAATATATAATCAACCAAACCACCCCCTACCCCCTCCTTGTCAAGGAGGGGAGTTATGATAGTTACTTGATAAAATAATGGCTGCTTTAATAATCAAAACCTTCATTTTAAACTCCCCTCCTTGCCAAGGAGGGGTGGCCGAAGGTCGGGGTGGTTTTCGCCTACCACAAACCTGCAACCTAAACATTTGAAAAATAGGTTTTGCAATCGCCTGAAAAATTATTAATTCTTTACCATCGCTATCAGCAGCCAGGCATTTAATATAATTACAATGCCAGCAATTACCCACAGCAGTATTTTTGAACGGGTGGAGTTGGCGTATTTCCCCATTACCTGTGGTGATGAGGTCAGCATTATTTGAGCGATTATTGTTAGTGGCAATTGCAGGCTGAGGATTGCCTGGGATATCACCAGGGCTTTAAAAGGATCGCCGGTGGAGGCGATTATTATTACCGCGATGGCGGCGCAGACGATGGTTATTATTATGCCGGCGCGGCTGTGTTTGTCTTTCAAGTCGAATTGTTCGCCGATCATACCGGCGAATATCGTGCCGGATGCCATGCCTGCCGTTACTGATGATGCCACACCAGCAGCAAGGAGTGCAAGGGCAAAGATGATGGCGGCGGCGGGTCCAACCAGCGGCGCCAGCATATCTTTCGCCTGTTCCAACTCGGTAACCGGGATATTATGCGCAAAGAAAACGGCGGCGGCGATGATTATCATTGACGCGTTGATAGCCCACCCGATGATCATGGAAAATAGCGTGTCAATGAACTCCATATCCAATTGTTTTCGTATGGATTCTTCACCTTGCAGATTGTATTGCCGCGATTGAATGAACTCGGAATGCAAGTATAAATTATGCGGCATCACCACCGCGCCAAGTACGCTGACGATGACCAGAATTGCCCCTTGTGGGAAAGATGGCACGACGAAACTGGTGGCGGTAGTCATCCAGGCGATATGCGGGGTTAGCAGCAGTTCGACTAAAAAAGCTATTCCGATGAAAGATACGAAACCGATTATCCATTTTTCTAACTTTTGGTAAGAATTGCTGAGAATCATCCACAAAACGAAAATTGCCGATAATGCCGCCCCCACCCGCAGGTCAAGGTGAAACAGCATTTTAAGTCCGATAGCCGCACCGAGAATCTCTGCCAAGGCAGTGGCGATAATCGCCAGCATTGCCGTGATTAATACGGTGTTGCTGAACCATTTTTTCAGGTTTTGATTTGCCGATTCAGCCAGGCACAGGCCGGTGACAATGCCCAAGTGCGCCGCGTTATGCTGCAGCACTATCAGCATGATGGTGGAGAGCGTCACTATCCATAATAGATTGTAGCCGAACATCGACCCGGCGGCGACGTTGCTTGCCCAGTTACCCGGGTCGATAAAACCAACGGTCACTAATAGTCCTGGCCCTATATATTTAAAGATTTCCTTTGCAGCATTAAAACCGGGCCGCAAAGTTTCTTTTACAAAAAATAATTTTAATTTATTTAAAAGATGCATAATTTTAATAAAGTGATATAATAGATACGTAGCTAATTCTACCTGATATTTATAAATAATGCGAGTATTATAATATGAATGGGTTTCAGATAATGCAGATAATATTGCCGGTGATGATGATATTTTTCATCGTTATGGCGGTACGCGAGGTGATAATATATCGGCGCGGCGACGTCGGTGTATATTCATTTCGCCGTTTATCGGTACGATTATCGATGGCAGTGATGGTAATATTTTTATTAGGCAGTATTTTAACAGTTATATCAGTACCATGGTTTTACCTTATTGAGCCGCAAACCACTCCGAATTTATGGTTTGCGTATTGGGGCAGCGTTGCCATGTTGTCTTTTGGAATACTGTCGTTGATTGTCGCAGACTTTCACATGATAGGCGATGATACCCGTCAGGATGAAAACAAAATGTGGCGCGAGTTGGCGGAAGTTATAGCGCAGCATGAAAAAATGAAGGAAGGCAAAAAAGATGATGAATGACGTTAAATATATGACCCGGGCATTAAAATTAGCTGAGAAAGCAAAGGGGTTAACATCACCAAACCCGATGGTTGGGTCAGTGATTGTAAAAGATGGCGTCGTCGTTGGCGAGGGATACCATAAAAAAGCCGGTGGTCCCCATGCAGAAGTTTTTGCATTGCAGGAAGCTGGTGAAAAAGCGAAAGGCGCCACCATTTATGTAACCCTGGAGCCTTGCTGTCATACCGGAAAAACTCCGCCTTGTACCGACGCGATAATTAAAGCCGGCATTAGCCGCGTAGTATTCGCGTCTACAGATGTTGATAAAAGGGTGAGCGGACGCAGTGTGGAAATCTTGCGCGAAAAGGGAATTGACGTTGACATGGGTTTGTTAGCAGACAAAGAGATGGTGATGAACGAGGCCTGGATATATTGGAAATTAACGGGAATGCCATTTGTTACCTTGAAATTGGCGGCATCTCTGGATGGTAAAACGGCAACCCGCATTGGCGAATCAAAATGGATTACCAGTGAAATTGCCCGCAAAGATGTGCATAAGCTGCGCGCAATTTCTGATGGTATTATGACAACATCAGCTACGGTTATGTGTGATGATTCGGAATTAACATCGCGCATACCGGGTGCCGTCGACCCGCGACGGGTAGTGGTTGATGCAAAATTGCACACCATGCCGGATATGAAAGTATTTCGACCGGCGGAAAAACCAACCATACTTGCGACTTTAATCAGTGATGAAGATAAATTGCGTCCATATCATGACTTGGGATTGGAAATACTTACCCTGCCGTCAGCAGGTAGTGGTGTTGATTTATACGCGTTAATGGAAGCACTGGGTGAAAGAGAGATTGTCAGTTTGATGGTTGAGGCAGGAGGCAGGTTTGCGGCGTCGTTAATAGCAGAAAAACTGGTGAATAAATTCCGATTATACCTCGCTCCCATGCTGATTGGCGGAGAAACCGCACCGGGTTTACTGGGTGGTTTTGGCACGCCGCATTTGATGGATGCCCCCAGATTAGAGAAAGTATCAATGAGAAAAATAGGCCCTGATTTTGTTGTAGAAGGCTATTTCCCCTGGTAGTGATTTTACATAAAATCGGTTATCACCAGATGTTTTCCGTTTTTTACTAAATAATTGGTAATTAACTCAAAATTTTCTTTTTTTATGTATATTACCTATTGACAAATGGAGTATGTGGTAATAACCTTAAAATAATCGAAATTCATCCGAGTCGCAGTTTATTTTGCAGCACTTCTTTTAAAGCCTGTGGTCGCAGGTAATAATACGTTTGAAAAATCAGAACTTTAACTAAATTCCTACCGACAGGTGCAGCATATCGACATACTGTTATTTTTGTACTACACCTTAAAAATTAGTAGAAATAAGTTTGAAAATATCAATAGTACAACATTGAATTGCAATAATTCTTACATTGCTTTTCAGGCAGTTTAATAGTTTATCTTGGGAGGTAAATCTGATGAAACTGAAATCAACCATCGTTTGGGTACTTTTAACCCTCGTGTTATTAATGGCATTAGTGCCAGCCGCTGCCGCGTCAAAGTCTACAAAATATAAAGCGCGGGTAAGCCTAAATAGCATCTTTAAAGTAAATCAGACACCTCCAGACCAGAATACCGACCCTATGATAAGACCGGCAGCTTTGCCGGCAACCGGTGGTATTATTAAAATTAACGCCAGTGTGGTAATTCCTACCGGGAAACCTAACATTAATGCACACATTACTCGCAATGGTATTTCTTATACGACAATAAACTTGAGTAATGGCGGTGAAGGTATGGATTATTTCGGTTCATTTACCGTTGGCATTAATTCAAGCGACACACCATATACGTATGCAGCATCGGTGTATACAGACGATGCCGTTGGCAATCGTGATACTGCATTGGCGGTTGGCACTTGCGTTCAAACTTGTGATAACAAACCTCCCGTTATCACTGTTGCCACTTTATGGCCGAATGCCCGGCCTTCCACCGGTGGTACTATAAAGGTTACTGCGACAGTTACAGATGCAGATACCAAAGTCAACACTGTTGGTGCGGCAATTCTTAGCAATGGACTTTTTATTACAGCCAGTCCAACCCAGATAACCCTTAGCAATGGGGGGGCCGGAAATGTTTATACTGGATCTTATACTTTCGGTGCTAATCCCTGTTCTATTTATTACTCATGGACTGCGATTATAGTTGCTACCGACATTTGCGGCAATACTTCAACTTTACCGGCAACTGGCGCATGTGCCCAGGCAAGAACAAAACCTTTGTCCACTGTTTCTATAACTGATGCTGCCATTTCGCCATCGAACCTGCCTGTTGATGGCGGGCAAATAACTATCAGTTGCAAAGATAATAACCCTGATACAAATTTATCGGTTAATGCTGAATTGTTTGTAGATGGCATATATTATGCCAGTGGCATAGCATTAACATACTCAGGTGCTGATGGAATATATTCTACTGTTTATGGCGTTCCGAGAAACAATAGTAATAAACCACAAACCTATACAGCAGTAATTTACCAATATGATTCACCATCCCAAAATTATTATCAAGCCGTTGCTCCGGCTATTGGTTCTATAGTCGTTGCAGCAGATACTACGCCACCTGTAATAGTCGTATCGCCTATAACCCCATCAACTTTACCTGCTACTGGCGGTACTTTTAGCTTTGATGCAACAATCACCGATAACGGCGGCACAAATACCGGCGTCAGAAATGATGTTAGCTGCCAGTTGTTTAAAGATGGTATATATTACACTACTACCTATCCAACCCAGGTTGTTGGCGATGTATATTCTTTCAGTTATACAATTCCGGTAAGTCATGAAACTGCTGACCATGAATATACCGGCTGTGTTATCGCGTATGATAATACTAATAAGCAATCTTCATCAACAACCCCTGCGAGTTGCATACAGATAGCTGATAATACTTTCCCGGTTATCAACAGTGCTGTGCAAACTCCGGCAACATTGCCGGCGACTGGTGGTAAAATAACGGTATCTACCGTAATACCAGTATTTAATGACATGGCTGCACAGGGTGTCCAATTCTTTAAGAATAATATATTGGTAACTGATATCGGTCTTGGGGTCAGACAAAACCAGTTTATCCGCAATCCATCGAATAACCATGTTTATAAAATGGTTTCTGGTAATATACTTTGGACAGATGCTCGTGACGCTGCTGCCGCTACTACATTTGAAGGCGCTACTGGTCATCTGGCGACAATATCGTCAGATGAAGAACAGCAGTTCATTAAAACCCAATTGGGAGGTTCATCATTCTGCTGGTTGGGTGGTTATCAGGATACAGCTGATCTGAATTATACTGAACCTGCCGGTGGGTGGAAATGGGTAACTGGCGAACCATTCAACTATACCGCGTGGCAGGCACCTTATCCTGATAATTCCTACTATCCATCGGGTGACTACATTGCTACTATTGATAATGGCGAAACGTGGAGAGATTATTCAAATTATATGTATTACTGGGGATGGAACCGCGGTTATATAGTAGAGTATGATACTACGGCTACGACATTGCTGCCTTTACTGGCAACTTATGATACCGGACCGAATACCAGCACCATACCGAATGTGTATACTGCTATTGCATACGCTACAGATAATACTGGCAATAGAATTACCCGGGGTGCAACCGGTACAACGACGCAGGTATATGACAATGCCGGTCCGGCGGTGAGTGGAATGACTTTCACCCCGGCTTCATTAACGATACCCGGCGGAACCCTGCATTTTGGCGCTACTATAACAGAAGCCGGTGTTAATGATACTGGTTTGTCAGGTGCGTACGTAAATATATATAAAGATGGTGTATATATCGGAGCAACAAACTTAAGCAATGGCGGTGCTGGCAGCAGTTATACCGCTACCTTTGATATTGGTATAAATAATGCACCTGTCAACGCTGTTTACACAGCAAATATTGTGGCTACCGATAATGTTGGCAATATTTCCAACATATTAGTACCAGGTTCCTGCACACAATCCAGTGACGCAGTAGTACCAGTTGTCACCTCAGCAACAGTAAGCAGTTCAAACATGACACCTGTTGGTGGAACAATTACGGTCAGTGCGACAATTACTGATGCTGGTATTGGATTAAATAATGCTACCGGTTATATTCTGCGGGATGGTCTTGAATGGGCTACCTTTGCTTTAGACAATGGTGGGTCTGGCAATATATATTCTGGTACTTATAATGCCGGCATTAATCATGAAAATAATAATCATGTTTACACAGCCTATATTCTGGCGGTAGACAGGTCAAACAATCGCACCATATTAGCTGCTACCGGTTCTATTACTCAGGTTACCGATAAAACAGGTCCCACAATTACCAGTGCGGCACTTACACCGGCAACTATAAATCAAGTCGGCGGCACACTGACTATTACCGCTAATGTAACTGATACCGGCAGCGGAATAGCTGGAGTTAGATCAGAAATAGATTTGAATGGTATATACTATGCCTGGCTTAATTTAACAAATGTCGGTGGAAATGTATATTCAGGTACGTATGATGCGCCTGCTAATGACAGCAATGTTGATCGTACCTGGAAAGCTGCCGTATATGCTTGGGATAATTGCAACAATTTATCTTCAGCTATCGCCACAGGTGCTGCTGCGCAAACTACTTCTTCGCCAGGCTCTTTCCCGACTTTTGAAAATGTACTTATGTCACCTGCTACTCTGCCTGCAAATGGCGGTAATATAACGATTACAGCTGATGTTTTTTCTGGCAGTGGTGTCGGGTCTGTAACCGGTTATATTTTACGTAATGGACTTAATTACACAAGCTTTGTTTTGAATTATATCGAAGGAAATACTTATTCAGGAATATCTCCGGCCATACCAGCAAATGCAGAAAATTATAGTATTGTATATACAGCAGTAGTTAACGCTGCCGACAACGCCGGTTTTGGTATAAATACTCCGGTAACCGGCAACTGCACACAGGCAAATGACCATGCTGGACCTGTTGTTACTACACCGACATTGTCGCCGGCAACGCGTCCAGCCGTAGGCGGTATGATTACTGTTACCGCGAATGTACAGGATGCCGGCACAGGTCTTAGTTATGTATATGCCCGCATTTTCAAAAATGGTCTCTATTATACCAATATAGGATTATCTAATGGCGGTGATGGCAATGTATTTACCGGGTCATATTCATTCGGTGCTAATGCAGGACCAGGATCCAATACATTCACTGCCGTTATTGACACCCAGGACACTATTGGAAATGCCACTGCAGTTGCTGCTACTGGCAATTGCGTTCAGGTTGCTGATGCTAATGGTCCGGTAATCACTACCCCGACATTAACACCCGCAACTATTTCACCAGCAGGCGGGCCGATATTGATTATGGCAAAAGTTGCCGACTCTTCAACCAACCCAACTGGTATAAGTAGTGTAACTGCGGTATTATTGCGTGATGGCGCATATTTCACTTCATTTCCAATGAATAAATCAACCGGCACAAATTACAAATATACTTACAACATATCACCTAATAATAGCACCGCATCTCATATTTATACCGCGGTTATATATGCTGTTGATAATGTAGGTACTCAAACCAAGGCAACTGCTACCGGTTCTGCAACCCAGGCAACTGATAATGTTGCGCCTGTTATAGGTACAACCAGTGTAACTCCGTCAACTATTACGGCAGCGGGTGGTGTAGTAACTGTCAGTGCGGTTGTTACTGATACTGGTGGAAATAACACTGGTGTTGAAGATGTTGATGCGTATATAAAACAGGATGGTGTTAATTTTACAGTTATTAATCTGTCAAATGGCAGCAATGGCAGCCAATATAATGGCATCTATAACTTGCCTGCTACAGTTGATAAATGCAACCATATCTACACATTTTCTATCGTTGCGTATGACAAATTGAATAATATGAGTACAGTACCGGTGACAGGATCAGTTCTGCAGCGTACTGATACTGATGCAGGCGGGGTAAGCGGTGCGGCAATTTCACCTAAAACGCTGCCAGTCGCTGGCGGTACATTAACCGTTAACGCAACCGTAAGCGGGATGGGAACTACCATACCCACAGTAGCTGCAAGAATTAGCCGCAATGGTTTTGTTGTGACTACTGTAAATCTTGCTGTTACCGGTGGAACCCAGATAACTAATAATCCAACTATGATAACCGGCAATTACACTGGTACATATACTGTTCCTGCTAATACAGATGGCTTTGTCCACAAATACACCGTAACAATATATTCAACGGATATGAATGGGCTTGCATCTGCCGGTTTGGCACTTGGTGAATGTTTACAACCTGCCGGCGCAGCAGAAGGTGCATTGCCGGTAATTACAAATGCAACTGTAACACCTGCCACAGTACCAATCAGCGGTGGCAACATCAGGATATCTGCTACTATTCATGGTACGCGACCAGTGAATTTCTATTCAGTTACTACCTCTATCTATCGTAATGGTCTTTATTACACATGGGGATATCTCTATCCTGATGCGACAGGTAATGTTTTCACGAATGATTTCGCCATGCCGGCAAATACATCTGGTGTTCAATATACTTACACCGCCTCTATTTCTGCTGGTGATGGATCACGAAACAATAGTGTTGTAGCAAGCGGCGCTGCTGTACAAGGCAATGACAGCACACCACCGACAGTCACCGGTGCAGCTATTGCACCGATATCGACTATCTCGTGTTTGGCAAATACACTGATTGTATCCGCCACTATTACTGATACCGGTACGAATGCTTCAGGATTTAGAGATGCCACCGCGTTTATATATCAAAATGGACAGTATATTACTCAGATAGGAATGAGCAATGGCGGTATAGGAACTGGCTACTCAGCAGAATTGACAATTCCTGCTAACGGTACCAAGGCATCATTTGTATGGACTGCGGCTATAAAAACTTATGATAACGCCGGCAATTCAACATGGGCTGCCGTTGCCGGAAATGTGACCCAACCGAAAGATAATGTTGCTCCTGTCATTACTGGTGCAACCCTTACTCCAGCAAGCCGTCCAGCCAGTGGTGGTACAATTACCGTCACCGCTACCGTGACGGACGGTAACTCAGGGGTCAATACTGTACGGGCACAGATATTCTTAAATAAACTGTATATGTGGGACATTGCATTAAATAATGGCGGTGGCGGCAACGTATACACCGGCGATCAATATTTTGGTGCAAATACTTTAAATGATGATGCCAACTATACTGCTACAGTATATGCTGTTGACTTCTGCGGTAATCAAACAAACCTGAAAGCAACAGGTTCCTGTTTCCAGCCTTCATCAACTCCTGGTGCCGGACCTGCTGTTACAGCGGCGACTATGTCGCCTGCAAATCTGCCGGCAACCGGTGGTGATATCACATTTAACTGCACTGTTGTCGATTTAGCAGCAGGCCAGCAAGTCGTGGTACATTTATTCAAAGATAACTTGTATTACACTAACGTTTATCCTGCAAATATAGGCGGCAATGATTATTCAATAACATATACCATACCGGGGAATGCTGATTCATCAACACATGTTTATACATCAACAACCTGGGTTTATGACCAATATTATGGGTATATATTAAGTTATCTTGCAACTACCGGCTCTACCACAGTTGCTACTGATAATACTGCACCTGTAATTACGGCGGCAACATTGTCACCAGCCAGCATTTCAATAGTTGGCGGTATGTTAACCTTTAGTGCCGATGTTACTGACGCGGGTACTGCGGTGAAGGATGTACGTGCCGAAATATCTAAAAATGGCGTATATTTTGATACTATGGGGATGAATAATAACATTGGCTCAACATTTACCGGTACTTATAATATCGGTACGCCAAATCACGAATCGGCAGCCTTGACATACTCTGCAGTTATTGTAGCAACAGACACATTGAATAATTTGTCTTCACTTGCAGCTACTGGTACCACAACTCAACCGAACGATGCAACCGCACCGTCAATTACTGCTACGACGATAACTCCTGCTACCCTTCCTGCAACTGGTGGAAATATTACCGTTAATTCTACAATTGCAGATGCTAATTTCAATTTCAATTGGGGTGCCATGATATTCAAGGATGGCATCAATGTTGGAGATGTTACATTTAGCCGTCAAAATCAGTTAATACGTAATCCATTAAATCATCATGTTTATAAAATGGTGACTGGCTACATGGATTGGTCTGCTGCTCGTGATGCTGCTGCGGCAACTACTTACGAAGGTGCAACCGGGCATTTAGCAACAATTACATCAGCAGAAGAACAGCAGTTTATTCAAACTCAATTGGGTAGTGTAGCATATTGTTGGATTGGCGGATATCAGGATACTACAGCTCTTGATTATTCGGAACCTGCCGGCGGTTGGAAATGGATAACCGATGAGCCATTTACATATACTAACTGGTATTCTGGATATCCAAGCAATCCATGGGGGGATCCAAGTAACAGCCTTAAGATTTGGTCTGATGGATCTACATGGATTGATATGCCGGATGTTCATTCCTATTGGGATAGCGGATCTTATCAGAATGGTTATATTGTGGAATATGATACAACCGGCACTACCCCGATTCCTGTATCACTAAAATATACCGTTGGCATAAACAAGGATGCCACATCGCATGTATATACCGCGGTAGCTTATGCAACTGACATTGCCGGTAATACCGCAACCCTGCCAGCGACAGGTACAACAGTTCAGGCGACTGATAATGTTGGACCGGCAATCAGTGCGACAATGCTGACTCCGACAACGATGACTGCGTTGGGTGGTACGATTTACTTCTCAGCCACAGTAACTGACGAAGACGGCACTAACACTGGTGTTGAAACTGTACAGGCGACTGTCTATCAGAATGGCCTGAATTATACATTGCTGACACTTTCCAATGGTGGTTCCGGTTCGTTATATACCGGTGAGATAAATGTTCCGGTAAATAAGAGCCAAACCCCATATAAATATTCGGCAATGATAAGTGCTGTTGATATGGTAAGCAATCGCACCTATCTGCCGGCAAACGGTATTTGCAACCAGGATACCAGTATCATTACAACTATATTAACACCGAATATCACATATCCTGAAATCGGTCCAAAAGCATTGACTTCACTTGGCGGCGACATTGTAATTAAGGCAAAAATCATGTCACAGGTAGGGGTAACTGATGTTAATGCTCAGATATATGATAATGGCGTTTATTATACAACTATTGGCATGATAATGCAGAATGACGGTACTACTTATATCGGAAGATATGGTATACCAATTAATTCTGACCTGTTTGCACATATCTATACAGCAACTGTTTACGCCAGCGATATGACCGGCAACCAAACCTCGCAATTCGCCGTAGGCTCTTGCGTTGAGGCTACTGACAGCGGTATTCCAACCCAGATGATTCCCGCGCCGACAATTACATCATTCACCCCGACATCTGCCGGTCCAAATATGCTGGTAACAATTACCGGCACTAACTTCATCGGTGTTACAGCGGTGCTGATAGATGGCAATATGGCGCAATCATACTCAGTTGAGTCTGATACGACTATTAAAGCGATTATAGCACCTGGTACCACATCGGGTACTATCGTTATTACAACAATGGGTGGAATTGCAGAAAGCGCCACATCATTCACCTTTGTCGCACCAGTTTCCATCTCCAGCATTTCGCCAAATATCGGCGGTGTTGGCACGGTAGTTAATATTACCGGTGTAAACTTTGAAACAACAACCGGCGTTAAAATCAATGGCACAACGGCTGTATTTACCGTTGTCAATCCGACAACTATAAATGCTACTGTTGCTGTCGGCACAACAACAGGCCCGATTGTTGTTACAACCCTGGGCGGTACTGCATCATCAGCACCATTTACCTTTGTGCCCGTACCGACAATTACATCATTTACACCGGCAACTGGACCGCTTGGACAACTGGTTACTATTACCGGTACAAACCTGGCTACTACCACCAGCGTCAAGTTTAATGGTGTTAATGCTGCTGGTTTCGTGGTGGTAAATGACACTACAGTGACCGCAATAGTAGCGGTTGGCACTACAACCGGAAAGATTACTGTTGCCACTCTGGGCGGCACGGTATTATCAGTCGGTAATTTCACATTTATACCGGCACCAACGATAACATCATTCACGCCTGCATTTGGCGACGTATCTACAGTAGTTGCCATTACCGGTACAACCTTAACAGGTGCGACATCGGTCAAGTTTAATGGTATGGCGGCGGCATCATTCACTGTTGTTAATGCAACTACTATTAATGCAACAGTCGCCGTTGGTACTACAACCGGTCCGATTTCTGTAATAACCCCTGGTGGTACAGGTATCTCTGCCAGCAACTTTATCTTTATGCCGAAACCGACTATTACATTCTTCACCCCGGCAACCGGTGGTGCAGGTACGGTAATCACAATCGTCGGGACAAACTTATCATCAACCAGTTCTGTGAAGGTCGGTGGTGTTTCTATCGCTTATAATGTTGTAAATGACACTGTCGTTACTGCCACTGTATCAAGTAGCACCGTTACCGGTTCTGTAGCGGTAACTACCTTATCTGGTACGGCGACATCAACAACACCATTCACCTTTATACCGGCACCGACTATTACATCATTTACCCCGGCAACCGGTATTTCTGGTACTGCTGTTGTAATTACTGGTACAAACTTCACTACAACAACGTCAGTGACTATCGGTGGAGTTGCAGTGCTGTATACTATAGTGGATTCAACGACTATCAACGTTGTTGCAACTGCTGGTGCTGCATCTGGAAGTATAGTAGTAACTACACATGGTGGTATCGCAACCAGTGCGAACGCCTTCACGTTTATACCGGAAATAACATCATTCACCCCGACAGCAGCCGTTGTCGGCAAGTTAGTGACTATTACCGGCAAGCACTTAACCGGCGCAACAGTAGTAACATTTAATGGTGTAACAGCAGCATTTACCGTTGTTAACCCGACTACTATTACTGCAACAGTACCTGTAGGCGCAACATCCGGTATTCTTGAAGTTGTCGCCCCTGGCGGAATGGCTATCAGTGCAAATAACTTTACTGTAATCCCAACGTTATCTGCGATTACATTGGATACAGCACTCGCTTCACCGCGACCATGGGGGTTGCCGATTACTTTAATCGCAACAGCAACCGGCGGTGCAAATGTTCAGTACAAGTTCCTTGATGGCACCACAGTATTGCGCGATTTCGCAACATCAAATACTTTTGACTGGACACCGACTATTGTGAAGACTCACACGCTAACTGTCGTTGTACGCGATATTGATGGAGTAAATGCAAATACTACTATCACATCGGCAGTAAATAACTATGTTATCACGTCAAAATTAAGTGCAGTTACTTATACTACACCTTCTGCATTATCAGTGATATCAGGTGCTAATGTAATATTTACCGCTGCTGTTACTGGTGGTGCATCAGTTCAGTATATGTTTAAAGATGGCACTACGGTATTGAGAGACTTTGCTGCTGATAATACTTATCAATGGCTGGTGCCGGAAGTAACCGGACCGCACACGATAACAGTTGTTGCCCGCGATATTAATAATACTACTCCAAATGTAACAGTAACATACAGTAATGTATTCACTGTCAGTTTGCCATTGGCATCAGTTGTCATGTCAACATCACCAGCGAATGCGGTATTAGTTGGCAATACAGTAACATTAACCGCAACTGCTAATGGTGGTGCAAATGTTCAATATCAATTTATGACAGGAACTACTCTGTTGCGCAGTTTCAGTAGTGCCAGAATATACACTTTTGCGACTACAGCCGTAAAAACCTATAACTTTACTGTTATCGCTAAAGACTTGGGTGGTGCTGATCCTAACGCTACAGTAACATCACCAGTAGTAACTTTCTATGCAAAGCCGGCTCTTACCGCAGCAGCATTAACATCAACTCCATTGAATGCTGCGTTAATTGGACTTCCTGTCACATTAACGGCATCGACCACTGGTGGCGCAAATGTACAATACCAGTTTATGTCTGGCACATCTTTAATACGCAGTTTCGCAAGTGGTAATACCTATACCTTTACACCGACTGTTGCCAAGACATATACATTCTCTGTTATTGCACGCGATTTAAGCGGTGTCGATCCCAACGCGACTGTAACATCATCTAATCTAACTCTTGTTATAAAGCCCGCACTTACTGCTGCTGCATTAACATCAACACCGTTAAATGCGACATTAGTTGGCACTCCTGTCACATTAACTGCATCAACTACTGGCGGTGCAAATGTTCAATATCAGTTTATGTCCGGTACAACATTGATACGCAGTTTTGCGAGTGGCAACACCTATTCCTTTACTCCTACTGCTATTAAGACGTATACCTTTACTGTTATTGCTCGTGATTTAACTGCTGTTGACCCAAATGCTACAGTAACATCATCAGTGTTAACTTTCACCATAAGACCAGTACTCACTGCTGTTTCAATGATGACATTACCGTCGGATGCAGTAACGGTAGGTGTACCAGTTACACTTACAGCGACCGCAACCGGTGGTGCCAATGTTCAATATAAGTTTATGAATGGAACTACGTTAATGCGCAGTTTTAATACAAGTAATACTTATACTTTCACACCAACAGCGGTAAAAACATATACCTTTACTGTAGTAGCAAGTGATTTGGGTGCAGTTGATCCTAACGTCACTGTAACATCATCGGTAGTAAATCTTGCTATTAAACCTGTACTTACCGCAGTTTCACTTGCGGCAACGCCTACTACTGTTATAGCAGGCACTACCGTTACTCTTACTGCTACGCCAACTGGCGGTGCATCTTTACTGTATAAGTTCATGAATGGTACAACAATTCTTCGTGATTTCGCTGCCAGCAATACCATGCCATGGACACCGTCAGTCGCGAATACTTATCCTATCACCGTTATCGCCCGCGACGCAAATGGCGTTGACCCGAACGCAACCGTCACCTCTGCAACTAATAACTATGTGGTGACAGCCCAGTAAAGATAATTTGATGGAAAAGATATTTATAATACGGATGTAATTAAAGAAACGCACGGTCATAATAATATGCTACCGTGCGTTTCCCTATCAACTTTCATGTGAATTATGTAATATTATGGATGAGTTGCTAAGGATCCATATTTGTGGTAAAAATAATCTACCTGACGAATTAAGGAAGGTTTATTATGTTATCGATTGATTTAACCGGGAAAGTAGCTCCTGAGTTTCGCATTTCAGTGCCCCAAAATCATTTTTAAGACAGCTTTAACTTTTGGATCTAACTCTGATTCTATTGGCATCTTTATTTTGCCAATAGTCATCTCGCCTTCTCCAACTTTTCCGAGAAGCTCAATAGCTTTTATTAACGATATCTCGATTGGACTTAAAAGTCTTTCAGTTTCTTTCATTACTAAAAGACTGCAAAAACAAAGCAGCAAATGACCTCTAATTCGATTTAGTTTACGGTGGAAGATAGGCCTTTCCCGCAAGTCGCTTTTTGACATCCTAAATGCTTTTTCCACTTTCCAAAGGTTATTGTATTGCTCTATGATATCCGTAGGTTTGATCTCAGATTTAAGATTTGTCCAGTATCCTTTTAAACCATCATAATTTTTATCCTCCTCTATTTTATCTTTATCTATTCCAATTATGTCTCCCTTGTTTTCGATTAAAAGATATTTGTTTTTTCTGATGACTTCTTTTTTAGATGCAAGTTTTAACTCTAAACTTTTTATTAATTTATCGCGGTTATAACTATCTTTTTTAGCGCGTTTTTCTGAATAATTCACAATTATTCTCTTCTTTTCTGATTCTTTTTCCTTTGATGTACAAACAATATCCATGGTTGGATTTTTAGTGAAATCATGGGCAAATATTTGTTTTTTAAACTCCGCTGACATTACTTTAAGCCTTGCACCGACTATATACGAAAGATTTTCTGTTTCCAGGAAACTGATGTTCTTTTCAGAAAGCATACCGGCATCAGCAACCACAACCAGATCATCGAACTGATATTTTATTGTTAACGCTTTTATAGCTTTGGGGAATGTATGACCTTCAAATGTATTGCCTTCGTAAAAATCAAAATCAAATGGATAGCCATCTTTATCAACAAAAATACCGAATACAATTTGAGGCAATTCATTTTTATGGTCTTTTGAATATCCTCTCTTTCTCAAATCATCTTCTTCGTCAGCTTTAAAATACAACGTTGTAACATCATAAAATATTAACGCGATGCCATTGTTCTTTTTGGAAACAAAATCAAAAGCTATTCTGGTTAATTCATCTTTTTGCAATGTATCTAAAAAACGATACACCTTGTCTTTCTGGACGGAAATACCGAGATATTGATCAAGATAACGAATAGTGGTTAATTTACTCTTTGGGTAGACTATACGGGCCACTGTAAGGTCTCTAAGGGCATTATTGGGGAAACCTATTGAATCGTAAACGTGGCCAAACACCTGATGGAACCCGGTTATGCGCCAATTTGAAAGTATGGCTTTTAAATCTGATTTAACAGTTGGAAATAAAGAAAGCTGTGATTCAAACTTTAAGTTTTCACATTCAAGTTTAGCTTTCTGGTGTAGTGCTTCAATTTCTTCAGGATTTATAGCACAGCCAATATGTTTAATGAGAACAACTTTACCATTTGTTTTTTTTACGATTTGAAAACAAGTGGAGTTCCTTGATTTTATCTTACGAACATACATAATGGGATAATATTAACAGTTTCAGTGCCCCAAAATCAAACGAAAAAAAGTATATTTGAGAGTAAATTTTTTGAAAATATGTGTTTTTTTAATATTTTTGCGAAACTCAGGAATTATGTAATATTATGGATGAGTTGCTAAGGATCCATATTTGTGGTAAAAATAATCTACCTGACGAATTAAGGAAGGTTTATTATGTTATCGATTGATTTAACCGGGAAAGTAGCTGTTGTCACTGGAGCAACCGGACAATTGGGACGTGTGATGGTGCATACGCTGGCGGTATGCGGGGCAGACGTCATCGTTCACTATTTGCACAATGAAACGAAAGCTTGTGAATTGCGCGACGCTGTCATGGCACTTGGTCGGCGTTCGATGATTGTGCAGGCAGATGTTGGCGATTTATCGTCTGTGCTGGCAATGCGCGATGCAATTGCAGCAGAAATAGGTTCGCCGGATATTATAGTGAATTGTGCGGTTAGCCAATGTGGCTGGACCAGTGTATTGAAACAGCCATCAGAAGATTATGAAGGTCAATTTCGCAGCAGCGTATTGCATAATGTAAATATGGCAAAAGCATTTGTCCCGGCGATGATAGAGCGTAAATGGGGTCGGGTAATAGGAATAAACACTGAATGTTCCATGCAAAACTTTCCCATGCAATCGGCGTATGTATCAGGAAAACGCGGTATGGACGGCGTATTGCGAGTATTGGCAAAGGAAGTGGGTGAAAACCAAATCACCGTGAACCAGGTGGCGCCGGGATGGACAATAAGCGACAGCGTACGTGCCAGTGGAACGGAAAGGCAGGAAGAATATGAAAAGAAGGTTCCTCTGAAGCGTCGCGGCACCGATCAGGAAATAGCCAACGTAGTAGCCTTCCTCGCGTCAGATCTCGCCAGTTTTATAACCGGAGCCTATATACCGGTCTGCGGCGGAAATGTGATGCCTGGGATATAAAATAATGGCAAATGGCAAATTAAAAAACATGTAAAATAAAATTTTGCATGTTTTTTTTAGTTTCATAATCATTTTATACATCTTGGACATGAAGGTATCAATAATTACTATTTTATTTTACAGTATTTTAAAATTTTTAAATTGACATATTGAAGATACCGTAGTAAAATAAAAGTTACTTTATAAGTAATCATCGTTTTGTTATTAGGTGGAATACCATCATAATTAAACAAATGATTTTTAAATTATTTATTAAGTATTCTGTACGTATTGATTGAATACAACTCAAGCGTTCGAAATGATAGAAATAATTTCCATCATTCCAATAACGCGTAATTTGTGAGTCATATCGCATGGAAAAGTCGCGCTAAAAGGAAGTAGGAAATTATGAAAAACGATGAGTTTATTAACGTTGCTCCCAATGTCAACCTTCACGTTCGAGATTGGGGACAAGGTAAGACAATTGTATTCATTCCCGGATGGCCATTGAGTCACGAGATGTTTGAGTATCAATTCACTCAATTGCCACAGCATGGTTACCGCTGTATAGGTATAACACAACGTGGCTTTGGTAAATCCTCTCAACCTTGGGATAATTATAATTATGATATCTTTGCAGATGATATCAATAAAGTTATCGAAAACCTTGATCTTCATGATGTAACTCTGGCTGGACATTCAATGGGCGGTGCAGTAGCTCTTCATTACACCGCCCGTCAAAACAGCAATAAAATATCCAAACTGGCTCTTTTCGGTGCTGCAGCACCAAGTTTTACCAAAAGAGCTGGCTTTCCACACGGTCTTGACCCCACAGATGTTGATGCGCTTATTAATTTATGCAACTCAGACAGAGCTAAGCTTAATGCGGATTTTGGCAAAATATTTTTCCGCACCGAGAAGGCTGTCAGTCCAAAACTTGGCGAGTGGTTCCACAATATTGGAATGGAAGCATCTCCCCGTGCCACCGCAGCTTGTTTAGTTGCTCTTCGGGATGCTGATTTGCGTAACGATTTATCTAAAATCAAGGTTCCTACTGTAATTTTTCACTCAATACAAGATAAAATTTGTCCTTTTGAACTCGCTGAAGCAATGGCTTCGGGAATCAAAGGGGCAAAGTTGATTCGATTTGAAAATAGCGGACACGGCCTATTTTATGAAGAAAAAGATAAGTTTAATACTGAACTTATGAATTTTGTCGGTTAAAGACTATAGCTGATTATATTCAATTTATATATCAGGTAGTTATTATGGAGGTTGGTATGAAAAAAGGTTTAATTATAATATCAATTATCGGGATTACCTTAATTACATTTGGCATTAAACCCCATGTTAAACCCCATGAAAATGTGATAGTTAAAAAAGGATTCGTGCAAAACATTGAGAAAGTCGCCATTAAAAATGATGACTTTCGTCGGGTGCTTTATACGTCAACACAATCACAATTAGTTTTGATGGCATTAAAACCCAATGAAGAGATCGGAATGGAATCCCATAAGTCAGACCAGTTTTTTCGTGTTGAAAAGGGGTCTGGTGAAGTGATAATCAATGGTGTTAAAACTTCGATTCAAGCTGGTTTCGCAGTAGTCGTTCCGGGTGGTGCTAAGCACAACATCATTAATACCGGTAAAGATTCTATGAAGCTTTATACAATCTATTCACCTCCCAATCATCGTGATGGTGTTGTCCATCATACTCGCAAAGAAGCATTGGCTGACAATGAGCACTTTGACGGCAAAACTACTGAATAGAGAGAACAAACTGTATATACAGGTATTATATCTAAAGGAGATTGATAATGGATAATAAAAAGAAGTCAAATAGTTCAGGGGAACGAAGGGAAGAAACAGACTCAGTTTCTTACAAAGATTCGCGACTATCTGCTGGTGGCGAGTTGCACCAATTTTCTGATGGAAAGCACCCGGCACTTACCACCAATCAAGGCGTTATAATTTCTGATAATCAAAACTCTCTCAAAGCTAATCCACATGGTCCTACACTACTGGAGGATTTCATCCTTCGCGAAAAAATTACCCATTTCGACCATGAACGAATTCCAGAACGCATTGTTCACGCACGAGGAACTGGTGCACATGGATTCTTTGAACTGACTGAATCGTTAAAACAATACACCACAGCTAAAATACTTACTGAAGTAGGTGAGAAAACCCCGGTTTTTACTCGTATATCAACTGTCGCTGGCGGTTCCGGTTCAGTAGATACCCCTCGTGATATTCGTGGATTTGCTGTCAAGTTTTACACAAAAGAAGGAAATTGGGATCTGGTAGGAAACAATATTCCAGTTTTCTTCATTCAGGATGCTATAAAATTCCCTGATCTTATTCATGCTGTTAAAATGGAACCCGACCGTGGTTATCCACAATCGGCCAGCGCACATGACACATTTTGGGATTTTATTTCACTTACTCCTGAAACCATGAATACTGTAATGTGGATTATGTCTGATCGCACGATACCGCGTTCACTTCGAATGATAGAAGGATTTGGAGTGCATAGTTTCCGACTAATTAATAATGCTGGTGAATCAACTTTCGTAAAATTCCACTGGCGTCCAAAAATCGGTTTGCAGTCTACCATTTGGGATGAAACCATAAAAATTTCTGGTGCCGACCAGGACTATCACCGTCGCGATATGTTTGATGCCATAGCATCAGGTAAATTTCCCGAATGGGATTTCGCTGTCCAACTCTTCACACAGGAAGAAGCAGACAACTTCCCATTTGATCATTTAGACCCGACGAAGTTGATTCCAGAAGAATTAGTACCATTAAGAGTAATCGGCCGCATGGTGTTGAACCGTTGGCCAGATAATTTTTTTGCGGAAACTGAACAGGTTGCTTACTGTCCTTCTCATATCGTGCCAGGTATCGATTTTTCAAATGATCCATTATTGCAGGGACGTCTGCATTCTTATCATGACACGCAACTGTCGCGTTTGGGTTCACCAAATTTCCATCAGATTCCAATTAACGCACCCAAATGTCCATTTTCCAACCAACAACGCGACGGTCACATGCAGATGGGTCAACAGGCAGGTCGTGTTGCGTATGATCCTAACTCTTTGTCAGATAATTCACCACGTGAAACCCCGGCAATGAGTTTTCATAGTGCTGCAATAACTGAAAATGGCGAGAAAAGCCGTATTCGCCCAGAAAGTTTCGCTGACCATTACAGTCAGGCGCGACAGTTCTACCTGAGTCAAACCACCTATGAACAAGCACATATTGCTTCTGCGCTGGTGTTTGAACTTTCAAAAGTTGAACACTTGCATATACGTAAGGCGATGGTTGGCCATTTGTTGCTTGTCGATAAAGACCTTGCCAGACGTGTTGCTGCTGGTCTTGCAATAGATGAAATGCCCAATACTCCGGTAATTACTGTGCCTGTACAGGAGATGGATAGATCTCCCGCATTACAGATTATCGGTAAGATGAAAGATACGCTTTCAGGACGAGTCGTCGGCATCCTTATTAATGATGGTTCAGATGGTAATGTAATCAAAAAGATTTCAAAAGCCGTTACCGATGCGGGAGCAACTGTTAAAATCATTGCCCCTAAAATAGGTGGTGTAAAACTTGTTGATGGCACTATGTTTGCAGTTGATGGCCAACTGGCTGGTTCACCATCTGTACTATTCGACGCAGTAGCGATAGTTCTTTCTAATGAAGGTGAAATAGCATTATCAACAGAGAGTGCCGCAATTGATTTTGTACGAGATGCTTTCATACATCTGAAGGCAATCGCTGCTGATAAAGGTGGTCAGGAACTTTTAAAAATTGCGAATGTAAAATCCGATAAAGGTATCATGGATACCAATAAAGTTAAAGAATTTATTGCTGCTGCAAAAACGCGGCAATGGGATAGAGAAAAGTCTGTTCGAACGTTGGCATAACCACCAATTCAATAGAACTGGTCCAACGATTCATGTAAAATAAGGAGAAATATTATGAAAAAACAAGCAGGATTGTGGGTTGACCACAGAAAAGCTGTTATTGTGTTTATTACCAATAAGACCGAAGAGTTAAAGGTAATTACATCTGATGTTGAAAATAACAGCGGAGTAAACTCGGAAAAAGATACTGTAGATGATATGCGCGATCGTCAATATGAAAACCATCTCAATAACTATTTCGATAAAATAATTGACGCTATTCGTGATGCAGAATCTTTTCTGATTTTTGGTCCCGGCGAGGCAAAAGGCGAGTTGGAAAAACGTATTGAGCTTGAAGGACTTGCTGAACGCATAATCGCCATCGAAACTAATGACAAGATGACTGATAATCAAATTATTGCAAAAGTTCGAGAACGATTTTTAGTTTAGACAAGATGAATTATTGATATAATCTAAATAATAACAGGACATTTGCTTTTAAAGAGAAATCAGCTTAAAAATGGTCGCTTCGACAGACTCAGCGACCGGTCACTGAGCCTGTCAAAGTGACATTAAGCGAAAGTCCTGTAATAAAAAAAGTTTAGAAAGTGATGAAATTTAAAAATTCCTAAAAATACGAGAATAAAATTCGTATTAAAAAGTTATGACCATATCATTTAGGGGGAACAGGCTTTGTTTGACAAAGAAATCACCATTGTCCTTTCCGGAGAAGCAGGTCAGGGATTAAACACCATTGAATCACTCCTGATGAAGCTGCTGACAAAGAGTGGGAAACACGCGTTTCTTTCCAAAGAGTTTATGTCGCGAGTTCGGGGAGGAAATAACACCACTGAAATACGAATATCTTCTGATAGCATTTATGCATTTGTAGATAAAATAGATTTGCTAATAGTTCTTGGTCAGAATGGGATAATTCGTATGGAAAAACGTCTGACTGCAGATACTATCATTATTGGTGAAATAGCAAATATCCCACAAAAATATGCTGAAATGGGTTGTCGGATTATCCCTGTTGACTTTAATGCCATTCTTGGCGATCTTACCGTGGGCATTTTCCTGAATAACTATATTTTTGGCATGCTGACTGGACTATTATCCTGTGATATAGAAATAGCTCAATCGCTGATTCGGAACCATTTTTTAGCGAAAGGTGAAGAAATTATCGCTAAAAACTTGACGGCTTTTCAGCGCGGTGTTGATTTCTTGGGTGGGATGGCTATACCAATTTCCATAAAAACAGATACAGCAGTAACCACTAAAATCACGCTATCCGGTACAGAAGCTATTAGTATTGGCGCTATCGCCGGCGGGTGTAATTTTATCGCCGCATACCCTATGTCCCCCAGCACCGGAGTTCTTGTGAATCTCGCCAAATGGTCCAGCGAATACGGGATAGCGGTAGAGCAGGCAGAAGATGAAATATCAGCAATTAATATGATGCTGGGAGCATGGTATGCGGGTGCTCGGGCCATGGTTACTACTTCTGGCGGCGGCTTTGCTTTGATGACCGAAGGAATGAGCCTCGCCGGCTGTATAGAATCACCTACAGTCATTCATTTGGCACAACGACCAGGACCCGCCACCGGGTTGCCGACCCGTACAGAACAAGGTGATTTAAACCTTGCTTTGTATGCCGGGCATGGTGATTTTCCTCGAATTATCTATACCCCTGGCAATATTGAAGATGCCATAATGCTGTCCAGTAAGGCCTTTGAAATGGCTGACCAATACCAGGTTCCAGTCATACTTTTGACTGACCAGTATTTTCTGGATAGCATCGGTATGACTGACAAGATTAATTTTACCGAATCAACTGCTGCCAACCATATCATCGAAACAACCCCAGATTATAATCGATATGACATGACACCATCCGGAATTTCTCCTCGGGGAATTCCCGGATGTGGGGAAGGACTGGTTTGTGTTGACAGCGATGAACATACGGAAAATGGAAGAATTACCGAAGATTTTGATGTTAGAACTGACATGGTAGACAAACGAATGCGAAAATTGACTGAATACGTTGATGTCGAACCGGAATTAATCGGGAATAAAGATTATTCGATATTAATTATCGGATGGGGTTCAACATTTGGTGCTATTTGCGAAGCCTTGAAACGCATGAATCGTGACGATATTGCCTTCGCATATTTCAAACAGGTCTATCCAATACCAAAAATCACCCGGCAATTGATGTCACAGGCAAAGATAATTATTTCGGTCGAAAACAATGCAACCGGTCAGTTTGCAAACTTATTAAAAATGGAAACACTGATTGATATACCAAAGAAAATATTAAAATATAATGGAATGCCTTTCTCGGTTGAGGAGTTGATAAATAAAATTACAGGAGCAATATCAATATGAAAACTCGATTCGACTACGCTGAAATACATGATACAGCCTGGTGTCCCGGGTGCGGCAATATGCTGCTGTTGAAGATTCTAAGGGAAGCTCTCGAAGAACTGCAACTGGAACCGACAAAGGTTGTCATTGCTTCCGGCATCGGACAGGCAGCAAAAATGCCGCAATATTTGAAACTTAATTTTTTCAACGGACTGCATGGTCGTGCGCTGCCAGCGGCAACAGCTATTAAAATGGTGAATCCAGAACTGACAGTAATCGCCGAAGGTGGCGATGGCGATATGTATGGCGAGGGTGGAAATCACTTTTTACACGCAGTTCGGCGAAATCCCAATATCACGCATTTAGTCCACAATAATATGGTGTATGGCCTTACACAGGGACAAGCCTCTCCTACCAGCAGGAAAGGGTTTGTAACGCCAATTCAAACTGCCGGCGTCATCAATGAACCGTTGAATCCTCTTACCCTGGCAATCGCACTCGGGGCAACCTTTGTTGCGCGTGCTTTTGTTGGAAAACAGGACGAAACCAGGGAAGTTATAAAACAAGCAATCCAGCATCATGGTTATGCGCTTATTGATATATTCGATCCTTGTGTGTCATTCAATAAACTAAATACATTTAAATGGTATACCGAAAATACCTATGTAATAGATTCATCCTACGATCCCGCAGATAAAATGAATGCGTATAAAAAAGCATCAGAAGAAAGCCCATTTCCTCTCGGAATTCTTTACAAATCCGATACAGGACCAACATTTGAAGAACAACTGGCTGTTTATGAAACCGATAAAACCTCATTGTATCGCCGACAACGAAACAGTGACGTCTTAAACAAATTGATAAACACATTTTAAATAGCAGAATTTTCACTTTTACATAATAAAACACTTCGACATACTCAGCAACCTGTTACTGAGTATGTCGAAGCGGGTTAAAGATGGAATTCTGTAGATATAAGATATTCCAGATCATTTTTTCACAATAATGTTGTATAGATAAATAACAGGTTTAGTAGTTATATATTTTATCATTTCTACAATGCGTTTAAAATGCAACTCTGCCTCGATTTTTTTGTGTTTCCAATTAAGAACAATATCATAATTATTCATAATTTTCTCGTTCAGATTTACTTTTACTATAAAATTTTCAAATAACCTGGTTAATGAAATATCATATTTAACGAATAAATCGATATTAGTATACCGTAAAATAAATCTAAATAAGCCTGCCTGGATAATTATTCCAGGATGTGATGAATGCAATCCCCATTTTAGTGAATGCAATTGATTATTTTCATATTTATAACCGCGCAGAAGAATGTATGAAATTTCTTCAACCGGAATAATAACACTCCATTTTTTAAATATGCCTAATATCAAGAAGTTATTATATTTATATACTGTTGATACTAAATACTCATCCCAAAATGCCCAAATACTCCATAAAATGATTATGATAAATGACCATAAAAAATTATGTACAATATGTATAAAGAAAAACAATATTGCAGTAATTAAAACTACAAACCCAAAATATTCAAAGAACTTTAAGAATTCATCGAATTCATTGTATTCAAATATAATCTCAGCATCCGGATACAAATCAGCAACTGATTTATGAACAACTTTCATTTAATTTATTTTATCCTGTCTTACATACTGTAGGCATTCTTAATTCAGGCATTCTTAATTCTTAATTTTGCATTTTAATTTTTTTAATTTTAATTCTCATCACCCAATCACATGGTTTGTCCGCAGAATTATATCATCCTGCAAAGTTTTATTGATATTAATAAAACGGTCAGAGTAGCCGGCTACCCGTACCATTAATGTTGGATATTCTTCGGGGTGTTCTTGAGCATCGCGAAGAGTTTCGGGGGATACGCAGTTAAATTGCAGCTGCATACCACCCATGTTGAAATAAGCAAGGGTAAGGTCGATGATGCGATCAAGGTCGGCGTCAGTATGAATACTGTTGGGGGTGATGGCGATATTTACCGCCAAACCGCCGGCGGCAAGAGTGTGATCGAAAGAAGTGACAGAGGCAAGCAGCGCGGTAGGGCCGGAGCGGTCGCTGCCAGCATCGCCACCCAGGGTGCCGGAGACGGCCTGTCCACTTAAGCGTCCATCAGGAGACGCTGCAGTAACTGAACCGCGGACGCCATGGGTTTGCCAGCCAAAAAATTGTGCGCCGTAGGATTTACCGTAACGATTGCGATGGCTTAATGTATGCTCGCATATCCGGTTATAAACTCTTACTGCCAGGTCATCTGCCTGCGGGTCGTCATTTCCATAACGCGGACAGGAGTTCTGCAAGGCAGAGCGCAGCGTTTCATCACCAGCAAAATTATTTCGGCATGCCCGGCTGATATCTGCCAGTGTCATCTGTTGTTTTTCGTATACCAGCGATTTAATTGCCAGCAGGGAATTAATGGCATTAACAAATCCGACAAAGGTTGGGAAGGTCTGGCTGCATTGCGCACCGCCAAGAGTGGCGTGCCGTCCCGACTCAATGCTGCCGGTAATAAAAGCTGAACTGAGAAGCACCGGGGTATTTTCGGGCATGCGGGAAAACCATACTTCAGTATCCTGCACCATCGTATCGATGCTGTAATCCATATAGGCTTCATAGGCATTCAAAAAATCATCAAAGGTCGGATAATCGCCAATTAACCCATCCGGCGGCAGCACAGTGCGTCCCAGCCCGGTATTGGTGTCTGTAATTACTTCGGTGCCGCCATTCAGCATTATCTCAATCGGTTTCACCATGTTAAAATAGCCGTAACCGGATATTATGGATGAACGTCCGCACGAGGTTAATTCAACGCAATTGCAATTCGCGTAATCCGCCGCTTCTTCCAGTGTCATTCCCGCGCGCTGTAAAGCGGCAATGGCGATGGGGTCGTTAAAAAATCCCGGATGCCCGGTTCCTGCGCGAACACAATGCATACCACGCCGCAAGAACTCTCGCGGATGACCTGGAGTATATCGAAAACCGACTTCCGGGTTAGCGAGTTTCAGGTGTGCCACTGCATCTAAAATTAAGTAGCTTAAATCGTTGACGAATGGCGTTACTCCGTCCGCCAGGCACCCGCCTACCAAAATGCAATCAGAAAATGGCGTTAATTCCAGCAATTGGGCAATAAATAGTTGTACCCAGGCGGCGGCTTCGTCGCGGGTAATGCGGCCAGCGGCAATATCTGCTTCATAATATGGCGCCATGTAATAATCGAACCGTCCCACTGCTGAATCCATTTCGTGGGTGCGCGAACCGAAATGAAGCAGCATCATCGATTGAATTGCCTCAAAAAAGTTGCGCGCCGGTTTTGCCGGTACTTGCTCCAGTGCATCAATCATTCGCACCAATTCAAATTGCCGCTGCGGGTCAACTTCATTCGCCAATAATCGCTTTGCTTCCTCACGATAGCGTTGTCCGTAATTAGTAAATCCTTCCAGTGCAATTCGCGTGCCATGATAATATCCCTGTTGGTCAGGAGTTAACGGATTATTAGCAACTTCGTATTCATCGACCAATTTCAAAACGCCTTCAACCCCAAGTTCAATAAGGCGATGATAATTTAATGAAATGTGGTGCGAGTGCCCATGCAACCCGGGTTGGGTAGACATATATGCGTATGCGGCATCTATATCTGCCTGCTCTACGGGTACCACAATGCCATTAGCGGCGAAAATATGCAGCGGATCAATTTCCACCATTGCCAAATCAAGGATCCGCGCGGTAATCATACCACCGCGGATAAACTTATCGGATTCATGAGAAGATTCGCGTATCGCCTGCGCTGTGATTATTGCTGACCGTCCACCTTGTCCCCACAGACCGCGTTTGCCTGATTCAATCTTAACAGCAAGCGCCGCCGCACGTTCGCATTTATCCGCAAACGCCGGAGCAAAATCTTTATCGCAGGTAGTAATCATAATTGATTTCCCCAAACGGGTTGAACTATTGAAGTGTAGCACCGGCTTTCCTGCCGCGTCAAGACGTAGAATTACGAATTATGAAATAACGAAAATTTAAGTAGGGGTGGTTGGACTGCTAAGTAGTGCGCCATACCACCCCGTCCTTTAGCAAGCTCACCTTTATACTCATATTAGCAATGTAACTTTGATCCCAGATGGGGTCATTTTGTATATAAATATTAGCATTTTATAAAGATGTGTATAAAAGTAAGCCTTGGCAAGGAGAGGAGCTTTAATAAACACTTTCATTTTAATATAACTTCGGTTGTGGATGCTACTTTTTTCTTCTTTATTTCATTCACTGCCGCATACATCGCGGCAACATTTGCAATCGGTGTTTCGCTGTCCAGCGACCAGGCGCACAGCATTGTTGACGGGGCGGGGGTACATTCTGCTGCCATATTGCGGGTGATTTCGGCGATTGTGTCCGCGGATTCGTTGCGCATTGACAGCGGGTCTACCAGCGGATACATATTGACACCGGGTAAAGAGTTCACCGCCATGGCAAGGTCGGTTCCTGCTCCTAATTCGATAGAAGTTATGCCGGGAATAGTCGCGAAATCATTCAGCAGATGGGTTGACGGGCCGCATGAATGATAACCGGCGTTGGAAAATTGCGCGGCAATCGCCTGGTTTGCTGGCAGTACCACCTCGCGGTATTGTTCGGCGGATAGCATACTGGCGGAGCAGTCGCCCAAATATATTCGGTTTGCCGGAGGCGCGCCAATTTCTGCGCGGATGCGGTTGAATATCGCCTGGTAGATATCCCATATCTTGTTGAAAACTACCATTGCGCCATTCGGGTCGTCCGACATCAGGTAAAATATCTCTTCGCCAAATAGCTGGTGTGCCGTGGTATATGGCGCGTGGATATTCATCAAACCGCTTTTCACACCAAATATATCGGCGCGGTCGCCATAGAGTTTCACCATCTCGCGATATTGGTTGAGGATGGTATCGATGAACGGGTGGTTGGCGGCGGCGCGCGGGTCGATACGCTCTATTTCATCTACGGTATATTCACTCCAGGTATGTCCGCGGGTTTCCAGGGTGGCATCAACCGGACATACTATGTCCGCCCCCTGTGTTGCTTTCAAAAGGTCAATCGGTTGGATGAAAAGATTGTGGGATGGCGCTGGATTTTTGCTGCCCACACCGACATGTCCCAATATTTCATACAAAAAGCCGCCTTCTGAAATTTCCACTTCAGCGCGATACCGCGGGTCAAAATAAAAAGTATCGCCATACTTCATACCAAGATGTTTATGATAAAACGCCGGCATGAAGTTCAGGCTTATTGAGATGTTTTTGTTTGAAATAGTCATGCTATTGTTTATAGCTCCGTTCGCTCTATCAATTCCTGTTGTTCTTCTTTGGATAGCGCGATGAAATATTCGCTGAACCCATACATGCGGACGCAAAGATTACGGTATTCTTTCGGGTTTTTCTGCGCGGATAGCAACGTATTTTTTGTAATGAATGTACAGCCCAAATGGATACCGCCAAGGATGAAATATGTTTTCAGCAATGCCGCAAGTTGTCCTGAAGAAATTTTTCCACCGAATTTTATATTTAAACCGCCCATTGTGGTGCGGTAATGCGGCAGTTTGGCGACACTTTTTAAAACAGCTGTGATTCCTTTTAAATCGGTGCCGTATGTTGGCGACTGGTTTTCACTTACCGGTTCGCCAGCAATTCTGCCATCCGGGGTAGTTGGCAAATCACGTCCCCAGGCGTGATGAGAATCAAGAGAATAGAAAGCAGACATCATTATGTGATTGGACGATAATTTAAGTGAATCGAGAATGTCGTGGATTATAATGCCAATTTCCTTCGCAATATTATCAACCTCGTCGATGTCGTTGCCATATTTTGGTATATGTGCGCAAACTTCTTCATGAAGTTGTTCATCCCCAGCGAAATTTCTCTTCACAATATCCAGATATTCGTTTAAGTCATACTTTTTCTCGTCAAAGACCAGATGTTTAATTGCCATTAATGAGTTTGCCACGGTAGCAATTCCGCCAAAAAAATGTCCCTGTGGCCTATACCTGGTTCCCCCCGCCTGGTAACTCAATCCACGCTTAACACAGTCATTTAACAGCATGGATTCAAACCGGAATCCGGTATCAGTTACTTCCTGATTTAACAATTGTGCTTCGGCATCATTAACCGACTTGGTTAAAAAATATCTCATGGAAATTTTGAAATTGTTAAGCAATTCAGCAAATGTTTTAATTTCAGATGTTGGTGTCATATTTGCAATCAATGATTCATGACATTCTGAGTTGAACGCGGTTAACATCCAACTTGTGACATTATGGTATTGGTATGACAACATCATGCCATCATCCATAAATCCGCCGATATCTGCCCGGCAGCATCCAACCATGGTGTAATTTGCCGCGTCATCTTTTGCTACGCCGGATTTTAGCAGTGATGGTATAATAACATCATCGTTAAAAAAATGAATTTGTGATTGTAAAATCTGTGTAGCTTCGGCTATCATTTTGAATATCTCATCATCATGATTAGAATCCAAACGAATTGATAATACCGGTTCGGGCAATTGGATATCTATTGCCGCTTCCAAAATCAACTGTGAAAGATCATTAAATGCGGATTTTCCATTTATATCGCGTCCACCCAAGATCAGGTATTGTTTTGATGATACTGATGGTATTGGTTTGGCTTTATAATTAAACGCACTTGTCCCGGTTATTTCATTTGTCTTGATAAAAAAATGAGAAAACAGTTTTTTTGCATCTTCCCTGGTTAGCACGCCATTATCTATATCATGCTGATAATAAAGCAGCAGGTATTGGTCCATACGGCCAAACGCAAAATCACGCGCGCCAATATAGCAGCTGGTTATCATATGAATAATCCAAATAGATTGCAATGCTGAAAATAGGTCTGTCGCCGGATTATTGGGAATCTGCAGCAAGGTGTTGGCTGCCTTGGAAAATCTTAATTTCGCATCATTGTCACAACTGTTTTCTGCATGTTTCTCTGCTTCCACGGCATATCTTTGCGCATAATCAGTAATTGCTTTTCTAAATCGTTCTGAATTTTCAGCAAATTCTCGCGCCTGGGTGGTACCGAGATTATCTGCCGTTATATGTGTTTCCTTTACTATCCCCGCCAGTCCTTTTGATAACAGGGTAGGCCAGTCTAAAGTCATGTGCCCATTTGTATAATATTTGGTATTGTGGAGTTCCTTATCTGGCAATACACCTTCAACGACACGGCCTAAAAAGAAATCATCATCTTCAATTGGTGTGCTAACCTCGTTAAGTATAGTGACAAAAGTCTCTGTATATGAAGAGTTTTCTTGTACCATACGCCGTAAAATAGCTTCTCGTTCGATGAAACACGCGGAATTGTCACCGGAAAATATTTTATCTTTTAACCGTGAAAATTGCTCAAACTTATCTATGAAACAATCATTATTATACATTACTAAAATATACCATATCGATAAGGTGAATTGAAATTAAAATTAAAATATAGTTTATTTTAATTTCAATTCAGCATTATTCTAATTTCTTAATACCATTAAGAATACGTGTTGCATAAGACTTCATATCATAGTCTTTACGAGTTCCTATATATTCAGATAGATATTTACAATCTGGTTCTACAATTTCTATCTTATTACCGGACTCAATGCAACGCTTCAATATATAAACAGTAAGATCTGTTAAGCCTGACATTAGTTCAGGATTCGTAGAAACTCGTAAAGATACTTGCATTCCTTCTCTAATAAAACCCATCGCATAAAATGCAATTATATCGTTAGTAAATACCTTGCGAATCACTTCATCTAAAGTTTTATACTTTTTCATATCAACGGCACTTGGTGTTGGCGAAGGTCTATCAAATCTTATATTTCCTGGATAAGGATTGAGTGCTTTAGTATTAAATTCCACAACTGCTGCAAGTATTGCTAACTGATCAGTAATTTCTTTTTCTGGAGTATCTTTTGTGACTGTTGATAATTGCTTCTCGACATTATGTGCTATTATTATACCAACTGCTGTTAATCTTTCATCTGCTTTAGGAATTATGGATATTTCATCTAATGCCTGTATTATCAATTCTTTCATTTCTCTGGGTTCAGGTGTCATATATTTACGCGGTTGATCAAAATCTGGTGTAGGAGTACCATCGTATATTTTCCATCCACCCGGAGGAGGATCAATTTGATAATTAACAACTCTATATAATATTTCTGCTGATTTATCAGGTTCATCTGCCAATGCATATATTTTTGCTGATAAACATCTGTATGAAGGCATTTTCGTTTTACGCAACGATGTAGCAGGATCAATTTTTATTAATAAAGTTACCACTTCAGATAACTTCTTTTCCCATCCCTTTACAGAATTTAATGGACAAATATATTGTTCTCCAGGCCACTGATCAGCTCTTTTATCAGCTAACGCATCGTTAACATTTTGATATATTCTATAAAATATATCATTGACAAATATAGAAACAGATTTTTTGTCAATATTTTCTATTTTAGAAAATAATTCTTTATGTATTCTCATCGCTTGTTCAGGATTTGCATCAAATAATCCAATCCATGCCGTAACCCGCCTTTCAAATGGTATGTTTTCATTAATTACGATATTCAAATACTTCTGTGAAGCTTCGTTATATTTCTTTAATACTAAAAATGCGTCACCAGCAATTAATGCATCTTCACTTACTTGAAACTTATTAATCTCATCTACCTGTTTTTTCTTTTGCAAGCGTTCTAAATTTTCCATTCGCATTGTTCGTCGTTTAAACTCAGAGATATTTACCATTGCTTGTTGATATACCATATCAGCAGCATTAGCCAGTCCCATGCCTGTTAATAAGTTTATTGCTTCCTTTTGGATTGTTGCATCGTTAGGATTTTCCTTAGCAACTTGAATCGTCATTTGAATAGCGTCATCTTTCCTTCCGTTTTCATAAAGAGTTCTTGCTGTTTCTATTGTAATAACTTTTGTTTTTCCATTAAATAATAACGCATAATTAAAGCATTCTTTCGGTTCAATATTAGTATCTTTAGGTGGATTCAAATACAAATAAAGTGCAGCTTCCCCAAGCCAATTGCGTGTAGCTGCATCAATAACATTATTTAATAAAACCGTTTCCACAGGAACGCGCTTATCTTTTGGAATACTTAATAACTTTATAAAACGAGATCTGGGATCTATTGGTACAAAAACACCAATTACATCAGATGCTAACTTGAATTCATGATCACTCAATATATTGCTTGCTTTCGACATCGACATGGGTTCTGGTGATTTACCTATATACAAAATAGCAATATTTTTAGAATCATTCTTAACAAGTTGTTTTATCACTGACATATATCGTTCTGCATCAAAAGAAGGTTTCAACCATTTTGTAATATTATTACCAGCCTGTTCATCCCATAATTTGCTTTTTTCTAATGCCACTGCAATAGCAGTTAATTCATCAAATTTTACAGATGGATCTTTTACTATTGATTCTACCATCGGTTTTGATTGTTGTAAGAACTCAACATATTTATGTTCTTTTAACAAAAATAAATTATCATTCTGTTGTGCGTGTTGTGATGTCATAAGTAATATTAAAAACATCAAAAATAGTAAGATTTTATTCATTTTCACTCCGAATCTTTAACAAAATATGATACCACTAATTAGCAAGATTATTTTACCACAATTCAATAATTATATGATATGGTCGGGTAATTAAGTGTCTACTCATCTATATTTTATTATTATCATCTGTTACTTACTCCATTTTCTGTCCAGCACACCAATCTTTATACACCGACAGCATATATTCGTAATGCTCCAACGGCATGCCTGGGAAGATGGTGTTGGAGGTGCCGAATATGTAACCGCCGCCTGGCGAGGCGTTGTTCAGGCAGTATAGTGCGGAATCGCGGATTGCCGACAACGGTCCGTCTTGCAGCAGGTTGCATTGAACGTTGCCCATCAGTGCCATCTTGCCGTGGCATCGGCGTTTTACCTCGGCGATATCCATTCCCGCCATCGGGTCGACAGACTGGAAACAGGCTGCCCCCAGCGACAAGTAGTCATCCAGAATCGGCATGATATTGCCATCGGTATGGACAAAGGGAATGACCCCCAGCGACTTGATATGCTGTACCTGGCGGTGCAGGTAGGGGGTGATGAACTCGCTGAACTGGCGCGGGGAAATGAACGGACCGGCATTAAAGGCAACGTCATTAACCACGTGGATGAAATCTGCACCGGCTTCCGCAAGGATATTAAAAGTCTCTAAAGCAACCAGCGTTTTGCGTTCCGCCTCTGTGTGAATAGCTTCCGGGTCATCTACCAGATCAACGGCGAATTGTTCCCAATCCTGCATTCCCTCGATGGACCAGATAGTTCCGCCGACAATGCTGCCGATGAGGATATCTTCGCCAAAAGTCGACTTTGCCGCCCGCACTCCGTCGGGGTCGCTCCATGGGAAATATACCGCCAGCGCGTCCCAGCCGAAGCGCTCAACAATCTTTTCGTATATCGTCATACAACGGCAAATCAGTTTTTCTTTTTCTGCCACTGTACAACCGTGCCAGTCATTCCACTTGGGAAAACGCAAGCCGAAAGCCTCATATTCCAACTCAAACATCACTTCAAAATGCGGTGGCCGATCCGGCTGTTCAAACCGAAGCGTCTTCAACATGCGTTCTTTACCAGTCATATTTTTCTCCATGAATGAAACATTTAACTTTTAATTTTTGGATAGGATTAACAGGATTTATGGCTTCACCATTATATAATTCAGTTAATCATGTCACAAATGATTTTCTATAACTGTCTTGTTTGATAATTGTATTACAAAATTATCATATCTTTGGATAAAATTATGACGTGTTATGTGGATTATTATGATATTTTTTTATGTTACACAGAAATGCAAAGAACATAGAGCTTCACGGAGTGAATAAAAAACTCCTTGAGTCTCTGTGTCTCCTCTGTGCATCTCTGTGTAATAAAAACTTAAAAATTATCTATCGTCAGCGCGGTGAATCCCACTGTTTTACCGGGCCAGTCATCGGTGCGGAACGGCACGGCAGGAAGGTCGGCTTTGTTGAACAGGTTGCAACCCATCGGGTTGTTTGCCCAGGCATAGCGAACAGAGACGGGTTCTTTCACGGCATCGCTCCAAACAACCACTGTTTTACCATCTATTTTTGCCTGGGCAGTGACGAATTTTTTATCTGGACCACAGATGTAAAAACCTTTCAACGGTTCTCCGCCTTTCACTACCAGTCCTTTGCCGATGTAGTCGAAAGATAGCACTGCCTGGCCGTTTTTCACCTTCATTGATTTGTATTGCGGACCGGAATATTCCAGTTTTGTCTCGCCATATACCTTTGCGCGCGCCACCAATCCCAGGCGCAGACCGACATCCTGCTTATTTTTCGGATGGACATCTTTCTCATCGCCGATATCCACCGTCACCGCCATGCCGGTATTCGGCAGTTTCAGCGCCATCGCCTGTGCCTCGCGCAGTTCCGCCCATTCGCTTTCAATTGGCACCGGGTCGGGTGGCAATACGCTGGCAACCTGGACAAATAGGAACGGGAAGTCGCCAATTCCCCACGCCTTACGCCAGTAGGTGATAAGGGTTGAAAACAGCTTGCGGTACTGATATGCGCGTACTTCGTTAGTCTCGCCCTGGTACCAGATTGCACCGCGAATGGCGTAAGGGATGAGCGGGAAAACGGAGCCGTTCCACAAGCCGCTGGCGCGGTGGATGAAGTTCGGGTCGGCGGGTTTCAGCGGTTTAACCGGCAGCGGTTTGCCTTCTTTAGTTGCCGTGTCGCAAGCTGTTTTCCAATCTATCATCTCCTGGTCGTATTTCGCTTTCGCGTTAGGTGCGGCGCTGTCATCCCATCGTTTCACGATATATTGAAAATCGGGGTCAGACATTAACGCCTCACGGCTCATCCATGATTCAGCCGGCGTCCATCCACAGGATGCCTGTACCAGTCCGATCGGTGTTTTGCGCGCTTTTAATATTTCACGTCCGAAAAAATAAGCGACGGCAGAGATATTTGCCGCATTTTCCGGGGTAACAATAACCCACTTGCCAGCTACATTATCCTGCGGTGTCCCTGCCACAACCTGCTTGGCGTTGAAAAGTCTCATCGTCGGGTAATTTGCCGCTTTTATCTCTTCGGCAGCATTATTTGCCCTGGAAAGTTGAAAATCCATATTCGACTGTCCGCCGCAAAACCAAACTTCTCCAATCAGCACATTCGCGATATCAATCTTCGTCTTACCGGCAATAGTCATGGCAAACGGTCCGCCCGCCTTCATCTTTGGCAAGTCGCATCGCCACTTGCCATCCTGCCCAACTACGGCCTGTGCAGTATATTTATCCAGGGTCACGGTTATTTTGTCGCCAACATCACCTTTGCCCCAAACCGGCACCGCCATATCCTGCTGTACCACCATATTGTCACTGAAAACCGCCGGCACAGACAGCCCGGCAGCAAAAACCGGCACTATAACCAGTTGTAAAATAAAGCCAATTAACAAGCTCTTTTTCATATCAAACCTCACTATGGGTACGTTACCATTTTTTATTAGAGATGGCAAGGGAAATTCTCAATTGACAATTGAGAATTGACAATTAAGGAGCCAATTAATGAAGTCGTTAGTTACATCGTTCAAAATGAATGTTTTTCTACTGTTATATTATGTTATATTATATTTTCGTGTATTTCGTGGTTAAAAATTTAGGTTGTCGGCAATATCTGCATCATTATCATTTCCCCGCAATATCAAATTTCAACACTGTCGAGGCTGCCGGTCCATTGAATTTTTCCACACCATTGATATTCAGTTTTACGTCGCCGGTCATTTGCAGGCCGGTATTGTCTAACTGCACATCGATGTGCGGAGTGCCGGTGGTGGTGATATTTATGGTGTTCCCGTCGATTGTACAGGTAAACTTTGGCAGTCCGTTCATCTCCTGGTTTCGGGTCATGGTGATTCCCCATACGCCGCGGTGGATGTCGGTATCGGCGACAAAGCTGAATTTGTCAGGACGTTTGCGGGTGAATTGCTGCATCCATTTTATCGATTCTTCCTGTTTTGAATAGATGTAGTTATGCCCTAAATCCGGGGTAGAACTGGCGTTTACCTTGCCGCCAGCATCTTCGATGGTTTTGGCAAAGGCGGCAATCTGTTCTTTCGGGGTTTTGCTGCCGCGGTATGCGATGCTGTCCGCCTCGCCACCCCAGATATATATCGGCAGGTAATTCACATTTTCTGCCTGACCCCATGCTCCCACCGGCGCACCCATGCCCATTACGGCGATGGCTGCCCACTGGTCGGGAGATCGGCTGCCGACGTTCCATGTTCCGCCGCCGCCCATGGAAAATCCGTATAGATAACGGCGGTCAGGGTCGATTTTTACGGTCTTTTGTGCGTCATTATATGCTTCCCAGATATCAGTTTCGCCAATATCGCGATAGCCGGAATTGCCGCGTCCAAATGGATAGACATGAACGCCATCGCGTTGAATCATTTCGTAAGTAGCCGACCGCTCGTACCCCAGCAAACCGGGAACAGCAGTAAATCTGCCGATTTGTGATGACGCATGGTTCAAATAATGCGGATTGCCCGCGCCATGCAGTTCAAAAAACATTGGATACGCCGTTTTTGCGTCCCATTTTTTCGGCAGTGTCAGTGCATACCATTGCAGAGTGCCATCGCGCGGGGATACGAAGGACATGAACAACGGCAACCCGCCTTCAGTATATGATTCAAACTTATCTGATTTGAAATTGAATCCCGCCAGGATATTTCGGATATATCGCAATGTTTCGTCGGCAAGGGCGGTGTTGCTTTTTTTATACACCGTTGCCCGCGCCCATTCTGTCTGCACCATCGCCTTTACCGATCGCAAATGTCGCAGGAAAAGCGGCTCTTTCGTGCTGGCGATAAGTTCGTCCATGCGCAGGTTAAATTTATTAACCAGCGCGTCAGCAATTACAATATCAGCATCCAATTTAACGGCAGCTTTTTTACCGGAACCGGGTATTAATTTGATATTGACGGATTCGGTCTCTTTTGTGCCATCGGGACGATACAGCAATGTAAAACGCTGGGGGACAAAGGTGTCACCGCCTTTAACAATATAACTGAATTTTTCATTGCCGGTCTGAGCCTGTATCTTCACGTCATTTTTTGAAGCAACAGCAATGGTGAACTGTGCATCATCGCCGTTCTCCCAGATGTCGGTGATTGACGTGGTAGCGGCAATTATTTCGTGTGTCGGATTGTCTATCGCAACTTTTTTAAACAATCCCGGTTTTGGTTCGTCAGCCCCGGCACCCCAGCGGATTTGCACCGGTTCGCGCTGATCTTGCGAGTCGACGTTGCGAACTTGTATGGTGATGCCGAATTGTGGGAAGGCACCGGGTTGAATTTTCAACTTTGCCCATGGAAGACGAATGTTATAATGAGTAATTTTTGCGGTTTCATCGCGAGTGAAATTTAGCAAATCTATCGGATATGAATCTGTGAATGTCGAGTTGCCCGCGCTATATACCCAGCCTTGCGCTCCGGTTGGTGTTAAGGCAAAACCAATACTGGCGTCATCACTGCCAAATATCCCTTTCGTATCTGCAGCGCCGTTTCCAGCACCGTCACCTTTGCCGTCAACAGCTACTCGCAGAAAATCGCCATTCCAAATATTCCCCGCGGTCTGGTTGTTGATATGCACAGCGTCCTTAACATCAACACGAATCAGCAAATCGTCATCAGTCGCCGCCAGCCATCCTTTGGCAGTAAAATCTTTCACAGTGGGGTCAGCTATTTCAAATACCGGTTTACCGGTTTGCCAGTCGATATTATTTGCCGGCATCCACGGTATAGTGGCGTCAACCAGTGGTACAGCAATCGGCTCTATCCGAAAAGCCGGTTTATCTTCACCCGCAAAACAGATAAACGGAAGCAGCAGCAATATCGCTAAACTCAAAATTAACATAAACTCTCCTTTATGCGAATAACCAACAAATAAACGATTCATAAATCACCTTAATAATTGACGTTAAGTGGTACAAGTATATAAAATCTTTGAAGAATGTGGCAAGAAAAAATAGTAACTGTAAAAGTTTAATACTTGCAGATTATAATAGTAAAAACCAGTTGGTTCATTTTTATTTTACATCGATAAACAGGATAAAAATGATATTAATATCTTTATATTGTAGGACCTGTGAAAATATCTAATTTTGAAATTTTAATTTTAATTAGATTTATCCTATCTTTTTAATCTTATTAATCGATGTAAAAATAATTTGCAAAAAGGTGAATTATTCGATTCAACTCTCCTATTGA
>Ga0194053_10000024_pt1 | contig 108013 bp, 97 predicted proteins | sample SepL228m_MetaG_FD_161684 | JGI IMG/M metagenome (GOLD analysis project Ga0194053, IMG submission 161684) | Anoxic zone freshwater microbial communities from boreal shield lake in IISD Experimental Lakes Area, Ontario, Canada - Sep2016-L227-8m | ecosystem: Environmental > Aquatic > Freshwater >...
TCTAGGGCTGTATCTGTGTTTTTTGCCAAAAACTTACATGTTAAAACCGTGTTGTAAAAACTTGTATAGGCGTTGATGCTGTCTAGTAGGTACTTTCTAGAGAATATATCAATATCCGTTTTTTTGGGGAACATGGGGTTTCCGTCAAAAAGCATGTGTTCAAGGAAGTGAGCCGTACCTTCCTTTCCTTTAATATCATGCATAGCACCATTTTTAATAGACCATCTAATTTGTACGCAGGGGGCTAGAGGTATATCTTTATAGTAAATTTTTACTCCATCAACCTCCTTTGTCTTAAACTCATAGGGATCATATTCTAGTTTTTTCATTTCTGTAGCATAGCATTATATGGCTGTACTGGAAAATTTAACCTACTCTGTCTTCTGTTGTCTATTTTAATCTTTAAACCACAAAATGAATTAATTTCAACGTGTCTGTTTTAAACTGTTTGGTATAATCAATTTATGCTTTACACAAGAAAAGGAGATAACGGAACAACTGGGATTTTTGGGTGTGACCAAAGGATTTCTAAAAGCTCTAATATTACGGAGGCTCTCGGTTCTCTTGATGAGGTTAATTCATTTCTCGGGTTAGTTAAGGTTAAGTGTAATGATGTTCAAGTTGGTGTAATGAAAATATTAGATACTAGCTTTGCTAAAATCGTTAGCGATATTCAGCAAAACCTTTTTATAATTCAAGCAGAAGTGGCGGGGTCAAGGATGTCTATCACTGAAGAGAAACTAAAAGAATGTGAAAATTACGCAAATGAAGGGGAGAGACTACTTCCCCCTATTAAGACATTCTTTGTTTCTGGAGGTACGGAGATCGCCTCAATTTTTGATATTTCTAGAACATTAGCAAGAAAGGCTGAGAGAAGGGTTGTTTCAGTTGCAGAAGAGACGTTGGAGGATAAAAGACAAGAAATAAGTCACCTAAGTTTGTCTTATTTAAATAGACTTTCATCGCTTTTGTATGTTATGGCTAGGTTGGCGAATCATAATATGGGCTTAGTTGAGGAAGTCCCGAACTATAAGTAGTTAAAGTTTGATAAAATGAAAATCTACGATCTCCAAACAATAGTGAATATAAAATAATAATTAAATCGATAAATGCAAAATCTTAAAGAGTCTAAAATATTCAAAAAATACTTAGTGTACACATCTATGTTGGTATTAAGCACTGCTATTATTCTATTTTTTTCCGTATTAATATTTGAAGGAGGAAATTTTGTAATTAATAGCTACAAAGGATATCGTCAAAGGGAGTTACTAGCTTTTGTGAATGGAACTTCTGAACAACAAGGTTTTGTGTACGATCTTGAGAATAGTATATTTAAGACCATAGATAATATAGGTCAATATTTTGAAGGAGGCTCTGAAGAGGGTACTACAACAGAAGGAATAGATGCTGTAATAAGTAAAAAAATCGATCCAGAATTGTTGAATCAAATTTTATCAAATCAGGCAACATCAACAGCTTCAACTTCAGAGATACAATACGTTATATTCTCATTTGATGGATCAAGGTCTATAAAAATGTGGAACGAGACTCGTCAATTTGCAAAAGAGATGATATCCAAAGGAAAACCTCTCCATTTTTCATATTTTATTAATCCTATATATTTGATTACAAAAGAGGTTGCGATGAAAACATATCAACCACCGAGAGCTACCCTAGGATCATCACTAATTGGATATGCTGATAGTGAGCAAGATGTTAAAGATAGGGTAGAACAAATTAATCTTGCTTATAGTGAAGGTAATGAGATTGGATCACACAATGTAGGCCACTTTAATGGTGTTAAATGGACTCATGATGAATGGTTGCAGGAGTCTAACTCTTTTGATTCTATCATGGCTAATGTCCAAAAAAATAATCCAAATACAGTAATTCCTGCTTGGACGTTTGATACTACAAAGATTGCAGGTTTTAGAGCTCCAGAGCTCGGTGTAAACAATAACCTTTACAAAGTTCTGGCTGAGAAAAAATATCTATATGACGCTAGTGGAATGAGAATGCCAAATAAATATCCTGTAAAAGATAGTAATGGTATTTGGCATATTGGTTTAGGAATAATTAAGATGAAAGATGCTGGAACTTCTCATTATGTGCTTTCAATGGATTACAATTTTTGGATGTTGCAGTCAAATGTTAAAAATGTTGCTAAAAAAGGAACACCACTTTGGGATAAGTTTTTTAAAGAGGTAACAGGGGCCTATGAGGATTATTTTAATAAAAATTATAATGGAAACCACGCCCCTGTGGTTATTGGTCATCATTTCTCATCATGGAATGATGGTGTTTATTGGGAATCAATGAAGGCCTTTGCTGAAGATGTTTGTGGAAAACCTAAGGTTAAATGTGTGACTTTTAAGGAGTATGTAGATTATCTAGATAAATCGACTGTTAAATAAAATTCATAATATAAACTTGAGGTAGCTTGGGATTGGCTAAAAAGCAGCATTTTTGACGAAAGTAGAAATATATGGTACTTTGTTCTAAACCTTGTTCATTGAACATATTTAAAACAACTCTCAAAAATAGAAAGAAACGATTGGAATGAAAAATAAAATGTATGTGGCATCTGTGGTGTTGGCCGTTTGTTCTTACGTAACTATTATAAGCAAGGCTGTTGTGGGGACTGAAGGTCTTTCCTTAAGCACTTTTTCATTATGGGCGTTATTGGCCGCAATAATTGGCCTTGCTCAAAAGGATGACGCCACAGACCCAGCCCTGGCTATGGTCTATGGAATAGGTGCGTCCATAACGGCCTTGGTACTTTTTGTAAAAGGACAATGTGTTTGGACGCCACTAGATACAACTGTGTCTATATTAGTATTTGTATGCTTGGTCCTTTGGAAAACATTAGGTTCAAAGTGGGCTATGACCTTAGCTATTCTCAGTGGAGTCATTGCTTCAGTACCTTATGTAATGCTGACGTGGAAATTTCCTCAGAGTTCACCGTACGTAGCAAACATTATGTTTTTGGTTGCAAACACACTAGCGTTCATGTCAGTTGATGATTGGGCAATCACAAAAGTGTTGTATCCAGGAGTTAACGTCTTGATGGGAATTATTATGTTGGTTCCGTTATTCTTCTAAATTCAACTAAGGCCCGGACGAAAGTCCGGGCCTTTAATCTATCCAAATTTTACCTAGTAATTTTTTAAATAAAAGTAATGGTATAATTAGCTTATGTTTTCCGTATATATATTAGAGTGTAGAGATAAAACACTTTATGTTGGCTGCACTAATGATTTAGAAAAAAGATTAAATCAACATAATAATCTAAAATCAGGTGCTCATTACACTAAGATTAGACGTCCTGTTGTACTGAAACATTTTGAAATTTTTGAGACCTTACTAGAAGCAAGGGGTAGGGAGGCAGAGATTAAAAGGTGGACAAGAGAAAAGAAACAAGAGTTATTAAATAGCAAAAATAGCGGGTAGACCGGTGTATTTAAATAATTTTGTAGTATAATATCAAAATGATTCAATCAATGTATTTTTTGAATAGTCTACTGTCATTTGCAGCGTATTTTAGATACCCACTTATTGCTGTGGGTGTTATTTTTGAAGGGCCAATTTTAATGATAGCTTCCGGCCTTCTTTATAGAACGGGGTTCTTTGAGCTGGCCCCGCTTTTTATTGCAATTCTAGCTGGAGATTTGATTGGTGATGTTTTTTGGTACATGTCTGGAAGATACTTTGCTGATCCGATTCTTAAAAAACACGGAAAATTTATAGGAATTACTCCAGAGAAATTTGAAAAAATTAAGGATTTATTCTCAAGATATCATGAGAGAATACTTATTTTTTCAAAATTAACTCTAGGTCTAGGTTTTGCGATCGGAATCTTGGCTGTTGCTGGAATGACAAAAGTATCATTCAAAAGATATATGATTATTAATATCATAGGTGAATTTTTCCTTGTTTCCATCCTGCTTTCTGTGGGTTATTTATTTGGAGAATTATATTTGGGTATATCAGATAATCTAAAAGCTGCTTTTATTGCTATTGTATTTGTTGTTGTAATTTCAGCCTTCTATTTTTTCTCGAGATATATTAGGAATAAAAGTAAGGAACTTTAATATTTAAGCCACGTAATTGTAAAAAATGATTTCTTTTATTATACCCACACTGAATGAAGAGAAGACTATTGAAGATACATTGAAATCTATAATCGCATTTGAGGGTCAAAAAGAAATTATCATATCTGATGGAAAAAGTAGGGATAATACAATTGAAATAGCAAAAAAATATACTAATAAAATAGTAATTCATAGCACTCCCGAAAAACAAAATATTGCACAAGGAAGAAATGCTGGGGCAAGGGAGGCAATAGGGGATTATTTCGTATTTATGGATGCCGATGTGATAATTCCTAATGCTAATGTTTTTTTTGCAAAAGCTCTGAAATATTTTGAGGAAGATGAAAAGCTTATTGCTTTAACTGCAGAGTGTGTGGTTCTGAAAGAGATGGCTAACTTTTTTGATATAGTTATTTTTAAATTAGTTGGTTTATATTTCTCTTTTCTTAATTATATTGGTTTTGGGGGAGCTGGAGGGGAATTCCAAATGATTAAAAAAGAATCGTTCCTTCAAGTACATGGTTTTGATCCTCATTTATCAGTTAGTGAAGACATGGATTTATTTTGGCGATTAGCAAAGAACGGTAAAACTAGGCTACCTCTTGGCCTAAAAGTCTATCATACAGGAAGAAGGGCTCATAAAATTGGGTGGCCTAGATTATTGTGGCAGTGGGTTTCAAATACAATCTCTGTTTTCTTCTTCAAGAAATCTGATGACGAATGGGTAGAAATTAGGTAGTGTTCTGAACTATTCATTAGTTTTCTTGTTCACTGTACTGTATTATATATTCATAAATGAGAGAACTAAAATTATTCCCGAAGCCGGTTTCTTTAAAGAAACTTATCGGTCCCAGCTTTGTAATTCTTGCTCTAGGGCTTGGTTCAGGCGAGGTTATTCTCTGGCCTTATCTGGTTTCAAATTATGGTTTGGGAATCGCCTGGGGAGCGCTACTTGGAATAACATTTCAATATTTTTTAAATATGGAAATAGAACGCTATGCCTTGGTTAAAGGAGAAAGTGTTTTTGTAGGTATACATAAAATTTTTAAACCAGCTATATACTGGTTTATTGTGTCTACATTTATTGGATTTGGGCTACCTGGAATTGTGGCTGCATCAGCACAGATCGTGGCTAGTGTTCTTGGGCTTACAGACTTTAAATGGCTTGCTGTAATTCTTTTAATATTTATTGGTCTTATTCTTAGTACAGGAAAGACTGTTTATAATAGAATGGAGGGGCTTACTAAAATATTGCTCGCTGTTATTATTCCTTTCTTGTTTATTCTAACAATTTTCGTTTGCTTTCAAATGGATTGGTTGCATTTGGCTCAAGGTTTGATGGGTAAAGGTGAGGGGTATTGGTTTCTACCAGGAGGAATAAGTCTTGCAACCTTCCTGGCTGCATTTGCTTACTCAGGTGCAGGAGGAAATCTAAATCTAACGCAGTCTATTTATATAAAAGAAAAAGGTTATGGTATGGGTGTTTATTCACAAAAAATTGCTAGTCTTTTTTCAAAAAAAGAGGAAACAGAAATTGTCCTAGATGGCAAAGATTGTGCGGGAGTACCTGAGGATGTTAATCGTTTTAAAAAATGGTGGAAGTTAATAAGCCTAGAGCACGCATTGGTTTTTTGGTTGTTGGGTTTAATTTCAATGATTTTTTTGATGATTCTTTCATATACAACAACTTATGGTTTACCAGGGAATACGCAGGGGATTAGTTTTGTAATTAAGGAAGGACTTATTATTGGGCAAAGAGTTTTTCCTTTTGCAGGTACTATTTTCCTATTCGCAATTTCTCTGATGCTATTTCAGACTCAATTAGGAATAATGGATTCAACTTCTAGAATAATGGCCGAGAACCTAGCTATTAAAAAGTTAAGAGGAAAAAGTGGTGGAAAAATCAATCTTTCAAATCTATACTATTATTTTTTATGGGCTCAGATTGCATTTGGGAGTATTTTGTTTTTATTTAATATATATGAACCAAAAACCCTAATCGTTCTGGGGGCCGTAATTAATGCCTTTGCAATGTTTGTTCATTTAGGACTGGTATTTTGGCTTAATCACAGTGTTCTACCAAAAGTCTTCAGGCCTTCATGGTTCAGAAAAATTATTATAATTTGTATCTTTATTTTCTTTGGAGTGTTTAGTCTTTATGTATTACTAAATAATTTTATGGTCTTTTGATAGTTGTTGTAAGGCGAGGAATTATTGAAATAAGAAACGGTGTCATTTTATGGATTTAATATGGAATTATAGATATACTTAAGGCAATGGCATTTCATATCGTTTTCAATAAAGTAACTTGGTATTCAAAATTACTGTCTGTAATATTTTTATTTGTGGTTTTTCCTTATATTGTTTTTATAATAGGGCAACGTTATCAGGAATACATAGATTTGATGAATGGAGCAAACTACATGTCTTTAGATTGGCATAATTCTGATTATCAGCAGGATTATAATCCTCGTAATAATGAGCAATATATATTAGAAAATAAAATAGAAGGAAAGTGGAGAAATATTAGCGATGCAAAGTTCGTTTTAATTTTTAGGGATTTGAATAGGTATTTTGAATACTATGATGGTTCAGTCGTAAACTCAGGTGCATGGTTTTTAAAACAAAGTCTTGCTAATACAAAGTTTTCAAACCTACCATCTGACAGTGGATACGTAAATTCTGGAGGTAAAGAGCCAACAACCTACTTATACGAGAGGTTGATTAATGGTTCGCAAAGCTCTCAGTCTGATGCCAAAAAAACGCAAAATAAAAACAGTTTGGATTTATATAATAATGATTTTATATACAAAATAGCATTTTCTCCTGACTATAGCAGTTTAACTTTAACCTATCTTGAAACTGGAGAGGTGATGAATTTTGCAAGGGAACGTTATAATCCTGGAAGCCTAGATAAGGTTAATTAAATTGATTGCCTGTTGATGAACTACTTGAGTCAGTTGAACTTGCTGTTGTCTGTGTACTGGAGGAGTTGAGATAATTGTAATTCAAAAAGTCCTGAAGAGCGATCTTTTCTGTAAACACATCATTTGCATTATCAACACCAATATATCTAAAGTGCCAAGGCTCATATATGTATCCAGTTTCTGCTTGCTTTTTGTCTGGATAACTCATTATAAAACCGTATTTATAACTATTTTGAGCCATCCATTTTCCTTCTTTACTTTTTGAAAAAGCAACTGACACGCCAGCATAGCCAATACTTTTACCGGTGACATCTACAGCTGTACCAAGTTGATGCTCAGAATGCCCAGCTTCAGCAATTCCAGCCTTTGCTGCGTTTCCATCCTTTCCAACCCACATTGAGTATAAAAACTTTTGCATTTCTGCACTTCTGTAAGATGATGTTATTGCGATATCCAACTTTTGTTTTTTTGCATCTGAAATCATTTCATTTAAATGTCTCACTATTCTTTCAGAAACACACATAACACCAATTGTTTTTATTTTATCAGAAACCCTTACAATATCCTGGGGTATATAATCAAAAGGAACTGATGTTGATCTATTTAAGTTCTCAAAAACCTTATTAAAATCACTCTCAACCATATTGTCTCTTCCAATAACTCTGATTGCGGTTGGGCACAAGACTTTGTACATTAGACCGTTTAGACCAACTCTTGTTGTAAGGTCCAGAATTCCGGTGACTGGAATATTTAGCTTTGATTGAATCGCTTTCACTCCAGCCTCTGTCTTGGGTCCAAAGTGAGAATTAATAACAGATCCAGATGTGTCATTTAATAACGACTTTAAAATAATTTGAAGTACTTTAACATCATTGCTGTTAGAACCGTATTTAAGTGTTCTAGTAAACTCACCGCTTTCCTGCCAAACTTTTACTGCATTTATTGAAACTATGGTTGACGTACTATTATTTAAGTTGCCTGTGTTGTTTGAGCTGCTAGCATTGAGTATATCGATTAGTGGAGAGTAGGGAATTGTTGTTGTTGCTTGGGCTTTAGAATCCATAAGAATAAAACACAATATGAGTGTTATTATTATAATAAACCTTGGGTTCGATAATTGGGTTGAGGTCATTCTAATTTTAGGGTGTTTAAATTATTTTATCTATAGTTAATAAGTAGTATACTATAGGTATGACAAAATCCGTTAATAAAGCTATTGGTTCATATAGGTCTTTCTACGGTTCCTTTGGCTATGCATTTAAGGGTATTAAACATGTGTTTAAGAATGAAAGAAATTTTAGACTACATATACTAAGCTCTGTAATGGTTTTGTTTTTGGCCTTCTATTTTAAATGTGATTTAATAGAGTTTGCTCTGCTAATAATTTCTATGACAATGGTTTTTGTCGCAGAAATTATAAATAGCACCATAGAATATACATGGAACAAGCTGGAACCAAATCATCACCCTGTTGTCGCTGTGATTAAGGACAGTATGGCGGGGGCAGTACTGATTTCTGCAATATCAGCGTTAATGATCGGTATTATCGTAATTCTAAGACATTTATAAAAAGTCAGTATGAACTCTCAATTACTTTTAATAGCAAGAAAAATAGACCTAGACGTTCTTAATTTTATACCAAGTATTAGGAATGCGTTTGGTATCAAAATTGCGATATTTGTAAGTGCGATTGGAAGTCCTCAGGCCTTCTTTCTCTTCATGGTTGGTTTTTGTTTATTATTTTGGCTACACAAAAAACCCTATCATTTAGTTCAATTTGTAATTACAGTAGCCTCTGGCTCGCTCATTGTTTACCTGATGAAGATATGGATTGCAAGGCCTCGACCTGCCGAGGCACTTGTGGAAGTTAGTGGGTATTCATTTCCAAGCTGGCATGCTGCTGCATCCACATTGTTTTGTTCATTAATTATATTTGCATATAAGAATCATTTCAAAAACCCTATCTTAAGGTTTGTTTTTATATCTTTTTTTGCGATCTCAGCTTTAGCGATATCTTTTAGTAGGGTTTACTTGTCTGTGCATTATTTGAGTGATGTTGTTGTTGGCATTATTCTTGGTCTATTTTTATCATCATTATCTGTGTTTATATTTGAAAATTTTTATAAAAAGGAAGTTCTGCTATAATAGGCTCAATGAACATAATACATGCAATAATTCTGGGGGTAGTTGAGGGAATAACTGAGTTTTTACCAATATCGTCAACTGGGCACATGATTCTAGCCGCAAAACTACTTGGGCTACAGGAAACAGATTTTTTAAAGACCTTTGAAATCTTTATTCAATTAGGTGCCATATTAGCTGTTGTTTTTCTGTATTTTAGAAGATTGCTAACATCAAAGGATACAATAAAGAAGGTTATTGTTGCTTTTATACCAACAGCAATACTCGGACTTCTTCTGCATGGTTTTGTTAAAAAATATCTCCTTGCTAGTCCTCTAATCGTTTCAATATCATTAATTGTTGGTGGTGTATTGATTATCTGGTTTGAGAAATGGAATGCAAAAAAACAAGCACCATTAAATATTAGTAAGGGAGAAGATTTGAATATTGGATATGTCCAGGCTGTACAGGTTGGTTTATATCAATCGATAGCTATGATTCCCGGAGTATCCCGCTCTGCCGCTACAATAATTGGAGGACAACTTTCTGGAATATCTAGAGTTGAGATTGTGGAGTTTTCTTTTCTTCTTGCGATACCAACAATGTTTGCAGCCTCAGCTCTAGACTTATACAAGGGGGTCGGGGAGATTGGACGTAATGAAGTTGTTCTTTTGGCTGTCGGTTTCTTTACGGCATTCATTGTGGCCTTCTTAGCAATAAAGAGCTTTCTATCATATATAAGGAATCATAATTTTGTGGGTTTTGCCGTTTACAGAATTATTGTAGGAATCCTGTTCTTATCTTTGTTGTATTGGTTTGGCTTCTAATGTAAAATTAGCGGTATGAATAAAGAAAATAACTCTCAAATATTTAAATCGAGTTTTGTAATTGGTATTACGATATTTCTTTCAGCTGTCTCTGCTGCGTATGCATTCTATAGTGTAAAAGCAATGGATGACGCTGTTGTTGTTACAGGCTCTGCAAAGAAAAGTGTTATATCTGACCAGGTAAATTGGTCTGTAAATTTTATGAGACCAATAACATTAGATACAGTTAAAGATGGCTATGTAAAAATGAATAGTGATCTTAAGGTGGTTAAAGATTTTTTTGCGAAGAATGGTTTTGTTGAATCTGATCTTACAATTTCACCAGTTTTAATGAATGAGGTCTATGAAAGTAATACTCCTGCTGGCGCAGCAAAAAAATATGATCTTGTTCAAACAATAAGTATCTCTTCTGTAGATGTAAAAAAAGTTGATCTAATATCAAAAAATATTCAAGAGCTTGTGCTTGGTGGTGTAATCGTAAATCCTCAAAGTCCACAATATTACTATTCAGGTCTTCAAGAATTAAAAGTAAGTCTACTACCAGAAGCATTAAAGGATGCAAAGACAAGAGCTGAAGCTATTGTTAAGCTGGCCGGAAGTTCAGTTGGAAAAATAAAATCAGCTGGAGCTGGGGTTGTTCAGGTTCTTTCGCCAGGCTCTAGTGATGTTTCTGATTATGGATCATATGATACTTCAAGCATAAATAAGGATGTGATGGTTACTGTTCGTGCATCTTTCCAAATTAAATAAAACAAAGATGATTCTACTTCGCGGTGTTGAAATTAGAAATAATAAAAGAGAAAATCTTAAGATACAAATTGAGACTATTAAGAATAAAAAAATAGATAGTTTTATTCCGCCGGTTCTTGTGATATTTCAAATAGGGGATAATAAAGCGTCAGGAGTTTACATAGAACAGAAAAAACAGTTTGCTGCATATATTGGAGCAGAGGTATTACACATTAAGCTACCTGATGATATTGAGGAGGAAGAAGTGCTTGAAGAAATAAGAAATTACAATAACGACAGCTCTGTTCATGGAATTATTGTTCAATTACCAATACCTAAAAATCTTTCTGTACACAACATCACAAATGAAATTGATTATAGAAAAGATGTCGATGGATTGAGTAGTACAAGTCTGGGTCTTTTGGTAGACAGAGATTTTAATGAGAAAAAAAACAGTGAGAGTAAGATTGTTGATGATGATTTTAGGAAGTCTGTATTTAAAGGTTTTATTCCAGCTACAACCAAAGGCGTTCTGAGTTTGTTTGAATATTATGATATTGAATTGGAAGGAAAGAATGTTTGTATTGTCGGGAGATCGGTTCTTGTCGGTAAACCGACAGCGCTTGTGATCCTAGCAAAGAATGCAACGATTACAGTTTGTCATTCCAAAACTAAGAATTTAAAAGATATAACTAAGGCCGCTGATATTATAATTTCTGCTATTGGCGTACCTAATATGATAGACGAGAGTTATGTCTCTTTGGGTCAAACGATAATTGATATTGGTATAGTTTCCAGAGAAGAAAAAAATGAGAACGGCGAGAGTGTAAGAAAATTATGTGGCGATGTTGCGTTTGATGAAGTTTCTAAAATAGTTAATGCAATAACTCCAGTACCAGGAGGTGTTGGTCCTTTAACTGTTGCGTCACTTTTTGAAAATTTATTTGAATCTTTTTACAATACTCTGCTATAATATATTCATGGCAATAAAAAAAGATGTTAATGAAGTAATCGGAATGAAAAAATTCCTAGAATTAAATTCTCTATTAAAAATAGTTTCAATATTATTTATTTTATCAATAACTGTTTTGGCTACAGTAAATATTTTTGAGAGAAAAGAGGGGGACTCTAAGAATCAAAACCAAATAGTGGTCTCTGGCCATAGTGAAATAAACGTAGCTCCTGATACGACAAAGTTTACAATTTCAGCAACAGAATCAGGAAAGGACATTAAGTCATCGCAGGATGCGGTTACAAGAAAGATCAATGATGCAATCTTGATTCTAAAACAAAATGGCGTTCTAGATAAAAATATTAAAACTGCAAACTTCAATACTTATCCTAGATATAGTTCAAGAACTGCAGCTTGTGGGACAACAGTTCCAAGTACATCAGGTGCAGTTTCTGTTGGTGGAAAGGGAGTACAAAGTTCTGTTGTTGCACCTTCTTCATTAACATCTTTAAAAACTCCTTCTATTGCAACAGGTTCAGCTGCAGTGAATGGTAAGGCAGTAGTTTCCAGTAAAGCTATTTCTGTGCCTAATAATTGCTTAGATAAGACTACGGAAATTATTGGGTATGATACAAATCAATCTATAGAGGTGAAATTGGTAGATATAACTAGAAATCCAAGTCTTGCAGGAACTCTGGTTACTGCTATCGGCAGAGTTGGTGTGCAGGTTAGTGATATTACAAGTTATCTAGATAGTTTAGATAAGGTTAAAGAAACAGTGAGAGATCAAGCGATAAAAAAGGCAAAGGTTCAAGCAGAAATTATTGCGGGTTCTCTCGGTATAAAACTAGGTAAAATCACATCTTTTTCTGAAAACTCTGGTGGAGGATCTTTGTACCCTATGATGAGTTATAAGATGTCGAGTGTTTCTGCAGATACTGCAACTGGCGCAAGCTTACCAGTTGGGGAAGATAAAATATCATCGGATGTTTCAATTACTTATAATATAAAATAGTCCAATAATAGGTAGGTAATTTAGAAAATAAAAAACGGGCGCCCCGAAGGGGCGCCCGTTGGCATATATTTTTTTAATTCCGCGTCTTTATTCCAATCAATCTATTTAATCCTTCGACTGAGGAGTCAGAAATTTTCCAATAGTGGCCATGAGTGGCGTTCCGCCAAGCGCCTTTTGGAAAATCTCCACAACACTTCCGCCACCCAAAAGGTGTTGAACGGAAAGGTTTTCAGTCAGTTGTCCCATCAAGGCGGTATTACCCATATGGACGATTGCCTTGGGGAGCTCTTCTCCCATGGCGGCCAGCCTCTTTTCATAGGCTTCTACCTCGATCGCAGTTTCCTTCCGCAGGTTTTCGATGCGTGACTCTTCTTGTAACTGAATCAGTTCCGCCTCCGCTGTTTGGATAGCCTTGCTGATTTCAGCGAGTTTTTGTCCTGATAAAGCCTCGGCCTCCTTTCTGGATTGCTCCAGACCCTCGGACAAAGCTTTGATTTCTGCAGTTTTCTCAGCCCGATGCCGTTCTGTTGCAAGTTCAAGATTGATGATTTCGAGCCTTGTTGAGAGAGCCTCCTTTTGCGCCGAAGCGGTCGCTAGGGCAGTTTCCTGACCTCGCTCAATTTCACCTAGATTATAGTCATGCTGGAATACAGACATTTGATTCTCATCGATCAGGTTTTTGATCTCACGATCGCATACCATCACACGGAGAACATCCATGTCATAAACACGCATACCGTTTTCCTCGAACTTTTTCCCAGCTCGGGTACCCTCCGGAACCGCCTTACCAAGAACCACATCCCGGACAATATCGGCAGCTTTTTCCAGGAACGTATTTATCCCATGTTGTTTTGCAGCCTTCCGGAGAACCGAACGAAGTGTTGAAGTGAGGAGGGCCACATAATTGCTGACATTAAACCAGCGTTCATTGTTGGACCCCTCAAAGTTAACACGATATGAAACAGTTAATTCCACATGACAGAGATCTGCGGTTTCAACTTCGACACGGTCAGATACCGTGTTTGCAGTTACTTGCAGATAAACCCCTTCAAACAGATTGGTATCCGTCTTTGGGGTTCCTGTGGAAAGAGAGAAGCGATGAAGCATTTCATCGTATTCAAGCAGGGTCGAATTCGGCCCAACAACAACACGACGTGTCCCATCACCCCGAACCACCATAATAGCGGAACCAGGCCAGACCTCGACCTTCACCGCACCGTCAAATTTTCCATCGAGCACAACTGAGCGTGGGGGAGAATATTCTGTTCCCCGATTAAACGAGGACGCTCCACCCCCGACAGTTTCTGATGTTAATCCACGAGTGAATGCCTCAGCTCCATCCGGAGATGAATGGCTGGCAAGGAGATGTCTCTCCCCTGATGATTTGGAACGGAAGGCCCTGTTAGCCTCCGCCACCTCATTGTTGTTGGGGTAAAGAAGTTGAACTTCCTTTTGTGTGAGAATCCTCCGCGCAATGACTTGCTTGATTGGGTTAGGGAGAAATTCACAAGGTCCTTTGACCAAGGTAATCTCGCCCTTCTGTCTATCAAGAACATAACGCCCTTGCCCTAATGGGATAGCAATCCCGTAGTGCATTGTCGAATCGCCGTAGCGAATAATGGAGTGCTCAGGGCGTGGGAAATAAATCCTTTGCTCTGCGCCGGTAATAAAGAGCTCATCACCACGACGGAACTCTTTTCCATCATTGCCAGTATAATCCTCGGTGACTTTGACGTAGATGCCTTTGGTTTCATCCAGTTCAATGGCCCTGAATTTTGCTGTTCTGAAGCCATCATTTGCCTCCGTGACAAAAGTCTCGGTAGGAGACGGGAAGACCACCATTGGCCCTTCTTCAATTCTGCGCCCTCCGTTTTCATCAAGCAGGGTGCAGTATTCAAGTCGTTCCAATGACACCGCCGTGCGAACGTACGCCGGCCGGCCCTCGATTGTTTCAGGGACGACTTCATAGCCCGTTGGTGGGATGTAACAGGAAACCTCGGTACCCTTCACGATAAAGCGATGCCCCAACGTGGTTTGATAGTCCTCCAGTATTTCCGATACTTTTTCGCCTGCCGACAGTTTTGCCCGGCGTGTAAAGCCTTGTCCTTTGTTTTTTTCTGCATTGGTTTCGTCATAAATGACGACCACAAGATACTGATCAGTACGCAGAATGTGTGCATCCACCACGCTTGCGCGTTGCATCGGCCATAAAGGAAATGAAGTTGGACCAGGGATAATCACCCGATGACCCATATTCAAATCAATTTGAGCCGTTATTGCACCAATCCCTGGCTTCCGGTCATCCGGTGCTGGGTTTTCAAGTATGATGTACTGCCCCTGTTTTGCAGTGGGGAAGCGCATGCAGGATTCTGCAATCGAGCAGCGAACCAACCTGTCCGTCCTGGAATCAAGTTTGATTGGCTCCTCACTGCTGGCCGTAAGGCTTTTTTGGTGAGGTCCAACAACAACAGAGACCGTTCCTTTGGAACGGTCAATCACAAAAGCTTGTTCACCCGCTGGGAGCACAAGTTCAGTCGCACGCTTACCCGATTGTTCTTCATCTGTAGCCATATAATTGGTCTCTATGTATTTTGTTGTCAATATTCGAATCTGGTCTCATTGAGGAATTGTTCCATAATGTCCGGTCGTATAGTACAATCAAGGATGACAAATGTAAATAGCTGTGGCTCTTATTTTTGCAATCTTTATGACCTTTTGAATTAGTTAAATTATCGTCTGAATTTGACACATCACAATTAAAGATATATACTTCCAAGCGTTAAAATAACACATTTAGGCACCCGAAAGGGTGTTTTAAAATACCAAAATATATGTCAATTAACCAATATATACGTGATACGAAATCAGAAATGAAGCATGTAACATGGCCAACAAGAAAACAAACTATTGTTTACACAACATTAGTTATTGTTGTTTCTTTAGTTGTGGCTTTGTATGTTTCAGGCCTTGATACTGTCTTTACAAGTTTGTTCACAAAATTTGTACTGCGTTCATTTTAAGAGCTAATTTTTAAATAACCATGTCAAAACAAGAGCAAGGAGAGAGAAATTGGTATGCAATTCACACATACGCAGGTTACGAGAATGCTGTTATGAGAAATCTAAAACAGCGTATCGAGTCACTTTGCATGGATGATCGCATATTCAATGTAATCGTTCCTACAGAAAAGAAGATAAAAATTAAAGGAAGTAAAAGAGTAGAGGAGGAAGAGAAAATATACCCCGGATACATCTTGGTAGATATGATTGTGAACGATGATACATGGTACATGGTCAGAAACACACCAAGAGTTACAGGGTTCGTTGGATCAGGAACAACTCCAGTTCCTCTAGAAAAGAAAGAAGTTGAAGAATTATTTAGAAGAATGTCTAACGATAATGTTAAGCATACTATCAATCTAAATATCGGAGACCTAGTTAAGGTTGCTGATGGTCCATTTAAAGACTTGGAAGGCAAGGTTTCAGAGATTGATACAGAGAAGGGGCGAGTACGCGTTCTTGTGTCAATGTTCGGTAGAGAGACACCTGTTGAGCTAGACTTCTTGCAAGTTAAGGCAATATAAGGTAATTTATAAGAATCTTGGCCAGATACGCCTGCGCTTCTCTCGCGGATTATGGTCATAAATAAAGAAAAACAATTAATATATATTTATGGCAAAAAAAATAACCAAATCATTAAAATTACAAATCCCTGCTGGAAAGGCAAATCCTGCTCCTCCAGTTGGTCCTGCTCTTGGTCAAGCTGGTGTTAACATTGGTGAATTCGTAAAAAGATTCAACGATGCCACAGCTTCAATGGTTGGAGACATTATACCTGTAATCATCTCAGTATATGAGGATAGAACTTTTGACTTCGTTCTTAAAACACCACCTGCAGCAAGTCTTATCTTAAAGGCAACTGGGGTAGAGAAGGGTTCAAGTCATCCAAACTCAAAGAAGGTTGGAAAGATTACAAAAGCTCAAGTTCAAAAGATTGCAGAGCAAAAGATGCCTGATCTAAACTCAAAAGATCTAGCAGGAGCTATGAAAATGGTAGAAGGAACATGTGCATCTCTAGGAATAGAAGTTGTTGCATAGTCTAAAATAAGTACCAATAAAACAAAACCCCATGGCTTTCCATGGGGTTTTGTTTTATTAATCACTGTAGGCTAGGTTTATGTATTGGTATTGTATTTACAAACTTCGAAATTTATTGTATGTTATTTCAGCTACAAAGATTGTAGTTTGTACATTCAACAGCCAACCCTTATTTTCAAATGAACACACACGAAGTTTCTGACGATCTTTTGAAATTACCAACCCCAAAAATCATCCTGTCTGGCAAGGTGGATTTAGATATGCGCATGCACGCATTCAGATCTTTGGTCTATCTAACTTCCAAAGGCTCTCCTGACGTGGAAATTGTCATTGAATCTGCTGGTGGAGATATAGGTTATGGTCTGGATATTTATGATGCAATTCGTTTATACAAGGGCAGGAAGACAGGGATTGTTATCTCCAAAGCAGCGTCGATGGCTGCAATTATTCTTCAGTCCTGTGACCGTCGTCTTTGTTCTTTGCATGCCAACATCCTTGTTCACAATGGAAGCGTATCTATAGACCATGATATTTTGTCTGACGATTTGGCCTTGGCAAGTTTTAAGTTGCAAAAACAAAGAACTGTGTCTTTGCTTCATTTAATTCTTTCGGTTAGGACCGGTAAAACAATACCTGAAATCGCAGATATTTGTAAGCAAGACAGGTGGGCGACTTCACAGGAGGCCTTAAGTCTCGGTTTGATTGATGAAATCATCTGAGACAAAATCTCTTGTTGTTCATTCCTACAAACAGCGTTATCCAAGTGATGACGCTGTTTTTTTGTCTGGAATATTTTGCATTAATAAATTACCTGCTATAGTTTAAATAATTATGCTTTACAAAGACCTGTTAAATACAATTACTGAATGCCCATTTTGTGAACCCTTACGAATGAATAAAATCATTGCAAAAAATGAGGATTGTTTTTTAACATATTCAATCGCTCCATATCATCAACATCATGTAATGGTTATTCCGTATCGCCATATTAGAAGTTTTACGGAGCTAAGTGAAAAAGAAACAAAATCTGTAGATGATTTATTGCGTAAAGCAGCAGGTCTATTGGGTGCCTTGGGTTACAATGACTACACAATTCTAGTTAGGAACGGTGAGACTATTGGTAATAGTGTTAAACATGTGCATTATCATATTGCGCCAGCTGCTATTATTGGTGATTTAAAGAGAAAAAACGCAGATAGGATTGTTCTTGAGCAGGGAGACATAGATAAATTAATGAAGGATTTTGAAGAGGCAGAATCAAAAATCCAGCAGAATATCTGTATCTAACATATTAAGACCTGTCAGCTGTGCTGTTGTATTGTGATTATCTAATTGCATGATAATATAACTCCTATGAAGAAAGTTATTAACGAAGCTATATTAAAGGCTGTTTTAGAAGCTAATCCAAACAAAGACTTGGAGGCTGTACTCTTTGGTAAGAATCTACTGGATAGACCTGGAGACTTGTCTCATGGGGATTATTCTACAAACGTTGCCATGCTCCTTGCTCCAAAGCTTGGAGTTAAGCCAATTGATTTGGCGAAAGACCTAGTGCAAAAATTAGAAGGCGTAATTGAAGGCGTTTCTAAAATAGAAGTAGCGGGTCCTGGCTTTATTAACTTTTATCTATCTCAAGGGAAATCGTTAGACCTAATCAAAGAAATTTTAGATGAAAAAACTGGTGAATTAAATTATGGGAAATCAGATTTAAACAAAGGAAAGAAAATAGTTTATGAGTATACCGACCCTAACCCATTTAAACAATTTCATATTGGGCATTTGATGTCTAATGCAATAGGGGAATCCTTGGCAAGAATTACTGAATGGTCAGGAGCAGAAGTAAAGAGATATTGTTATCAGGGTGATGTCGGTCGTCATGTGGCATTAACATTTTACGGATTTGATTTGTTAAAAGCTGATGGTGAATCTGTTTGGCCAAATGAAAGTTTACCGCTGAGCGAAAAAGTAGCTTTTTTGGGTATGATATATGCAAAAGGTGCTACATATTTTAAAGATCATCCAGAAGATGAGGAGAAGGTTCAGGAAATAAACAAAAAGATTTATGACAAATCTGATGAGAGTTTGAATGCATTATATGATCTTGGTAGAAAATGGAGTCTGGAACATTTTGAAGAGCTATATAAAGTGTTGGGTACAAAATTTGATGAATATTTCCTTGAGAGCGATAGTTCTGTTATCGGACTTGAGGAAGTTAAAAAAGCCTTGAAAGCTGGTGTGTTCGAGGAAAGCGAAGGGGCAGTAATTTTTAAGGGTGAGAACTATGGATTGAACACTCGTGTCTTTATAAATAAGTTTGGTTTGCCAACATATGAGGCGAAGGAACTTGGGCTTGCCTTACTTAAAAATAAAAAAGAAGATAGCGATACTTCATATACAATAACAGCTAATGAACAGGATAATGTTCTTGCTGTGTCCTATAAGGCAATTGAACAAATCTACCCTGAGATTGCTAAGAAAAATTTTCATATCTCTCACGGAATGCTAAGGCTTACAACAGGTAAGATGGGTTCAAGAACTGGAAATGTAATTACAGGCGAGTCTTTACTTCATGATATGACAGATATGGCGCTTGAGAAAATGAAGGAAAGAGAAATTCCTGAGGGAGAAGGAAAGGAGATTGCACAACAAATTGCCGTTGCAGCCATTAAGTATACTGTTTTGAGACAGACTATAGGAAAAGATATTATCTTTGATTCCCAAAAAGCATTATCATTTGAAGGGGACTCAGGGCCTTATCTTCAGTATTCTTGTGTTCGCGCAAAATCAGTTTTGGATAAGGCTGATAAGCAGGGGATTATATTTGATACCAACACATTGGCAGCAGAGAAATTGGAGAAACTTGGTGTTTGCCAATTAGGTTGGGCTGGAGGAAAGCTGGAAAAGATGTTGATTAGACTACCAGAGGTTCTTCTTCGTGCGGAAACTGAACATGCACCACATTATGTAGGACAATACCTACTAGACGTAGCATCTGATTTCAATTCATTCTATGGAAATACTCAAATTGTTGTTGATGGCGATGAACTAACACCATATAAACTAGCGTTAACAAAAGCAACGCTAACGGTTTTAACTAATGGATTAAATGTTTTGGGAATTAAGGTTCCAAGTAGGATGTAGGGCGTAGGGTTTAAAGGCTGTTAAAATATTAAAACTAAAACCCCATACATGATGGGGTTTGTTTTGTGTATAAATAAGTGTCATACAATAATTTGCTATGCTAAACTTAACAAAACCTTATAAAATAATAATATTGTTGGATAAATCAAAATGAAAAATAAAACACAGCTTAGATTCAGAAAATTGTTAAGCATAAACAAAACTTTAGTATTCTCTATGTTAACAATGGCTTTACTGTTTTCAAATCTATTGGTAGGTGTAAACAAAGTATCGGCTGTAAGTATCTCAGAAGCTTCCAGAAAAGTAGTGGCTCCAACAATAACAGTAACTTCTCCAAACGGGGGTGAGATGTTTACTGTAGGTAAAACATACAAAATCAATTGGAAAAGTACCGGAGCTGCAGCTTCAAGAAAAGTACAGATAGGCATTATCGATACTCGTTTCAGCACAGAAGGTGGAGAAAGAGCTGAACAAATAATTGCTTTTTCAATTCCAAATGACGGAAGCTATTCTTGGAAGGTGCCTGCAAAAATAGGTACTATGAACCTAAATGTCACAACACGTCCTGTGTATAAAATAATTGTACATTCATATTTGGATTTAGAAACAGGGATAGGGCTTGGTGATTTAAGTAATGGTCCTTTTGCTATACAAGATCTTTCTCCTGTTATTTCATCGCTTTCACCTGTAAATGGTTTAGTTGGAAGTAAGGTAAAAATAACTGGCTCGGGTTTTAGACTCCCAAATAAAGTTATTTTTGTAGGCTCTACAAACGCAGTTGTTGGGCAAGGTTCAGACACTGTTTCTCCAATTAACGGTGAGTTTGTTAGTAAAGATGTAAAGCCTACAGATGATAATAATTTGGTAGTTACTATTCCGTCAAAAATGTCAGCACAGGGTGGCGAGGATGGGAAAAGCCATCTGGGGGCAGATGTTATCCCTGGTAATTATTACTTTATAGTTGAGACAGATAATGGTAAAAGTACCCCCACCTATTTCAAGGTTCGTTCAAAGGATCCGATACAAAGTACGTCTACTCCGGTACAAGTTTCTCCAACAATTACATCAGCAGGGGAACCAGGTTTTGTGAAGGCTATGGCACGACCTGATCAAACTGGGGCTGCTGCAGATATTTACACAGCAACTTTTAATGTGAAGATTAAAGCTGAAGGAAAGGATGTTGTCCTTGGTCTCTCAAACTCACCATGGCCTTTATTTGGAAAAACATCTGACTTTGTACAGATATATAAAAATGGTTCTATGGATCCATTGCTTTATGGTTTAAATGTAAACTATGCTGTGCCAGTAGGGGCAATTCCTTCTACTGATGGTATGACATTTAAGGTTCTTGCTGGAAGTAGTGTTTCGGTTCCAGTGATGTATTCTTTTCAAGTTAAGGATTCTTCTGCAAGTCTTTACGGAATTCAGTTAAAGGCCGTAGGTTTTGATTCTAAAGTTCTTGGTTTTAATCCACTAATGTCAGCTGGACCAGGAGTTCCTTCAGCCACAACTGCAACTATTGCACCTGTTGTTACTACAATTGGTACACCTCTGTTTACAAAAAATTATTCAAATGGCCAGACTGGAGCATCTTTCTATACAGCTTCTTTTGAAATGAACATTGCAAATCCTTTAAATACAGACATTGTTCTAGGGCATCCAAATTCTTCATGGCCAGCATTCGGGACAAGTTCTAATTATGTTCAAATAATAAAGAATGGAGTTGTTGATATGGCGGATTATAATTTATCTGTTGTGTACGCTTCACCAACTGGTGCTATTAATTCTACCGATGGAAAGACATTTAAAATTCTGGCTCGTAGTGTGGCGAATGTAAGGGTTAGCTATTTATTCAGTAAAGCGAGTCAATCAGCTGATATCTACAAGGTTAATTTAAGAGGACTCGGATGGGGTACTGTAACTCAGCCAAATCAGATAGTCCCACTTAGTATCTCTACTCCGTTAGCTTTTGATATCAATAAGCTTTCCCAAAAAGCAAATGTAATGGATGCATTTGGGACATGGATTATGGATATATGGGATGGTGTGTTCGGTATATTTAGATAATCTAGGTTACGTAACAAGTTGGTGAAAAAACAGTATAGTGTAGCCCTTTTTTGGGTATCATAATATGCTGTTTTTTTTGTGTCTCTGTATGAAGCTTTTTATAACAAAACCACTTTTTTATGATAGTATGTTTTCATGACTGATTTAAAACAAGAAGATAAATTGTTAGAAGATAAGGACAAAGGGGTAGAGAGCGCTATAGGCGATAAGATTACCACTGACGCTGTAATTGACGAAACTAAGCAAATTACAGAAATCACTGAAACCCCAATAACTATTAAAGAAAAGGCTATTTTAAATTTTTGGAATGATAATCAAATTTTTGAGAAAACCCTGCTAAAAAATTCACCACTTGGTAACTTTGTGTTTTACGATGGTCCACCATACGCAACTGGGCTACCTCACTTTGGACACATGGTGCCAAACTCGTTAAAAGACCTTATCCCAAGATATAGGACTATGAGAGGGTATCATGTAGATAGAAAATGGGGATGGGACTGTCACGGTCTTCCTGTTGAGAACCTGATTGAAAAAAGATTAGGACTTGCTGATAAAAAAGCTATTGAGGAATATGGTATTGATAAATTTAATATTGCAGCCAAAGAGAGTGTTTTAATTTATGCCGATGAATGGAAGGAGAGAATTCAAAGAATTGGTAGATGGTCAGACATGGACAATGATTACAGAACTATGGATTCTAGTTATACAGAATCTGTATGGTGGTCATTTTCAGAGTTGGATAAAAAAGGTCTTGTATTTGAAGACTACAAAGTAATGCAAATTTGCCCAAGATGTGGAACTCCGCTTTCTAACTTTGAGGTTGCGCAGGGTTATAAGGATATTGTTGATATTTCATTATATGCAAAGTTTCAAATAAATGATGAAGCTTCTTTTTCTACTATAAAAAAGTTTTACGATATAGATCCCGCAGTTAAAACTTCTTTTGTTGCTTGGACTACTACTCCTTGGACTCTTCCTGGAAACGTGGCTCTTGCAGTAAATCCAGAATTAAATTATGTAATTGTCTCAGCTAAATCAGAAACTGTTGCCGGCGGGTCAACAGAAGGTACTCTTGAAAATTATATTATTGCAGAAAGTCTTTTTGAATTACTTAAAACTAAAAAAATAATTCCTGAAGATTCTACATTGTTGTCACTGCGGGACACAAAGAATTCATTAACTGGAAATGATTTGGCTGGTGTTTCTTATGAGCCAGTTTTTGATTACTACAAAAAAGAGGGAACACTGGAAACTTCAGAAAAGGATAGAAAAAATATTTGGAAAGTTTATACAGCTCCTTTTGTTACAGCAGAAGATGGTACAGGAATAGTTCATATTGCACCTGCGTATGGAGATGATGACATGAAGTTGTCTAAAACAAATTCAATTCCCGTGATTAAGCACGTTGGATACGATGGACATTTTGTTGATTTAGTTGAGGAAATGAAAGGAAAAATTGCTAAACCAAAGGAAGATCATCAAAGTTCTGATATTGAAATCATCAAAATCTTAGCTCATAAAGGCGTTCTGCTTGCAAAAGAAAAGATGACTCACTCATACCCACACTGTTGGAGATGTGAGACACCATTAATAAACTTTGCAACATCAAGTTTGTTTGTTAGAACAACAGCTCTTAAGGATAAGTTAATTGCAGAAAATAATAAAATAAATTGGGTGCCAAAAGAAATTGGATCCGCTCGTTTTGGCGATTGGTTGGAAAATGTTAGAGATTGGGCAATATCAAGAACGAGATTCTGGGGAGCGCCTGTTCCTATGTGGAAATCAGAAAGTGGAAAAACAGAAATCCTAGGATCATATGCTGAGCTTAAGGAAAAAATTAGACAAAGCTCAAATAATAATAAGTATGTACTAATGCGACACGGTGAATCCGAGTCCAATGTACATGACATTATAAATTCACACGATCTTAACCTTTATGGTCTAACTGAAAAAGGTGTTGCTCAAGTTGAGGCTGCTGCAAAACTTTTAGACGCTACTGGTGTTGTATCAAATGCTGTAAACAGCGATGCTGAGGAAGGTTCAAATGACAGTGTAGATAAAACAGGAGCGAAGCGTCCAATAACAAAAATGTATTGTTCAGATTTTAGAAGAACAAAAGAGTCTGCGAAAATTTTGGCAAAGACTTTGGGAATTGATGAATCGAACATAATCTATGACGCAAGACTTAGAGAGTGTGATGGTGGCGAGCTTGAAGGTCGTTCTTGGAATGAAAGGCTTACATGCTTTATGACAGAATGGCAAAAAGTATTTCTAAAGCCATATGGAGGGGAGTCAACTTTTGATATTAAAAAGAGAGTTGCTAATTTTCTTTATGAAACTGACTCTGCAAACAAGGACGAGAATATCTTGATTGTTACACATGGACTTCCTGCAAGAATGATAAAGGAAGTTGCTAAAGGGCGAACAACAAGAGATATGATAAGAAGTGGATGGCAGGATCGTTCTGATATAAATGCTTCACTTCACTACATTGATTTCGTTCAATGGCCTCACGATGATAATTTTGAACTTGATATTCACAGACCTTTAATTGATGCTGTAACTTGGAAAAATGAAGAAGGTGAATTAATGAAAAGAATTCCAGATGTTTTTGATGTTTGGTATGACTCTGGTTCTATGCCTTTTGCTTCTCAGCATTATCCTTTTGAAAACAAGAAGGAGTTTGAAATGCCAGATAGTAAGATATTCCCAGCTGATTATATTGCCGAAGGATTGGATCAAACAAGAGGTTGGTTTTATTCTCTACTTTGTCTTGGTGTTGGATTGTTTGATAAGTCACCATTCAGAAATGTTTCAGTAAACGGACTTGTTCTAGCAGAGGACGGCAAGAAGATGTCAAAGAGTCTTAATAACTTCCCAGAGCTTATGGGGGTAGTTGAAAGATATGGCGCTGACTCACTTAGATATGCATTGGTCACATCGCCCGTTGCACAAGCTGAGGATTATGCCTTTTCTGAAAAAGCATTAGATGAAGTTAATAAAAAGCTATTCAATAGATTGGATAATGTTTATACATTCTACAAAACTTATCGTGACATGTTTGGAGGTGAAATTGAACAAAGTTTTTATCAGCTTGTTTCCAAAAATGTCTTAGATCAATGGATTGTGGCAAGACTTAAGAAATTGAGTAATGACATGACGAGGGATCTTGATGCGTATCTGATATCAAAAGCTATTCGTCCAATAAATCAATTTATCGATGATCTATCAACTTGGTATTTAAGAAGATCAAGAGACAGATTCAAAGGTGATGATGTTGAAGATAGAAACTATGCGATTTCAACAATGAGATTTGTCTTAATTAATCTTTCTAAATTAATAACACCAGTAACACCATTTTCAGGAGAGGATTTGTATCAAAAGATTAAATTAGATAATATTGGTGATTTAAAATTAAGTGTGAACCTAGAGGAATGGCCAAATCTTGGCGAGCTTTCTGATGAAGAAGAGACACTGCTTGCTAATATGGAAACAGCGAGATCTCTTGTTGAAACTGGATTGTCTCTTCGTGCAAAATTTCAGATAAAAGTTAGACAACCTCTTGCTTCATTTGTTTATGCAAACAAGGAAGGAGAAACTCTACCGGTGAGCATTGAGGAGATTATTAAAGATGAACTAAACGTTAAGTCTGTTGTAGCGGGCAGTGCTGTAGCACTCGATATAAACCTAACACAAGAATTAAAGGAAGAGGGGATGTCCAGAGATCTAATTAGAGCTATTCAGGAGGCTAGAAAAGCTTTTGGTTTTTCTCCACAAGATAAAATTATTCTGGAATTAGAAGATAATGCTGTTGGAAAAATGTTAGAGTCTAAGTATTCTGCCTCAATTGCAAAAACTGTTCTCGCAAACAGTTTGGTGCTTATGGATTTTGAGGGAGGAGAGGCTGTGTCTATTGGAGATCAAGAAATACATTTCACAATTAAGGCTGTTGTATAAGCTGTATATAAGTGAAAGTGTGTTTACTACAACCCTATTCCTAAGTTATTTAATTTACTACTATGTCATATAGAATTTATCACACCGATGGATATATAATAGATAGTTCAAGCTCGGGGGAGTCTAATAAAGTTTTTACAATTCTAACTGCAGAGCTAGGTACTATTATTGCTATCGCACAAGGGGTGCGTAAATTGCAATCAAAACTAAGATATAGTTTACAGGACTTGAGTTTTGCTAAATTTGCCTTAGTTAGGGGAAAGGACATTTGGAGAATTACGGGGGCGGAAAAAATCGTTAATATTTATGACAAAAAAGTTCCAATTCAAATTAGACAATCCTTGGCTAGAATTCTAACTTTCATTAAAAGGCTTTCGCCGGGTGAGGCTGTAAACAAAAAAGTATTTGAGGAGTTTGGAAAACTACATAAGGTTTTAATCTCATCGAAGCTTGTAAGAGATAGGAATGATTTAATTGCAATAGAAACGCTTGCATGCCTTAGGGTTGCTCATCATTTTGGATATGGAACACCAAGTGAAAAATTGAAGGACATTGTTTATTCATCAGTTTGGGATGAGGGAGTGAGAGACTCGACATTAATTTCAATTGAGGAAGCTAAGAGAGAGCTGTCTTCTGTCTTGGCTGAAGCTCAACTTTAATTTGTAATTAGTTTATCTAAATAGCACTATATGTGACTGATGGCTGTATCCCCGCTTCTGTGAGGTGATTTAGTAAAATCACCTACTGGGTGATTTAGCCAAATCACCTACTGGGTGGTTTAGCCAAATCACCTACTGGGTGATATAATTTATGATATGAATGATGAAGAAAAAATCGAAGAGCTGAAAAAAAAGCTTTACTCTCGAGTAGATAATCTACCAAAAATGAAACATGCCAAACTGCATGAGCATCATGTCTTGGTAAACAGAGACTGGGATGAAAAGGGGGAGCAGGCAGGGATACCAAAAATTGAATATGGAAAAAATAAAACTCACTCATTCCTAAAAGGTATGGCTGTTTTTGCTGTAATATTTTTCTTGATTGCCGCTGCAATAGCTTATTATTTTTTCATGGTCAGCCCCAATACAATTTCTAATGCAAATATTGGAATAAACATATCAGGGCCTATTACAGTTTCTGCAGGCCAAGAACTTTCACTGGACGTAAGTATATTCAATAATAATAGTGTAGCAATTGAATCAGCAGACCTTGTTGTTACATACCCAGAAGGAACAAGAAATTCTGTAGATAAGGTGACGAGCCTTGTAACCGATAGGACTCCAATAGGAGATATAGCGGCCGGCGCTAATCAAAGAGTTACAATAAAGTCTATTCTTTTGGGGGAGGAAGGCTCAACAAAAAATATATCTATTGCTTTGGAGTATAAAATGCCTGGTACAAACAGTCTTTTTATTAAGCAAAAAGATTATCCAATAGGCATAGGAACAGGTCCTGTTTCCGTGACCGTTGATTCTGTTAAGGAAATCACCCCAGAACAAAATACAAAATTTACTGTATCTGTTAAATCTAACTCTTCAGATGTTATCAGAGATGTTGTTCTTAGGTCAGAGTATCCTTTTGGATTTAATTATATATCTGCAGTCCCTGGTCCGTCATCATCAAATAATAGTTGGAGACTGGGAGACATCGCACCAGGTGAGGTGAAGAAAATTGTGGTAGAAGCAAAGATTTTTGGGCAAGCTAATCAAGAGAGAACTGTTAGATTCTATGCTGGAACTGCGCAAGCCAAGGATCCAAATGAAATAGACACGACCTTCGCTTCATATTCACAGACGGTTAATTTGAAGGATCCATTCTTAGGGGCTGATGTAGCTATAAATGGCAAGGGGTCAGAAATCGTTATTGTTAACAGTGGGCAGTTTATTCAGGGCGATATTCTGTGGAAGAATAATCTCGATGTTTCTGTTCATAATGTTCAAATTCTAGGTGTTCTAAATGGTGTAAGCGTAGACAGAAGCTCAATTATTGCAGAAGGTGGATTTTATAAATCTAGCGATGATACCTTATCTTGGGAAAAGAGTACCAATCCAGAACTGGAAGACATCGCACCCAATCAAAGTGGCTCAGTCCATTTTAATATGAAAGTTTTTGATTTAACAAAGGATCTAGCCTCAAATTTAAGAAGACCAGAAGTAACATTGGTTTTTTCGGTTAAGGGAACTAGATTAAATGAAAATAAAGTTTCTGAGGAAGTGACTTCACAGGCCTCAAGAAAAATAAGAGTTGCGAGTGATCTAGCTCTAGACACAAGGTTGCTTTACAATGATGGACCATTTGAAAACACAGGTCCATTGCCCCCAAGAGTAGATAGTAAAACAACTTACACGGCAAATGTGAAGATTTCAAACTCATATAATAATGTTAGGGGTGTAATTTATACGGCCTCGCTACCGATATATGTAAAATGGCTGGGGAATGTAAGTCCAATGACCGCCAGTTCAACAGTTGTTTATGATGCTGAGAACAGAACTGTGACTTGGAATGCAGGGGACATTGCACCTGGTACTGGTTATATTTCTAATCCAAAAGAAATGACATTTCAAGTTGAGTTGTTGCCAAGTCTTTCTCAGCAGGGCCAATCTCCAATTATTGTAAGTAATCAAAGAATAGCTGGTACTGATAGTTTTACTAATACAGTTGTTACAGCCAATGGGTACTCCTTAAACACCCAAATTAAGCTAGATTCAAAATATGATATGGATTTGGACAAGGTGGTTGGGAAGTAGTACTAACTGAAATTTTTTATTCACCAATACAGTAATAATCTGGGAATGTTTCCGTGATGCCATTATAGGTATAACTAAATTTTTCTCTCAAAAGAGAATCTAAATTATAGTTTGGTGAATTAAAATATAGAAGCCATTGAACAGTTCTGCCTCCGCACATTCTGGGATACCCAGCATTAATTAATACTAAAGGTCCACTGTAGTTAATTGAGATTTGGGAAGTGTCTCCACCGCTATTAATTTGTATTAAACCTTTTGCTAGTTCCGGAGATTTTGAAATAGCTTTATCTAAAACTAGATCATTAAAAAAGTCAATCTCATTTTCGCCCAAAGCGAGGTCTACTTCACTATACGGGTCTACGTCTAAATAGTGGCCATTTTTTGTATAATATATTTCTTGAGCGTAATTAAATTTTTAAGATTTTCAACAAAAGTTATAGCTTGAGCTCGCTGTCTAGCCTTACTTACAGATACAAGCACAACGCTTGAAAGAAGAGCAATTATTGAAATAACAACCAATAACTCGATAAGAGTGAATCCTCCCGCTTTTCTTATTTTAAAACAAGATGTCGGCTTCATGTATATATATTAACACATAAATATTGTATTAATTAAGTAGTCGGTATCATTTTTGATTAATGTGAAAAAACTGGTACTATATTGCTATGGAAGAAATAATTGCTTTAGCTAAAAGACGTGGATTTATATACCAAGGTTCTGAGATATATGGAGGTCTTGCTGGTACATGGGATTATGGCCATTTGGGCCTAGCTCTTAAAAACAACATCAAAGCTCTTTGGTGGAAGCGTTTTGTGCTAGATAGAGAAGATATGTATGGAGTTGACGCTGCCATTTTAATGAATCAAAATGTTTGGAAGGCGAGCGGTCACGTTGCTGGATTCTTTGACCCACTTGTTGATGACCTAAAGACAAATAAAAGATACAGAGCTGACTCATTGCTTGAGGAAGCGGGCCTTAGTATTAAAGGTATGTCTATTGAAGACATGAATAATCTAATTAAGGAGAAGGGGATTAAAAGCCCAGAAGGCAATCCTCTTGGAGAAGTTAGACAATTTAGAATGATGTTCACTACTCACGTTGGGGCAAATCAAGATGAAGATTCAGTTTCATACTTACGTCCTGAAACAGCACAAGGAATGTTTGTAAACTTCAAAAATATTATAGACTCATTTCATCCAAAGCTTCCTTTTGGAATGGCACAAATTGGTAAGGCATTCAGAAATGAGATTGCACCAAGAGATTTTATATTTAGAACTCGTGAGTTTGAGCAAATGGAAATAGAGTATTTTGTTTATCCTGTTGCCTGGGAGGTTTCCTTTGAGCTTTTTAGAAAAGAAATGCATGCCTTTGCCTCAGATGTTGGTCTGAATCCTGCAAAAGTTCATGAGCTGGAAATTGCGCCTGAAGACCTTGCTCACTATTCAAAAAGAACAATAGACTTTGAGTTTGATTTCCCAATGGGAAGGAAAGAGCTGTACGGTCTAGCTTACAGAACTGATTTTGACCTTAAGAGTCACACAAATGCTTCAAAGGTAGATCTTTCTTTTTTCGATGAGGAAACAAAAGAACGTTTTTTTCCACACTGTATTGAGCCATCGCTTGGAGTAGACAGAACTGTTCTTGCTGTGCTAACAGATGCATATTCAGAAGATATTGTGGGTGAAGAAAAAAGGGTTTATATGAAGATTTCTCCTAAAATCTCCCCTGTGTTAATTGCTGTCTTTCCACTCTTGAAGAATAAGCCTCAATTAGTTGAAAAGGCAAGAGAAATTTATAGTACATTAAGAAAAGCTTTTCCTGGAAGAATAATGTTTGATGATAATGGAAATATTGGAAAGAGATACAGAAGACAAGACGAAATAGGAACTCCTTATTGTATAACTGTTGATTTTGATACCTTAGAAAAGGATCAAAAAGTGACTCTAAGATATAGAGATTCAGCCTTACAGGACAGGCTTTCAATGGAGCAAATAATGGATGTTATTAAAGATACTTTGCAGTAGAGTTAATCTAGTGGTATTCTGTAGATGTGCCTGATAAAAGTAATTCGTTAAATATAAAAATAAGCTTTAAAACTCTATTTAAGATAGCTGCTTTTTTGCTTGGTATTTATTTTCTTTATCTTCTAAGAGGGCTTGGTTTGGTCATCCTTACTGGAGTTGTTATTGCTTCAGTTATAGAACCTGCTGTTAAGTGGTTTGTTAAAAGAAACATACCAAGAGTGCTTTCTGCAATACTTGTGTATGCATTGATTATTGGGGCTGTTGCTGGGATGTTTACTTTTGTTATACCGCCTCTTTTGGGAGAAATGGTCTCAGCTATAAGTAGTGTTCCAAAATATGTAAAGACAATAGATATATTTACACCAATAAACAGAAGTGCATATAGTGGAACAAAACTTCTATTCCCTGATATACCAAGCACTATTTCAGTAGGAGATATAATCTCAAACATAACAGACACTATCTCTACCTTCTCGGGAGGAATGTTTGATACAGTTGCTGGATTCTTCGGAGGAATCATTAGTGCTGTACTTATGATGGTTATTGCATTCTACTTGTCAGTTAGAGAAGACGGTGTGGGGGAGTTCCTATCCATCGTTACTCCGCCTGAATATGAAAGATACGTAAGAGGTTTGTGGCAACGTGCGGAGAACAAAATTGCACGATGGATGCAAGGGCAACTCGCTCTTGGGTTAGTCGTGTTTATATTTATATACATAGGTCTACTTATAATTGGTGTTAAGCACCCGCTACTTCTTGCTTTGGTTGCTGGGGTATTTGAATTAATCCCCGTAATTGGAATGACAATTTCTGCAATTCCAGCTTTCTTCCTGGGGGTACTAGATGGTGGTATTGGTGTTGGACTTTTCATACTAGGCTTATATTTTGTTGTGCAACAATTAGAGGCTCATGTTGTATATCCATTAGTTGTTAAAAAATTAATTGGTGTTCCACCACTTTTGGTTATTATCTCACTTGTTGCGGGGGCTGAGCTCGCTGGAATTGTAGGTGCACTTCTTGCTGTGCCTGTATCTGTTGCGCTCATGGAATACATAGATGATGTAGAAAGACGCAAGAAAGATGCTTTAGTAAAAGAATAGAGACAGTATCAATAGAAAAGATTGAGTTAGCAGGGAATAAAGATTAAGAATAAACCGATGACACAGAATAAAAAAACTTTTTACATCACCACAACATTACCTTATGTTAATGGTGATCCACATATAGGATTTGCATTAGAAATTATTAGAGCTGATGTTATCGCTAGGTACAAAAAAGCCCTAGGCTATGATGTATTTTTTAATACAGGAACAGATGAACATGGTCTTAAGCTTTACGAAGCTGCAAAAGAAAAAGTGGTAGATATAATGGACTATTTGGATGAAGTGTCAGCAAAGTATAGAAATATTTTAACGGAATTGGATATTTCCGAGGATATTCATTTTATAAGAACAACGGATGAGCATCATAAAAAAAGTGCTCAAGCCCTTTGGAATAGAGTGTTTGAAAATGGTTATATCTATAAGAAAAACTATCAAACAAAGTACTGTGTAGGTTGTGAGGAGAATAAGACTGATTCAGAGTTAGAGGAAGGAAAATGCCCATTGCATCCTAATCGTCAAATTGAATTGATCGATGAAGAGAATTATTTCTTCAAGCTTTCCGCTCTTCAAGATGATCTATTTACGCTTTTTGAGTCTAATCCAGAAATTGTGGTACCAGAAACTAGATTAAATGAAATGAGAGGTTTTGTTAAAAGAGGCCTTGAGGATTTTAGTATTTCAAGATTGAAATCAAAAATGCCTTGGGGAATAGACGTGCCAGGGGATGAGAATCAAGTTATGTATGTTTGGTTTGATGCTCTTACAAATTATATCTCAACATTAGGATGGCCTGAAAATGAGGGCGATGAGTTGGGAGATTTTAATAAATACTGGGTTAATGGAACACCTGTTCAATATTGTGGAAAAGACAATACCAGATTCCAGTCTATTACATGGCAATCAATGCTTTTAGCTGCTGGCTTGCCTACAACCCATAAAATTATAATAAACGGTTGGATAACTGGAGAGGGTGGAGTGAAGATGTCTAAATCGTTAGGTAATGTTATAAACCCATCAGACATTTGCTCAGAATTTAGCGCAGATGCTTTGAGGTTTTTTGTAACAAAAGAGTTACAGCCTTTTGAAGACTCACCTTTTACAGTAAGTAAATTTAAAGAAATTTATAATGCTCACCTAGCAAATGGTATTGGTAATTTGGTTTCCAGAATGATGAAGATGGCAACTTCTTATGAAGCAAAGCTTAGTGAGGATGAAATAATGGCAGTTCGTGAATCTGTGGATATTTTGAATGGTAGGGAAGATAAAAATATTGAGGCCTTTAGATTAGACCTGTATGTTCAAGATATTTTCGATGAATTTACAAAACTAGATCAATTTATTCAAAAAGAAGCACCTTTTAAGAAGTTTAAAATAGATCCGGAGGCAGCCAAAAAAGATTTAATATATTTACAGGAGCAATTATTGGCCGGAGCCTATAAACTATCTATCATAATGCCAAAGACCTCAGAAGTTATTGTTGATTGTATAGTGAATCATAAAATGCCAGAAGCACCTTTGTTTCTAAGAAAAGACTAATTTCTAAAACATGGAATTTCAATATATAGATATTCACGCACATGTAAACTCGTCAGAATTTGATAATGACAGAGACGAGGTTATTACGAGGTCGTTAGATGAAAGTGTGTATGTTGTTAATGTGGGGACTGATATAGAATCTTCTAAACAGGCTGTTTTAATAGCTGAAAAATATGAAGAAGGCGTTTATGCCATAGTTGGCATTCACCCGCACGAGGTTATGAATCTTGAAAAGGGAGGTTTGATAGAAAGCACATTGGCAGAACTAAAAGAGATAGCTAGGAATCCTAAAGTTATTGGAATAGGGGAATGCGGTTTAGATTTCTTTAAAATGGAGGAGTATAACAAGGATGTTTTAAATGAAGCTGGAGAAGTTGATGTGAAAAAAATAAAATCAGTTCAGGAGAGGGTTTTTAGGGGGCAAATTGATATTTCACTAGAGTTAGACAAACCTTTAATGCTACATTCAAGGGAAAGCTACGGCAAAACTTTAGGAATTCTTTATGAATATACAACCCTCCCTAGTGTAAGGTTACGAGGGGATGCACACTTCTTTGCTGGTTCATTAGAACAAGCATTGGCATTCATTAGTTACGGATTCACGATATCATTCACGGGTGTCATAACGTTTGCTAAAAATTACGAGGAAATAATCAAGGGAATTCCTCTAAATAAGATTCTTTCTGAGACAGACTGTCCTTATGTAGCACCGATACCTTTCAGGGGTAAAAGGGCAGAACCTGTTCATGTTAAGTTGGTAGTTCAAAAAATTGCTGAAATTAAGGGAATTTCAACAGAAGAAGCACGAGAGCAAATAGAAAAGAACGTAAAAGAGATGTTTTTTAGCTAGATTTGAAGTTGGGAGGTAGATTTTGGTTAAAAACCTAAATTATAGGTATTCGACCCCAGACCGTTGCTCATCCTGGCCTTTTGTGTTAATCTTCTGGCATGGCAAAAAAAGTTGAACTTATACAAGAGGACCAACAGCTTGAAAACAGAGTATATGAACTCGGTTTTCACTTCATCCCTACAATTGCGGAGGATGAGGTCGCTGTACAGTTCTCGCACCTTAAGTCACTTATTGAGAAGCGCGGAGGACAATTTATCGCAGAAGAAATGCCTAAATTTAAAAACCTTGCGTATCCAATAAGCACGACAAATAAGGGTCAGAAGAAAAATCATTTAGCATCATATTTTGGATGGGTTAAATTTGAAATTAATCCAGAAGAGGTAATTGCGTTAGAAAAAGAGATAAAGGCTTTTGCCACAATGCTCAGATTTCTATTGATTAAGACTGTAAAAGAAAATACATTTCTTGGAGCAGTTGCAGAAATTAAGGCAGATTCATCAAGAGCTGTTAAGGCCGCTGATGAGGTTGCAGAAAGCGTAATTTCAGAGGAAGTTGCCACAGCTGTAGAAGCTAGTGATGCAACATCAAATGAAGCTATTGCTGAAGCTGTTGCAGAAGAAGTTATTGATACTGAGAAGGTAGGTGATATCGCAACTGAATAAGCGGTCCAGAAGGATCACTTACGGGGTGACGTATTAATCAAACTAATAAGTATTATATAAATCACTATGTATTTAAACAAAGCGTTTGTTATCGGAAATCTTACTCGTGATCCAGAGCTTAAGGCTTTGCCATCAGGAATGAGTGTTACATCTTTCTCTGTTGCAACAAATAGAGTTTGGAAAGATAAAGATGGTTCAAAGCAAGAAGCTGCAGATTATCACAATATTGTGGTATTCGGCCGCCAAGCAGAAACATCAGCTCAGTACTTAAAGAAGGGAAGTAGTGTCCTTGTAGAAGGCAGAATGCAAACTCGTTCATGGGATGGAGCAGATGGTAAAAAGCTGTACAGAACAGAAGTTATCGCTGACAATATTCAATTTGGATCAAGAGCAGGAGATGCTGGAAGTACTGGATCTTTTGGAAACGGGGGATCAGAGGCAAAGGCCCCATCTGCATTTGCAAAGAAGGCTGATGATACTGGTAACGCACTAAATCAATTAGATTCAATAGAATATCCAGAGGAGGAAATAAATCCTGAAGATATCCCATTCTAATCCGGTTACTTAAAGGATAATTAAATTAAAAATATGACAAAACATTGTTATTTCTCACAAAACAACATCAAGCATGTTGACTATAAAGATACAGAGCTTCTAAAGAAGTTTCTTAATCCTCACGCTAGACTTCTTTCAAGAAAGAAAACTGGTGTTAGTGCTAAAAGTCAACGTAAACTAGCGTTAGCAGTCAAGAGAGCAAGATACATGGCTATATTGCCATTCATCGCTCAATAGGCTGAATAAGCCCAAATAGGGCTATGCGCAAGGTGATGTTGGAGACAAGACAAAAGCCGCAATCCATTATGGATTGCGGCTTTTGTTTTGTTTGGACTAACTGTGTGTTTGTTCACACCTCCGATCCTTCGACCGACTTTTTGAACCCTATTTAACGCGCTCTACGTATTCTCCTGTTTCAGTGTTGATTCTAACCGTATCTCCTTCAACAACGAACATTGGTACGTTTAGTCCAGCCCCTGTCTCAAGAACCACTAGCTTGTTTCCACTTTTTGATGAATCTCCACGAAGTACAGGAGGAGCTTCCTTAACTAGTAGCTCAACCTTTATAGGTAGCTTTACATTAAAGATGTGTTCATTAAAGATTGAGGCTTCAACAATTGAGTTTGGCTTTAAGAATTTTCCACTGTTTCCAAGGACACTTTCATCAATCTTAAAACGAGCTGCTGGATTGTTCTCTTCACAAAACCACCATTCTCCTTTATTTGCATATAGAAACTTGATTTTTTTTGTATCGATCTCAGCTGTGTGAACCTTGTCAGTAGCACCAAAAGAGTGCTCGACAATTCTTCCGTTTAATAAATTTCTTAACTTAGTATCGTTAACTGGCTTTCTCATTTGCTTTCTGAAAATATGAGAACTCATAACTTCATAAGGCTCACCCTCGAAAACGATAAACTTCCTAACTGTAATTTCATTATAATCGTACATAATATGGCCATTGTAGACTATTAAAGAGGGGATGTCTATGCCATATCTGTACGTGAATAGACCTCAGAGATATCTAAAAATATTGTATTTCTTTATAAATTCTTTATGAAAACTGAAGAGTTGTTCTGATAGTATTTAGAGATGTTCAAAAAATTTATAGATTGGATGCATAGTAAGAAAAGAATTGACTCAAAAGAAAGGGCCGAAACGGTTATTAAAGAAAGAGAGGTCTACTGGTGTTCCCTAGGAGAAAATATTGGTGATGAAGAAAATGGTAAAGGCACGGTGTTTCGTAGGCCTGTACTAATATTTAAAAAATTTAACAACCGTATTTTTTGGGGAATACCAATGAGTACGAAAAACAAGGTAAACATTTACTATTTAAAAGTAAAACTAAGAGACATGGAGCAGTCAGTAATGCTTTCCCAGTTGAGGATTTTGGATACTAAAAGACTCGATACAAAAATAGGATATCTATCTGAAGGTGATTTTATAAAAATACAAAATTCTATAATGGATATTATAAAAAATAAACGTTAAGCCCGAGCTCTTTTGGAGCTCGGGCGTACGGGATAACCCATTTGTACTTATAGTTTATCAAATAATTTTTGCTTGTCAAATTTTGCTGGTTCTACAAGCGTTATGTGGTGTATGGGCGACTGGTAAATATATTTTATCTTCGGATTTTCTTTAACTTTTCTTTCAAGAAATAACAGTGCTGGCTTGTTAATATACTTTGATGTTTAAAAAATTCACAGAATGGATTCATGCAAAGATTAATATCGATGAAAAAGAAAGAAAATCTCAAATTAAAGTAATGGAAGTATATTGGTGTGCTCTAGGTGAGAATATAGGTGATGAAGAGAACGGAAAAGGGGATGATTTTTGCCGCCCTGTCTTAGTGTTTAAGAAGTTTAATAATAATATATTTTGGGGTATACCCATGAGTACTAAAGAGAAAGAGAGCATTTATTATATAAAGGTCAGGCTTTTGGACTCTGTGCGGTCCGTAATGATTTCTCAGGTTAGAACTTTAGATACAAAAAGGTTGCTTAAAAAGATAGGCTATATATCAAGGGCAGATTTTACAATCGTACAAGACGCAGTAATCGGAATCATAAAAAACTAATTTTTTATCCGCGCCTTTTTACAGCGCGGACGGTCGGAATAATCCATTTGTAACTAAAGTTTATCAAATAATTTTTGCTTGTCAAACTTTACTTTGCGTAATGTTTCTAAAATTATTATTTACACAAGAAGTTCATTTGAGTAGGTGATTAATAAAAAAAGCGCCAAATTAATGACGCTTTTTATATTTAGAATACTTACATTGCACAGACTGGCTAGTCTAGGTTCGGTATCACAATGTTACTCCTAAAGCTCCTTCAAATGGTCTCTAATCTTCTTCAAAATTTCATTACTAATTTTTGAGTTAGATTTTAAGAACTGACGAGTAGCATCATATCCACGTCCTAGTTTTTCATCGCCATAAGCGTAACTTGTTCCACTCTTTGTAATTATTTTTAGTTTCTCACCAAGTGCAATAAGCTCACCCTCTCTTGAAATTCCTTCATTGTACATAAGATCAAATTCTGTCTGTCTAAAAGGTGCAGCAACCTTGTTCTTTACAACCTTAACACGAACACGTCCTCCCATTATTTCTTCGCCTTTTTTAATCTGAGCAATTCTTCTAATATCTAATCTAACAGAAGTATAGAACTTCAATGCCTTTCCACCTGGTGTTGTCTCTGGATTACCAAACATAACTCCAATTTGCATTCTAATCTGATTAATAAAGATAACAATTGTTTTACTTCTTGCAACAATGGCTGTTAGTTTTCTAAGTGCCTGTGACATAAGTCTTGCTTGTTTACCCATATGAGATGCACCCATATCTCCTTCAATTTCATCTTTTGGAGTAAGAGCTGCAACAGAGTCAATAACAATAACGTCGAGCTTTCCTGATCTCACAAGACTCTCAACAATCTCCAATGCCTGCTCTCCGGTGTCTGGTTGTGATATTAAAAGTTCATCAATTTGAACACCAAGTCTTTTTGCATACTCTGGGTCCATTGCATGTTCTGCATCAATGAAAGCACAAATACCATCTTTCTTTTGAGCTTCTGCAATAACATGAAGTGAAAGAGTAGTCTTTCCTGACGATTCTGGCCCAAAGATTTCTATGATTCTTCCTCTAGGAAGTCCTCCTACGCCAAGCGCAGCATCCAACCCAATTGATCCTGTTGAAATTGCATTAACATCAACTCTTGGTTTTTCTCCAAGGCGCATAATTGCGTCATCGCCAAACTTAGTTTTAATTTGAGCAATAGTATCTTTGATAGAAGAATTTAAATCTCTATCCTTGCTTGCTTTTTTCTTTGAACCAAAAGATGAACCTGAGCCAGATGATAGTAATGAAGAAAGGGAAGGGGAGTCAGACTTTTCTTCGTCCTTTTCCGCCTCCTCATTATTTTCATCATCTGTTGCAACAGCTTGCTTTACATCAGCTGCTGTAGTTTTTTTCTTCACCTCCTCCTTATCAGCTTTCTTTACCTTCACTTCCTCAGGTTTTTTACCAGCTACTTTTTTGTCATCAGCTTTCTTTTCCGGAACTATTTTTTTGTTTACCATAGCATTAAAAAATTTATTGAATTATTTATATTAATTTTCATCCTGTCTACACGCAGTCTTACTTCACGTCCGTTGTTGTACCATCCTTTGTTTCAGTATCTATTTTACCATCCGTATAAACTACTTGAAGCTCCTTTGTTACATGGGATCCAAACTTGTCTTTTGCTTCTAGTTTAATGACATTGTATCCAGGGTAGAGAAGTACTTTTTCTTTAAATTGGCCGAACTCATCTATTGGTATTAGTCTGTCATTCAACATAATTACTGAAACGTTTTTAACTATACCTTTGACGTCTACAGCGCTATTGTTGGCACTAGTTGTGCTTGGACTTTGTATTGTGATTTGAGGACCACTAATTATTTTTTTTGATTGAAAACCTGCGTAACTTCCTATAACGCAAACAGCAAGGACAATAAGAACATTTCTAATTATTGTTTTACCTTCCTTAATGTTTTTGCGCGTTCCTATCATATAATGTTTGTTTAAAGTTTCTATAAAGAATTCCTAAAGAAATCCCAAATATTTAATGTAATAATTAATCTTCCTCGACCTTATTTTCTATTATATCAGAATTATTACTTGAAGTGTTATATTCAGACACATTAATATCGCTATCGTTATTACCTGTATTATTACCATTGTTTCCATTAAGAATATCATTACCAGAATTAGACCCGCTATTTTGCTGTCCTGCTCCACTGTATGTCAATATTTCTCTTGGTCTTGCTCCATCGGCAGGCCCAACAACACCCTTGTCTTCAAGAATGTCCATCAGGCGAGCTGCTCTGGCGTAGCCAACTCGTAATTTTCTCTGAAGATATGATGTGGATGCTTTTCCAGCTTCAATTACTAATTCCTTTGCTTCCTCATACAAATCATCCTCATCTTCATCGTCAGATCCTCCAAAAGATGAACTAAATACAGCATCGGGTGTAACAGATGCGCCTTGCTCGCCATTAAATGATATCTCTTGTGGTAGGGAATCCATTGAGTCTACCAAGTATTTAACCAGTTTCTTTGTTTCATTTTCTGTAACATAGGCACATTGAATTCTAATAGGAGTAGGTGTTTCACCAGAAAGGAAGAGCATATCTCCAGCACCTAACAACTCCTCAGCTCCTCTCATATCCAGAATGGTTCTTGAGTCAATCTGAGAAGCCACTTGAAGTGCAATACGAGCAGGAACGTTGGCTTTGATAAGACCTGTAATAACATTAACAGAAGGACGCTGTGTTGAGATAATAAGGTGAATACCTACAGCACGTGACATTTGAGCTAGTTTAACAATTCCTGATTCCAACTCTCTTGGATATGCCTGCATAATATCAGCTAATTCATCGAGAATAATCACAATGTAAGGCATTGTCTCAGGTGCCTCTTCTTCCTTTGTAAAACCATCGCTCTTTCTCTTATCAAGTAATGGCTTCAGTATGTTTTTGTGGTATGAGTCAATATCTCTAATTCCAAACTTCTCAAGTACGTTATATCTTCTTTCCATCTCTTTTGCTGCCCATTTAAGGGAAAGTATTGCTTTCTTCGCATCAGTAATAACAGGAGTCAGAAGGTGAGGTATTTTGTTATACATTGTTAGCTCAACTCTCTTTGGGTCAATCATGATGAACTTAAGGTTGTCAGCAGAGTTCTTGTATAGAAGGGAAGCAATGACTGCGTGAATCGTAACAGACTTTCCAGATCCAGTTGCTCCAGCGATAAGCATGTGAGGAGCCTTTGCTAAGTTTGTAAAATACGACTTTCCAGAGATGCCTTTTCCAAGTGCAACAAGTAATGGCTTTTCTGATTTTTGATATTCTTCTTGCCCCAAAAGTGATCCCAGTCCAACTGTAGTTTTGATAGTGTTTGGAATTTCAATTCCAACAAGTGACTTTCCTGGAATAGGAGCTTCTATTCTAATAGGGTGTGCAGCTAATGCTAGCGATAGGTTATTTTGAAGACCAAGAATTTTTGAAAGCTTCACACCTTCTGCTGGCTTAAGTGCGTATCTAGTAACAGAGGGTCCGATTGAAACCTCATCCATTTCTACGTCGATACCAAAATTTTGTAAAGTTCTTTTAATAATATTTGCATTCGCTTTGATGTCTCCAACGCCAGGCTTTCCTTTATCTTGCTCCAATATTGAAAGTGGGGGAGGAACAAAAGTTTTACCACTCCATGTGCTCTTTGCTTTAAGTTCAATTGATTCATCTTCCTTGATAGATTTTCCATCCACCTCTGTGCCTTTAGTTCTGTTCAGGGATTTTCCATTATCTGAATCCTCTCCATTTTTTCCACCATCTTTATTTCCAAATTTTGAAGAAACAGCATCTATTAAACCCTTACCTTGAGCTGCGTTTGCACTAGCTTCTGCATCTTTAATAGACTTTGAAATCTTTTCATCTTCTGTTCCTTTGATTGTTCCATCCTTAGCGTTTTCTTCAGCCTCCTCGTCGCCTTCTTCCACTTTTTTATTGAATAGTCTCCAGAACATAATGTGTTCCTTCTTAAGTGACGAATCGTAAATTATAAGTACGGAAATTATGGAAAGAGCGATAGTTATCACATAACTAGTAGGGTAGTCAAAAAGGGCAATAAGTGGTTTTGCTACACCCTTACCAACATAACCTCCACTCTCTAGGTTTATCAAACTAATCACCCCTAAAGATGATAGTAGGAACATTAATGCCCCTAGTGATTTTGATAAATAGAATTTCTTGTTTTTCTCACCAAAGAAGGCGATTGAAAGGAGAATGAATGTAATTGGTATTAGATAGTATCCAAGACCAAGGAGTTTTGAAAACATACTATATATAGTATTGCCAGCTGCCCCTCCTTTATTGAATGATGCGAAGAAGAAGAATATTGCTAATACAAACATAGCTATTCCCCAAACACTTTGTATAGTACTTGCTTTGAACATTGGTTCAGCAACTTCTTCCTCAACTGTGGATAATCTTGGGGTACGAGTCTTAATTTCTTTTTTGATTTTTTTCTTATCTCTATTTGCCATATCTCGTTATTTTAACACGTATTATCTCAGGTTAAAAATGAAAGCAAATTGCAACACATTGTCTTATACAAGGGGACTTGTCATTGGGTATGACTTATATATAATGTCTCTGAACTTGCCATTCGGTTTTGACTTTTTAGGCAAATCTATCAAGGACAAAATTGGGTACAGGTATTAAAGACATAAAAAAGACTATGAATAATCTATCAGACAACGGTTTGGAAAAAATAGTGGAATTGGGCTCATTGAGCTTCTTTAATTCTGACCCATATTTTAATTTTGTATACAAGAAATCAGAAAGGCTTTGCATGGCTATATATCTAATAACAGACTTCTTTCCATCTGAGGATTCAATAAAGGACAATATGAGAAAAGCTGGTGCTGAGCTACTTAAGGTGTCTTTGTCCTTGATAAACGCATCGTCTCCATTGAGAAGAAATATATTAAATGACATTAGTAGACTTTGCCTTGAGGTTACATCTTTATCTAAAATAGCATCTAACTTGGGAATGACATCTGGGCCAAACCACAACGTGCTGGAGAACGAAATTATGAATTTCATTTCAGTAATTGAAACCAGAGAAAGGCCAAATACTACAGGTCAGGGTTTTGTCCTTAATGAAGAATTGCTGGGAGGTAAGGATGATGATTCATCTAAACAATTTAATAAGTCCTTTTATCATGTAGATGAAAAGTCTGGGGTAAGCACCAATTCTTCAACAAGTGACCATTCCACTCAAAATATGGAAACTAATGAAGATGAAGAAAAGTCATCTAGTTTTGTTTCAAAAACGGAGATCCTTGTTTCACACGTTAAGAGTGAGAAAAAAGAAATATTAAATAATAATACCGAAGTGAATAACACTGACGTCTTAAACCATAGCGTAGAGTCGCTCAACATAAATAGTATTAGTCCCGCCAATATAAATAGTATTGGTCCCGCTCCAGTTAAGTCTGTAATGCAAAAGAATGAAAGACAACAAATAATACTTGGTATAATCAAGGAAATAGGGGAATCGTCTATTAAGGACATTTCTGACAACATAAGGGATTGTAGTGAGAAGACAATACAAAGAGAGTTGAATACATTAATCTATGACGGTGTCCTTAAAAAGATAGGTGAAAGAAGATGGAGTAAATATATTTTAGCTTAGTCTTTTGCTGCCCTCTATGAGATGTCTTTTATCACACAAAAAGGACAAATAAAAGACACCTCAAAGTACAAAAAGTCTTTAATTAAAAAGCCCAAATAGAATTTGACTACATTTGATAACTGTTGACTAAAGGCCTGTTTTTCTGTAATATTATGCACTGTACACCGTCATTATGTGTACAGGTTGAGTTTTAGGCCTTTTTATGACATTTTGTTGTAAAATAAGGCTCTAAAAGCTATAATTGAAATACCTGGAACTTTGACAATTAAATAGATAGTTCCTCATAAACAGTAATTCTGCCAATTATCTGCCAATTCAGTACTCAGAACCCCAACTAGTTATGTGCTTCCACCTTATCTCAAGTCGACCCGTTTTATCTATTATTGATGGATTAAACCGTTAACATTGCATAAAAAGGAAATTGAGATGGGGAAGTAAACGTGATCTCTTGATTATGCATTTATTATGTGTAATTAAGTGATCACAAAATTCCTGTTATTCCGTTGACTGTATACAGTCAACAAATGTGAACCCATAAAGGCGCTTAATTTAATAGCAATAAGAAGCTGTAAAATTAAGTTTCTCTACGGGTTCACATAGTTAGTATTAAAAACCCGAGGATATTCTATTCCACACATTAATAATTTTAAAAGTTAAGTGGATGAAAATATCTTTAATAAATTTTATAAAAATTCATATGAAAAGATTCTCAACAATATTAATGTTGGCTCTTGCATTTGCTTTTGCTATTACAGCATCAGCTGCATCAGACACATTTACAAAGACTCTTAAGAAGGGTTCATCAGGTGCTGAGGTAGTTGCACTTCAAACTCTTCTAGAATCAAAGTCTCTACTTACAATGCCTGCAGGTGTTGCTAAGGGATACTTTGGTGCATTAACAGTGTCAGCTGTAAAGGCATACCAAGCTTCAAAGGGTATTGCTACAGTTGGACAAGTTGGTCCAGCTACTCGTTTGGCATTGAATGCTGAAGGAGCAGTTGTTTCAACAGGAGCAACAGCAACAGGAACAACAGCAACAGCTGCTACAACTGGAATCACAACTCCTGGAGTTGAAGGAATCCTTTCTGTAACTTCTGGACCTATTACAACATCAGTTGCAAACATCGGACAGAAGATGGTTCCTATATTAGCAGTTAGAGCTCAAGCTCAAAACTCTGATATAGCAATCCAAAGAATTACTCTTAATCTAGGAACTGATACAAAGGTATACAATAAGGTATACTCAGCTCTATATGTTATGAATGGTTCAACTGTACTTGCTACTATCCCATTGAATTCAACAACAGTTGTACAAAATGGTTCAAGTTATGTTGTTAACGCAACAGGCTTCAATGTAATTGTTGCAAAGAACACTTACAAAGATATAACAATTGCAGCAGACCTTTATGGTGCAACTTCTCTAACATTGCCAACAACACAAACAATCTCAGTTGGTCTTAATGGAGTTCGTGGAGTTGATGGTGCTGGAATCGTACAATACGGTCCTGACAACAGTATAAACGGATCAATCACAATTAATTCAAGTTTGACTGATAACGCACAAGCAAATGTTTCTACAGATCCATCATCCGCACAAACAAACCTAGTTCCAGTTACTGACACAACAAATGGTCAATACCTAGGACTTCCAGTTCTTACTTTTGCAGTTAATGCTCAAAATGACACATTGCATATTCGTAATCTAAAGGTAAACTTTGCAGTTGCTACATCTTCAGTTACACCTGCAACAGCTAGAGCAAGTGTTGCTTACCTATACCAAGGAGCAACAATGGTTCAATCAGCTTCAATCGTTTATACAAGTGGTACATCAGCATCTGCTACATTCAGTAACATAATTAATGGAACAGCTGGAGCTTCAATCCCATTGAATACAACAGTTCCTTATACAGTTAAGGTTGATGTTTCAGGGGTTACAGCTGGTACACTTGCTGTCACAGCTACTCTTGATACTTCATCAGCTACAACATTCTTGAATTCTCAAGATGGTTCAGTTGCTGATAGTACACAAGGTGTAAATGCTAGAGTATTCGGTAGTGCAATTAGCTTTACACAAACTGTAGCCGGAAACGGACCTGCATTTGCATTAGCTTCAGCTCCTACATTGACAAAGGTTAATACAACAGCCGGAGGAGCAACAACAACACAAATGACATATACAGCACAATACTTGTTGAATGTTACTGCTGTTGGAACAGACCTACATATCGGTCTTGCAGCTTCAGGAACAGCTGCTGCATTTGGAACAGCTTCTACATCAGTTAGAACTTACGTTGGAGGTATTGCAACAACTACAGACTACAGTCTAGCAGTTAACTACAGTAAGCCAACAGGTACAACTGATGAAACTAATGGATTCATAATCGCAAGAGGACAAACAATACAAGTTCCAGTTACTTACACATTTGTTGTAACTAACCCAGGATCAAGTACATTCTCTCTAGGATTATCAGGAATCAAGGTTAATGGAACAGTTCAAAACTTCATGGATGGCCTAACAAACTGGAGAACAAACGTTATTTAATCAAGCCTAGGTTTGGTTGGAGATACGCTTAGTTAATCTAAGTTAGTAACAAAAAACACCCCGAAAGGGGTGTTTTTTGTTTTGTTCGGTTTTTTAAAATTTTTATTAGTTTTATGAGTATGTAATTAATACGACATAGGTATTTTAGTTTGATTCACCTCAACCATTAGAAACTATGAAATAGCTGCTATTTTCACTAGTGATATTGTTAAGGTTCTACATGGTAGGTCTTGAAAGATTTTCTGAATCGGTACTGGAATACCTAAAGCCTATAGCAATTTGGTCTGATATTGCCTGGTATAATATAGGTAATTTTTTGCTTGGATGCCTTCCAGCTTTTACAATTGTTTATATTCTAGGGTACGCTGTTGTTACTTGCATAATGCTTTCAAATATTGATTTTAAAGCCTGAATGAAGATGGCAAAAATGCTAATGATTCTAGTTGACATCAAATATGAATTTTGATTAGAATATTGCTAGCCAAAACCAGCAGTATTTTTATGCTATAATTTAAATAATGTTTGATAAAACTTCTTTTCAATTAATAGTCGGATTTCTTTCAATACTTTTAGTTGGTTTTATTGTGTTTATTTCTTCGGCAAATCTTTAGAATTTCTTTATAGAAAACTCATGTCTCTTGTTCATACTAGGGGGTATGAATAAAAAATATAGTGTTATGGTTAAATTAGTTTTTCTAATTTTATTGTGTTTAGTAATTATCAGAATTGTCATGGGCGGAAATAGGGTAGAGGCCTCGGCTGAGGTGGAAGTATTAGCTTTAAAGCCTGTTAAAATAATTGATGGAGCAGTGCCAATAACTGGTAATGAGTTTTGGTCAGCGGATTATGATTATAAAATTTCATCTCAACTTACAATCACATCAAGTTCATCACTTAGTATAGAAAATGGGGCTAGAATATTAATAATTGATAATGGAGGTTTTGTTATAAACAATGGTGCGGTTTTGAATATTGGTTCATCTGTCAGTGACTTTATCCTTCCTCAACCGCAGTCATCATCTCAAGCAAGACCTATAGATTTTCTTGCAGGGGTAAATAATTCTTCAGGAGGAACAATACTTCTTGCTCTTGCTGACGGAGTTTTTGCCTCATCTGTATATAAATCCTCAAATATATTAAATACTAAAATAGAAATATCTGGTTCAGGCTATAATCATGTTTTTGCATTAAATGGTGGAGCTATCTTGAATGCTAGAAAAGTAGATATTAGTGGTGTGCAAAACACTGGTGCTCAAAATGGTGTTTATAATGACATTAAAAGAACTATTTTTGGCTCATATACGGGTTCTAAGCTTAATTTATTTGAGGTAAATGTTAATAATATTAGAGCCTTTAATTATGGTGTTTTTTATGCAGGTGGGGGAAGTAGAACAGTAATATATAAATCAAACATTAATGGCTTTGTAGGGCAGACTTTTGCTGGCTTATACAACGGAGTAACAATGAATGTTTTTGATACAAAGATAAACAATTCAGTGGTAGACAAAGTATTTAATGTTTCATCGTTGAGTACATTAAATTTTCAAAAGTCTGCGGTCTCAGCAACTCAAATAAATATATTATCATCGAGCTCTGGAACATGTATTACAGGCTTTGGAGGTACTACTGTAAATGTGTCAGACTCAGATATCGGACCATGCTTTATGGGTTTTAGTTTCTATGGAACGGGTAACTTTAAAGTAAATAAAAATAATCTTACCGGTAATGGAGATGCAGTAATAAATTTTAGTACAGGCGTTGATGTTAGTAATAATTGGTGGGGAAGTGCTACAGGTCCAAAGCCCGCTGATTTATCAAGCTTGGATCCTAATGGATACTCCACAGCAGATTACATAAGGGTAATCGCAAATCAAAATGCAATACATGATTTCAAAGGTACTGTAACGTCAACACCTTTTGCTTCCGCGCCATTCAGAGATTCTTTATGTTGTTCAAGCGTTCTCTTTATCCCCGGAATTCAAGCCAGTAGATTATATAAAAAAGGATTACTGGGAATGGAAAATCAATTATGGGAACCAAATAGAAATAAGGACGTTGAATCTCTGTTTTTAAACTCCGTTGGAAAGTCTGTTAATTCCAATATTTATACAATGGATATAATTACAAAGACAAACTTTCTTGGACCTTTGGGGTCTTTAGATATATATCAAAGTGTGATTGATGTGCTATCTAAAGAAAAAACTGATGGAAATATATCTGATTTTCAAACACTTGCATATGATTGGAGGTTCCTACCTTCAAATATTCTCTCTGGTGGAATTAAAACGGATTCATATACTCTAATGTTGAAAGATAAGATTAAGGAAATGGCAAAAAAGTCTACATCAGGGAAGATAATAATTGTTGCCCATAGCTATGGCGGGCTTTTGGCAAAGGCTTTAGTTGAGGAATTAGAAAAGGAAGGATTAGACGATAAAATTGAGTCTGTGGTATTGGTTGCTGTGCCTGAATATGGTACCCCTCAATCAATACCTGCAATATTTTATGGCGACAATGAAGACCTCTTGGGTGGGCTTATACTAAGTAAATCAACTGCGGTGTCACTTGCTAAGAACATGCCCTCAGCACACCTTCTATTGCCATCCCCGGCCTATTTTACTCATGCAGACGGTATATATGATCAACAAAATATAATTAATTTAGATACCTGGACAGCCAATCATTTTAAACTTGGATTAACAAAATACGACTCATTTCCTAGGGTGGCAGATTTTCTTAAAAATATGAAAATTGCATCTACTGATGGCATGAATGCTGCTATTTTTGATACGGCAGGGTCGGAACATGATTTAATTGATAATTATTCCTCAGGCTTGTCTTCAAAGACTTATTCTATTGTTGGTGTTGGAATTCCAACTCTCTCCGGAATGACCTATGTTAAACCAAAGTGTAGAGGTTTTTTCTTTTGTGCACCAATCGGAAATAACCTTCCTGATTTTACAAGAAAATATTCTCTAATGGGTGATGGTGTTGTGATTGCACATAATTTTGCATCAAGAACGGGATCTGTTTTTGCGGTGGATATTGGCAAAGAAAATGAAGTCAAAAAAACTGCTCCACTATTTTTTAGGGAGGATGCGATATCTCATAAGGATATTTTTAGGTCATCAGGTGTTAAGGATATTCTGCATGCTATTTTAAGTAGATCAAAAAAGGAATCTGAGATGGTGAATTCTTTTGGGCAATTGCAAAATCCGTACGTATCGTATGTTTCTGGGTTATTATCTAAGCCAGGTCCGATACTTGGAAGTTATGGTAATTCATCTATACTTTCTGGAATTTCAAAAATCGCAGAAGATGCAACTGACGCTGATTTCACTCAAAGATTTAAGAACAGCAAGATTTTGATTGTAGAAGCATATGGTCCGCTGGTTCTGAAAACTAATTTTAAAAATATTAGCGATTTGCAAAGTTTACCATTTGAACAACTAGGTCTACAGAATAGAATTATAAATTCAACAAAATATTCTGATAACAATAAGACTGGGCTTGTATCGGTTGTTTCCTGTGTCTATTCTAATTGTGAAGGTACTGCGGATAGTTTCTTTAAAGCAAATGTTTATGGACAGGGAGGGGGAGTGGGAACTGCACAAATCGTTCTTAAGATTGATAATAAGGAAATTATATATCCAAATATTTCTGTGACGCCATCAACGGGCGTTAAAATTGATTATTCTACAACAACAATTTCTATAGATAATAACGCTGATGGAACAGCCGATAAAACAATTGTTCCAATTCAAATAAACATAGGTACATCTACGGATTCAGATACTGCCACAAGCTCAAAGACTGTGGAGGACCTTTTTGCGGAGGCTAGAGCAAAACTGCTTTCGTTCGGATTAGACACAGGTCCAGGTGCGAGCTCAAGTTCAAGTACAGTCTCAATTAGTATAGGAACCACTTCTACGTATCTAATCTCCAAATACATAGATAAATTAGATGTTGCTGAAAGAAAATACCAGAAGGCGGGAATTTTGCAGTCTCTAAACATCCTTAAACCTTTCTATAATAACTTGGAATTAAATATGGGTGTGATTTCAAATTATATTAATACATACAATAAAGAACAGGGTTTTTATTCTCTTAATAATTTCTCTACTGGTAACAAAAGGATTGTGTTTTTGACTCAAAGGCAAAAGCAAATGAGAGAAGAGATTCTTGCATACACAGAAATATATTCAGTGTTCACAGAGTTAATTCAAGGGTTGGGGGAGGGGTTATAGAAATGAAGTGCTGGTCAACCTAAATAAATAAACTTAATCCCGAACAAACTAACTATAACAAATAAAATAAGTATGATAACCTACGCTTATATAGATGCTTCAAACCTATTTTACGGTGGTAAAAAAACTTTAGGATGGAGTATTGATTATGAAAAATTAATAAAATATTTAAAATTTAGATTTGACGCATCTAATGTGTATTATTTTGGTGGAATAGAAATTAGTGGTTATAAATTTGATTACATGATTAATGATACAGTAGATTTGAATGCTCTGAAATTACATCTATTGGAACGTATTGATAGTTACAAGAAAGACACACTAGACAAAGTCGTTGTAGGCCTTAATCATCATCTAAAACAAGTCCGTTTTTATCAAAAATTAGAGAAATTTGGATATCAGCTTTTTCTAAAGCCTGTAAAGATATATACGGATGATGCCGGCAATAAAAAACGGAAAGCAAATTGCGACGTTGAAATGACATTTTATCTAATGCATCACAAAAGCGAATTTGAAAGAATTGTTATTTTGTCGGGTGATGGAGACTTTTTGTCTGTATTAAAGTATTTGAGAAATATTGAAAATAAAGAAATTTTCATACTCGCTAGCGGGTCAAGAACATCAATGGAAATCAGGAGGTTTGTTGGAAATAAGTTCACAGACATACTTAATTTAAAAGATTGTATAGAAATATCAGAAGAACATATCTAATAATTTAAGAGAGGCACCCCTTTTTAGGATACCTCTCGCGTGTGTTGTGATAAATTATACCAGAATCGACACCTGCGTCAACTTGATTTTTGGAGCTTTGGTGTTGGAATAGAGATGTCTTTGCTTGATTTTTCACACACAGTAATGTACTATCCACCTAAGACTTCAGATACCGTAGGTGATTTATAAGCTTATCAATATAAACTTATAAATCATAAACCCTGCGCAGAGGTTGAGAAATAAGGGTAGATTTGCTTAATCGCAAAATTAAACCTCATTTTTCAAACACTCCTAACCCTGAAGTCCAGCGCAAAAAGCCTGTTGAAAGTACTAAATGTACAAACAATAAGCCAAAAGCACTGGATTTTTGTGTTTAGTCAAAGTCATTCGGTCGAACGGTTAAGTTTCAAATTACAAAATAAAACGCATTGCGTTCATTGATATGCCTATACAAAGAGCAAAAAAAGAAGAAATAGTTTCAAAGGTTAAGGATATTATCGATTCATCAAACAGTATGGTTTTTGTGAACTTTCACAAACTTCCAGTTACTCAAACAGGTGAGGTAAGACGTGAACTTCGTTCACATGAACTTGGATACTATGTAGCAAAGAAAACGCTTGTTAAAAAAGCTCTTTCAGACGCTGGTATCAAAGGGGAACTTCCTCCACTTGAAGGTGAATTAGCATTGGTATATGGTACAGATCTTTTAGCACCAGCTAGAGAAATCTTTGCTTTCCAAAAGAAAATGGATAAGAAAATCTCAATTATGGGAGGTGTATTTGAAGGAGTATATAAGTCAAAGGAAGAAATGGAGTCAATCGCTTCAATTCCTTCAAGAGACGGACTATTGTCTATGTTCCTTAATGTCATCAACTCTCCAATTCAAGGTTTTGTTGTCGCATTAAATGCTATAGCAGATAAGATAGATTCAAAATAAGTTAGAAAAGTTAAAATTAAAAATAATTAATATAAATATATGGATGAATTAAACACAACAACTCCTGCTGACGTTACAACTGACGTTGTAGCTGACACAGCAGTAGAGACAGTAGCTGAAGTTAAGGCCGAGGCTAAGTCAGACAAAGCAGAAGTAGTAGCTGAGGTTGCTGTACCTGCACATTACAAGGCCCTTGTTGAATCAATAGAGAAAATGACAGTTCTAGAACTGCATGACCTTGTTAAATTCCTAGAGAAGAGATTTGGAGTATCTGCAGCAGCGGTTTCTGTAGCAGGTCCTGCAGCAGGCCCAGCAGCTGAAGAGAAAACATCTTTCGATGTTAATCTTAAGGATGCCGGAGCAAACAAGATTTCTATCATTAAGGTAGTTAAGGAAGTTCTAGGTCTTGGTCTTAAAGAGGCAAAGGATCTAGTTGACGCTGCTCCTTCAACAATCAAGGCTGGAATGAAGAAGGAAGATGCTGATGCTCTTAAGAAGCAAATCGAGGATGCTGGTGGAACTGTAGAGCTTAAATAAGCCTGGAGTACACAGTACGATTTACAAAGACACCCAAAGGTAACCCCCGAGGGTGTTTTTGTTTGCCTTAAAATTGCACCGTTAAATAATGTTGTTTTGAAATCAGAAGGTGCCAGCTAGCACTGTTGTCTTATATACTGTACTTTGCTACAGTATATACATGGATTATCTAGAAAAAATCTTCGGTGGCGCTCCAAGAGTTAAGCTTATGCGATTATTTTTGTTTAATGAGACTACTGCATTTCTTCCAACAGAAATTTTTGCAAGAACAAAAGTTGAGGCAACTCGCGCTAGAAAGGAATTAACATTTTTACTTAAGGTTGGTTTAGTTAAAAAAATAAATAGAAGTAATGGAAAGGTGGTTTGGTCTATAAATGAAAAGTTTCCTTATCTTGTCGAGTTCCAACGACTACTCCTTCAAACAAGTTTGATTACTCCACAATCGATCCTTAAAAAATTATCTAAAATTGGTAAATTAAAACTGGTGGTTCTCTCGGGTCTTTTTAAGGAACAAACAGATAGCAGATTAGATATTTTAATTGTCGCAGACAATGCAAAGAAAGGATCTACGGAATCTATTATGTCCAATATTGAAGCTGAGGTTGGAAAAGAAATCCGCTTTGCAGTACTTAATAGCGTTGATTTGAAATATAGATTAGGAGTAGGGGACAGATTGGTGAGAGATGTTTTGGACTACCCTCATGAAGTTGTTTTGGATAAGCTGAATCTATTTAGATAGTTTCGTAAAAAAACCAAAGATAGAGGTGCTCAAGAATGATATTTAAAAACAGACATCCCAGTGTCTGTTTTTTGTATATATTTGCAATTTAAATTATTGTTCGTGGTATAATATTACGTAAGGGTTGTCGCCCTTTTATTAAAATAAATATTTTTCATTATGTAATTATTTATCACATTTGATTAATAATTCGAAAGAATTTATATTTTTTACAATTTATATATATGATTCAATTACAAACTTGGGGAAGCGCAGTAAGAGATGTTTGGGTAAATACTGCATCTAACGTTATTTATGTTCTATTGAACATCCTTGTTGCAATACTAATTTTTTCAGCTGGATGGATTGCTGCAGATTTTGTTGGAAAGATTGTAGGCAAGATTATTGGAAAGCTGAAATTGGACAGATTTTTTAAGGAAATTGGACTAGAGAAAATTCTTGAAAAAGGCAATATCAGATTAAATACAGCTGGATTTGTAGAGGGAGCAATCAAGTGGTTTGTTATAGCTCTGTTCTTTATGGCCGCATTACAAGTCCTGGGATTAGATGCTGTTGCTGGCTTTATACAAACAGTTTTGGTCGGATATCTTCCAAAGGTGTTGATAGCCGTTCTGATTATGTTGGTTTCCCTTATTTTCGGGGAGGTTATTGAGAAGCTCGTGGTAGCTGTTTCATCAGCTGGACACCTTAATTCATCAAAGGCTTTGGGTGCATTGTCTAAATGGGCAATAGTAATTTTTGCAGTCCTTGCTTCATTGGTAGAGTTGGATATTGCTCCAAGTCTAATTCAAATTCTATTTATTGGTATCGTATCAGCACTATCTCTAGCATTTGGGCTGGCCTTTGGTCTTGGGGGAAGAGATCATGCTTCAAAGACTATAGAAAGTGTATGGGAAATGGTTTCAAGGAAAAAGTAGTCCTCAAGCTTCAGTCTGAACAAAATGCACCCTTTAAAATGGGTGTATTTTTATGCCTATTCCACGAAAGAAGGGTATCCCCAGAAAATAAAAAAAACGACCCCCAAAATAGCTTTTTATATAGCCGTATAATTAATGTATCCCCCAAAAGGCTTGTAGTTGACAATGAAACCTCTTTGAGTATAATTACGACACCTGAATATGTTAATCGTCTTAAGAGCGCAAATCGTAATGATGCCTACAAAATAGGCTTATTATGAAAGACCGCTCTCTTGAAACGAGAGCGGTCTTTCATTTTGAAAAATCGCTCAACTTCAAGAAACGACGAACTCAGCATTCCTGAAATTTGAAAATTAAATTCTGTACCAGTTTTAGTGGATAACATTCATGTAGTTTAGGCCATGTGGCCGATGCTACCTGATACGTATTCTGTTTGGTCTTTTCAATACTGGAGACAGAGCTCCATGAAGTACTACTTTAAGGGTAATGCTGCATGGGGTCGTTATCGTACTTACTCTCAAGGAGTATGATAACAAAACAGGTAACAAACAAAAGTGATTGTGGTCTTTTTATTTCCTAATAGGAAATATAAGGGCGTATGGTGGATGCCTTGACACAACATAGCGATGAAGGACGCAGCATGGCGGCGATACGCTTCGGGGAGGTGCCTAGCAACCTTTGATCCGGAGATTTCCGAATGGGGAAACCCAAGAGACTTGATCTCTTATCTTACTTTTAAGTAAGGTGCGCACCCAGTGAAGTAAAACATTCTAGTAACTGGAGGAAAAGAAAACAAGTACGTAAGTACACAATTTCGTAAATAGCGGCGAGCGAAAACGAAATAGCCCAAACCAGACTTCCACATTGGGGATGACATTTTATCGGTTCTTTAATTTATTAGGGAACTATCATTATGCTGTCTCCTATGTGGCAGTCTGGGGTTGTAAGATAATAATAGGATATTTATATCCAAAGAGTTACAAAATTTTTTGTTAACAGAACGCGTTGGGAAGCGCGACCAAAGAGGGTGACAGTCCCGTATGTGAAAATAAAAAATCTCTTCTTTATTACTCTTGAGTACCCCGAGACACGAGTGGCTCGGGGGAATCCAGCAGAACTAACTGCTAAGGCTAAATATATGTTGTGATCGATAGTGAACAAGTACCGTGAGGGAAAGGTGAAAAGCAGTCCGATGAGGACAGTGAAATAGACCTGAAACCATATGCCTACAAGGAGTCAGAGCGGACGTATTTATACGATCCGTCATGGCGTGCCTATTGAAGAATGAGCCAACGAGTTAATATGTATTGCTCGGCTAAATCCGCGAGGATGGAGCCATAGGGAAACCGAGTATTAATAGTGCGTCCGTATTACATATTAGACCCGAAGCCAATGCGAGCTATCCCTGGTCAGGCTGAACTTTGTCGAAAGACAAAGGGAGGGCCGAACCCGTATGTCGTTCAACTCATTGGGATGAACTGGGGATAGAAGTGAAAAGCTAATCGAGCTTGGTAATAGCTGGTTCTCTCCGAAATAGCTTTTGGGTTAGCGTCGTGTGTTCCTCTTGGGGGTAGAGCACTGGAAGGACTCGACAGGGAGAAATCTCGCGAGTCCTATCAAACTCCGAATACCAAGAACTAAAGCACGGCAGTTAGTCCGTGGGGGCTAAGCTCCACAGGACAAAAGGGAAACAGCCCTAGATCCATATTTAAGGTCCCTAAATCTATACTAAGTGCACTTAAGGTGGTGGAATTTCTGAGACAATGAGGAGGTTTGCTTAGAAGCAGCAATCCTTGAAAGATAGCGTAATAGCTCACTCATCGAGAGATTCTGCGCCGCAGATTCGCGGGGCTAAAGTATAGTACCGAAACTTGGGGTGTCTTACTATTTATAGTAAGGCGCGGTAGGAGAGTGTTCTTGTCTGCGATGAAGGGGAAGAGGTGACTCACCCTGGAGCGTCAAGAAGTAAGAATGTTGGCACAAGTAACCACAATCGGAGTGAAAAACTCCGACGCCGAAAGAACAAGGTTTCCTTCGCAATGATTGTCATCGAAGGGTTAGTCGGGCCTAAGGGGATGGTGAGAACCGAACCCGACGGACACATGGTTAATATTCCATGACTTCTGTATACAGTGATGAAATGACGGAGTGTAGTATGAACAGCGCATAATCGGATTTGTGTCCATGCTTTAAGGAAGTTCTCTAGGTAAGTCCGGAGAGCTGATTTTAATATCAATTCCAAATAGAGTGGAGACGTTAGGGGTTCGCCTCTAAATAATTGTTCAAAGCACGCTTCCAAGAAAATTTTCTAAACTTATGTATGCGGAAACCGTACCGAAAACCGACACAGGTGTTCAGGTCGAGTAGACCAAGGCGAACGGGTGAGAGGTCTTCAAGGAACTCGGCAAAAAAGCAGCCGTAACTTCGGAATAAGGCTCGCCCTCCCTAAAAAGAGGGTTGCAACAAAAGTATCCCTGGCAACTGTTTATCAAAAACACAGCTCCCTGCGAACTCGTAAGAGTATGTATAGGGGGTGACACCTGACCGATGCCAGAAGGTTAAACGTTGAGGGTACTATCGCAAGGTAGTGCTGATTGATGTAAGCCCTGGTGAATGTCGGCCGTAACTATAACGGTCCTAAGGTTCAGCATTTGTTTTTATTAATGAATGCTGAAGAACTAGGACTGTTCATAGATGTGTTGATAAATAATGAAGAACCAAAGAATGCAAAGGAAAATTAGAGCTGCCTGTTTCAGTAAAATGAAGCGTTCAGACTGACTATATGCTGGTAAATCTGTGTGTGAAAAACACTGTAGTATCTAACACTACTAAGTTATAAAATTCGAAAGAAAATTATTTCAAGTAAAAATGTGATTAGTGCAGACGATCAGCAGGAAAGACTAAAAAGTAATTTTTAGAATCCTCAGAAACCAAACGTCAGACTAAATAGTAATATTTAGAAGATAGAGTTCGATCTTTATAGCGATATAAAGTTAACATAAATTAGCGAAATTCCTTGTCAGGTAAGTTCTGACGCGCACGAATGGTGTAATGACTGGGGAACTGTCTCGAAGACCCGCCCGGTGAAAATGCAATGGAGGTGAAGATGCCTCCTACCTGCAGCTAGACGAAAAGACCCCAGAAGCTTCACTGCAACTTGATATTGATTGTATGTTTTTACTGCGTAGAATAGATGGGAGAGGTTGAGATCCTGATTTCGGTTAGGGTGGACTCGTCAGTGAAATACCATTCTTTAAAAATATACATTCTAACCTCGACGGAAAAAACGTCGAGAGACAGTATCTGGTGGGCAGTTTTAGTGGGGCGCTATCCTCGAGGGTTTAAATTAATTTTTGAATCCTCGAACTATGGCGCCTCCAGAGATTTGTCATCTCGAAACAAATAAAAAAGGGGGACTGTAATAAGTAATTATTATTAGAAAAGTTAGTTATATGCTGGAAAATCTGTGTCTTCAATGACTTAGAATGCAAGCTACCTATTAATTTAGGTAACAATGTTTGCATGCAGACTATCAGCAGGAAAGATTTCTATCACAAAAAGTAAAATTGATGTAATAGAGAAATCCTCAGAGACTATACGCTAACCGTCCAGTAAAATGGATGATGATATAGTCCGATCTTTATAGCGATATAAAGCTTACTGAAAAGTAAGGCTTAGTAAAATAAGTAACATAAATGCCTAAAAAGTAACGGAGGAGTCTATTAAGGTCAGCTAGGCGCGAATGGAAACCGTGCCGATAGTGCAATGGCATAAGCTGGCTTGACTGTGAGGCGTAAGTGCCAAACAGACGCGAAAGCGGAGCATAGTGAACCGAGGGTCCGCATTAGATGCGGCCAAAGATTATCTGACAAAAGCTACTCTGGGGATAACAGGCTGGTTGTGCCTAAGCGTCCATAGCGACGGCACAGTTCGGCACCTCGATGTCGGCTCGACTTATCCTGGGGGTGAAGAAGCTCCCAAGGGTATGGCTGTTCGCCATTTAAAAAGTCACGCGAGCTGGGTTCAGACCGTCGTAAGACAGGTTGGTCTCCTATCTGCTGCAGGCGTTGATACTTGAGAGGAACTGCCCCTAGTACGAGAGGACCGGGGTGGACTGATCTCTGGTGTACCAGTTGTCTTGCCAAAGGCATCGCTGGGTAGCTATATCGGGAATGGATAAGCTCTGAAAGCATCTAAGAGCGAAGCCAACCTCAAGATAAGGTATCGTTTGAGATCCGTGAGAGATTATCACGTTGATAGGCACTAAGTATAAGCATAGTAATATGTTCAGCTGAGGTGTACTAATAAATCGATTCTTATTAGGAAATATGAAGATTCACGATCACTTTTGTTTGTGACCTAAATTACAAAATAATAATTCTGCAAGTTTTATTATAGAACCATGAAAAGACCTTTAAATTGACCGTTTCGTTCTGGTGACTCGTCGGAGGGGCCACACCTGATCTCATTCCGAACTCAGAAGTTAAGACCTCCAGAGGCGATGATACTCACTTGTTGGGGAAAGTAGCTCGTCGCCAGAACATAGCGGTTAATTTAAATATTAAAAGAACTAGCCCATGAAATGAAAATTTTGTGGGTGTTTTTTTGTATTAATTTTGTATTTCTTCTGTATTGCTTTGTTGCTCATCTCAAAAAGATAAACACAAGCTATTTAGAGACTAGTGAGTTGCAACGAACTGAGAGGATTTTCAGCAGAAAATCATCGTACTCTAAATAGCTTGTGTTTATCTTTGTTACTAACTCTGCTAGAATGTATTTATGAACTGGTCTATTCAAAAACAACTTATTTACGGTATTACATTTGTAATGATTTTATCAGCACTAATTGGCTTACCATTGTATTTTAACTTCTTTAATAAGTCACCAACTTGTTTTGATAATAAGCGGAATCAGGATGAGACTGGAGTTGACTGTGGAGGTATTTGTACAAAGGCCTGCACAGCAGATGTAATTGGAACACCGTTGCTTTTGTGGTCTAGAGCTTTTACAATTGCTAATGGAAAAAATAATTTAGTTGCGTATCTTCAAAATCCAAATCTAAATTACATTTCAGAGCCTTTTTCTTATGTATTTAATGTTTTTGATGATAACAATATTTTACTTGGAACAAGGGAGGGTGTTGTAAGTGCTACGAATGAGAAAAATTTTGTTGTCTTTGAACAAGCTTTTGATGCTGGGCAAAGAAAAATTGGTAAGGTTATTTTTGAGATAACATCTCCTGTTACATGGATCAGAAAACCATCAGAAAAGGCAAAGGTCACAGTATCATCGGATCAAATAATTTCTGTAGCTGGTATACCAACATTGACTTCAACGATTACTAATACAACAGTAAAAACGTACACTAATTTTTATGTTGTCGCAATTGTATATGATGTAGATGGAAATGCTAAGGTGGTATCAAGAACATTAGTCGATGAATTGAGAGGAAACGGAAAGGCTGATGTTGTGTTTACGTGGCCATATCTAACAGATTTAAAGTATTCTAAAATAGAACTGTTGCCAAAGATCTAGTTTTCAAACTTATAGAAATTAAATATTCTACAAATAACCTTTATTAAAATGATTGTGATAGATGAAATATTATCCTCAAAGAAAAAATGGCGCCCAGATCTCTATATTTTAGGCGCTGTATTGCCAATATTAGGAGCGGGGCTTATAACAATGAAATCTTTTGTTGGCAGCAGTGATTATTTTGGTAGACAATTAGTTTGGATAATTGTTGCGTTAATGGCTTTTTTTGTATCAAGTAAAATAGATTTTAGAGTATTAAAGCGAACTTCAGTAATTGTTGTTTTATACGGCTTGTCTACATTAATGCTTGTTGCGCTGTTTGTTTTTGGATCTATTTCAAACGGAGCAAAAAGTTGGATAAATGTTGGGCTTTTTTCTATTCAACCATCTGATCCCGCAAAATTAATTCTAATATTGCTACTAGCTAAGTATTTTTCTAGACGTCATATGGAAATTGCAAATATACGCCATATAATTGTTTCTGGGGCCTATACTTTTATTGTTTTCATTTTGGTGGCACTGCATCCAGACTTAGGTTCTGCTATTACAATTTTTGCAATTTGGTTTGGAATGGTTCTATTTTCTGGTATTTCAAAGAAACACCTCGCTATAGTTTTTTTAAGTGGTTCATTGGTATTTTTTGGGGCTTGGAATCTGGTTTTCAAGGAGTATCAAAAAAATAGAATCATTAACTTCATCACTCCCTCGGCTGATGTTAGGGGTAGTGGATATAATGCAAGACAAGCGATGATAACCGTTGGTTCTGGTGAATTATTTGGGCGTGGAATTGGCTATGGTACTCAATCAAGACTACAGTTCCTTCCTGAATATCAAACAGACTTTGTTTTTGCAGCTTTTGCAGAAGAATGGGGTTTTGTAGGTGTAATAATTCTAATGAGTTTATTTGCATTAATTATTGCCAGAATTTTATATATAGCTTCAAAAGGGGAGACAAACTTTGAGATATTATTTGGGGTTGGGCTCGCTATATTCTTTATGTCGCACTTAATAATTAATATAGGAATGAACATTGGCCTCATGCCGGTAACTGGTATTCCAGTTCCATTTATGAGTTATGGTGGGTCTCACTTGGTTACAGAATTTGTTGGTTTAGGTCTTTTGATGTCCATGAGGAAGTATTCTAGGCCTATACATAAGGACAGAACCAATAATGAGTTTCTGGGATACTAGGCTTTCTGCTTTTTTTGTGTTCCATATCAATCTGTTCTTTACAGAGCTTTTGTTTTTATAATATATTTTATAACACTTCTATTGGCATAATGTACACCCTTGTCACAATTCTTTAAGTGAGTATAATTGGCGTTATCATATGAAAAAAGTCAGAATTAGCGCAATCTTACTGCTTATCTTCGGATTCGCAGTACTAGGATTTGATTATTATTCACAAGTTCCGGGCCAAGGATTTATTTCTAATTTTCCTTTTAAACTTGGCTTAGATCTTAGCGGTGGATCACACTTGGTTTATCAAGCAGACCTTCAAAAATCTGGCTCCGTTGGGGGTGTTAAGGATGTTGATGGAGCAATGGAAAGTCTAAGGGGGGTTATTGAATCAAGAATTAACGCCTTTGGAGTTTCAGAGCCTATCATTCAAACAGAAAAATCTACAATTAACGGGCAAGAAGTTCGTAAATTAGTTGTAGAGCTTCCTGGTGTAACAGACCTGAAGAGTGCTATTGATACAATAGGAAAGACTCCAGTTCTTGAATTTAAGATTCAAAAAGAGGGGGTGGGAGAAGCTGATCTTACAAAAGCTACAGAGCTACAAAAAGCCCTTAACGAGCTATCTACATCATCTAGCGCTTCAGCTGTAGCTTCAGCAAATGCTGTTGATGCAACAAGCTCATTAATTTCACTATTAACATCAACAAGTACAAATAACCAAACAGCTAAAGCAACATCAACTGTTGCTGCTACAGTAGACTATTCAAAGCTATATGATGACGTTGGACTAACAGGTCAATACCTTAAATCAGCGCAAGTACAATTTGATACAAACACAAGACAACCTCTTGTTGCAATTTCTTTTGATGAAACAGGAAAGGCAAAGTTTGCAGAGGTTACTGGAAAAAACATCGGAAAGATTTTAGCTATTTTCCTAGACGGAAAGCCAATTTCTACTCCAGTAATTAGAGATCAAATCAAGGATGGAAGCGCTGTGATTTCAGGAAACTTTACTCCAGAGGAGGCAAAGTCACTTGCTAGAGACCTAAGATATGGTGCTCTACCTGTTCCTATAACACTTATTGGAACTCAATCAATTGGTGCTTCTCTTGGTGAAAACGCACTTAAGGCTAGTGTTGATGCAGGACTTTGGGGATTCCTTATTATCGCAATATTCCTATTGCTATGGTATAGACTTCCTGGTCTTGTAGCTATTGTTTCATTATCAATGTATACAATATTCATGCTAGCAATATTTAAGATGATTCCGGTTGTTCTAACTTCAGCTGGACTTGCTGCCTTTATTCTATCTATTGGTATGGCGGTTGATGGAAATATTCTAATCTTTGAAAGAATGAGAGAAGAACTTGCAAAAGGCCACTCTCTTGAAGATGGTATAAGAGAAGGTTTTGCGCGCGCATGGCTTTCAATTAGAGATTCAAACTTATCAAGTATTATTACTGCTGTTATTCTTTATTTCTTTGCAACATCTGCATTAATTAAAGGTTTTGCATTAGTATTCTTAATTGGTGTGTTGGTTTCAATGTTTACAGCTATTACAATTTCAAGAACTTTCCTTCTTGCACTTGGTGTTAAGAAACACAAGGGAATTGTAAAGTTTTTATTCAGTAATGGCCTAAGACGCTAATTTAAAAGACTAAAAATAATATTATGTTTGTAGTTAAATACAGAAAAATTTTTTACACGTTATCAATACTCCTAGTATTATTCTCTATATTTTCAATTTCAAAATATGGACTAAATTACGGAATTGATTTCAAAGGTGGTTCAATTATTGAAGTTGAATACAAGGGCGCAAAACCATCTCATGATGAGATTACATCAATTGTTAAAAATGCTGGTGTCACAAGTGAAATAGTTGTAAGACCAACGGGGGATATGGGTTATATTATTAGAACTGCCGATTTAGCATCTAGTACAATTGATTCAGTTACAGCGAGTCTAAAGACTGGAGTTGCTGGAACATCAACAGCCACAACTTCTGCTGTTGCCGCTTTTTCAGATTCAAATAACTCTGGTGTAGCAACATCAACAGCCATTAAAGGAGAAATAAAAAGAATGGATACAGTAGGACCGATTCTTGGTCAAGAGCTTCAATCAAAGGCTTGGACTTCAATTCTTTTTGTTATACTTGCGATTGTTTTGTTCATCACATTTGCATTTAGACATGTTTCAAAGCCTGTCTCATCATGGAAATATGGGCTGTCAGCCGTTATTGCACTTGCTCATGACGTATTGGTTCCAACTGGAATCTACGTGTTCCTAGGAAGGAATGGAGGCTTTGAAATCGACGCACTCTTTGTCACTGCTATTCTTGTTATACTTGGATTCTCAGTTCACGATACAATTGTTGTGTTTGATAGAACAAGAGAGAACCTAAAGCTAGATGATCATCATAAGGATGCATTTGATAAAACTGTTGGAAAGAGTATTAGTCAAACATTCACTAGATCTATAAACACTTCATTGGTTACAGTGCTAGCGTTGGTTGCTCTATATATCTTTGGGGCTGAGGCAACTAGAAACTTCTCATTGATATTGATTATTGGTATTGTTTTGGGAACATACTCATCAGTATTTCTAGGATCTCCACTTTTGGTTACTTTTTGGAAGGGACAAAAGAATAACTAGTCTATTGAGCATGGGGCATTAGATTGCGGTCAGGTAATAGATTAGAAGACAAACTGAGGTCAGACAATAGAAGATATGGTATAATCGTAAACATCAAACAATTAGTTTGGTGTTTATTGTTTTAATTTAACTAAAGTACCGATGAATAAAATATCAGTTAAGATCTCATGGAAATCCGGTTTAGAGACATTCAAGAAAAATTGGCAAATTCTAATATATGCAGTAGCTGTACCGTTCCTTGTTGGTGTGGTTATGGACGAAGCTTTTAAAATTAATGATATGAAGAAGTTGGTAACTGAGTCTTTATATCCCTTGTTTGGGACTAAGGCTTTATACCCCTTAATGCTGCTTATTTTATACTATGTAGTCAAGTTTTTGATGCAGGTATTATTTAATGCAGGTCAAACAAAGATAAAACTAGATTCTATTGAAGGCAGTGAGACAAAATTTTCTGACCTATTCAATTCCCAGGGTGTATATTTGAGACTTATAGCTGTCACCGTGATTTATTCGCTTGCAGTCCTAGGGGGTATGATATTATTGATTATTCCGGGAATATACATAGCTATAAGATATTGTTTTGCTTCCACATTGATTGTAGACAAGAAGATGGGGATAGGGGAGGCTTTTGCTAAATCAAGAGCGATGACTGAGGGGAAAATGGTGGAATTATTTCTGTTTTTCATATTGTCTGGCCTCCTAGTTCTATCTGGTCTAATTGCCTTGGGAGTCGGAATTGTTGTAACCTTTATAATCTTTGAGCTAGCATTCCTTCATTTATATAAATCTCTACTTAATCAATCTGAAGAGCAAGTGAGTGGTGGTCAAATGGAAATCGAGGAAATTTCAACTTTAGAGCAGTAATTATCTCGTAAAATTAGGTAAAATTATAAGAATTAGAAAATTGGTAGATTTTAAATTGAAAAAAGTGGAAAAAATTAGGTCATTCCATCTTTAAAATATCGTTATTTGTAGGGCTATAAGTGATATTTTAGGCTTAAAAAAAGGTTCTACATAAAGTCCATCCAAAAAGACTTGACGGCAAGCGTTTTATGGCTATAATTACGACCACGCCACTGATGATTTTCACAAATCATTTGATTAAATCGCAGGGGGCCGTCCTAGGAATCTCCCAGGAATATTGAGTTAGGTAAAACTAATAAAATATTTCAGGCATTTCTAAAGACATCTTTGACAACTAAATGACAACCAACAAACGTCCTTTTTTTTGTTCTGTTTGAGTTTAATTTTAGAGTTTGATCCTAGCTCAGGATGAACGCTGGCGACGTGGATAAGGCATGCAAGTCAAACGGGAAGTTTTGCGATTACATCAAGACTCTTCCAGTGGCGAACGAGGTAGTAACACGTAGGTACGCACCCTTTAGTCGGGAATAACTCATCGAAAGATGAGCTAATACCCGATAGTCTCTTAGGAGTAAAGTTTTTCGCTAAAGGAGCGGCCTGCGGGATATCAGCTAGTTGGTAGTGTAAAAGACTACCAAGGCTATGACGTCTAGGGGAGGTGAGAGCCTGACCCCCACCGATGGAACTGAGACACGGTCCATACACCTACGGGTGGCTGCAGTCGAGAATCTTCCGCAATGGGCGAAAGCCTGACGGAGCGACGTCGCGTGATTGATGAAGTCCTTCGGGATGTAAAGATCTTTTGTGAGGGAGAAAGTAATTGATAGTACCTCAAGAATAAGGGGTTGCTAAACTCGTGCCAGCAGCAGCGGTAATACGAGTGCCCCAAGCGTTATCCGGAATTATTGGGTGTAAAGGGTTCGTAGGTGGTCTTATTAGTCTTATGTTAAAGCCTGGAGCTTAACTCCAGAAGTGCGTAGGAAACGGTAAGACTAGAGGGTGTGAGAGGTCTGTGGAACTCATGGTGTAGGGGTGAAATCCGTTGATATCATGGGGAACACCAAAAGCGAAGGCAGCAGACTGGCACATTCCTGACACTGAGGAACGAAAGCGTGGGTAGCGAATGGGATTAGATACCCCAGTAGTCCACGCCCTAAACGATGTTCATTTGCTTTTCGGAGTATCGACCCTCTGAGAGGCGTAGCTAACGCGTTAAATGAACCACCTGGGTAGTACGACCGCAAGGTTAAAACTCAAAGGAATAGACGGGGACTTGCACAAGTAGTGGATTATGTGGTTTAATTCGATGTCAAACGAAGAACCTCACCAGGGCTGGAAATTTAATTGAAAGCTTCCAGAAACGGAAGCCCTCGCAAGACAATTAGACAGGTGCTGCATGGTCGTCGTCAGCTCGTGGTTTGAACTGTTCCCTTCAGTGGGGTAACGAGCGCAACCCTCGTCGTGTGTTACAAGTGTCACACGAGACTGCCCCCTCTCGGGGGAGGAAGGTGAGGATGACGCCAGATCAGCATGGCCCTTTGATGCCCTGGGCTACACACATAATACAATCGCCACTACAACACGACGCAATACCGCGAGGTGGAGCAAATCGTTATAAAAGTGGCGCCAGTTCGGATTGAAGTCTGCAACTCGACTTCATGAAGTTGGAATTACTAGTAATCGCAGGTCAGACATACTGCGGTGAATACGTTCTCAAGTCTTGTACTCACCGCCCGTCAACTCAAGGGAGATGGGAGTACCCGAAGTCTCGCCTAGTGCGGGCCTACGGTAAGTTCATCGACAGGGAGTAAGTCGTAACAAGGCACGGCTAGCGGAAGCTGGTCGTGGAACAATTCAATTTGAAAAATGCGTACATGAATTTCATGTATTAGCTGAATACGGTTGATCGAACTTAATTTATTAAGCTCAATGAGATTATGCCTCGAGAATGCATAAGGAAGGTATAACCTAAATATACTGCCTCCTGGGAACAAGGCCAGGCCAAACAGAACAATAATAAGGACGGTTGAGGTTGTCATTTAGTCGCCAAAGTACATATTTTATATGATAAAAGTACTCCGCAAGCGGGGTTTTTTTATTGCTTTGTTTTTCTTAAAATAGTCTTTAAAATAGACTTGTTTTTAATGGGATAATTTGATACATTATAAACCACAAACAGCAAAGGTTTGACAAGTCTGTTTGTAAGAATGCGTGTGTAGCTCAGCTGGTTAGAGCACTTCACTGATAATGAAGAGGCCGCAGGTTCGAGTCCTGCCACACGCACAAAGTAAGTCTCAAGTTTGAATCTATAAGTTATAAAATCTGCAGGGTAACCTGTGGATTTTTTAATTGATTTTTGCAATATACCATATATGATATATGTATATGAAAAGCAAAACAGAGTTAAAAGTCAAAGTATCTACTAATCCTAAGGTAACAGAAAGTAATAAAAATTTGGGATTCTTTATTAAACAACTTCGAGAGGATAGAAATCTAACTCAAACAGATTTTGCTAAGCTTTTGAAAACATCACAAAGTGCGGTAGCTAGGATTGAGAATGGGGGACAGAACATGACAACAGAAGAATTGAATAGAATAAGTATTGCTCTTGGAAGAAAAATTATGACTATTTCAGATTCTATTGATGTAGAAATTAATGGGGGAAGAAAACTTTCTGGAACTATCGCAACGAATACATCTAAAAATGGGGCGCTTGGTCTTATTTGTGCATCACTTTTAAATAAAGGAAAAACTCGTCTGCATGGAATACCTCGTATTGAAGAGGTTCAAAGAATTATAGAATTAATGGAAAGTATTGGTATTTCAATAAAATGGATTGAAAAAAATACTTTGGAAATTATTGTTCCAAAAAAGTTAAAAACGGAGAATATGGATAAGGTCGCAGCAGGAAGAATTAGATCCGGCTTGATGATGATTGGCCCAATGATCCATCTAGAAAGTATATTTAAAATACCTCACTCAGGAGGTTGTAAAATGGGTCAAAGGACAATCTCTGCTCATAGATATGGTCTAGAAGATTTGGGTGTAAAAATTGATACAAAAGAGGATCATTATCTAATTCAATCAAAAAAACTAGCGCCCGCTCATATTATAATGTCAGAGTCTTCCGATACTGCGGCCGAGAATTTATTAATGGCGGCAGCCCTAATAAAAGGGAAGACTACAATTCAGTTTGCACCACCAAACTATCAGGTTCAGGAAGTATGTTTCTTTCTGGAAACCTTGGGTGTGAAAATTGAGGGCGTTGGTTCAACCACGTTAATCGTTCATGGAATTGATGAAATTAATATGGATGTTGATTATTATAATAGTGAAGATCCAACAGAATCTATGATGTTCATTACAGCAGGTATTGTAACTGGATCTACTCTGACTATAACGAGATGTCCAATTGATTTTCTAGCCCTGGAAATGTTTAAGTTAAAAAAGATGGGATTGAAGTATAAGCAGACATCTGTTTATTATGCTGTGAATGGTAGAACAAAATTAGTTGATATTACTATTTACCCATCAAAACTAGTTGCTCCACTTGATAAAATTTCAGCCCAACCATATCCTGGAATTAATACTGATAACCTGCCATTCTTTGTGCCAATTGCTGTGTTGGCTAAGGGGACAACTTTGATTCATGATTGGATGTGGGAGAATAGAGCAATTTATTTTACAGAGTTAAATAGGCTTGGGGCCAATATCAACCTGGCGGATCCTCACAGAGTTTTTATTCAAGGGCCCACAGAATTGAAGGCTGCACAAATTGTTTGCCCTTTAGCACTACGCCCTGCAATGATTATTATGGTTGCCATGCTTGGAGCAAAAGGAAAATCTATTCTTAGAAACATTTACCCAATAAGCAGGGGGTATGAGGATATTGCTGAACGATTGAATGGAATAGGGGCGGACATTAAGGTGATAAAGGAGATATAGTTTTTTAGATATATACAACTTAAGTAAGTGGTTTAGCGAGAGGTTTGATACAATTATTTTACATACTTGCAAAATACATGCATTTTGCATATAATATATGTATGACTACAAACGTACAAATAAGAGTAGACACAAAGTTAAAGAATGAGGCAGAAAAGACTTTGAATAAACTGGGTCTGGATTTACCTACGGCTTTTAGAATTTTCCTAAATAAAATAAACATTACTGGGGGAATACCTTTTCCTGTAAATAATGATAGTTATTTCAATTATACAAAAGAACAGGAGGATGAGATACTGGATGCCTATAAAAATGGTAAAAGATCAAAGGAGTTTAAAAATGCCAAGGAATTAATTAAGCATCTAAGGTCTCAATAAAAAATGAAGATAGTTACTACAGATAAGTATGATAAAAAATATAAAAAACTAAGTAATAATCTAAAAGATAAGATAGATAGAGCACTGGAGAAATTTGCAAAAGATCCTTTTGACCCATCTCTACTAAACCATGGTCTACAAGGAGGACTTAATGGTTTTAACTCTATTAAGGCAGGTTTTGATTTAAGAATTATTCTTAAGGAAGAGAATGGTTATATATTGGTTTTACTGATTGATTTAGGAAAACATGATCATGTTTATTAGACCGTGTTATTATAAAACCTCTGTTAAATCCCTAAGGCCTTTATTTTTAGGCGTTTTTATGCTAGGATGTGAATCTAATTAAAAATAAATTAAATTAAACATTATGCACCTTGGTAAAAAGACTAAAATAGTGGCTACAATCGGCCCTGTTACGGAATCGACAGAACAATTAAAAAAGATGTTAAAGGCAGGAATGAACGTTATGAGAATGAACTTCTCTCACGGAGATTTTGCTGAACATCAAGCAAAGTTCAATAACCTTAAAAAGGCTATTGAGGAAACAGGTATGCCTTGCGCAATCATGCAAGACCTTTCTGGTCCAAAGTTTAGAATCGGAGATTTCTACCAAGATCGTGTAACTCTAAAAAAAGGAGATTTTATTACTCTAACTCCTGAGAAAATTGTTGGAGATGAAAAACGTGTTTCAATTAACTACCCAACACTTCACCTAGAACTTAAGGTGGGAAATATAATAATGGTTGATGATGGTAAGAAACAATTCCAAGTTGTTGAAATAAAGGGAAGTGAGATTAAGTGTAAAATTCTAATCGGAGGTGAGACAAAAGGCAGACGTGGAGTAAATCTTCCAGGTGCATACCTTAAGGTTAGTTCTCTTACAGAAAAAGATAAGAAGGATATTGCTTTTGGAATCAAAAATAAAGTTGATATTGTTGCCTTTTCTTTTGTTAGAACAGGGGATGACGTTAAAGAGCTAAGAGGAATTCTTGATAAAGCAAAGTCTAAAGCTATGATTATGGCAAAGATTGAAACACAAGAGGCAGTGGACAATATCGATGAGATTATCGCACTTTCTGATGCTGTGATGGTTGCTCGTGGGGACTTGGCTGTGGAGATTGGATATGAAAATACACCACTTGTACAGAAGATGATTATCAAGAAGGCTAATGAAGCTGGAAAGCCAGTTGTTACTGCAACTCAAATGTTGGAATCTATGATTAAGTCTCCAGTTCCTACTCGTGCTGAGGTATCTGATATTGCCAATGCAATCCTTGATGGAACAGATGCTGTTATGCTTTCTGAGGAATCAACTCTTGGGGATTACCCAATTGAAGCTGTTGAAATGATGTCAACTATCGCACTTAAGGTTGAGAATTCAGAACACCATGCAGAGATGTTGTGGGGAATGCAAGCGCATCACATAGGTGTTGGACATTCAACAACTCTTGCTGCTATGGAGGCTGCTGAGAAGGTTGATGCAAAGTATATTGTTACTCTAACTGAGTACGGATATGCTGCAAGAATGGTTTCAAGAAATAGAGGTCATCAACCAATTCTTGTTTTAACTCCAAATCCTGTTTTGTTTAATCAAGCATGTCTGATTTACGGTTGTTATCCAATAATGGATGCAAAGCATAAGACTTTTGAAGAAGCTTTTGCAAACGTTAGACCATTGCTTACAAAGAACAAGCTTGTAAAGAAGGGGGATAGAGTAGTAGTTGTATCTGGAATGCCATTTGCAAAGACTGAAGAGTCAAATGTTATGTTGATAGAGACAATCTAGTTTAAGGATTAAACTTAAAACATATAAAAAGTCATGTTTACAAAAGACCTCAGAGATGAGGTCTTTTGTATTAGTATTTGGTTAATTTTTGAATAGATATAAAAATACATTCCTGGTGCATCTTGTGTCACTACATAAAATCTCCAGTTTTTCTTTAGAATTTCTTTATAGAAACTTTAGAACTATTTGCTATAGTATTCTGGTTATGAAAAATTCATCAAATAAATTAGTTCCTTATGTTATTAAAGATACAGACCTGATTATGTCATCAGTCCCAGAGCCTGGGGAAGGTAGCGTTCGTGTCTATGACTTACGCTTTAGAGATTTACCTCAAGAGGAAAAACCGCGAGAAAAATTAATTGCATACGGCCCAGCCCCACTTTCTCTAGCAGAGCTTGTTGCAATTGTTCTAAATGTTGGAACAAAAGCAGAAGACGTACTATCTATGTCCAAACGTCTTGTAAAGGAATATGGAGTAAGTGCATTGTCTTCACAAATTAATCCAGAACAACTTTCACAGGACTTGAATATTCCCTTAGGAAAAGCGTGTCAAATAGTTGCGTGCAGTGAAATTGGCAGGCGTCTTTATAAAAAGAATGATATCGGTCTTGCTGTTATAAGGACAGCAAAAGATGCCTATGATTATTTGGTAGATATGCATTCTTTACCCAAAGAGCAATTAAGAGGCATATATTTAGATACTCACAATAGAGTTATTCATGATGAGGTCATTTCTATTGGAACTATTAATACAAACATTGTTCACCCAAGAGAAGTTTTTAGACCAGCCCTTGAGTATGGTGCTGTTGCGGTTGTTTTGGCACATAACCATCCGTCAGGTGTAGTTACTCCAAGTACAGCGGACATTGAAATTACAAAGCAGTTGGTGCAAGCTGGAAGAATTATTGGTATTCATGTTTTAGACCATGTTGTAATTATTAAAGAAGGTTTTCAAAGCATAGGGGTTGATTATCAGTAAAAATGTAATACAATCAGACTATGTCAACACTTTATGTAGTCGGAACTCCAATAGGAAACCTAGAAGATATCACTATGCGCGCTATACGTGTATTAGGAGAGGTTGATTTGATTTTATGTGAAGACACTAGAACAAGTAGAACTCTACTAAATAAATATGAAATCAAAACAGCTACAATGTCTTTTCATACTCATAGTGGATTAGCTAAGATTGATAAGATAATAGAAATGTTAAAAGAAGGGAAGGACCTGGCGCTTATTACAGACGCCGGGACTCCCGCAATCTCTGACCCTGGATCTCTGCTTGTTTCAAAGGTAAGAGAGGTATTGGGTGATGATGTTGAAATCAAAGCTGTACCTGGACCATCTGCTTTAACTGCTGCACTTTCAATTGTTGGACTTCCAGACCACCAATTTACATTTATTGGTTTTTTACCTCATAAAAAAGGTAGAGAAACTCTATTTAATAAAATTGCAGAAGCAAAGAAGGAATCTTTTGTGTTTTATGAGTCAACACACAGAATAGAAAAAACCCTGGAGTCATTAAAGGAATATTTTGAAAAGTCAGAAACTCCTAATAGAAAAATATACCTAGCCCGCGAGCTTACAAAAATGTTTGAGGAATGTGCTGTTGGAACCGCAGAAGAATTGATTGATAGAATAAAATTAGATAGCAATAAATTAAGAGGGGAGTTTGTTGTTATTGTTGGACCAAATTTTACACAATAAACGAAACGTATTAGAGTTGCCTAGGTTATTTTATAATCGCCCATGCGAGATAGTCTAAAATTGGAACTATTATCAATTTTTGCTATACTGACTACATGAAAAAAATAAGGACTGTTCTCATTGTATTGGGTCTGGTTATTGCTTTGGTTCCGGTATTTCTATCAGTTGCAGGAGGCTTTAAGAATTTAGTAATTGAGGCACTCGGTTTATTAGTTGCTGTTTTATCTTATCTATACGTTCATGAACAGCAAAAAAAGAACTAACAGTTCAAAGAATCTAAAATATATTAAACATCTTCTTGGAGGCAAGAACGTGCCTTTTATTTTAGGTGGGTTATTTTTATTAACCATAGTTTTGTTTGTTTTACCTAATATCCTTTCTGTAACTTTTGATGCGAGTCACATGAAGGCAAAGGTTAGTGATTCTGTTTCAGCATCAGCGTTAGGTCAATCAGCCTCAACGTCGAGCGATACAAATCAGGTTCTATCGGCAAGCGCCATTGCATCTTCATCGTCAATTATTGCCTTTGATCCAAATAGTTCAATCATACAAACTCAAGCCGGCGCAACTCATTTAAAGACACCTGTAGCACTTAAGGCTGTCTATATGTCTAGTTGGGTTGCTGGATCAAATGATTTTAAAAATAGAATAAAAAAAATGATTGCGGATTCTGAATTAAATGCCGTTGTCATAGACTTTAAGGATTCAACAGGAATGCTTTCTGCAAAAACAGGTGTACCTGAAATTGATAATGAGGGATGTACCGAGAATAGAATTAGTGACATCAAAGGTCTTATAAAGGAATTTCATGATTTAAATATTTATGTAATCGCAAGAGTCGCTGTTTTTCAGGATTCTTGTCTAGCTAAAAAACATCCAGAATATTCTGTAAAAAGAAAAAGCGATGGTCTTATTTGGAAGGATAGAAAAGGGATGTCTTGGATGTACGCTGGATCAAAAGAAGTTTGGGATTACAATATAAAAATTGCCAGGGTTGCATATTCAATAGGTTTTGATGAAGTTAATCTGGACTATATAAGATTCCCGTCAGATGGAAACATGAAGGATCTAAGCTATCCGGTAGCTATTGTTAATGACCCAATTGCACAAAAACCAAAACCAGCTGTAGTTAAGGCGCCAAAGGTAAGCACTAAAGCTGGTACTAAAATTTCCAACAAAGCTTCTGTTATTGTAGCTGTTGCAGCTACTACCACTGAACTGATACCAATAACTGAAGCTACCGTTATCTCCACAACTACCATCGCATATGATGATTTAAGTTTAAATACTAGGGCTAATATATTATCGAGATTCTTTACCTACATGGATGGCGAGCTTAGAAAAAGTGGAGACAATAGACCTAAAATTTCTGCTGATGTTTTTGGAATGGTTGCAACAAATACAGATGACTTGGGTATCGGTCAATTACTAGAAAAGATTTTACCTCATGTTGATTATGTTTCTCCTATGGTTTATCCATCGCACTTTGGACCAGGTTGGAACGGTTACACAAAGCCTGCAACCAGACCTTATGATGTTATATTTGTTTCAATGAGTAAGGCAGTTGCACGAGCAAAGGCAATAGGTCAGGATCCTTTAAAATTAAGACCATGGCTTCAAGATTTTAATATGGGTGCAACATATACTCCCGCAATGGTTAAGGCTCAGATTACAGCAGCATACGACGCTGGGCTTACTAGTTGGATGATGTGGGACCCCGGAAATAAATATAGTAGTACAAAACCTATTCTATTACAGAAATAATTTCAATTTTAAAAGTAATGAATCTTGCAGAGGTGTGATATTCACATAGCGTTAAAACTTTTTTGGCATTATACTGTATACAGTAATCTATACATTAATTAATATATGCAAGACGATGAAAAAGTAACATACTTCGCAGAGACTGATGCTAGAAATAAGCATATTCGTTTTGGTATTAAGGCAAAGGATAGAGCTCGCCATGTTTATACTATTGGAAAGACAGGTATGGGTAAATCAACTCTACTTGAAAATCTAGCTATACAAGACATTCAGAACGGTGAAGGAATTGCCTTTGTTGATCCACATGGAAAGTCTGCGGATTTACTTTTAGAGTACATTCCAGAACATCGTAAAAAAGACGTTGTATACTTTGCTCCCTTTGACCTTGATTTTCCTATTGCTTTTAATGTTCTTGAGGATGTTGGTATCACAAAGAGACACCTTGTTGCAAATGGTTTGATGAGTGCGTTTAAGACAATCTGGGCTGATGCTTTTTCTGCCAGAATGGAATATATTTTAAATAATATAATGCTTGCTCTTTTGGAGTACCCTGGTTCAACACTGATGTCAGTTAACAGAATGCTTACAGACAAGGAATTTAGAGCCACTATTGTTGCTAATGTTACAGACCCTACTGTTAAGGCTTTTTGGATTGATGAATATGGAAAGTATACAGAAAAATTTGCAGCAGAAGCGGCTCCTGCAATTCAAAACAAAGTTGGACAATTTGTTGGTAACCCACTTGTTAGAAACATTATTGGTCAACCTGTATCTGGTTTTGATATTAGAGAGATAATGGATAATAAGAAAATTTTGATAATCAACTTATCAAAAGGACGAGTAGGCGAGGCAAATGCAAATCTTTTGGGAGCAATGTTAATTACAAAAATTTATCTTGCAGCTATGTCTCGTGCTGATTTGAAAGAGGAAGATATAAAAAAAGCACCTCAGTTTTATTTATATGTGGACGAGTTTCAAAACTTTGCAAATGACTCTTTTGCTGACATTTTATCTGAAGCTAGAAAATATAAATTAAGTTTAACTATTGCAAATCAATACGTAGAACAAATGCCAGAAGAAGTTAGGGCTGCTGTTTTTGGAAACGTAGGAACAATGATTACTTTTAGAATTGGGGCTTATGATGCTGCCGTTTTTGAAAAGGAATACGCACCAGAGTTTACAGCAGAGGATTTGGTGAACCTGCAGCAATATCAAATGTATTTGAAGTTAATGATCGATGGAGTTACATCTCGTCCATTTTCTGCAATCGGCATGGCTCCAATTAAGAAGCCGGAGGTTTCCTATGTTGAAGAAATTCTTAATCTCTCGCGAGCTCAATTTGCTAACCCAAGAGAAAAAATTGAAGAAGACATCAGAAATTGGCACGTTGAAAAGATTGGCGTAAAGACACCTTCTAAAACATCAATAACTACTGGGTCTACAGATAGAGGTGATGACAGACCAAGTGCAAGAGCGAGTGATAGGGTTGCCGAGAGGGATGGCGATAGATCCAGCTCAAGAACATCAAGTAGAGCTCGTGATGATGGTAGGTCCAGCATGGGGTCTGGTGATAGGTCAAGTCTTAGGTCTGGTGAAAGATCTGTAAGCAGACAGTCTGATAGACCTACACAAAGCTCAATTTCCGAAAGATTAGATGATAATAGACCTGATTTAAGATTGGTACAAAAACCTGTGGTTTCCAATGTTGAGAGGACAGCTGAAAAACCTAGAGAAAAAATAGTAAAATCTGAAAGTATACCTGCCAATGAAGTTATTTCATTGCCGCCGCAACAAAAAACACAGTCAATCGCACAACATCCTGTGTATATACCTAAACCTGTATTAGTGCCACAGCCTGCATTGGTCAAACCACAACCCGTCCGCCCCGTTTCTTTGAATTCACTAGCTGGCGCAACTGAAAATAAATTTAAAAATAATCAAAAGGAAATCAAACCAGAAAATGTTGCCGCACTGAGGAATGCTTTGCTTTCGGTAATGGGGGAGAGTTCTTCATCTATTCAAAATGTAGAAAAACAAACAGAGCAGGGTTCAAAAAACGAATCAGTAAAAAGCGAACCTGAAAAAAATGAATCTGTAAATAATAATAGAAGGGAAGCAGAACAAAATATTTCTAATAGAAGAAATGGTGAATTGACACCGGATGCATTAAAGAGAATATTGGATATTGAACAGTAGAAAAACTAATTGAAAGAAACTGGATTGAAGAAAACACACTAATAACAGAAAAAAAAAGGGGGGGGCTAGATCTTTATCCAACCAAGCGGAGTAACATCATTTGTATTTGCACGAGAGTCCTTAACCCATCTTTTTGGAGCTATTACAATCTTGTCTTTTTTTGGATTAAGCCATGCACCCCACCAACTAAAGGATGAGTTTGCTATAATATTGTGATTACAATATCCCATAAGAATAAGTTCCTCATGGTCTAAAATTTCTGGTCTTGAAACACAAACAAATGGTACATCTGTCTTTAGGTTCTCCTTAACCCAGGATATATCATCTGAGAAGACAAATAAAACCAATTGCTTTCCACACAGCTTTGCTTGTAGGGTGGATATTGCTCTTTGATAATATGTCATATCAAGTGCACCATGATATGCCGCTGCATATTTATTTGTAGTATAATCACATCTTCTTATATGAACTGACGCGCTGACCCCACCGTTATCAGCAACTTGTTTTATTCTATCTCTAAAAAGTTTTGCTTTCTCACCAAGTTTTTCTTTTAGAGTAAGGTCAGATCTTAATATGGTTTCAATATTAGAAAAATATTTTTCACTTTGCCAAAAACCCTCCACGTGTGAACCATCCTTAATGTCTAGATTTTCAGGTGTAAAGATATATCCATTATAAGGATTAGCTGTATTTTTTATCGCATTCTTTGCTTTTTCATACAATCTCTTGAAAAGACTAATATTGGAGTCATTAACATCATTTGATATTGACGCCTGCAGATTGAAGCAGTTTATTTGAAGCTCTCGTTCAGTGTCTATTTCTGACTGATTGTCATATCCAGATACGTCAAGAATAAGAGGGGTCTCCAGTTTTAGAGAAACAGCTCTACCGTATGCATATTGAAATAGCTGGTTTCCCAAACCGCCCTTTAATTTAACCGTTATCATATAATCTTAGTGTACGATTTTTAGCACTATTTTACAAATAGACAGATTGGCTAGTCTGTGTCTTTAAGCTTTTAATCCTGAAAATGGTAAACGACTATGATATACTTTTGCCATTATGAATAAAACAAACAGTTCAATTTGCGAATTTTTGAAATACGCAATAATCGGCCTAGTTTTTCTAGTGCCCTTCGCAGATTTAGTAATATCAGAGTCTCTATATTTCCCGTTTATAACAGGTAAGGGTTTTGTAGCCAGGGCAATAGTCCTAGTTATTGCTCTTCTTTATACATCTTTGGTTATCAGAGACAGAAGCTATTTACCTAAGAAAACGCCTGTTGTTTGGGCTGCAACAACTTTTATTTTGGTATTGCTAGCTTCAACAATAAACTCTATTGATCCATGGAAGAGTTTTTGGAGTAATCAAGAAAGAATGGAAGGTTTTGTCACACTAGCTGAAATGTTTGTTTTATTTATTGTATCAACTGGTGTTTTTTCAAATGTGTTTGCAAGAACCTCAAAAGAGAAAGGAATATCAACAGCTTCGCCTTCAGATTTTGGTGTTTGGAAATGGTTTTTAAATACAATGCTTGCACTCAGCGTTATTATGGGTATTTATGCATTCTCAAAAATGCAGAACGCTGATGATCGTATCTTTGGAACATTGGGTAACTCTTCTTATTTGGGAGGTTACGCAATGGCGCATTTCTTCCTTGCAATGTATTTGGCGATAGACGTTATTAAAAGAATGTCATTATCTCTTAGAAAAATACCTGTTAAGGCTCGCGAGAATTTTATTTTCATTGATGTATTTCTTTCATTAATTTATGTTGCTGTAGGAATATTTAACCTTGCTGTGATGTATCAAACAGGAACAAGAGGTTCTTTTGTTGGACTAGTAGCGGGGCTATTTATTACCGCCGTAATTTGGGCTATAGCTGAGAGAAAATTGCCAATATTTAGATGGATTGGAATTGTGTCACTAGTTATAGTTGTGGCCATTGTTGCTTTCCTTGGAGTTAATAAAAATTCTAATTTTGTTAAAACTAACAATCAACTGAATAGATTTGCTCAACTTATTACATGGGATGTAAGCAAGGTTCTGTCTGATCAAGGTCATTCAAGAACAATGCTTTGGAAAATGTCATACGAGGGTGTAAAAGAAAGACCGTTGTTAGGATGGGGACAAGATAATTTTCCTTATGTATTTGCAAAGTACTATGATCCAGCTATGTATGCACAAGAGTCATGGTTTGATAGAACTCATGATGTATTCTTTGACTGGCTAATCGCAGCTGGATTTTTAGGCCTACTGTCATATTTGGCATTATTCTTGTCTGCGATATATACATTGTGGAAAAAAATTAACGATGATTGGAGTGTGACAGAAAGGGCGGTGATTACCGGAATGCTTATTGCATACTTTGTTCACAATATATTTGTGTTCGACAACCTTGCAAGTTACATCTTCTTCTTCACAATTCTGGCGTTTATAAACACTCGTGGACAAGGGAATATTGAGTCAAAGAGTATTCCTTTGGTTAAAGGTAATTCTGTTTGGATTCTTGACGTTGTTGCTGTTATTTTAACTGGTTATGTAATATGGATTGCTGTTCTATCGCCATATAATTCAAGTGGACAGTTAATTCAATCTATGCAAGATAAGCAACAAACTCTTGTTGGTGGTAAGGCTCAGATAGTAGCAGCAGACCCTAAGGTTAGATTTGGACTAATTAAAGATGTTTTGAGTGCAAATAATCTAACTAGATCAGAAGCTCGCGAGAGATTGGTAGATATTTCTGTCGCAGCGATTACGCAGTCCGCAAAGACTGATCCAGCTTTTGCTAAAGAAGTTTATGATTATACAGTGGATCAATACGGTAAAGAATTTGCTGCTTCAAAAATGGATCCAAGACCATACTTTTTCTATTCTATATTCCAACAAAAGCTTGGTATGAATGCAGGAGCGTTAGAGACAATTAAAAAAGCAGTGGATCTTTCTCCAACTAAGCAGTCATTCTTGTATACGGAAGGTCAATTGTTAATGACGTTAAACAGAAGAGATGAAAGTACAGAAGTATTTAGAAAAGCTTACGAACTTGATAAAACAAACGTAGATGCTCTAAAGTATTATGCATATAGTCTAATAGAGAATAATAAAGCAGGGGACATAGATGCATTATTAAATGAACAAGTTAAGATTGACCCAACATTCAAAAATGATTCTGTTTGGGCTGATCCCATGGTCCTACAGGCGCTACTTGATACAAAATCATTTGAAAAAGCAATTTCAATTGCAAAACAAAGAATCGTAAATAATCCGCAAGACATACAGGCTGTAATTTCACTATCTGCTATATATCTTAAGGCGGGTGATAGATATGCTTCTATAGAGGAACTAAAGAAAATAAAAGCACTTAAGCCTGAATATACAGCTGACGTTGATAAGTATATTAAGGATATACAAGATGGAAAGGATCCTTCCTCACAACAGACTCAATAGTAGGATGGATCTAGGTGAGGTAAAGTGAGATTGTACCAGCACGTCATTTCTCAATCGCACAAATACCTAAATAAACATGACAATATTTTTTGGTCCGCACAGCTTAAGAAACAAAATTCACACACTAATGTCCAAAACCTGGCTTGGTGTGGTTTTTGAATTTACAATAATTATTTTTGCAATTATCGGACTTCTTTTTGCATCTGTTTTTGTAGGTATGCGATTTGGACTATTAAATGTTAAAGGCACAATAGATGAAAGAAATAAGTTTTTCATAGGTTCAGATACAGGTTCTACATCTACGTCCACGTCAATAGATTCAAATGCTCAAACAGGAGATTCAAGAGGTCTTAGTCCCGTGAGTATAAGTGATGAAAATACAAGATTAAATCTAGCTATAATTGGAAAGATAGAATCAGAGTTTAGAAAAAATATGACTGAGGTTAGAAAATCTATTTTTCCGGATATAAGTTTTGCATGGATAAATACAAGTGAATGGCAAACATTAACAGCGGCTCTGACAAAAGATAAAGAGGTGATTAAAAAAGCGGCTAATGACGCATCTATTAGTCCACGTCTTTTAGTTGCTGTTGTTATCGCAGAGCAAATAAGATTTTTTACTTCTGACAGAGAAACATTTAAGAAGTTTTTTGAGCCTTTGAAAATACTAGGAACATTATCTCAGTTTTCACTAGGAGTTAGTGGTGTTAAACCAGATACTGCAAAGGCAATAGAAGATAATTTAAAAAACCCAAATTCTGAATTTTATATTTCTAAAGAATATGAAAATCTTTTGGATTATGAGACTGTTCAGAATGATGCAGATAGGTATGCGCGCCTAACAGACAGTCACAATCATTATTATTCTTATTTATATACAGCTTTGTTTATAAAAGAGATTGAATCACAATGGTCCAGAGCAGGCTATGATATCTCTAATAGACCAGAAATCATTTCAACAATTTTTAATTTAGGTTTTTCAAAATCTATTCCTAAAAATAATCCTGAAGTTGCTGGTTCTGTAATAAACATTGGAGGAGAAAAAATTTCTTTTGGTAGATTGTCTTACGAGTTTTACTATTCAGGAGAGTTACTAGATATTTTTGGATTCTAATAATATTCTAACGCTTTGTAAATTAAAAAATAAATAAATAAAAAATATTTTATAAAAATAAAAATAAAAATAAAAAAGTTATCCACAATTATTTTGTAAATAAAATTGTTATTAATTAAAAAATGTTAGATAATTAACTTAACTACATGTGCATCGTCGGCGCGTGTAACATTAAAAAAATAATTTCAATAATAATATGGCAGCAAAAAAGAAAGTAGCAGCAAAGAAAGTAGTTAAGAAAGCTGTGAAGAAAGTAGTTAAGAAAGTTGCAAAGAAAGCTGTGAAGAAGGCAGTGAAGAAAGCAGCTCCAAAGAAGAAAGTTGCAGCAAAGAAGAAATAATCCAAAAGATTTTTTCCACTTTAATAAGAACCTCGCTTAGGCGGGGTTTTTATTTTGTTTAAATATATTTATGTAAGAAGAAAGTAATTTACGCTCGGTATTCTCTTTCTTTTCTGTGGCCTTTATGAGGCGTCTATTTTGTGCTAAAATGGCCCTATATGAGTATTATATCTGATCTGTTTTCCATCTCTAAAAAGCAGGTGGCTAAGTATAGAAAAATCGTTGATATTATCAATGGATTTGAGCCTTCTATACAAGCCTTATCTGATGAGGAGTTAAAAGCAAAAACTGAGGAGTTTAGAAACCGTTTAAATGGCGGGGCTGTTTTGAATGACATTCTACCAGAGGCTTTTGCTGTTGTTAGAGAGGCTTCACACAGAACCCTTGGTCAACGCCATTATGATGTTCAGTTAATAGGAGGTCTAGTTCTTCACAATGGAAATATTGCAGAAATGAAAACTGGAGAAGGAAAGACTTTGATGGCAACACTAGCTGCGTACCTGAATGCAGTTTCAGGAAAAGGAGTTCATGTTGTAACTGTTAATGATTATCTTGCAAGAAGAGATGCTGCTTGGATGGGAGAAATTTATTATGCACTTGGATTATCTACCGGTGTTGTTAATGAAGGGGAGTCTTACCTTTATGATCCAGCTGCTGTTGTAGAAAGATTAGGCGAAGAGGCAGAAGAAAAACTAGAGAAAAAAGAAGATGAAGTCGGGGCATTTAAAATTGTCTATGAACTACTTAGACCAACAGACAAGAAGTCTGCGTACCTAGCTGATATAACTTATGGAACAAATAATCAATTTGGGTTTGACTATCTACGTGACAACCTAGAACAAAGACCAGATGATCTAAGACAAAGAGAATTTAATTATGCGATTGTTGACGAGGTTGACTCAATTTTGATTGATGAATCAAGAACTCCCTTGATCATTGCATCTCCTTATGCTGATTCAGGAAACTTATATGTAACTTTTGCAGAACTATCAAAACATTTAGAAAAAGATGTTCACTACGTTGTTGATGAAAAATTCAAAACAATATCTGTAACGGACGCTGGAATTGATGCTGCAGAGAAAAGCCTTGGAGTAACTAATATATATAGTGAGGGTGGTGTTAAGTATGTTCACCATATGGAAACCGCCATTAGAGCAAAGGCATTGTTCCATAGAGATGTTGATTACATAGTAAAGGATAATGAAGTTATGATTGTTGATCCTTCAACAGGAAGACTTCAACCAGGTAGAAGATGGTCAGAGGGTTTACATCAAGCTATTGAAGCTAAGGAAGGAGTAGAAATTAAAAAAGAATCAAGAACTTATGCATCTATCACATTCCAAAACTATTTTAGAATGTATCCAAAGCTAGCTGGAATGACAGGAACTGGTCTTACAAGTCAGGAAGAGTTTTTGAAAGTCTATGGACTTGATGTTATTGAGGTTCCAACACATCGCGCAATTTCTCGTGTAGACAAAACCGATCTTATTTTTAGAACAGAAGCTGCAAAGTTTAGAGCTATTGCAAAAAAGATTAAAGAATTGAATCAAGTAGGACAGCCTGTTTTGGTTGGTACTGTTTCAATTGAAAAAAACCAATTGCTATCAGAGTTTCTAAAGAAAGAGGGAGTTCCTCATACATTACTAAATGCAAAACCAGAATTTGCAGAGAAAGAAGGAGAAACAGTGGCTCAGGCCGGAAAGAAGGGTGCTGTTACTATTGCAACAAACATGGCTGGACGTGGGGTTGATATTAAACTAGGAGGAGCACCGGGATCAAAGGATTTATATGAAGAAATAAAATCAGTTGGGGGGTTGTATATAATCGGAACAGAAAGACATGAAGCCAGAAGAATTGATAATCAATTAAGAGGAAGAGCTGGAAGACAAGGGGATCCAGGCGAAACTCAATTCTACGTTTCTTTTGAAGATGACTTGATGAGAATTTTTGCAAACGATTTTCTTAACAGTGCATTGGATAAATTGGGAATAGAAGAAGACCAACCGATTGAAACAAGAATTGTGTCAAAACAACTTGAAAGTGCTCAAAGAAAGATTGAGGGTATTCACTTTGATTCCAGAAAACATACTCTTCAATATGACGATGTTTTAAATCAACAAAGAAGTAAGGTATATTCAAGAAGAAAGAGAATTGTTCTATCAACTCCCGAGGAAGTAGAAACAGAGCTTGCAATTTTCTTGACAACATCAACAGACGAGGAAAAAATGGCAATAGAAAATAGACGTGCTCAATTTAAAGGACAAGCTATTGCAAATGGGTTTGCAGAAGCAGATGCTGAGAAACCTTTCTTGTATACTGCTAGAAATATAATTCTACAAACAATAGACCTGTTCTGGGTAGATCACCTAGAGATGATGGAGTACTTGCGTTCAAGTGTGTCGCTTAGAGCGTATGGACAAAGAGATCCTCTTGTTGAGTACAAAACTGAGGGACTAAGAATGTATAAGGATATGGAGCTTGGTGTTTCTGGAGAGATCACGAGACTGCTTCAATTGGTGAGTGGAGAAATAACAGTAAATAATACACCTGTAAAGACTGTTGGATTAAGAGCTGATAATACATTAGAGGATCAATCTCAATCTCAAGGAGTTTACTCTGGTGATGTATCAAATGCCGCAAACTTTGTTGCGTCTTCTGCTCATGGAGCTGATAAGGTTGGAAGAAATGATCCATGTCCATGCGGCTCTGGAAAGAAATACAAAAAATGTCACGGTCAATAGAGTTTCAAACATGTCTAAACGAGTAATAATTACAGGTGGTGCAGGCTTCATAGGTTCACATACTGTAGAAGAGTTTCTTTTACATGACTATGAGGTTGTTGTAATAGATAATTTGAGCTCAGGACTGAAAAAAAACCTAGAAAATGTTTCCGAAAAAATTAAATTTGTCGAAGGGGATATTCGCGACAAATCGTTGTTAACTGAAAATATAAGAAAAGGGGATATTGTGGTACATTTGGCTGGTTTTATATCTGTACCAGATAGCATTCTAAGACCAGAGGAGTCACATGATATAAATGTAAATGGTACAAATACATTGTATGTTGTAGCAAAAGATATGGGTGCAAAGAGAGTTGTTACAGCTTCATCTGCAGCAATATATGGCGAGCCGGAAATGATACCTCAAAATGAAAATAATAGTTTGAAATCTTTCTCTCCGTATGCGTTACATAAAACTATTATAGAAAAATATGCGGAATTATACTCTAGAATTTTTTGCGTAGAGCACGTAGCAATGAGATTTTTTAATGTATATGGTCCAAGGCAGGCATCATCAGGCGGTTACGCTGCTGTAATTCCAATATTCATGGAAAAAATTAAAAATGACATACCTGCTGAAATAAATGGCGATGGAAGTGCTGTGCGTGATTTTATATATGTTAAGGATGTAGCGAGGGTTTTACGTCTTGCTGCTGAATTTGAAATGACTAAGGATGTTAGTAATTCTGCTGTTCCAGCTGTGCTTTTTAATTATTTCAATATAGCAACAGGTAAACCATCAACTATAAATGAGCTTTGGTCTAATCTTTGTAAGATTATGGACAAGGATATACAGCCAATTTATAAACCATTTAGGATAGGGGATGTACATACTAGTTTAGCGGATGTTTCAAAAGCAAAAGAGATGCTTAAGTTTGAGGCAGAGACATCTTTTTTTGATGGTTTGAAAAGTATGTTATAGAAACCCTTATTTAAATAACTCTAGGTTTGTTGGGTAGTTAATTGTGACGCAAGACCTAAAACTTTTTTTATTGTATAATATCAACATATGAACAATAAAAAACCACAAATATTTTTTGGAGTAGCCTTAGCTATTGTCTTTGTGCTGTCAGCTTTGGTCCTCCTTCCTTTTTTAACAACATTGGTACTCGCTGTTATCTTATCAGTACTGCTTAATCCTATATTTAAAAGAGTTACAAAACTATTTTTCAAGAATAAAACTATAGGAGCGTTAATGACTATTATTTTGTCATGTATTTTAATCTTCATACCAATCGGCCTACTTTCATATCAGCTGTTTCTAGAGGCTCAAAGTGCATATAGTTCATTTGGAGCATCGGGGGCGTCAAATATCGTGACTCTGAATCAATCAATTAATGAGAACCTCAGATCAATGATACCAAGTATTGATGTTCATTTAGAAAAATATATTGGAGATTTGTATACATGGTTAATATCTAATCTAGGAAACCTGTTCTCTGGTACATTTGATATTTTCCTAAAGACTTTGATTATATTAGTATCAATGTTCTTCCTGTTGAAGGACGGGGAGTTTATTCAAAAGAATATAAAGGACATGATTCCAATTTCATCCGATGTTTATGATTACCTGGTCAAAAGCATGAAGGTAACAATAAATTCCGTGGTGTTTGGCTCTATTGCAATTGCCATTATTCAAGGAGTTTCATCGGGAATTGGATTCGCAATTTTTGGTATTCCTAATTCAACAATGTGGGGAACAGTAGCAGCAGCTGCTTCATTCATACCAGGCTTTGGTACTGGTATTCTCTTTGTGCCAATGATGTTGTATGCCTTTTTGTATGGTTCTCTTTTTCAAGTTTTCGGGTTATTATTATGGGCCATGATTTTTGTTAATGCTATTGAAACATTTTTGAGACCTATGATTATTCATAAGTCAGTCAATATTCATCCTCTGTTCATTATATTTTCAATACTTGGAGGAATTAGTTTCTTTGGACCAGTTGGTTCAATACTTGGTCCGCTAATTCTAGGTCTACTGTTTGCTATGATAAGGGTTTATAAAATGAAGGATATCTCAATCGCTAAATAAAAATGATAAAAATACTAAAAAAAATAAAAAAAACATTAATACATAAAACAAAAAATATAGTTAATCTGGAAACAGGTAAGGCTGGAGGTCGCGATGCTAATCATATTTTAATTGCCACACACGGCTCTAATTTTCATCCAGATGATGTTTGTGCAACAGCGGCCGCGTTGCTATATTACGGAGTAGACAAGACAGGGTTGGGGAAATTTTTGCATGGCTTTAATGAGCTACAAGAAAAGCATAATGGAGAGTTTGTTAGGGTTGTTAGAACATTAGATAAAAAAGTAATGGACAAGGCTACTGTCCTAATGGATATAGGACGCGAGTATGATGAAAAAAGAAAGAGATTTGACCATCATCAAGAGGGTGGAGCAGGAAAGAGAGAAGACGGAACACCCTACGCTTCATTTGGGCTGGTTTGGAAGAAGTTTGGTAAAAAAATAGTAGGTAATGCTGATGTTGCTGAATATGTAGACAAAATGTTCGTTAAACAAATCGATGCAATGGATAATGGAATAAGTATTGCAAAAAGCATGTTCGCAGACGGTACCTCACCACTTCTTTTTGAGGACATAATTAGACTAGATTGTGACCTTGTCTTTGGATTAAACCTAGAACCTCAGGAGATGAATAAGGTTTTTGACAAGACTTTCTTTAAATTAGTACCTTTGGCCCAAAAGATGATTATAATGACAGCTCTCAAGGGTTATGCTATTGTGGAGGCTGACAAAAAGCTGGAGCAATTATACAATAAAGCCGTAGATAAAAGGGTGATAATTATGGACAAAAAGACACCTGTCAAGTTATCAAACTTCAAAGAGCCTTTGTTTATGGTATATCCTTCACTTAGGGGTGGTTGGAATGCCCAAGCTGTCAGAATAGGATCTGGGTCATATGAGTCTAGAACTCACTTCCCAAAGAGCTGGGAAGCAAAGGATCCAGCTGATTTGCAAAAGATAACAGGCGTTCCGGATGCTACATTTTGTGCCTCAGGTAGATGGTTAGTTGCTGCTGGAAGCAAGGCTGGAGTCTTAAAACTCGTAGATCTAGCATTGAAAGAGATTGAGGCTGGTAGAGAAAAGGTTAAGATTGAGTTTGATCAAGAGTAGGTATATAGGGCTAGGTGCTATAGTAGGCCATCCCACTAAATTTAAATAATAACAAAAAATATATGGCGTTTATAGACGAAATGACAATTAGGATGAAGGCTGGAAATGGAGGAGATGGAGTGGTTAGATGGTTGCATGAAAAGTTTAAGGAGTTTGGTGGTCCTTCTGGTGGAAACGGAGGAACTGGAGGTCATATATATGCAAAGGCTGTGAGAGATTCATGGCTGCTGTCTAGATATCGTCACACAAAAGAATTCGTTGCACAAAATGGTCAAGCTGGAGGAAACAAAAGTATGCACGGATCAAATGGTGAGAACCTATATGTAGAAGTTCCTGTTGGAACAATTTTGAAGAACCTTACAACTGGGGAGGTTTTTAGACTTGATAAGGAAGGTCAAGAAACTATGATTTTAAAGGGAGGAAATGGAGGTCTTGGAAATGAAAACTTTAAATCATCAACAAACCAAACTCCAGAAGAACATACTCCTGGAAAGATTGGAGAAGAAGCAGATTTTCACATTGAAGTTGAAATTATTGCTAGTGCTGGACTAATTGGTTTACCAAACGCAGGTAAGTCATCACTTTTAAATTCACTAACACGCGCTGAAGCAAAGGTTGGTGCATATCAGTTTACAACACTAGAGCCAAACTTAGGTGATTTGTATGGTCACATTCTTGCTGATATCCCAGGTATTATTGAAGGAGCAGGGGAAGGAAAGGGTCTTGGTCATAAATTCCTAAAACACGTAAGAAGAACAAAAATGCTTCTGCACTGTATTTCTATTGAAAATGAAATAGAAAATCTGGGTGGACACATTGGAGGGATGGAAGAAATTTACGATGTTATAAGAGAAGAACTTGCTTCATTTGACGAGGAATTAGTTAAGAAGGAAGAAATAATTATCTTCACAAAATCAGACTTGCTACCACCTGGGGACGCACAAGAAATTGCAGAAAAATTTATGAAGAAAAAGTTTGCTGGAGAACTAGCGGAGGGAAAGAAGTACTTTGTTATTTCTGTTTACGATGTGGACGCTATCAAGCATTTTTCTGATGAATTGATGAAGATTTTGGAGGTGTTGGACTAGGGGATGTTATAAAAGAGATAATAAAATAGTGGGTGCGGAGTATGGTGCTTAGCCCCCTTTATTTTTGCAGTGAAAATCTTTTGCTTTTCTTTATCAAAACTTTCGTGGAATCACATGTCTAATGTGATAGGTTGTTGAGTAATGCGCAATAACCTTAAAAATGTTGCTTACATCGACAATACCAATTTACACAAAGGATGTGAATCCGAAGGTTTTAATATTGATTATATAAAATTACGTACATATTTAAGAGAAAGACTTGATGTCGGAGTGGCCTATGTATTTATAGGATATGTACCCGGAAATGAAGAAAGATATAGAAAATTTCAAGAGCGAGGTTATACTTTGATATTTAAACCAACTATTCAGGATGGAATCGGAAAAATCAAAGGTAATTGTGATGCTGAATTGGTATTACAAGCCACCAGGGATTGTTGCGAAAATAATTTTAAAAAGATGGTTATTGTATCTAGCGATGGTGATTTTGGATGTCTCATTCAGTTTTTACAAGAAAGGGGTAAGTTAGAAATAGTATTGAGTCCTAGAGGAAAAGAAAAATGCTCGACTCTTATCAAAAGACTTGCCTCCAAAATAACTTTTTTGCCAGAAGTGAAGCATTTAATTAGTAGAGATGGATAAATTAATATAAATGAATAGCCCCCATTGCGGACGAAACCGCAACAGGAGCTATTCGAGGTGATACTTGGTATTATATACAAATCAAACGGGTTGTCAAATACCTATATTTATATTATCTTTAACTACATATGACACAAACAGACCCTGTAATAAAGACTCAAAACAGCTCAATTTTGCCTGAAAATACATATGTCTCACCAAATACTGGTAAAACATACTATCCGGTAGTCGGTCTTGAAATTCACGCAGAACTTAGAACAAATTCTAAGATGTTTTGTTCATGTAAAAATGATCCTGATGAAGAAAAGCCAAATACTAATATCTGTGCAATATGTATGGGTCATCCTGGGACTCTTCCTGTTATAAACAAGGAGGCTGTAAAACATGTGATAAAAGTTGGAACAGCAATTGGGGCAAGTATTGCAGATTATACAGAATGGGATCGTAAAAACTATTTTTATCCTGATATTCCAAAAGGTTATCAGATTACACAATTTGCTTTTCCTTTGATTACAAATGGAGTTATTAACATTGACCTTGGTGGTGGATTACCTTTGCAACCTGTCAAAATTACAAGAATTCACCTTGAAGAAGATACTGCAAGCTCAAGTCACACAAAAGGGGACTTTAGTCTCGTTGATTTTAATAGAGCTGGTGTTCCTTTGATGGAACTTGTAACTGAACCTGTAATTCACAGTGCAAAAGTAGCCGGTGCATTTGCAAGAGAATTGCAATTATTACTTAGATATTTAAACGCTGGTAATGCAAACATGGAAAAAGGGGAGATGCGTGTTGAGGTAAACATCTCTGTTTCAACCGAGCAAGGAGTTTTTGGAACAAAAGCGGAAATTAAAAATCTAAACTCATTTAGATCAGTTGAGCGTTCAATTGAATTTGAGATAAGACGCCATGTGGACGTAATTGAAGAAGGAGGAAAGATTGTTCAAGAGACAAGAGGTTTCGATGAGACTACAGGGAAGACATTTTCTCAGCGTGCAAAAGAAAATTCAAATGACTATAGATATTTTCCAGACCCTGACCTTCCAAAGATTTTTATTTCAGAAATTCCAGAGCTAGCACCAGATAGAATAAAAACAGAAATTGGAGAACTTCCATGGGAGAAACGTGCAAGATATAAGAAGGATTTTGGCATGAAGGACGAGGATGCTGAAATGTTTGTCCAGAATGATACTTTTAGAAAGTTCTTTGATTCTTTTGTTGGTGCAGAAAATGCTAATCATTCTCCTGAAAAAATAAAGGTAGGTATTAACTACATAACATCAGATATCGCGGGGTTAGTTAAGAAGTCTTCAAAAACTGATATATTAATTTCGGTACCATTCTTTATAGAGATGATCGATATGATTGATAAGGGGGAGCTTTCTTCTCGTGCTGCAAAAGATATTCTATTTAAGTATTGGGGTACACAGGCGGAGGGCGGAGCATTTGTAGAAAATATTAATGATGAAACTCGTTCTCCTAAGCAGATTGCTGAACAAGAAGGTTTGATACAAAAAAATGATCCAGAAGCTCTTAAGAAAATGATTCAGGAGATAATTGATGTAAATCAAGGTGTAGTTGCTGAGTATAAGGCTGGAAAGGAAGCTTCTCTACAATTCTTACTGGGGCAGATTATGAAAGTAAGCAAGGGATCTGTGAATCCTGCTGTTGCAAAGTCAACTTTAATTGAAATCATTAAGTAAATAGGTTTTTAGGCTAGGTGTTTTTCTATTGGTTTCTTTGCTATAATGATGTTAAGTTACTATTAATTAAGATAATACATCATGCCACAAACAAGAATTGCCATTAATGGCGCCGGTAGAATAGGAAGAGCTTTTCTAAAGCTTGCAATTACTAATCCAGATTTCCAAATTGTTGCTATTAATGATTTAGCAGATATTGAGAATATTGCGTATCTTTTAAAATACGATTCTGCTTATGGAAGAAGTGGACTAGATATAAAGGCGGACAAGGTCGCTGGAGTTTTGAATATTAATGGTCAAGAAGTTAAGTATTTATCAGAAAAAGACCCCGCAATGCTTCCTTGGAAGGAATTAGCAGTTGATATTGTTCTTGAGTCAACCGGTCTTTTTGTTTCTCGAGTAAAAGCAGAAGCTCATATTTTAGCTGGCGCAAAAAGAGTTGTTGTTTCAGCTCCAACAAAAGATGAGGTTGGGGCACTACAAGCAGCAACAGTTCTTATGGGAATAAATGAAGCTGACATTGCAACTTGCCCTGTGACTTCAAACGCATCTTGTACAACAAATGCGGCGAGTCCACTTATCTCAATTTTAAATGAAACTATTGGAATTGAATCTGCAATTCTAAATACTGTTCATGGTTACACAGCAAGTCAGTCATTAGTTGACGGGCCAAATAAAAAAGACTGGAGAGAAGGAAGAGCGGCTGCGATGAACATCGTTCCATCTTCAACTGGTGCTGCAATTGCTGTCACAAAAGTTATAACAGATCTTGCCGGAAAGTTCGACGGAGTATCAATGAGAGTACCGGTTATTACAGGATCAATTGTAGATATTACCTTTATTGCAAAGCGAGCAACAACAAAAGAGGAAGTGAATGAAATTTTAAAGAAGGCAGCGATTGATGCTAGATGGGATGGAATATTTGAGGCATCAGAAGAAGAACTTGTATCGAGGGATATAATTGGTAACCCCCATGCTTCTATTGCTGACCTGAAGCTTACAAGGGTTGTTAATGGTAATCTAGTCAAAGTTCTAGCATGGTATGATAATGAAATGGGTTACACTCATGCGTTGCTGAAACACGTTGTTAAAGCTGCTGCAAACCTATAAAGATTTAATCAGGTAGAAAAACAAAAATATGAAAAAAATTACAATTTTAGAGATCGGGCTTGCAGGAGGATTGTACAATGTCTTTGCATTGCTTTTTACAAATTTGATTATGCAAATACATAATCCTTATCTTGGAAGATTTGTTATGACTGTTATGCAAAGATCAAGTTCTTTTAGTTACGGTCTTACAACAGGTAGTGTTTTAAATGGAGGTCTTTGGGTGTTCTTAGCAGGCTTTATTCAATTTGGGGGAATAGCATTTATTTTCTATATTCTTTCAACAAGGAACGTTTTAACAAGAACGTTTTCTCGATGGGTTAAGTCGAGTGAGAAATAGGATTAATTAAGTTTAGTAAAACAAACTAAAATCTAAAATATAATAATAAAATCATGAAAATATTTATAGCAGCTGATCATGCAGGATATGAGTTAAAAAAAGCATTAATAGAAGATATAACTTTTTCAGGAGCTACCGTTATCGATTGTGGGGCAACAGACTACAATGAAAATGATGATTATCCGTTAATAATTCAAATTGCAGCACAAGCTGTTTCAGAAGCTGAGAGCGCAAGACTTGCAGGAGGTGCAGAGTATACGGATGGGGAAGTTAGAGGAATTGTTATTGGGGGATCAGGTCAAGGAGAAGCGATTGTTGCGAACAAATTTCCACATATTAGAACTACGGTTTATTATGGAGGAGTTCAGGAAATAATCACACTTTCTCGTGAGCATAATGATTCAAATGTTTTGTCACTTGGGGCTAGATTTATTTCAGAGAATGAGGCTATAATGGCAGTAAGGCTTTGGTTGGGAACACAGTTTAGTCAAGAAGATAGGCATGTAAGAAGAATAGATCAAATAGAAGAGATTGAAGGTAGAGTTAAGGATACGCTATATTAATTAATGGGGTCAGGTGATTCTGGTCAAAGACCTGAATTGCGAGTACCTACTACTGGTACCTGACCCCAAAATAACAAACAACTAGAAATAATGTCAAAGTCAAAAACAGAAATCATACCCGCAATAATGGCAACTTCATATGAGGATTTAACGTTCAAAGTTTCATATATGAATGGCATTGCTAAATTCGTGCAAATTGATGCAATGGACGGCAAATTCACTGAAGGTAAGTCATGGCCTTATATAAAATCTGAAGATAGAGATTTTGTTAAAATTATAAAACAGGAAGAAGGTCTACCAGGATGGCAAGACGTTGATTTTGAAATTGACCTAATGATACGTGATGTTGAAAACGAAGCTTCAAAGTGGATTGCTGCTGGCGCAACAAGACTTGTAATACATTATAAGAGTGAGCCTGAAGAGATTATAAAGAGGGTTGTGAGAGATTGTAAAGACAAGGGGGTGGAGGTTATTCTGGATTTTGAACTAGATATGAGTGCTGAAGAGATTATAAAGATCTTACATAATTTTATGGATGATGTTGATGCAGGTGGAACAACTCCAGCTGAGGACGGTATTAAACTTGATGGTGTGCAAATAATGGGAATCGATAAGATTGGAGTTCAGGGAGAAAAATTTGATCATAAAGTAATGGATTACATTAGAGAAATTCACAAAGAATTTCCAGATTTAATTATTTCTGTCGATGGAGGTGTAAAACCAGAATACGCAAAACCTTTGGCTGACATTGGTGTTTCAAGATTGGTTGTTGGCTCTGCTATTTTTAGCGATGATTCACCAAGAGATGCCTACGAGCACTTTAGATCCGTTTTGGATTTCTAGTTAATAACTTTTAAAATTTTTTTTGTACTGTGTTATAATTCACAGCATGAAAAAGTTTTTTTTATTGTTTCTTACATTAATTATATTAAGTATATCGGCCCACATTTCTGTTTTTGCTCAAACAAAGCTTGACCCAAAAATATATGATAAATACGGATTCAGACTTGATCAAAAACTACATAAACCAGCAACCTCTACACCGTCAATTTTATCAATAGCATCTTCGACTTTACTAAAAGCAACTTCTACCTTAGTAAAGCCTGACGTGCCACCAGTTGATTTGTCGGCTTTTAAACAAGGAGAAGCTGCTTCATGTTTTGATTACTATACCTTTGGAAGTATAGCTGTAAACCTTTCAACAGATGCATCTACATATAGTCCTGGAGATGTGGTTATCTTACGTGGTGAAATTAAGAATAATAATAAATATCCAATTACTAATTTGACTGTAAGAGCTAGATTAGTAAAAGATATTCCAAATCCAGATTATCTAAGATCGGAAATTATCACGTTACAAGATTTTAATATCGTAGAAAATATAACACTAGATGCTGGTAAAAGTTTTGCTGTTAATTACTCACATTTATTGCCGTTGAACTCACCAAAAGGCGAGTATAAGTTGCTATTTTATGCATATAATAATGACCGATTTGAGCAATCAGGTTTATCGTTTTCAAATATTTCTACAGCACAAAGCTTGAGATTTAAGGTTGTCGGCAATAATCCTCAGCAGGTATATTTGGACCAAACAAAGATTACTGTCAACGACATGGATTATAATGTGATAGGACCAATACCAGAAATAGCCAAAAGTAATTCGGCAAACATTTCAATACCACTAGTGAATCCAACAGGTAAGGATGAAAAAATGACAATTACATACTCTTTGTATAAATGGGATGACTTGCTTGATAAAAACAAAGTAGACTCAAAAGTGGAAAATATTACCGTCTCAGCAAACAGCAAGGTTAATTTGTTGTACAAGGTGGTCAAGACGGATATGCCTATTTATTACTTAAATATCAAATCAGATAAAGCAAATGCAAATAATGATTTAAACAAAAAAAGTAAAACCGTTTTTGATATTCAAACAGAGTCGAACGTACGATTTGCGGTTGCAGGCTATGACTATCCGAGAATAAATTCATTTGGCGTTAACACATATCCAATAGTTGCTGGACAGGATATATCATTGTTTACCTGTTATAATAATGCAGCAAAAAAAGATACACAAAGTAATGTGAATATCAGCACAATTTTATATGATGACAAGAATAATATTATCTCTAAAACTCAGTACGATGGAAAGATTAATGGAAGTATCAGTGCAATCTTTAATAGGTTTAAAAGTAAGAGAGATATTGTAAATTTCAAGGCTGAAGTAGTGATTACTGATAGTGCTGGAAATATTATTGATAAAATAGAAAATAATTACAATTGTAAGGACATTAATCCCAAGATATGTCCAGCTGAAATTAATAACAATTCAGCTTGGATTATTTTGTTTTTTCTAATTTTGATTGTATTCATGATTATAATTTTTTATGTAAAAATTAAAAGTAATAAAAGAAAGTCGGTAAATTTAATATCGATGATTTTTACTATAATCTTCACAATTATTCCAAGCTTGATGTTTGCGCATACATCAGAGGCTGCGACCCGAAGGGCATCGTTGGATTTTTACATGGATAGTTCAGCAAATGGTGCCCCAGATTCTATTGGATTGGTAGAAAAAGAATTTAATTTTAATAAATCTGGAATCAATCTAAGTGATGTAGACTTGAATGTTCTAAATGTTGGTGAATCTATCGATGCATCCTCGCCATCAGCTGTTGGATCGTGGTATTTTAAAGGTTACCCATTGGACCATACTAATATGGATGGCAGTAAATATATGTCGAGTGATACCTATGATTTTTCAACAACTTATGTCGATTTTTCAATGGGGACGCCTATTGAAGTAGGTGATACAAATATTAGTTCAGATAATCCTAGTGTAGTATCTTGTATATCAAACAAATGTACGGCGGTAGGACCTGGTACAGCAAATATTAATGTATCCTTTGCTGATAAAGAGAATGAAACTTCAAATGATATTAAAACATGTGATGTGTTCGATTTTACTTACAAGCGCTGGAAGGGTGATTATTTGACTCCAGGACGATCCTATGGATATGGCTTAGCACCTAACTGTGTACCTGGTAGGCTTGCCAATGCAGGAATGGATACAAGTTTTGTCCGTAGTCATTTTATACCGTATTACGATAGTATGGACGAAGCGCTATTTCCTACTTATGCATATTCTTATTTTGATAATATTCGTTTTTTCCCAGGTCCTAGTAAGGGCTTTGGTATTGTTAATACACTGCTTCATATATATGTAGATCATACGGATTTTGCAGACCCAGATTCGGGTTCATCAGATTGGAGTATTGGTGCTGCTCAGGCATTTTCTTTTGATCCAATTAAATATGCAATAACTGTTCCATCAACTATAAACGCAACACAGACATCTGCCTGTACTGGCGTAACAAATATCTCTCAGTCTTCTGCAACTGTGAATTGGTCCTACGTAGATCCTGAGGGCGACCCTCAAACAAATTTTCAGGTACAAATATCAGTAGATTCCACCTTTGCTGATTCAAGTATTGTTAATTCAGTTGCAGCATCAGCAAACACAGACGCGTCATCTGTCAGGTCAGTATCAATACAAGGTCTTACTTCTAATACTACATACTTTTGCAGAGTAAGGACACTTAATACTGCAAATGGATGGAGTGAGTATAATAATTGTTCCAATAGTTTTATTACAACTGGAAATAACATTTCAGCTCCAACCATCTCAGGCCCACACGATGTCTCCCTTGGGGTGCCAGCAACATACACAGCTTCATCCAGCTTGGCTGCTGTTACAAAAAAAGAAAATGATTCATTCTTTGCATCAGTATTTTTTGCTCTTAAAAAAGTTTTTGCACAAACATCCACAGAAACTAAGTTAGTATATCAATTTGATTGGAATAATGATGGTATAATAGACTATTCTAGTGATCCTGTGTTACCTGGTGTTGAGGTACAAGCCTCAAATACTTGGAATACAAAAGGAGACTTCATCTTCAAAGCAAGAGCTACCGAACCAGTAAGTGGAGTTTCTTCAGATTGGGTGAGCTTTAATATAAATGTCAGCGATAAACCTAAAGTACAAGCATTATTCTATTGTGTTTCCCCAAACCTATCTTGGGGTGCTGTTCCAAATGCTATAAGTTATGATTTTGAAGTGAAAAATAAAACAGATTTAACCTCTGTACACAAAACTATAACAGGTCTAACTGTAGATATTTCTCAGTATCTAAATAATACAAATATCTCGTTTGGTGTTAGAGCAATATATTCTGGAAATCTTAAGGGAGATCAAACCTGGGTAAATAATATTACGCCAACTTGTCCTAAGTTGGGTGATAGTTTGAACATAAAGAGCGGTATGATATTTGGATCAAATCCGCCATGGGCAAATGAAACAACTAAAAAATGTGCATATTTTGGACAAATAGATCCTACTATTGTTATGTCAGATGAAAAAACCTACACAGGAATTGTTGTAAAAGCATGCTCAATTGATGGAATAAGTGTGTCTTTGTCTAATACAGTAAATGGGGGAAAGGGGTTTGAGAATATACCAAAAAATGTTGGGAATCATATATTGTCCTGTAATTTAGATTATGATAATGGAATAGATGCTAATGGTGCTGTTATAAGATCTAATGCAACGACTGTATTAAGTGCTAAGTGTTCAAACTTGGCAAACACTGTGGAGAAATAAAACTGGTCTGCTATATTTTGATGTATAATGTATGTATGTCATTATCTAATGATCAAATCTCTTTAATAAAAACAAAAGCCAAAGAAATTAGAATCGGAGTTATAGAGATGTTGGCTGAAGCAAAATCCGGTCATTCTGCTGGCGCCCTTGGTATGGCTGATATATTTTCTACACTATATTTTAGCTTGCTTAAAAAAGAAGACCGTCTTGTTTTATCAAATGGCCATATTTGCCCCGTCCTATATTCGTCAATGGCCTCAGCTGGAATAATTGATAAAGCAGAATTGAAAACCTTAAGAAAATTTGGAAGTATTTTACAAGGTCATCCTCATAGGGAATTTCTACCATCACTGCAAACAAGCTCAGGGCCACTTGGCTCAGGACTTTCACAGGCTGTTGGGATGGCGATCGCTGATAAAATTGATGATAGTAATTATGAAAAACTACCTAAGAGATTTGTCTATTGCATGATGTCCGATGGGGAACTAGACGAAGGACAAAGCTGGGAGGCGGTAATGCTTGGGGCAAAGGAAAAACTCGTAAATCTAATTGCAATTGTCGATAGGAATAATATTCAAATCGGAGGAAGTACAGAAGAAGTAATGCCATTATCGCCCACAGGCGCATCTCTATTTGATAAATGGAAATCTTTTAACTGGTATGTTCAAGAGATTGACGGGCATGACATACAAGCAATAAATGACGCTGTAATAAAGGCACAAACAAACCTTGTTAGACCGTCTGTGATAATTGCACACACTATTCCTGGAAAGGGAGTGAGTTTTATGGAGAATAGATTTGAGTGGCATGGAATTCCGCCCGGAATTCAAAATGTAGATGGAGCTCCTAAAAAAGAAAAACAAATTGAAGTTGCATTGCAAGAACTTTCTATATAGTGTTATAATTTAAATATTATGTCAATTGAATTTGATGAACAAGGTGGGGAATCTAGCAAAAACAGCAGACTGTTGTATGCAAAGTTTCAAAAAACTATTCAACCCCCTGCAATAATATTATTTTTGATTAGAAAGCATATTGTAAAAGATGAGAAAAGGGCAAGGATATTGCTGTTAGTGCTAGTTTTATTAATATTTTTTATAAGTGCATATTTGTTTATTAAAGGGTTAGGCGGTCCTGTTTTTATTGATAGGGTTAATAAGTATAAATAAACATCATAAAACATTGCAATAACTTTCTGTGAGGTGGTATAATTATATTATTATGAAATTAGAAAAAAGTAAGCACAAAAAAGAGTCTGGTGGAAAATTTTTATATGCAAAACTGCAGAAAAGTTCTACACCCCCATCAATCGTAGTTTTTCTGGTTAAAAATCAAATTGTTAAAACAGAAGCGTCCGCAAGAAGATTGTGGCTTTTTTTGATAATAGTCATTTTTTTAATAAGCTTTGCCTTGATTATCAAGTGTGTTAATAATCCAGTTTTTATTGATAGAATAAAATAATATTATGTTTAAATTTTACACTAAAAATAGTACTCAAAAAATTAGTAAAAACAGAGCATTTACGCTTATCGAGCTTCTTGTTGTGATGGCAATAATTTCATTGCTCTCTTCTCTTGTTCTGAATAGCTTAGCAAGCGCTAGGATGAAAGCTAATGATACAAAAATTACTGAGGACTTAAGACAATTTAAGATTGCTGCAGAGCTTTACTATAATGATAATCATACATACCCAAGTGGGTATACTCCTGGAGCATCCAAAGGACAGGATCTAGCTTATGTCGATAAAAATGAGAGTTGGTCAAAAAAATTATCATTCTTCGTAAAGACAGCTGAGGCATCTGGTCCAGTTCATACTTCACAGTTATGTTTGAATTTTGATGCTATGGCACAGTCCATGGTCGCTGGAAAATATCTTTCAGCAGTTCCAGTTCATCCATATGACGACGATTCTACGGGAAAAGGGGTTTGTTATAAGGCTATAAAGAATGATAAGACTTTTGTTTCTTACGCACCTTTGACTACAAGAATTGCTGTCACAAACGGTAGTATAAATAAAAATACGGGTTTTATTTTGGGTGATACGAGTATTAGTGCAGTTAACGATGTTAATGTAGCTATAAAATCTACTAAAAAAGGTAATAAAATAGACACGGAAAGACCTGCTTTTGTTGCTGCTGATGGAGTAAATCCTGTAGCTGATCTTACTATGTCCCAAGATGCAGTAGACGGTTTTACAACAGGGGCACCAGCTGTAACCGGGGGTGTAGTGGGCAGTATATTTGATATTTTTACCCCCTCCTCACCAACACCAACACCAACTTGTGCTGACGGAGAAGCCATTAATACATTGGGTGTTTGTCAGGCCTTGTATACTGGTTTTCTTAGAATGAATTGTGTTGCCCCTGCGAATCAAGATCCATTTAGCTCTGGGTGTATTGGGGAAAATCCTACTGCAATAACTGCAACAAACACAATAACAGGTGGAACTCTTATAATGAATCTGTTTACAGGTATTCGTATAAATTCGGCAACATGTCCAATTGGTACGCGTCAGGACCTATATAGTGATTCATGCGTAGCTAGCATCACTATAGGAGCTATAGGAGGAGGTATAGGAGGTATAGGAGGTATTTGTGGTGGTGGTATGCAGCTATCTAATGGTGTTTGTAAAATAGGACATTCAGGTTGTGACGCTCAAGGAAATGGACCTTGTGGACCAACGACATTTTCCTATTCCTGTCCAGCGGGTATGACTTTTGATATAAATGGACTAGAGAATACAGCTAATGGGACTTGCTCTACCATTCCAGTTGGGGATTGTGGTATGGGCTCTACATTGCAGTCAAATGGTGTGTGTGTGTCCAACGGAAGTGCATGTCTTCCTCCTGGTGTCGCTGGTTCATGTCCAGGCGTTGGATCTGTCACTTGTCCCTCAGGTAAGACGTTTCTAATTAATGGTCTAGAATATACAGTTAATGGTACCTGTCAGTAGCCATTTTATAAATAGTTGGACTTCCTTGCTATATAGACAAAAAATGGAGGGTTTTATGAAATAATAATGCTAAACTCCAACATAAAACTAAATCAAAAACTCTTTGCTGCGGATGTAGAAAAAACTGCTACCCGCAAAGGTTTTGGTGAAGGCCTTTTGCTTGCTGGAAAGTATGATGAAAAAATCGTAGCACTTTCTGCAGATCTAACAGAGTCAACTCAAGTTCATTTATTCAAAAACGCCTTTCCTAACAGATTTATCGAAGTAGGTGTTGCTGAACAAAATTTAGCGAGTGTCGCATCAGGACTGGCCGCCTCCGGAAAAATCCCTGTTATTGCATCCTATGCAATATTCAATCCTGGAAGAAACTGGGAACAGATTAGAACCACAATTTGTTACAACAACAGAAAGGTTGTTGTTGCAGGTTCACACGCTGGATTATCAGCTGGGAAGGATGGTGGTTCGCATCAAGCGCTTGAGGACATTGCGCTTGCACGAGTTATACCAAACATGACTGTAATATCTCCATGTGACGCCGTAGAGGCTAGAAAGGCAATAATAGCAGCCATTTCACCATCGCAAATAACTCCAGTATATTTAAGATTAGCTAGAGAAAATACACCAATAATAACAACTGATGAAACTCCTTTTGTAATAGGGAAAGCACAAATAGTTTGGGGTGATCATGTTGATTGCGATGCACCTGCAGGTATTGCACCTTCAGCTTCTGGTTCAGGGACTTCCACGGTTCCACCAACGGGATCCGCACTGTGCGATATCGGAATAATAGCAACAGGCCCTATTTTATACAATGCAATTTTGGCTGCTAAACAGTTAAGTAATTTAAAAATACGTGTCAAAGTTTTGAATCTGGCAACAATTAAACCAATTGATGAGGAGGCAATAGTGTCGCTTGCTAGGCAGTCTAATGGGAAAATTCTAACAGTTGAAGAGCATCAAATTAGTGGGGGAATGGGAAGCGCTGTAGCTGAGGTTCTTGCAAGAAAATATCCATCTAAGATGGCTTTTATTGGAGTGAACGATAGATTTGGCCAGTCCGGCACAACTGAAGAATTATACAAAGAATACGGTTTGACCGTTGATGATATTGTAGAGAAGGCAAAGGGGTTGGTCTAATTATGTTTTTTTAAATTGCAGCTTATCGTTTTGAATTATTCTATAAAAACAACCCTCCAGCTTAGTAAGGTGGAGGGTGTATTAGTGTAGTTTTGTGAATCGAGAACCATATTTCTCAAGTAAAAGATCTAGTGTTTTTGATGAAAATTCGTATGAAATATCTAGGCTCGAGGTATTTATATTTTCTTGCCCTGTCACAAGTCTTGTCGCCCCAGATTTATTTGCAATTTTGTGCATGAGCATGTTCTCTCTGTATACCAAAAAGTTAATTCCATTAACCTTAAGTACGTTCCTTGTAAAATCAAGCATGGTAACCAGTGACTCAATTGTTAAAATTTTGTTTCTCACCTCTGGAGTGAAGAAACAAGAACATTTTACTGTATTTGGAACTTTATTAATGTTATAAAAGAACATTGTTCCAACCACTCTTTGACCACTTTTATCGTAAACCAGAAATTGGTAATTTCTCCCATGTGAAAACCATTCATCAATTTTTTTTCTAAATTCCAAATATGTGCATGGTATGGGTTCCCTGAATATAAGTTTCTCGTATTCGTCTCTATTCTCATACATCAAAGTGTATAATCTGTCATCATTGAGAGTTGTTAACTCCTCAATTAAGCAAAATTTTCCTTTGTATTTGTACATTTTATACCTTTCATTTAGTTGAAAAATTTAAGTGCGTTAGGTCGGGATGACCAAACGCACTTAGGGATATTGTAGAGCAAATCATTTTCCACCAGAATTTCCGGAGTCTGAGGATTCACTTGGTGGCCAGCTTTCACCGCCGGTTTTACTGCTGGGATCTTTGGCGTCGTCACAGACAGCACATTCGTTACGGTGTACAACCCCGCTTTTTCCAGTTTCATGGTTGTCGTACATGTGGCAATGCTTACCAGTAGCCTCATCACCTACAAGGTAATTGAGCTGACCACCGGAGTCGCTAGCTTTTTCAAATTTACCATCATCGCGATCATCAGCACCTTCAAGATGAATACCTTTGGACATATTAGCTATCTTTCTATTGGTCAGTTGTTGCTAGTCAAAAACAGGGTGTTCTTGTCTGTTGAGAATCATATGCTACTCATGTGTATTGTCAAGTTATTTGAATGCGATATATTTCAATAAAGTTTTTTACTCAAATCATCTAGTACCCCGTAGCACTCATTTAATTTTAATGCATCCCCCCCAACCTGATCGCAAAAACAAATTTGATAATTCACGATAGTCATAATCATATCGTGGATTTCTGTTCCAAGAACACCTAATGCCTTGGATCTATTCTCAAGATCATTGTTTGCCATGTAGTCTCTGGCTAATAAATTGGACATATTAAGTAGAATGGTTTTCTGCAATTCAATGTCTAACTTCATTTTTTCGACCGAAGTCAAAAAATCAGTTATAAATCTCAGGTGTGCAACATGTGGAGCAAAGATGGAGGTTTCTATGTTTTGATTTTCTTTTGGTATATATCTCATTCCTTAATTATACAACAGTGCTAATAATATGTTAATCATAATGTGCTCGCGAGAGATATCCAAATTCTGGTGCCTACTGGTATCTCTAAGACAAGAAAAACCTCCGGAACGCTTGCGCGCCCGGAGGTCGTTGAGACTTGGATTTTACCGATTCCTGCGTCTCAGCAGAAAAAGGCTTGATGTGATGACCGCGAGTCCAAGCACTGAAGGCTCGGGGATGTAGGTCACGGTCCCAATGGACGTGATCAAACCTTGCCCTTGGACATCGTAGGTCATTTTGGCTTGCCAAACGTCGCCGGGGGAGAGAAAAGAGTCTATCGCAACACGGGTCCCTAGATCAACCAAGGTCCCACCTTGATTCATTTGGCCTGTTGCATAAGCATTACCTGTGGTAGTGCCTATACGAGACCAAGACGAACCCAATACGAATGTCGTATACTCTTCGCTTGTAACTGAAAGTCCGTTGATTGTTATATCCATCGTTACTGAATTCAATGTAATTGACAATCCGGTATTTGAGATTGTATAAGACAGAAAAATTTGTCCCGGACTCGTTGTGACGTCAATATGACTTGGTGTTACGGCGCTGTACGCGTCGTCAATGCTGATAGCTGTTAAGCTAACACCAGTGGATGCAGTCAGGGCTGCAGTGGAAACGTTCACAACTACGCTGAACGCTACAATGAGTATGCTAAGCAGTTTCATGGTTCTTTTTTTTGGAGTTGGAGTTTTTCTCTGTCCCACATCTGTGAAAAAGAGATGAAAAGGACTTGTCCGTCGAAGACGTCAAAGTTCTATTACCTAAATATCGTACTATGCTTTAAAGAAACTGTCAATATCTAGTTTAAATCAACTGAGCACCATGTATATTCGTCTGTGGCACTTAGGAATTCACTTGCGGAAATGTCTGACATAATTTGTGGGCAGGAGTTTTTGTTTTTTAGAGCCGGAAATCTTAGGCTGCCTTTGCTACATTTAGTGTCGCTTATGGGTGTAGTGCACGCTAGTACAAAACCTTTATAGTCATTCACTAAAGTAACGTATTTTGATGACATACTCACAGTAACTTGTTTGTCTAAAAAATTATAAGAACTAAGATATTTTTTAAGTGAGTCATTCATTATGGGATTGTTTACGATTGTTGAACTAGTTAACGTACAACCATTATCTGAATAATTACCGATACATGTATACCCTTTGTTGTCGCTATTTGAAGGATAATACCCATTATCCTGTTTAAACTGCAACAGCGCATTCAACACCACCCTATAATCTGCAATTTGTTTTGTATTGTTTGCTTGCGCCTTTGCTTGGGTGAGGGAAGAAAGGACAATACTACTTAGTAGTGCGATTATCCCAATGACTACTAATAACTCTATCAATGTAAATCCCTTATTTCTTGCCTGTTTGGTTTTAATTTTCAGAGTTTTCATAATCGATTAATTATTATTGATTTTGTTGGTCTGTTGATGTATCAGCTGTATTTGATCGATCAAATATTTTGTGATTAATATAATCCTGCGCTTCCTGATCAGTCAAGATATGTTTTCCTTCAAGAGTAAATAGAACCCTGTATTTAAGGGCAGGGTTGAGTATAGAAATCGCAAAAATAATACCTGCAGTAAAGGATATTGCAGCAACCGTTAATAGAAATTTTTCTGCCGTTCTCTCAGTTTTGCAAATTCCATTTTTTACGAGTTTTTGTGTGAAGCTCAGTTTTGCTCTATTACTAGATTTTTTAGAGGTCTTTGAATAACCGGCCCTAGTAGTATTTTTGGGTCTGTAGTTAAATTCATCATCGAACTGAATTTTACCTGACATTGCGTACATTATATCATGTAGTGGTCTGCCTCGTCTGCCTTATCCACATATTAGTATGCTGCGGTGGCGAATTAAGCCTAAAACTTTGGGTTTTCTTTGGTGTCAGTGCTATAAATTTGATGTTATGTATGAAAAAAGATTTTGATAAATGGAATGGAATTAAGAACTATATTGAAAATAATCAAGGAGCTACAGGATTTCCGAAGGAGAAAGAAGTTTGGATGACTAGTCTTGGGGAAAATATTGGCTATGAACAAAACGGTACAGGAGCTAATTTTTCAAGGCCGATTTTAATAATCAAAAAATTCAACAATCAAATGTTTTGGGTTATTCCGCTTTCCACAAAACAGAAGAATCTTGACTTTTATTTTAATTACATTGACCCAAATAGTAAAAAGGTATCAGCTATACTAGCCCAGTTAAGACTAGTGAGCATCAAAAGACTAAATAGAAAGATGTATGAAATTTCCGACGTACTTTTTATGCAAATACGAGCCAGAATCAAATCTTTTCTCTGAAATTCGAAACCCCATCAAATAAATGACGGGGTTCCTCGGAGCCTTTCGGCACTTTGTATTTACATAATATCAAGTACCGAAAACAAGTCAAGCGAAACTAATATTAATTATCGTCCTGACAATCAAATGTGCAACCCTCGTCAAAAGCCTTTTTAATATCTTCCATTTTTAAATCAACTTGTTTTGATACAGTTTCTATATGGTAAAAATACAAATAAATAATCAAGAAATTTCATTTAATTTATCCAGTAAATGAGATGATTATATATCCCTGACAGATATAGCTCGCTATAAAAACCCACATGAACCCAAGGATGTTGTTAAAAATTGGATGAGAAGTAAGACTACAATTGAATTCCTAGGTATTTGGGAGAGAATAAATAACCCTCTTTTTAAACAGGTCGAATTCGACCTGTTTAAAAATGAAGCTGTATCAAACAGCCTTACACTATCACATGAAAGATGGATTAAGGGTACTGATGCGATTGGTACTCAAACCTCTAAAGCACGATATAATAGTGGAACATTCGCTCACAAGGATATTGCATTTTAATTTGCAAGTTGAATATCATCGGAATTTAAGTTGTATCTAATACGCAAATGAAGGCTTTGTTAATTGATTCAGGTGTTAATAGACTGGAGGGAGAAACTACATTATTGTAAACAAAATGTAAAACACCTCCGCAAGGAGGTGTTTTAAAATCGAACAATATTAGCTGTGCCTTTATCTCATTGATACGCCTACGCTGCTGTACACATCTTGCAATCTTTCTTGTGTGTGAAAATCAGAACAAGGGCTGAGAGACCAACTAGGATATAAACAATCTTTGAAGCAATTGTCATATCACCAAGAAGTATTGTCACTAGATTGAAGTTAAAAGCTCCAACCAAGAGCCAGTTCAAACCTCCTACGACAAGAAGAATGAATGAAACCATATGTAATCCTTTCATGTTTTTATATTAATTAGTAATATGTTAATTATATCACTTTTAAGATTTGTCGATGGGGAATTGTACACATGTATCTTTCACCATATTTTTTATAGAGAAAACGTCTGAAACTTTTTTGTGTAGGGCATGAGCAAACTTTTTTTCTTCCTCGGGATGTTCAAGAAAATATTCTATCGCATTAGTTATTTTGGCAACACTGTTTGGTTTGATAATTTGTCCAGATTCCATATTTGTAACTATCTCAGGTATTCCTCCAACCTTCGTCACAATTACTGGTAACTCAGCAAGTCCGGCTTCTAAGACTGCGTAAGGTAGACCTTCTGATCTTGAAATCAACATAAATATATCAAAAGCTTTTAGATATTTAGATGCGTTTGGAATTGGACCGGTTAAGAAAACAGTATCATTTAGGTTAAGTTCTGTAATAAGTGAGTCTAGTTCATCCTTCTTCTCACCACCTCCAATAACAAAATATTTTACGTCCTTTCTTTTTTTCTTGATCTCTGTCATCGCTCTGATTGCTAGATCGATGTTTTTTATTGGGTGTAGTTCAGCAATTGTGCCGATCCATGTGTTTTTATTCAGGTCGCTGGTCCGGAATGTATTATTTGATAGGAATCTTGAATCCTTCATTAAAACTTCTTCTATAGTATTTCTAGCCTCCATTTTGGGTAGGTATTCTTCCTTATTAATTCCATTATAGATTGTAATGATTTTATTTTGAATAAACGGCCAACCCTTAATATATGATTTCATTCCATTTGAAACGGTAATGGTTTTATTTGAAAGAAAAATCGTCACCCAATATAGTATCTTGATTAATATTTTAGATAGGGAGCTTCTGTTTTCATTAAAAGCCCAACCATGCGCGACAAAGATAATGTTTTTAACACCAGCTATACGGCCAGCAACGGCACCTAGTCCTCCAATTTTTGTGCTGTTTAATTGAATAACATTTGGTTTTTTTTCTTTAAAAATGGATATTAATTTGAATAGAACCTGAATGTCTTTTGCGGGACTGACATCTCTTCCAAGCTCGGGAATTGAAATAGTTTTGATTCCATGCTCTTTTAGCTTTTCCACTAACAATCCTTCTCCCCCAGTAATTACCTCAATATCATATGACTCTTTAGGTAGGCCAGTAGCCAAATCAAATACATACTTTTGAGCACCACCCCAATTAGATTTGGTGATTATTATGAGGACCTTGATTTTTGGCTTATCGATAGAGCTATTAATGTCTCCAAGCATGCCTGAGTTGTTACTAAATGTCATCATTGTGATACTAATTTTGATATATTCTAATAATGTGAGTATACACCATGTGAACTAAACAAAGAAGAATATCATATGATACAATGTTGATATGTTAAAACTAAGTATAATTATGCCTGTATATAATGGTGAAAAGTACCTCAAAGAAGCTATTCAAAGTGTTTTAGACCAAACGTTCAAAGATTTTGAATTTATCATCATAGATGATGGATCCACTGATGAGTCTGTAAAAATAGCTGAAAGCTTTCATGATCAAAGAATAAGTTTGATTAGGTTAAGTCATGGAGGAATCGTAAAAGCTTTGAATGCTGGGATGAAGGCTGCACAAGGTGTTTACATTATCCGTGCAGATGCAGACGACATCTCGCTTCCAGAAAGATTCAAAATACTTCTTGATTATATGGAAAATAATAAGGATGTATCTATTTGTGGGTCATGGGCAGATTCAATAAATAAGAAGGGGGAAGTGGTGGGTGGTATGGAATACCCACCTGTTGAGAATAAAGGTATTAAAAAATACCTGCTACTTCATAATCCATTTATTCACCCATCAGTTATATTTAGAAAAAAAACTATAAGTGAGCTTGGGGGATACAAAAACTTTAAACATAATGAAGATTATGAGTTGTGGACACGAGTTCTACAGAAAAATATTGGGCATAATATTCCCCAAAAATTAATTAGATATAGGGTACATCCATGGCAGGTTACAAAAAACAACCTTTGGAAATTAAGGTCTGTGGGTGTACTCGTAAGATTGCTAGCGTTGAAGCGTTACTTTTTTTGATTTCTATGTCCTATTCGATTTAATTACTTTTTTAATAAATGTCTTCAGAGAGTTTAATATAAGTTTTAATTCAGTTTTATTTCTAAATTTAGAATGTCCCCCTAGTGTTTTTTTATCTATTAACAATATTTTTGCTTCGAATGGTAAATTATTCTCACTGTAATATAGATAGGCCGGAGTTAGGATCTTCACAATATCTAAGTGATTATTAAGGTACCAGTTCCAGTGTGATTCATCGTGCCATTTTGCAATTATTTTGTTTTCTTTGTCCCTTTTTATATTAATATCTAGAATTTGTATTGTTTCAAGAAAAGGTTTTGCTAAGCCTCCATTTATTCCACCAGCAAAATAATATACACCCTGACTTTTATCTATATAAGCAGTAGATTTTGGG
>Ga0194053_10000026_pt1 | contig 106769 bp, 102 predicted proteins | sample SepL228m_MetaG_FD_161684 | JGI IMG/M metagenome (GOLD analysis project Ga0194053, IMG submission 161684) | Anoxic zone freshwater microbial communities from boreal shield lake in IISD Experimental Lakes Area, Ontario, Canada - Sep2016-L227-8m | ecosystem: Environmental > Aquatic > Freshwater...
ATGCAATCCGTGTGTGCGGGGCAGGAGTCCGCGCGTTCGAGAACGCCTCCCGGTTTTTGCTTCCGACCCGGAGAGACTCAGGCTTTCCGTGCCGCAGCTTTTTCAGAGATCTCGACGCCGACCAGGCAGACATCATCAGCGGGCCCTTCATGCCCCGCAAACGCGCTTGCGGCATCAACCATGAGATCCGCCAGGTCGTTCAGGTCCGCGCCCCGGTGTTCCTGCACCACACGCATCAACCGCTCGCGGCCGAATTCCTCCCCATTGCTGTTCATGCACTCGAAAAGCCCGTCCGTGAACAACAGGAACAGATCCCGTTCCCTGATCGGGCGCTGGAAGACCTCGTAGGTGCAGTTTTCAAAAAGCCCGAGCGCCGGGTTGTTGCTGAGGTGCGGGGTCAGTTCGATCACGCGATCCTCCGCGCGGTCGAGCAGGAGCGGGGAGGGATGGCCGGCCGAGGCGTAGGTGGCCGTCATGGTGCCGACGTCGAGGACGAGATAGAACGCCGAGACAAAGACCACATCGCCGGTGTTGTGCACGACTTTGTAGAAGTGGTGGTTCAGCAGCTTGAGAACCTCCGCCGGATCGCCGGCGATCCCCTCCGCATCCTGCAGCAGCGTGGCAATGATGGCGGTGACCAGCGCGGAGCGGGCGCCGTGCCCCATCACGTCAGCGATAAAAATGCCGGCCTTGGAATCCCCCAGTTTCAGCACGTTGAAAAAATCGCCGCCCACCGTGCTTGCCGGCCTGTAAATGTGGTGGAAATTCAGCCCGAGCGCGGGCCGCTGGCCCGGAGGAGGGACCTCGGGATATTTCCGCGGCATCAGATTTGCCTGAAACTGCTTGGCAAAATCCAGATCGCGCCGGATCTCCCCTGTCTTTTCGGCGATCTCGGATTCGAGCTTCTCATGGTAGCTGAGTATGCGCTGGCCCATGAAGGCGAATTCGCCGGCGAGATCCTCGATTTCATCCCCTGTCCGGATGTTGTCGACATCCTGGAGGAGGTGCGCCGATTCCCGCGAGGCCAGCCGTTGCCCGGAAGAAGCGGCCGGGCCCTCGCCCAGCTTGACCGTCTGCGAGATCACGCGGGCCGCGCGCCGCAGGCTGTTGATCGGCGCGATGATCTTCTTTGAGGCGATGTGGTATCCTATAAAAACAAAGCATGCCGCCAATCCGATTCCGATGAGGGAAATCATCCGCATGCGCTCGCGCAGCGGGGCCATGGCTGACTGCTCGTCACGGTAGGCCACGGCCCACATCGGCTTGAGCCCCCGGATGCGGAGATCCTCGCTGGTGGAGCCCGCAACTCCGATGGGGGCGAAGCCCAGGACGACGGTCCCCCTGCCGGGGATCTTCTCCAGCCCCCATCCCGGTTGAAGCTTCCCGAACTTCCGCGTGATCGACTGCGGGATGGTATCCTGGAGCGGAACGAGCGACGGGTCCCCCAGGCGGCTGATGATTTCGCCGGACCCTAGCACCACTTCATGAACGGTTTCGACATAGCCGATCACCGGTGGGATTTTTTGGAGAAACGGCATGACATTCAAAACCCCCTTCAAGATCCCTACGGGCTTGCCGTTCCGATCCCGCGGGTCGTAAAGCGGAACCGACAGGGCGATGGAATGGGTGCCGGAGCTGTCGTCGAAATCCAACCCCTCGACATAGGCGGTTCCGTCTTTGGCCGCTGTTGCCTCCTGCCACCAGAGTTCATCGGCCTGCCAATAGTCGCTGGTCTTGTTCGTGGCGGCGATGAGGCGGCCCAAACTGTCTGTCACCATGATCTCCGCAAAGTTCGGGTTGCGCTTCTGGAACTCCTTCAGCTGCCGCGCGAGACCATTTTGGAGGCAGGCGGCCAGCTCGGGGGCATCCTCGGGGAGCGAGGCCCAGCGGGCGTCAAGAGCATCAATGGAAGCCTGAAGCCCGGGCCCGGGCTGGTCGTGTTTGTCCATTGCCTCAACCTGAGAACTGATGTCCGTGAAGTCGATCCACTCGTCCAGCAGATCGATCTCGTGCCGCAGGGAGCGGCTGATCGAGAGCGCAAGCTGCGAGGCGGCTGTCTGGCAGATGGTTCCCTGTGACCTCCGGTAATATTGTTCGCCGAACCAGTTGAACGCGATGAGGGCGATTCCGAGCGGCAGCAACGATGCGATGGCCAGGATGCCGATGAATTTGGAGCGGATGCGGAGCTTCACGGGGAGGCTGCTTTTTTGCGTCCAGACAGGATTAGCCGGCTTTTGTAAAAAAATCCACCATTCCTCGCGGCCGGATCCGCCAAAATTGCGCCGGCCGGTCCGGGCTTGCCGAGGCCGGCGAGCGGGTCAGGCGGCCCTCAATATTCGGCCTCGCAGGATTTGAGTTCTTCCAGCGTGGCGAATTCCAGCGTGGAGGCGTGCGTGGATTCAAGGACAACTCCTGGAGCCATTCCCTCGTCGAAGGCCTCTTTCCATCGAGGCGCGCACAGGCACCATCGGTCGCCGGGAACGAGGCCGGGGAACTGAAGTTCTGGACGCGGGGTGGAGAGGTCGTTCCCCCGCGCCATCGAATACGCGAGGAAATCCCCGGTGACCACCACGCAGACCGTGTGCACCCCGTCGTCCCCCTGCCCGGTGTGACAATACCCGTCGCGGTAGAATCCCGTCTTCGGCTCGAAGCAACAAGGCTTCAGCTCTCCACCCAAAATATTCCTAGCCATTCGCTACCTATGAACGATTTGTCCTTACTTGCAAGCGGGTGATCCTTCAAAAATACCGCCACCGGCACCCGGCGCTATTGCAAAGAAGGGTTTATCCGCCAGTGGATCCGGCGTAAGTTCCTGAAATGGTTCATGTGTTGAAGCGCCGCCAAGTGGTTTCCGCCGGCATCACCGAGTGCTGGAAGTTTTTTTCCAATCCCGGCAACCTCGCGAAAATCACCCCGCCCGATTTGGGTTTTCAGGTCCTGAGCGAACTCCCCGACGAAATCCATGAGGGGATGATGGTCGAATACCGCGTGCGCCCGCTGCTGGGAATTCCGATGACATGGCTGACCGAGATCACCGCCGTGCGCGGGCCGAATTTCTTTGTGGACGAGCAGCGGGTCGGCCCCTACGCGCTTTGGCACCACGAACACGAGTTTGTTGAAATGCCTGACGGCTGCACGGCGCTGATCGACCGCGTCCACTACGTCCTGCCGTTCTCACCATTTTCGGAAGTGATCCACCCGCTCGTCGTCGCCCCACAGCTCAAGACAATTTTTGATTATCGCGTTGAGGCGGTGGAAAAAATGTTCGGGGCGGAAACGCCGGCCGAGTCGCGGTGACCCCCCCGGGAAAAGCGCGAATCTATGTGTCGCCATTAAGGAGCAGGCGGTCCAAATCCAGCGGGGCTGTGAACATGGCGAGCGAGCCGTCCACCTTGCGCGGCCAGGTTGATTTTGGCTTGTCCCAATAAAGCTCCACGCCATTGCCGTCCGGGTCTTTCAAATAGACCGCTTCGCTGACGCCGTGGTCCGCAGCCCCTTCGAGCGGAAGGCCCGCTTTCAACACCCGTCGCACGGCTGCGGCCATCTCCGCCTCAGATGGAAAGAGAATGGCCACATGATACAGGCCGGTCGTGCCATGCGAGGGGGGCTGCCCGCCTTCGCTCTCCCACGTATTGAGGCCGAGGTGGTGGTGGTAGCCGTTCGCGGACAGGAACGCGGCCTGCGTCCCGAGCTGTTGCGTCACTTCAAACCCCAGCACGTCGCGGTAGAATGCGAGCGAACGCTCTAGGTCCGACACCTTCAAATGCACATGGCCGATCGTGGCGTTCATCAGCTACTTCGGGAGACGGCTTGAAATGAGCCCGTCCAGCGAGGCTTTGCCCGCGCCCTGGATCATTACGACCAGCGCGAGCCCGATGGCGAGGAGGTGGTATTCGAAGCCCTCGCCTTTCTGGCTCCCGGCCCAGTTCATGAAGAAGCCGTTCGATGCATGTACGGTGAGGATGGCGACTAACATGACGGAGGCGATACCGAACGCCGCCACGCGGCTGAGCAGTCCAACGATCAACCCGAGCGCCCCGGCGAACTCGGCGGTGATCGCCAGAAACGCAAACAGCGCCGGGATGTGCATGGTGCCCGTGAAAAATTGCATGGTGCCCGTGAAGCCGTTGCCCCCGAACCATCCGAGGACCTTCTGCGCGCCGTGGGGAAACATGGCCAAACCGAGGACAAGCCGCGCGACGAGTGGACCGAAGCCGGAGTTGGTTTTGATGAGGAGTTGCAGTGTTTTCATTGTGTGTGTTGGTTTTAGTTGAGATCGAAAAGGAGCACCTGTGACGGTTTGGTGGCGGTGACCTTGAGCGAAACGGCCTCATCCACTATTCCCGCATCGCCGGCACTTAGGATTTTTCCGTTCAACGTCACCTCGCCCTCCGCGACGTGGATCCAGGCGTGGCGGCCGGGTGCGAGTTCGTGCGTGACGTTGTCGCCCGCTCCGAGTTTTGCGAGCCAGAGCTCCGCATCCTGGCGGATGGCGATGGAACCGTCGCGGCCGCTTTTGCTCGCGACGAGATGGAACGCGCCGGCGGGCGCATTCGAAAAGGATTTCTCAGCGTAGCGTGGAGCGAGCCCCTTGCTGTCCGGCTGGATCCAGATTTGCAAAAGATGTACAGCCTCGTCCTTCGAGGGGTTGAACTCGCTGTGCTGCACGCCGGATCCGGCGGACATGTATTGCACTTCGCCGGTTCGGATAATCCGGCCGTTGCCCATGGAATCCTTGTGCTCCAGCGATCCGCTCAGGATGTAGGTGATGATTTCCATGTCGCGGTGCGGGTGTGTCCCGAACCCCATCCCCGGCATCACGAGGTCGTCGTTGATGACGCGCAGGCTGCGGAAGCCCATCCAGCCCGGATCGTGGTAGTCCGCGAAGCTGAAGCTGTGCCAGGTGTCGAGCCAACCGTGGCTGGCGTGTCCGCGTTCAGATGCTTTTCTGATGATCATGGGCAGAGCATGCCATGCGGCTCGTCAACTTGTGAAAGACCATGTTTCTTGCCTGAGCATAACTTATGGGCATACTTGGCGGGACATGGAACTCCGCCATCTCCGCTATTTTGTTGCCGTCGCCGAAGAGGAGAATGTCTCGCGCGCCGCGCTGAGGCTCCACGTCTCCCAACCGGCGCTGAGCCGGCAGGTCCGCGACCTCGAAGACGATATCGGATTCCCGCTCCTCGAGCGGAGCGCCAAGTCCGTGCGCCTGACCGAAGCCGGACGCGAGTTTTTAAAGGAATCTCACGCCGTGCTGCAGCGCGTGGAGGACGCGGTGAAAGCGGCGCGCGCGGTCGCTGACGGCGGAAATGAACTCCACGTCGGCTATGCGATGTCGCCGACAGTCCGCATCCTGCCGCAGGCATTGAGGATGTTTCAGGCCGCGATGCCAGGCACCCGGGTGAAGCTGCACGATTTGTCCACGGAAGAAATGCTGGTCGGCCTGCGGAACGGAAAACTGCAGATCGCGTTCATGGTGCATTCGCGCTTTGCCGTAGCGCGGGGGCTCCATCTGGAAGACCTGACCAGCCTGCCGGTCTGCCTCGCAGTCGCTCCCGAACATCCGCTCGCACGCCGGAAGACCATCAAAATCGCAGAGATCTCACAGCATCCGCTGATCGCTTTCAGCCGTAAGGAATATCCCGACTATCACGAAGTGCTGACGGCCTGGTTTTCCAAGGCCAAAGAAAAACCACGCATCGCGGAGGAACACGACAGCGTCGCCAGCCTCATCGCGGGGGTCGAAGCCGGGGACGGAGTGGCTCTGGTAACGGAATCCATGGCCTGCGTCGCCGGCTCGCGCCTGAGCCTCATTCGGATCACACCCTCACCGGGCCCGCTCGTGATCGCCGCCGTCTGGCCCGAAGGCAGGCTCTCTGCCGCCGCCGAACAGTTTCTGTCCTGCGCGAGGACGTGCGCCAAGACAGCTCCCCGAACATGAAACGGCACCAAATTTTCCAACGGCGTGGCAATACGCACGCCTGCCGCGGGTGCCAGCACGGAGGGGTTCGCTTTTTCGGTTCACTTCTGCAATATGGATGCATGCGCGCCATTTTCCTCCTCGCATGCTGGCCGTTGATGGGATTGGCCCAGCAAGCCAACCCGGGCGCCCACCCGCACACTTCCATCCCGACGGTAAAATCTCCCATGCTCTTCAATACGCCGGAGGCGGATGCCGTCGTCGCCGCCATGCAAATCATGCCGCGCAACAATCCGTGGAACGAAGACGTCTCTACTCGGCCGCTATTGCCGAACAGCGACGCCATGATTGCCCGCATCACAGCGGACCTTGCCCCGAACCGGCGCACGCTCCGGCTGTTCCAAGAGATGAACTATGTGCTGGTGCCCGACAACCAGCCGCTCGTCCCGATCCGGTTCGTCAATTATCCGGCCGAATCGGATCTCAACGGCGGCAAACCGCCGGTCGGCCTCTATCCGATTCCACCAAATCTTCCGGTCGAAACCTGGCCGGCCGGGACCGGTTCGCTCACCCTTGAAGAATGGCAGCAGGCAAACACGGGAGGCGACCGCCACGCGATCATCGTCCAGCCGGGGACAGGGAAATTCTGGGAGACCTGGGAAACGAGACGCGTCGGCAATTCGTGGCAGGCCTCGAACGGCGCCCAGTTTTCACTCGCCTCCAATGCCACCCGGCCGAACGGTTGGACATCCGGCGATGCGGCCGGCTTGCCGATGTTCCCGGCGCTCGTCCGGTATGACGAATGCCAGCGCGGCGAGATCCGCCATGCGATGCGCCTGGTCGTCAAACGAACCCGCGTCGGACCGATCTACCCGGCTACCCACTCGGCCTCGGTCGGAAAAACCACCGACCCCGACATTCCCGCCATGGGACAACGGCTGCGGCTGAAAGCTGGATTCGCGATCCCATCCGATTGGACATCACAGGAAAAAGCCGTGCTCGTCGCGCTCAAAAAATTCGGGGCCATCGTGGCAGACAACGGCGGGTTCTTCTCCATTTCCATCACCCCCGACGACCGCTACCCGAAAGGATGCTTCGACCACCTCTCCACAGTCGGAATCGGCAATTTCGAAACCATCCAAACCGCCGGCCCACGGTAGGAACCCATGCAAAAGCGCTCCCGTTTCCCTCTCTGACAATATGAAAGGGCCTCTTTTCTTGTCGACAATCCAGACTATCGCGGAAATCTGTGCCGCAGGGTTTCATCCGATGGGCCGGATTGATTACTGTCGTCGTTTGTCACGTTTAGCAACATGAATTCCAATACCGTCCCATCGTCGTTTCGCGTCCCGCATCCGCCCGGCTTCCGTGCGCGGCGCGGGGTGAACTGGGGGTTCATCGGCCTGCTCTACACGTCGTTCTACATGTGCCGCTACAACCTCTCGATCGCGAACAAATCGATCAGCGACGAGTTCGGGTATTCGAAGGAGCAGATGGGGTGGATCATCACGACGGCTTTGTTGGCGTATGCGTGCGGGCAGATCATCAACGGGCTGCTCACGGACCGGGTCGGCGGCAAGAAGGCGATGCTGATCGGCGCAGCGGGGACAATCACGATGAATATCCTGTTCGGAGCGGCGTCGTTCTGGGGGATGCTCGGCCTCTTCATTGTGATTCGCGGAATTGACGGTTACATGCAGGCGTTCGGTGCGCCGGGCATGGTGAAGATCAACGCGGCGTGGTTCGGCCAGCTCGAACGCGGGCGCTTCGCGGGCATCTTCGGCTTCATGATCAATCTCGGCCGGTTCGGGATTTTCAAGCTCGGTCCGGCTTTGCTGGCAGGCTTCGTGTTTTTGTGGATGTGGAATGTGCCTCCGCTTCATTGGCGGTGGCTCTTCTGGGCGCCGTCCATTCTGTGCGCCATGGCCGCGGTCGGCATGGCGTTGTTCGTCAAGGAGACTCCGGAGGAGGCGGGCTATCACGACGTCCATGCGGGCGAAGCCGACCATGCTGACACAGGGGTTCGGGCGCAGTTCGGTGTCGTCTTTAAAACCATCGCTGGCAATCCGGTCGTCTGGGTCGTGGCGCTGGCGTATGCATGCACGGGAGCTGTGCGGCAGGGGGTGGACCAATGGTTTCCGCGATTCATGCAAGAGGTCCATCACCTGGATCTGAAGTCGGCGCAGTTCCAGTGGCTGGGGTTTCTGATTCCCTTTGTCGCTTCCGCTGGCTCGCTGGCATCAGGCTACATTTCCGACATCTTCTTCAAGGGCCGCCGCGCGCCGGTGGCGGCCGGGCTGTATTTTTTGGAGGCCGGGATCATCCTGCTCGCCGCGCAGTTCCACTCGGCCAATGCCGCCGTTTTCTTTCTCGTCCTGATTTCGCTCACGGCGAATTCCACCCACTCCATTCTCGGCACGGCTGCGGCAATGGACATCGGCGGTCGCAAAATGGCGGGCTTCGCTTCGGGATTGATCGACTCCTTCCAATACTTTGGCGGGAGCTTGGCCGGTTACTTTCTGGGACGATTGCTCGATAAAAGCTGGGACAACTACTTCTATTTCATGGTGCCGTTCGGCATCATCGGCGGCCTGTTGATGTGGACGATTCGCGGCAAGGTGACTCAGAACTCCGGTCACTGACCGCATGTGCGACAGCCCTAGCTTAGCGGGGGCTCCCCTTTTGCACTATTTTATAGCACGAATGAGTCAGGGGCAGATATTTCCCCGTCCCAAATCATCTGAGAAAATTTATGACCATTACCTCCCTGTCTGCCGATTGGACTTTCCTGGATCCCAAATCCGGACGCTGGCTTCCAGCTGTCGTTCCTGGCTGTATCCACACCGACCTGCTGCGCCATGGCGTGATCCCCGACCCTTTCCGCGGGGAGAGAGAGAAAGAGCTGTCGTGGATTGCAAGGAAGGATTGGGTTTATCGCGCGGAGTTCAAGACTCTGCCTGATAGCGACCGCCTAGAGTTAGTCGCCCATGGGCTCGACACATTTGCCGAGGTGCGCTTGGACGGCAGACTGCTCGGCTCAAGCAATAATATGTTCATCCGGAACATTTGGGATCTCTCCCGTTTCGACCGCACGAAGAAGCACATGCTGGAGATCACCTTCCGCAGCGTCCTTAGCGAGATCGAAAAGCGACGCGAAGGCCTCGACTCCCGCGAACTGGGCTGGTGCGACCCGGTGGGAGGCTCCGCGCTGATCCGCAAGTCGCAGTGCAATTTCGGCTGGGATTGGGGCCCGCGCTTCGTGACGTGCGGCATCTTCCGGGCAATCGAGTTCCATGCGTGGACCACGAATTGCTTCAGGCACGTCCATGTCGCCCAAGAGCACGCCAAGGGCACCGTGTCGTTGCGGCTCACCCCGGAGCTTGCGTCCAAAGATTGCAAGGCGGCCTACCGCCTGCGAGTCCGTCTCGGCGGGAACATCGTGGCGGAATGTGACGGCCTTGAGGCCGCGATTCCCTCGCCCCAACTCTGGTGGCCGAATGGGCACGGGAAGCAGCCGCTCTACGAAGTGGAGTTGGAACTCCTGCGCAGCGGCCGCGTGCTCGACCGCTGGGAGCGCCGCATCGGCCTGCGCACGATCGCGCTCGACCAGTCGCCTGATGAATTCGGCAAGGCTTTCCGCTTTCTGGTGAACGGGCGTCCGGTTTTTGCCAAGGGGGCGAACTGGATTCCCGCACACGTTTTCCCCCACGGGCTCAAGCGCAAAGACTATGAGCCGCTTCTTCGCAGCGCCGCGGAGGCCAACATGAACATGATACGGATCTGGGGCGGCGGCGTCTACGAGCATGAGGCCTTTTACGACATTTGCGACGAACTCGGACTGATGGTCTGGCAGGACTTCATGTATGCCTGCTCGCTCTACCCCGGCGACAGGGCGTTTCAAAAATCCGCCGGTATCGAGGCGGAGCAGCAGGTGCGGCGCCTACATCACCGCGCCTCTCTCGCACTCTGGTGCGGCAACAACGAGATCGAGCAGGACCACCATGCCATTTTGGCCACCCCCAAGCGCAAGAAAGCCTACGAAACCCTGTTCTACAAGATCCTTCCCAACGCCGTGGCCCGTCACGATGGGCGCACGTTTTACTGGCCGAGCTCCCCGCATAATCCCGAGGGGTATGAGATGGGCTCGATCAACGAAAGTGCAGGCGACTCCCATTTCTGGGATGTCTGGCACGGGCGCAAGCCGGTCAAGACCTACGAGGAGCATTTCTACCGCTTCTGCTCGGAGTTTGGCATGCAGTCCTTCCCGCACCCTGAGGTGGCGGCGACATTCTGCGATCCGAAGGATTTCAATATCTTCAGCCCTGCATTCGAGGCCCACCAAAAGAACGCCGAGGGCAACTCGATCATCCTCCACTACGTCAGCCAGCTCTACCGGTTCCCGAAGGATTACGACGCGCTCGCCTATCTCTCGCAGCTCAACCAGGCCCATTGTATGAGAGCGGGCATAGAGCATTTCCGCCGCATCATGCCGCGCTGCATGGGAGCGCTCTACTGGCAGCTCAACGACTGCTGGCCGGTCGCCTCCTGGAGCGGCATCGATTTCGGCGGTCGCTGGAAGGCGCTTCAGCACGAGGCCCGCCGCTTCTTCTCGCCGCTGCTCCTGTCCGCGCACATTCCCGGCACCGAAAACGTGCATTGGAGCAGCAACACCAGAACCTCGACCGTGCGCGAGGTGCATTGGCATGTCGTCTGCGACCAGGCTGAAGCCGGCCCCGCCGAGTTGCGCTGGGCCCTCTATCGCACCGACGGACCCGTGGTCCGCAAGGGCTCGAAAAAAATCACCCTTGCTCCCGATACTTCAACCCTCGCGGAAACCCTCGATTTTGGAAAGGAGATGCTCAATCCGGGACCACGACATCTCGTGCTGGCGGGCGAAATCCGCCGTGGACGGACCGTGCTCGCCCGCAACACAGCGCTCCTCACCGCGCCGCTTTTTGTCAGCCTCTCCAAGAGACCGATCAAGGTTGTCGCGAAGCGTCTGGACGACGAAACAACTTCCGTGACCGTGTCCAGCGATGTCTATCACCACCGCGTGGAACTCTCCCTGCCGGGTGCCGATGCCTGGTGGTCGGATAATTTCTTTGACCTCTTGCCTGGGCAGACGCGCACCGTGGAGTTGCGGCGCGCCAGTCCCGGCGCGCTCAAGAAACTCAAGGCCCGTTCGCTCGTCCATACGGCGGGGAGCTGAGCGGATGGCTCGTCCCCCGCGAAATCACTCATCCGCGAATAAGGGCGGCTATCTGGCAGTGACATTCTTTTCTCCCTGTTTTGTGTCCCGGAAATCCGGGCAAAAACTCTCTGTTGACCCACGCCGGATTGTCCTCCCCTTCGCGGAAAATTCAAATCCCCATCGCCACGATGTCGACCTGCCGGCTGTGAGGGGCACGGCGGTGCTCGAAGAGGAAGATCCCCTGCCAGATGCCGAGGGTGAGACGCCCGGCGGTGATCGGGATCACCTCGCTCGTGCGGGTGATCGCCATTCTCAGGTGGCTGGTCGTGTCGTCCGGCCCTTCCAGTGTGTGGATGTAATCCGGATCATCCTCCGGAACGATTTTTTCGAGCCAGGCATGCAGGTCGGTGCGGGCGCTCGGGTCGGCATTTTCATAAATGACAAGGCTGGCGCTCGTGTGCCGGACAAAGACCGTCGCGGTCCCGGTGGTGACCCCGCTGGCACGGACGATCCGGGCGACATCGTCGGTGATCTCGTAGGTCCCCTTCCCCCGGGTCCTAATGGTCAGGGTTTCGTTGAGGGCTTTCATTTCGCGGGCTTGAAAAGCATGGCCCATCCGGCGAGAAAAAGAATCCCGCCGACCGGCGTGATTGCTCCGAGCCATTTGATGTTCGTAAGCGCGAGCACATAGAGCGAGCCGGAGAAGAGGACAACTCCCGCCGACCAGAGCCAGGCCACGAGTGGCCTGCGCTCGGCGGCCCAGAGCGAGGCGACCGCATGGACGAGTTGGTAGAGGACCGCCGTCTGCCAGATCGCCGCGGTCCCGTTCGCCGAAATCACGTCCTTCAGCCCGTGCGCCCCGAAGGCCCCGAGTGCGACTCCGGTGAATCCCAATATGGCGGCAAGTGTTGTGGCTGGCATGGCATCCAGTCTGCACGAATCGCACCGCCCTATCAACCCTCGCTAAGCCGTCGGCAGGACGACAAACGGTTCTTCGCGCAGCGGGCTGCTCTTTTTTGCAATGAGGAGATGCCACCAGACGCGCGCGTTGGCTCCGACAATCAGGATGACGAGGACGAGGAAGCTTGCGGTGACCGCGCTGTTGACGTGGTTGTTGAAAACCTGATGCCGCCACGCGGCGAGCTGGGCGGGCGCTCCGCCCGCGGAGATTTTAGCGGCGAGCTCGTTGGCGGCACTCAGGAAGCCTAGCCTCGGGTCGGCGGCAAAGATCTTTTCGATTCCGGCAGTCATCGTGACGATGAGCAGCCAGACGAGCGGGAGCACCGAGACCCAGATGAAGCGGAGCTTTCCCATTTTCAGCAGGACGGTGGTGCCGAGCGAGAGCGCGATGACGGCGAGAAGCTGGTTGGCCACGCCAAAGATCGGCCAGAACGAGTTGATGCCGCCGAGCGGATCGATCACGCCCTGGTAGAGGAAATATCCCCACGCGCTAACGAATACGATGCTGGCAAGCCAGTTGCCCGCCGTCGATTTGGTGCTTCCCAACGGTTTCCACACATAGCCGAGAAGATCGTGAACGAGGAAGCGCCCGACGCGGGTTCCAGCATCGATCGTCGTCAGGATGAACAGCGCCTCGAACATGATGGCAAAGTGATACCAGATCGCGACAGCCGTGGGGTTGTCCACCAGGCGGGAAAACATCTGCGCCATTCCGACCGCGAATGTCGGTGCGCCTCCGGTGCGGCCGATCAGCGATTTCTCGCCGACGCTGGCGGCGAGCGTGGACATCTCCCCGGTCGTGACCGGGAACCCGAGCGCCGTGATTTTCTGCACCACGGCGGCAGGCTCGCCTTTCATGTTGATGGCGAAATATTCGCCGGGCTGCATCGTGGATGCGGCGATGAGGGCCATGATCCCGACGAGCATCTCCGTGATCATCGCCCCGTAGCCGACGAAACGGATGTCTTTTTCCCGCGCGATCAATTTCGGCGTTGTCCCCGAGGAAATGATCGCATGGAACCCCGAGACCGCCCCGCAGGCGATCGTGATGAAACAAAACGGGAACACCGCCCCCGCAAAAACCGGCCCGGTCCCGTCGATGAACTTCGTCAGCGCGGGCATTTGCAGCGGCGGGGCGATCACCAGAATCGCCACGGCCAGAAATCCCACCGCCCCGATTTTCAAAAACGAGCTGAGATAGTCGCGCGGGGCGAGCAGCAGCCAGACCGGCAACACCGACGCGAGCAGGCCATAGCCCATGATCAGCCACGCCAGCGAAACTTCGCCGCAATGAAACCAGCCCTCGATCGCTCCGCCCTGGATCCATTTCCCGCCGAGAACGGAGAGGAGCAGGCCGGCCACACCGAACGCGCTGATCGCCTTCATTCCCGCCCATTTGTGCCTCATGCCGAGCCCCATGACCATCGCGAGCGGAATCGTGGCCGCAATCGTGAACAGCCCCCATGAGCTCTCGGCCAGCGCTTTGACAACGACCAGCGACAGCACCGCCAAAATGATCACCATGATGGCGAGAACGCTCACCATGGCGACGAACCCCGCGAACGGCCCGACCTCGTCCCGAACCATCCGGCCAAGGGATTTTCCGCCCCGGCGGACCGAGCAAAACAGGATCAGACTATCGTGGACCGCGCCACCAAGCGTCGCTCCGACCAGGATCCAAAGCATCCCCGGCAAAAACCCGAACTGCGCGGCGAGCACCGGTCCGACCAGCGGCCCAGGTCCCGCAATTGCTGCAAAATGGTGCCCGAAGACCACCCATTTGTTGGTGGGAAGGTAGTCTTTCCCATCCTCCCGGTGAACGGCCGGGGTCGCTCGCTCATCGTTCAGAGTCAGAACCTTCGCCATCAGCCACGCAGAATGAAACCTCCACGCGATCGCAAACACGCACACCGACGCAACCACGATCCAAAGCGCGTTCACCGACTCGCCCCGCGAGGTGGCCAGCACGGAGACCGAAATAATCACAGCCAACCCGGCCAGCAACCAGCCGGCTGTTGTAATCCAGGACGGACATTTCTGGGTCTTTTGCATGCGGGATCTAAAGCGAGAGGAAAGACAAGCATGCCACGAGAGGTTCTCCAAATACATTTCCTTCCGCGGGATCTCTACGGTGCGGGCAAAATCAACTTGCGCGGACCGACATATCGGCTTCAACTCCCAGTCATGAAATTTCTGGAACCCGCGGCGCTCATCGAGACTCTCAACTGGCGCTATGCCACCAAGCAATTCGACCCCGCGAGGAAAATCCCGGCCTCCGTGTGGGAGGCGCTCGAAGAGGCGCTCGTCCTGACGCCGTCCTCCTACGGACTCCAGCCGTGGCATTTCTTTGTTGTGACCGACGATAAGTTAAAAGCAGCGCTTCGCCCGTATTCGTGGGACCAACCGCAGGTGACCGATTGCTCCCACCATGTGGTTTTTGCAACGCGACAGGACATTGATGCGGCATTCGTGGAAAAATATCTCGCGCGGATCTCCGAAGTCCGCGGCATCGCCGTCGAATCGCTGGGATTCTACCGGGACATGATGACATCGGATATCCTGAACGGCCCACGCTCGAAGTGGGCGCAGGAATGGGCGGCGCGTCAGGTGTATATCGCGCTGGGCAACTTCATGACCTCCGCGGCCCTGCTCGGCGTGGACACCTGCCCGATGGAGGGCATGGACCCAGCCAAATACGACGAAATCCTCGGCCTTCCCGCAAAAGGATTCAACACGATCGTCGCCTGCCCGACCGGATACCGCGCCGCAGGAGACAAATACGCGGGGCTCCCAAAAGTCCGGTTTCCGAAAAAAGATCTCCTTGATACATTGTGAGCCGGAACCCGGTCCGGAACTGTTCCACAAATGTTCCCGCCCGGTTACGGGGGGCATCGGGATCCGCGCAGAGCACGAATCTCACCGGCTCAAATTTTGTTCGCCTTGCATGTCCGGCGGTTTCCCTGTGAAATGGGAAAAATGACAGACGAACTCGCCCAAGCCGTGGAGAGCGGCTCCCTTGACAAGAAATCCGCCGCCGCCCTCGCCCTCCTCGCTCCTGGCTCGTATTGCCGGCACAAAAGCTGGGGATTCGGGCGCGTGGCAGAGTGGAACCTCATCGCCGGCCAGATCTTCATTGATTTCGGAACCAAGAAAAGCCACCCGATGCAGGTCGTTTACGCAGGCGAAACGCTCACGCCGATTCCGGAAGATCACATCCTCGCCCGCAAGGTGAAAGATCCGCAGGCTGTCCGCGAGGCGGCCAAGCACGACGCGCTCGCGCTAGCGCGCCAAATCCTCGTGGACCTCGGCGGCAGGGCCACCGCCGAACAGGTCGCAGCCACGCTCCAGCCGGAAATTTTCGACGCGGCGGGTTTCAAGAAATGGTGGGACGGGGTGAAGAAGAAAATGAAAGCGGACGGGCACTTCCAGATTCCCTCGAAGAAATCGGATCCGTTCGTTCTTCTCGAAGTCGCCGTGAATCCGGGCCGAGGGTTCATCGACCAGTTCCGCGAAGCCCGCCACACGAAGGACCAGGTGGCAGCGCTCGACCAGATCACCAAGGCGCTCGGCGACCTTGCCGACGAGGTCGAGGAGCTCAAGTCTCTCGCGACGCAGATCGAGGACACCGCGCAGAAAGGCCGCAAGCTCCAGTCCGCCGCGGCCGTCGAGATGCTTCTCGTCCGCGACGAAATCCTTTCGCGCCACAGCGCGCTCACCCCGGGCCCGGAGGCCCCAACGGTCGCGGACATCCTCGTTGGCGAGGAAAACCGCCTGCCCGCCCTCTTTGCCAGCCTGCCCGCCTCGAAGCACCGCAAGGTGCTGGAATCGTTTGAGAAGGCCTACGGAGATCGCTGGACCGACAAGGCTCTCAAACTCGCCCAGCAGGCCAATTCCCGGCTCGTCATCGAAATCTCCAAACTTTTTGAGAAGGTCGGAAAAGCCGCCGTCATCCACGCGGCCCTCGCTCGCTGGATCAGCGAGCGCTCGATCTCGTCGGAAACCCTGATCTGGCTTTGCAAAGAGCGCGGAGCCGGGTTCGCGGGCATTTTCAACGCCGAGCTTCTCGCCGCTGTCTTCAGCGCGCTCGAGTATGATCTCCTCTCCGAGCGCCGCACATCGCGCCTGCGCGACCTGCTCATGGACGACCGCAAGCTCCTCGGCGAACTGATCGCCGAAGCCGACCGTGACACCGTCCGCGACACGATGCGCAAGCTTTTGCTCACGCCGGTTTTCGACGACCTCACGAAGCGCTCGCTCATGGCGCGCATCGTGAAACTCTACCCTGAAACCCAGAGCATGATCACCGGCGACGCGCCGGAAGAAAAGGTCGAGTCGCTCACCGTCTCCTGGTCCAGCCTGGAAAAACGGAAGGCCGACTACGAGCACCTCATCTACAAGGAAATCCCACAGAACCTCAAAGACATCAATATCGCCAAGGAACAGGGCGACCTGCGCGAAAATTTCGGGTTCAAGGCCGCCAAGGAACAGCAGCGGGTTCTCGAGCGCCGGAAAATCGACTCCGAGCGGGATCTCTCGAACGCGCGCGGGACGAATTTTGAAAACCCGGACACCAACCAGGTTTCGATCGGGACGATCGTCTCGCTCGTCCAGGAGTCAGGGGAACGCGAAGTTTACAGCATTCTCGGTGCCTGGGACAGCGCCCCGGATCTTGGGATCGTCTCCTACAAAGCTGGCATCGGGCAGATACTTCTCGGACGCAAACCCGGCGACACCGTCGAGCTTCCCGGCGACAAAGGCACCCGCCAATTCCGCATTGAGTCGATCACGGTGTTCAGCGACTTGGATCTCCTCCGCGAGAAGGTCCACTCACTCAGCCCGGCAGAGAACTGAACGCGAGCCCATGAACGGCCTCGAACGTTACCTAGCCACACTGGCCGGGCGTTCGGTCGATCACCTCCCCCGGCTCCCCATCCTCATGCAATTTGCCGCCGAGCGCATCGGCAGCAACTACGGCGCATTCGCCTCCGACTACCGTGTTCTGACCGATGCCAACATCGCGTGTGCCCGCGAGTTTGGCATTGATCAGATGAATACGATGTCCGATCCTTACCGCGAAACTCAGGGCTATGGCGCGAAAATCATCTACGAGCGGGACATGGTTCCGCACTGCGAAAAGCACCCGCTCGAGGATGCTCTCGATCTTTCGTTGCTGCCACGCCCGAATCCGGCGGAATGCGAACGCATGCGGGACAGGATCGACGCCGTCAAGCGCTACCGTGAACTCGTCGGGGGTGAATATTCCATCATGGGCTGGGTCGAGGGACCGGCCGCGGAAGCCGCGGACATCCGGCGGCTGGACAATTTTTTTATGGATCTCATCGACGACGAGGAAGCTATCGGATCGCTGATGGATCTCTGCGTCGATGTCGCGCTGGATTTCGCCCGCGCACAGGTGGAAGCGGGAGCCGAAACCATCGGCGTTGGCGACGCGGCCGCCAGCCAGGTTTCAGCCGGTCTCTACGAGACCATCGTCCTACCCCGCGAGCAGCGGCTGGTGCGCGGGCTCAAAGACATGGGCGCCAAAGTGCGCCTGCACATCTGCGGCAACATCACCCATCTCCTGCCGGGTATCGCCACGCTCGGAATCGATGTTCTCGATGTGGACCACATGGTAGACCTCCGCGCTGTCCGGAGCGCGGTCGGACCGAAGACAGCCATCGCTGGCAACCTCGATCCCGTCGCGGCCGTTCTCCGGTCAACACCCGAAAATATCCGCGCCCATGTCCTCTCCTGCTACGAGCAGTCAGGAAATCCCTTCATGGTCAACGCGGGCTGCGAGATCCCGAGCGCCACGCCGGCGGAGAATCTGCTGGCCCTCTGCGAGCCGGTTCCTTTCAAGGCAGGGTGAAGATTTCAGCGGTCAGCTAATCCGCTGCCATTTTGACAATTCGGGCCGGGTCGAGAATCTGAGTGGATCCATCACGCAATTTAATCAGCAGGACGCCGCCATATGCCGCAATGGAACGGACTCCACGGATCTCCTCGTTCTGGGCGGCGCCCGTGTAGGCGATCGAAATCGTGAGTTTGCCAGTCGCCTGGAACGCCTGCGCGTATCCGGCAGCCAGAACGACGGATTCGGGAACATCGGCCCGCGCCAAGGAAAGTGTTGCCACAATCACGCAAAGAACGAATCGTTTCACGAGAATGAAACGCCGCGCCGCCCGGAATATTCAAGCGAGCCATGCCGCGCCGCTCGACCGCAATTTTTTCGCGCGCGATCCCCTCACCTGCGCCCGGATGCTGATCGGCTGCGAACTGCTCTGGAAGGGATGTGGCGGGGTCATTGTCGAAACCGAGGCGTATTCCGCGCTGAATGACGAAGCATGCCACACGTTCAGCCGGCCGTCCTCGCGGCGCTTCATCGCGGATCACCCGCCCGGCTCCGCATACGTTTATCTGAACTACGGCGTCCACTGGCTTCTAAATTTCCTCGTCAAGGGAGCCTCCGAGGATGGCTTTGTTCTCATCCGCGCCCTCGATCCCACTCTCGGAATCCTCCGCATGCGGTGCCGGCGGAGCACGGACGATCCCACGCGCCTCTGCTCCGGCCCCGGAAAACTGACCCAAGCGCTCGGGATTGACGGATCCAGCCACGGGCTCGATTTTCTGCGGGGAAACGCCATAAAAATCCTTGCCTCCACGACTCTCCACCCGGTTGTCGAAACCCCGCGGATAGGAATTTCCAAGGCCGCCGACCTTCCCTGGAGGTTTGTTCTCAAAGACAACCCGCACGTCAGCGGGTAGTAGGTCCGGCCATGTAGCGACGCTCTGCGAGTGCCGGTCGCAGGGCAAACGGCAAAGCTGCTCTATCCCTCTTGGCTTGCCGCCACGACGGTCGCAGACCGCCGCTACAATTCGCCGGTTACCCAGGCCTAATTCCTTTAAGAGACGGCCATCAAAACCTGCGTAATCTCAAGCGCACGGTCTGGGAAGTGAAATGTCACGCCCAACCAGTGGCGCAGGTAGGGCCTGGCCTCCGGACCGACCGCAGGCAGTCATCGACGCGACCTGTTCCAACATGGAAAGGAAATGGCGTGAGCCACTTTCCCAGGCTATGTCGAGGACATGAAATGTCCCATTTTAGGCAGTTTTGAAGCGGGCAATAACAAGGACATTTTGCGTCCTACACCAAATGCACGTCTATTTCTTTTTTGTGGAGAGAAATAGACGGTTCCGACACGCTCGACAGCCTCCCGATTTTCCATTACCGTATCGGAATGCCCGTCCTCCCCACCAAAACCTCCTATCCATCAGCCCGGTCCCCCGCCATCCCGTACGCGATTCTCCTGCTCTTGGCGATACTCACCGGTAGCCTGCACCTGGCGACCATCCTGATCACTGCGCTCTTCGCCTATCTCGCGCTGCAAACTCTCTCTGCCGGGCGTTACAAATGGATCGCGGTAGCTGTCTTCCTTGTCTTGCTCTCCCTGTTCTTTTACGGATTCGGCTTCTTCGTCAGGCAGGCCATCGTCGAGTTGCCAGAGATCGTTTCCACTTCCGTCCCGCGCATCGTCAAATACGCCACGAGCCGCGGCATCGATCTGCCCTTCACCGATGTCGAGAGCCTTAAATCCCTGGCCATCGACAGTGCGCAGCAAGCCGCAGGCTTCCTTGGCGGCTTCGCCAGAATCGCGACAAAGGAATTCCTTTACTTCGTCGTCGGCGTCGTGGTCGCAATCGGCATCTTCATCAACCCCAGGATTGATTTCGACTCATCCTCGGATCCGTTGAATCTCTATTCGCTACAGGTGGGACGGCTCGCCGGGCTTTTTCGCTCGTTTTACACCAGCTTCCGACGGGTCATCGGGGCGCAAGTCATCATCTCCGCGATCAACACCGCCCTGACCGCCACCTTCGTCTATGCCTTCGGGCTGCCCTACGCAACGATGGTCATAATCCTCACTTTCCTCTGCGGGCTACTTCCGGTCGTCGGCAACCTGATCAGCAACACCTTAATTGTCGGGCTGGGATTTACCATCTCGCCGCAGTTTGCCGGTTGGGCGCTCCTTTTTCTTGTTCTGATCCACAAGCTGGAATACTTCCTCAACAGCCGCATTATTGGCGGTCGCATCCGCCACCCGATGTGGCTGACCCTGCTTGCGCTGCTCGTCGGAGAGCGCCTATTGGGGATCACCGGGATCATCCTCGCGCCGGTGGCCCTTGACTTCCTCAAGACCGAAGCGTCAAAATTTCAGCTTGCGGCAGATGAAACCGAAGGCGCGCCCGCTCAAGCGCAATCACTTCAACCGACCGAGGCTCCCATTCCCTGATGCTTAATCAGGCGCAGAGTCACCCAGGCAACAATGGCATGTATCGTTTCGTGGGGCATTGTTCCACGTGGAACGTCTTTGCACTACGACGAGGTGAACAGCGGTGCGACACGCCGATTCCTGTAGCTGTGGCCTGTAACCGGCGCATTTATATTCACCCGATGGTCACAGGCGGCTGCTACCTCTCGCCGCTAACTAGGCCGTGATCGTGAAATGGCGGTATATCTGTGCGCCACGAACGAAATGCACCAAAGTTCCACGTGGAACATTTGATATAAAGCGCTTTATATAGGTATATTATGTATTTTTCTAACTGAAATATAAACACCCTTACTCGACGTCCGCCAGCGTCTCCGCATGAAAAATCGCCGGATTCGCTCTAGATCGTCTGCGACAAGAAGCCTCCATCCACGCGGAGATCGATGCCAGTCACAAATGAAGCCGCCTTTGGCGAGGCGAGGAAGACGGCGGCGCCAGCGAGCTCGTCAGGCGATCCAAAGCGGGCCATGGGGGAATGGGAAAGAATCGACGCGGCACGTGGCGTGGGGGATCCATCCGGATTGAAGAGCAGCCGTCGGTTCTGCTCGGCGGGAAAGAATCCGGGCGTGAGCGAGTTGACCCGCACCTGATGCGGCGCCCACTCTCGGGCGAGAAATTGGGTGAGGTTGAGCACAGCCGCTTTCGCTGCGGAATAGGCCACGACATTCGAAAGCGGGAGATGAGCAGACACGCTGGCGATATTAATGATACTTCCCTTTTTTTCCGCGACCATTGCCGGCCCGAAGACCTGGCACGGAAGGAGTGCGCCCCCGATGAGGTTGAGGTCGAAGCTGGCACTCCAGTCGCCGGCGGAAATGTTTTCAAAGCGATTTTCCGCGCTGACAGTGACCTTCGGATTGTTTCCTCCGGCGGCATTGACGAGAACAGTCGGGGTTCCGAAATGGCCTCGGACGTTGGCGAGCAGGCTCTCCAGGCTTTCTTTCGACGAGGCGTCGGCTTCGAAAAAAACCGCCGTTCCTCCGGCTTTGGAAATCGCATCGACCCGTTCGCCGCCGCGTCCGGCATGGCGTCCAGCCACGACAACCTTGGCGCCGCTCGCCGCCAAGCCCCCCGCGATCGCCCCACCGAGCACTCCCGTCCCGCCAATCACCACGGCAATTTCGCCTGTCAAATCAAATAGGTTCATGGTTCGAGAATTAGCAAAACCTCACCGGCCGGCATAGCATTTTGATTTTCTGGCGGATTTGCCGGCAGCGTATAGAGTGGCCGCATGAAAGACACGCAGAGCGAGCCGGACGACCGCCAGCTCCCGATCGACCGGGTTGGCGTCAAAGCGTTGCGGTATCCGATCCAGGTCCGCGACAAGGACCGCGCGATCCAGAGCACGATCGCCACCGTCCAGCTGACTGTCGATCTTCCGCACCATTTCAAAGGCACGCACATGAGCCGGTTCATCGAGGTCCTCGGATCGCACGGACCGGTCATCCACGTGGACAATATCCGTGACATCCTCGAGCAGCTCACCAAACGGCTCGAAAGCGACTGCGCGCACCTCGACTTCGAGTTTCCGTTCTTCCTGGAAAAAAAGGCCCCGGTCACCGGCTCGACCGGACTGCTCGACTACTCGGCCAAATTCCAGGCCACGCTCGAACGCGGGAAAATGGACTTCCTCGTTCAGGTCATCGTCCCGGTCACGACCCTGTGCCCATGCTCGAAGGCGATCAGCAAGGCCGGCGCCCACAACCAGCGCGGCCACGTCACGCTCGCGGTCCGCTGCCGGAAACCGATGTGGGTCGAGGACATGATCCGCCTGGTCGAGGACTCGTCCAGCTCCGAGCTCTACAGCCTCCTCAAACGCCCGGACGAAAAAGCCGTCACCGAGCGCGCCTACGCCAACCCGGTCTTCGTCGAGGACCTTGTGCGCAATGTCGCCGTCCGCTGCGAGGCGGACCCCAACATCGTCTGGTTCCGCGTCGAGGCCGAAAACTTCGAGTCCATCCACAACCATAACGCCTACGCCCTTATTGAAAAACCGGGCGCGCGGGCTCCGCGAGGCTAATCGTTAGGGCGTCCGCCAACTCGCTGGAGGGACCGGTGCCGTCCGGTCCGAATTATCAACGGACGTCACTTGAGCTATGAGCAATTCACGCAAAGAAAAACCACCCGAAAGAGACATTATCGGAGCTATGGTTCTCAGCGCGGCGGCGGCACTGATGATGTTTGGCGCATCCGCGTGGGCATATTTTCATCGGAGCGACCTTGTGATTAAGAAGGATTCCGTTCCGATAGCGACATACAACGGCCTCCTGGATTTGACGCTATTTCTTGCCACCCACATGACGCTTTATCTTGGAGTTGCTTTCTGTTGCATTTGTTCTCTGATTTGGAATGCCTATCGCAAGAATAAGTTTGCCAAGAAACAGTGAACACGACGTGGCCTAACGGTAAAAGATGTAGCGTAGCCGAGGCACGAGCCTCCCGACGGCACCCCTGGTTGAACAAGCCGGCCGGCAAATCGCCGGAGCCGACCGCCGTTAGCGCGATTCACGTCGCGGGTCGGCGGCGGCTCAGCTTTCTACGTTCCAGCAAAATAATTCTTGCTCTGCCATAATTAGCCCGGTATAGATTCTATACCGAATGGAATTCGAATATGATCCCATCAAGAGCCGGAGCAACAAGCAGAAGCACGGCATTGACTTCGAGCAGGCAAAGGCCCTCTGGGAAGACGAGGACCGTTTGGTCATCCCGGCGCGAAGTGCAACCGAGGCGCGCTTCGCCATCCTCGGAAAAATCAGAAACAAAATATGGGTGGGGTTTTACACGCACCGCGGCCCAGCCGTACGGATATTTTCTGTGAGGCGGGCGCACGAAAAAGAGAAACAGCAATATGACAGCTAAAGAACTGGATAAGATTTTTGATGAAGGCAAGGTGGACATCCTCCCGTATCTTGATTTGTCGAAGGCGGTCAGGCCCGGGCATCAGGCGAAGCGAGTCAATGTGGATTTTCCCGCATGGATGATTGCCAAGCTGGATTTTGAAGCAGATCGATTGGGTGTGCCCCGGCAGTCACTCATTAAGGTTTGGATAGCAGAACGGCTGGCTGGAACAGGGAAGCTGAAGTTGGCCAGGAAGTTAATAACCCCTTATGCGGGCTAACAGCAAAGTTCCGTTTCGCACATCCAAAGATTAGGGCCGAACCGGGCTTTCGCGCGCCGCGCCAGCGGGCCTGCGTCTCCGCGCAGGACGGCAAACATCGTCGAGCCGGAGCCGGACATCATGGCGGCCGCGACTTCCTCTTGATCGAGAAGCCAGGCTTTGATCACCGGGAGGAGAAGAAACTTGTTGAAGACAGGGCATTCGAGGTCGTTGAGGAGCTCGATCCCGCCGTGGAACTGCCGGGTTCCGCTCGCGGGCGCGTGAGGGTTCCACGCCTGGTAGGCCCAGCCGGTGGAAACGGGAAACGGTGGTTTCAGAAGAAGAATTTTGGCGGGCGGGATATCGTCGGCTGCCTGCATCTCTTCGCCCCGGCCGCGGCACAGGGCTGGGCGGGAACGGACAAAAAACGGGGTGTCCGACCCAATCGTTGCCGCCAGCACCTCCAGAGCTTGTGGACCGAGCCGGGTTTTATGGAGTTGATCGAGCGCCTTGAGAACCGCGACGGCGTCGCTGCTCCCGCCTCCGAGCCCGGCCCCGTGAGGGATGGATTTTTTCAGTGCGATCCGTGTTTGAAAACCGAGCCCGGTGTGTTTCTGAAAAACCTCGACCGCCCGCCAGACCAGGTTGTCGGGGCCGGTCGGAATATCAAGTTGGTCGCACACCAACTCGATCCCGCTGCCGCCGGAAACCTCGATATCGATCTCGTCGGCCAAAGAAACCGGAACCATCAACGTTTCGATGTCGTGATATCCGTCCGGTCGCCTCGCGAGAACACGGAGCACAAGGTTGACTTTGGCGTGAGCCTGAATTGTCATGCAGGCTCCATCATCCGCCAATGTCTGTTCCTGCCAAAGAAAAAATCATCGTTGCCATCGATTCCCCGGATTTCGACTCCGCGCTCAAGCTGGTCAGGCCGCTGGCTGGCGAAGGCTGCGTCTTCAAAATCGGGCTTCAACTTTTCACCGCCGTTGGGCCGTCGATTATCAAAGAAATCCAGGCGCTCGGCGCGAAGGTTTTTCTCGACTTGAAATTCCACGACATCCCGAACACGGCAAAAGAAGCCGTCCGATCGGCGGTCGCTCTGGGCGTGGACATGACGACCATCCATCTCGCCGGCGGCCCAGCCATGGTCGCCGAGTCGGTGGCTGCAGCAGAAGGTTCGAAGACCTTGGTGCTCGGCGTCACCGTCCTGACGAGCATGGACGACGAAACGCTGGATATTGTCGGCGTCCCGCGTCCTGCCGGCGACCAGGTTCTCCGCCTTGCCGAGATGGGCGCGAATTGCCGCCTGCGCGGCGTTGTGGCGAGCCCTCACGAGATCACGCCTTTGCGCGAGGAGTTCGGCCACGGCCTCGTGATCGTGACCCCCGGCGTCCGGCCAGCCGGCAGCGACAAAGGCGACCAGCGGCGCGTGATGACCCCGGGCGAGGCCGTCCGGTGCGGAGCCGACTACCTGGTCATCGGCCGACCAATCACCGCCGATCCGTCACCTCGCGACGCTTACCTCCGGATTGCCGAAGAAATCAGCGCGGCCGTGTAGCACTTGGCTTCTCTTGTTCACAATCTAGAAGAAGAAGAATTGAAAAGGGACTGGTCCTTTCTTCATATTCATCGTGTGAACAACCCAAACAAAACCAGTTCCACGCTGGACCCATCTGCGTTCCACGGCGGAGCGAGCCTGTGAACAAAACCCGACCAGCCGCGAGAAGAGGCCAACAAATCCTGAAAACGGCCGACTTCTTGGAAGAAAGGCGCATAAGCACACAACCTATTCACAACCGGCTCGCAATCCGAAAACCAGAGTCAGCGCGAAAAGAAAAGGGCGAGAGGAATCGAGACTGCGGCGAACAACGTGCTTAGCACGATCGATCCGCTGACGAGCGGGGCGTCGCCATTCATCTGGCGCGCCATCACAAATGCGGCTGCCGCCGTCGGGCAGGACGATAAAACCAACGCGATCCGCAGATCGGTTCCCACGATCCCAAAAGCCGGGGCCAGAAAAAATACCAGGACAGGCACAGCAAAAGTTTTCAGTGCGGCCGCCGCCACAATCCCGCCCGCCTTGTCTCCGATTTTTGCGTGCGCGAGCGACCCCCCGATGCAGAGCAACGCGATCGGCACAGCGGCTCCGCCAAGCGATTCGAGCGTGCGATCCAGGAAGAGCGGCAGCGCGGTCCGCGTGAGAGCCAGCGGGATCCCCGCCATGCACGCGAGGAGCAGCGGGTTCGTAAAAATCGACGCGAAAGCCGCGCGCACCGGGCGCTCGGAATGATGCCCGATGCTCAGAACGACGACGGCGAGAATATTGTAAAGCGCCATAACGAAGGCCGTCACGATGACCGCGGTTCCAAACGGCTCCGTTTTTCCAGGGAGCCCTTCGAACGCATACGCCAAAACGGGGAGTCCGATATAGGCGAGATTCCCGCGAAACGCCGACTGCGACAGTGTACCGCGGGATGATCGCGGCAGGCCCAGCAGGCCCGTGGTGATCCAACCCGCCACTGCTGCGACGCCGGTCGCCACAACCAAAAGGCCAAGAAGCGAAAAAGTTTGCGGGCCGGGATGCGCGGCATGCACGACCGATCGGAACAGGAATGCCGGCAGCGCAACCCAGAATACCAGCTTGTTCAGATCCCCGGAAAAATCAGGCCCGAGGAACCGGAGCCGCCCGAGAAAAAACCCCAGAAGCACCAGCAATACTATGGGAGCGAGAATCGGGATCACAAAAACAATCCGGATTCCACGGCTGGCCGCCGCAGCCTCAATGTGGCCGAATGACCATGCGCGGCGATCAGGCTTTCGAGGCTCGTCCTCACCAGCTGGCCCATCGTCGCACAATCCAGAAACAGCGGCTCCTTGTAGTGTTCGGCGAGTTCGGCCCGGAGCTGGTGCACGTTGTCCTCGGGCCCGAGATCCTCGACGACCATCACGTCAAGCAGCGCCCGGAGCCTGTCATGGCTGAGCTGCATCCGGCGCAGGATGAGCGACTGCTCCTCGCGCTGGTATTGCATCGCAGTCTGCGGGTTCAGATGCTGCATGCAGTAAAACACGAGCGCCTTGTTTTCCTTGAAGAACTGCGGGAGGTAAAATTTTTTCCGCGCGTTGTGGGATTGCTGGTCGAAATCCATCGCGCGGATCCGGATCTGGACCTCCTCGACATCCGGCGTCATGTCCATCACGAAGTTGCACGCTCGCATGTCGCCGAGAAGGCGGACGAAGCAACGCTCGTTGAATTTGACGAGCTCCTTGGCGAGCCGGACGATTTTCACCTGGGGGTTGTGCAGCCAGTCCTTGATGAAGAGATCTCCGGGAATCCCGGCCACGTGCTCCTCGACCAGCGTGTTTCCGCAGGTGAGGTAATGCATGCGGTTGGGCGAGAGCAGGTGCTCGAGCTCGAGCCCGTAGATGCGCGAGGCGTCCGCCCGCTTGATGTAAAAGTAATCCTGGTTGTCATTGAAGGAATTGACGATCCGGATCCGGAACGGCTGCGTGTTTCCGAACGAGCAATAGTCCACGCGGTCCACGTAAAGGTGATCGAGCGCCGAACGGTCGCCACCGCTTTTCAGGAGCGCGTAAATGGTTTTCAGCGCTTCAAAGATCCGCGGCATCTCGAACGACCTGTATCCGACTGTTTGCCAGAGCGTGTCGTTCCCGGCCTTGTCCAACAGCGGGCAACTGACATGGAAGTAAAACAAATCCGAGTAGGTCAGCGGCAGCGCGATCTCCCGGCCGCATCCCGACAGATACTCGCGAAGGCCGGGCTGCACCGGGTAGATAGACTTTTTGAAAATCGTCGGCATTGGCCTGCTCTCTCTCGGCTTAGGATTCCAAGCGCTCCGGATATTTCTCGGGCAGCTGAGCGTCCGCGCGCTCCATCCGGTGGACCTCCTCGGTCGCCTTGTCGGTTGCCTCCCTCGCGATCTCGATCAGGCTTTTGTCGAAGTCTGTCGAGCGCTCCGCCTCCAGAATGACGAGCTGCATCTGGTTGAAGTAATTCAGTAGGATGTGGTGTGATTGCTTCACCGTACGACTGAGGGCCTCGAGGCGCTTGCGTTCGAGTGCAGCCTGCAGTCGGTGAGCGCCTCTTGTCAGGAAATAGATCAAACAACCGGAGACGAGCACGTAGAGCCAGCCCTTGAGCGTCTGCCACCCGGTCAGATCGGCCACGCCTACCGAGGCCGGGCGCAGCAGCCGGTCAGTCAATGAGATCCAAAGCCCCCCGAACAGCAGATACCACAGCGTGATGCGGAGATAGGGCTTCATGATTCAAAAGACTCGCGGTGCCGGCAGCATGGAAATTCGTGTGACGTCCAGCACGGTGCCACTCCTGCCAAAAGGATGCAATTCGGGATTACGGCGCAAATTTGCTGTTGGTGATTTATTGAGGGGCAAATAATCTTGCCGCATGAATCCCCTTGTTGCCCCGGCGCTCCGAGCCCCCTCATTTTCATGAAGACCCTCATTACCGACCATCAAGCCGTTGGAGACGGCGCCACAATGAATACCTCGAGCATCCAGCAGGCAATCGATGCTTGCGCGGCTGGCGGAGGCGGCACTGTCATCGTGCCACCGGGCACATTTCTGACGGGCAGCCTGCAGATCCGCTCCCGGGTGACCCTCGAGATCGGACCAGGCGGGATACTTCTCGGCTCTCCGGATCTCACCGACTACCCCCCGATCCCGTTTTATCATAATGAATTCAAGGAGACCCGTTCGCTGCTATGGGCGATCGGTGAGGCGGACATCCGTTTGACGGGCGATGGCATCATGGATTTCAACCATCCCGCCTTTATGGATATGGACACGCCTGCCGTTCAGGGATTGAACGCGGACAAGGCGCCGTTTTACAACCAGCGCCAGTTGCAAGAAACGACCGTCACGGCAAGGCCAAGGCCGAACCAACCGGTATTTTTCCACGACTGCAAACGGGTTGTCATCGAAAATGTTCGCCTGCAGCGATCCCCCTGCTGGACGCTAACATTTAGCTGCTGCGACGACATTAAGATAAGGGGCATTACTATCGATAATCATCTGCGGGTTCCCAATAGCGACGGGGTGCACATCACGGCCAGCCGGAATGTTCTGATCACCGGCTCCGTTTTCAGCTGCGGCGACGATTGCGTCGCCGTAACCTGCATCACCGATTGGGAGCGCCCGTCGGAAAATATCATCGTCACCGATTGCACGATGATTTCGCGATCCGCCGGCGTGCGGGTCGGCTATCTTTCGAGCAAGGTGAGGAACGTTGTTCTGAACAATCTCGTGATTTCCGACAGCAACCGAGGGGTGGGGATTTTCGCGGGCGACGGCGGCTGGGTGGAAAACGTGCAGGCCTCCAACCTCATCATCCGCACGCGACTTTTCGCGGGCAGCTGGTGGGGCAGTGGCGAGCCCCTGGTCGTTGCCGCCACGGGCTCTGCGGGACGGATCGAGAATGTCAGGATTTCGCTGGTAACGGCGCTTTCCGAAAGCGGCATCGTGCTGGTGGGGATGGGCGACAACATGAAAAGAGTCGCGCTCCGGGACTGGGATCTTCAGCTCAGCCACGGTGAGAACCGTCCCTTGCTGGGGAACTGGGTGGACTTGCAGCCGGCCGAATCACGCCCGCTTGAAAAGGGCTCCGCTCCTTGGCTCTACGCCGCGGATGTGGGCGGTCTAGATCTTCAGAATGTCAGGCCGCGGCGTGCGCCGGACGAGACGACAGGTCTTGTGATCGATCCCATCATGGAGCGGGTTGCCTGGACGGAGCCGGCCAGCCGCTGATCGGCCCGTTCGTTTGCGGCGGCAGGATTGACCGCGAACGAATTGTCGATCCCATCTCAGAAACCGCTACAATGAGTGCGATAAAGACAAACGACCCGCAAGGTCGCTGATCATGCAGATCCCCGCGCACCTCCTCTTTCCGCTGGCGAGCAGTTTCGCCTACGTGTTTGCGATGCTGTTTTTCAAACGCTCGGGAGACTGGAAAGTGGGCGTGTGGCGCACGGCGTTTTTGTCGAACCTCACTATCGGCGCGGCGTTCGCGGCGTTCTGGTTTCTTGGCGGCTCCGGCCAACCCGCCTCGATGCTCTGGCAGCCGCTGATTGTGGCGGTCCTGTTCGTGGCCGGACAGGTTTTCGGATTTCTCGCGCTTCATTACGGCGACGTGTCGGTCGGCACTCCGGTGATGGGATTGAAAATCGTGCTGGTTGCGCTGGGCAGCGCGCTCATGTTGCCCGACCCGGTGCCGCTCCGATGGTGGATCGCCGCGATGCTGAGCACGCTCGCAATCCTCATGCTCAGCAGGGGCGAGTCCCGACGGAGGCACCACGTCGGGCTCACCATCACCACGGCCGCCCTCGCGGCCGCGAGCTTCGCCCTCTTCGACGTGCTGGTGCAAAAATGGACGCCAGCCTGGGGCGTGGGCCGCTTTCTTCCGCTGATGTTCGGCATGGTCTCGGCGCTCTCATTCGCGTTCGTTCCCTTCTTCCACGCGCCGCTGCGGGCGATTCCGTGCGCCGCATGGGGCTGGCTCACCGGCGGTTGCCTCTTGCTCGCGTTACAGTCCGCGATCTTCGTCTATGCCGTCGGCGTTTTCGGCGATGCCACGGTGATGAACATCGTGTATTCGGTTCGCGGCTTGTGGAGCGTGATCATCGTCTGGCTGGTCGGGCATTGGTTCGCCAACGAGGAACAGACGCTGGCTACCAGTGTGCTCCGAAGCCGCTTGGTGGGCGCGGCCCTCATGCTCGCCGCCATCGCGATCGCGGTGCTGCATTGACCTGAGATATTGAGGGCGGTTTAAGAGTCATAGTGGCGCTATTATAAATAATAAAATTTAGCGGATGTAGAGTCATTGTGTCCCTTATTTAGAAATATAAGTTCACGGAATAGTTGCACATATAACGTATATAAAACAACTTACATATCATACATCAGATCCTATTGTCGTCGGCATGTTTTACGCTTATAGCCAATTGGAATCATAGAATTCCAAGAAACAACAAAAGGAGAAAAGCACTATGAGTATTATTCGTTACAGAACACCGGAGCTTGCGGCATGGACGCCGCTCGACCGCCTCTCGCCGCTGCGGGAGCTACTGGATTCCGCCTACCGTTTGACGGGATCTGCGGGATTGAGCGCCTGGTCGCCGGTTCTGGATGTCTATGAAGATGCCGAGACGGTTACCGTGACAGTAGAGGTGGCCGGCATGAAAAAAGAGGACTTCGACCTGTCGCTCGAGGATGGGGCCCTGACCATTTCCGGAAAGCGCGAGGCGAAGGAGGAAAACCGGGAGAGCTTCCGCAGCGAGCGGTTCTTCGGAATATTCACCCGCACGATCGCCCTTCCGGCACCGGTCAAATCGGACGGAATCAAGGCGGCCTATGAGGACGGAATCCTCACGGTCACCCTGCAGAAGGCCGACGAGGCAAAACCGCGAAAAATCACCGTCAGCTAACCAAGGAGAATACCATGTCACAACTCACCAAAACCGAAAATCGGACAGCGGACACCAAACGCGTGGAGTATGTCGTCCCCGCGGTGAACCTTCACCACGATGCGGATGGCTTCACGCTCGAAGTCGAAATGCCGGGGGTCCGGAAAGACGGCGTCGAGATCACGTTTGACGAAGGAAAACTCACCCTCACCGGGCACCGGGCGGCTCCGGCGGTTTCCGGCAAGGCCGTTTACACGGAATCTGCCGGGCAGGCTTACCGCCGGGTCTTCGACCTCGATCCAACAGTCGATTCCGAAAACATCGGCGCGACCATCGAGCAGGGGCTGCTCACGGTCCGGCTTCCCAAAGCCGAATCCAGCAAGCCCCGCAAAATCACCGTCGGATAAATCAACATCAACCCCGCCGGGGCCAGGCCGCGCGCCGCCCCGGCGGATTGTTTTTCGTTTGGAAAAGGAGTTGCTGTGTTGAAACAATATCGTGGCATGGGCTTCCTGCTCATGCTGCGGCAATTGGTCGAAAGAACGCCTTGGAGCTAATGGTTGTTTCTACCTAGCAAAAAGGCGTCAATACGCCAGACTGACCCCGTTTCGGTGTGTTTCCGGTGCATTCTCAAGAAAACACCGGATTGCCCTTCGAGAAGTCAAGATGACGATCCGCTTAGCGTCCTTCAGGTTCTGTAGTCGAGAAAGGATTAGTGGTCTTCTGGTCTTTCGGTAAGTCCAAATCCACTTCAGATAATCCCAACTAAGTCTTTCGGAACAGCCCTCAGCCATGTCAGGTCGGGCATGGCCCCAAAACCTAAGAAATCGCTTCACTGCGCCGAAAAGACAAGTGAGCGTAGGTAAATCAAGGAAGATGACTGTGTCACAGGCGATGAGACGGATGTCCATGGTAGCGCCGTAGTTTCCGTCAATGACCCACTCCGCTTGTCTGCAGATCCGCTCTTGAATCGTCCGCCACTCGTCATGCGGCGTTTCAATCCAACAAGGACGCCAGAACATCCGATCAAGATGATGCACTGGCAGTGAGAGTCTCTCGCCTAGACGAGCAGCTATTGTTGTTTTCCCGCTTCCACCGCAGCCGATGATCATGACCCGATTCATTTGTTTCAGCCAACAAGTGATTATCCCAATCTGGCTATCACTCAGTTTGGCATGACAGACGACAATAATCTGGAGAGGAGACGCGGCAGGGAAGGGTTTGGCCGGATCCCTTTCAATTCAGATACCCCTCGGCGAGATTCGTAAATTCCTTCACCTGAGCATCCGCCCAGGCCTGGTCGCGTCCGAGTTCGCGGGCGAGGACGGCGGCGACGGCGGGAGCGGCTTCGATGGCGGAGCGCGCGTCGAGGACGAGGGCGCGCGTGCGGCGGGAAAGGACGTCTTCGAGCGTTCTCGCCTGCTCGCGCCTGGCGGCCCAGACGATGGCGGCGAGCGGATAGGCGAGTTTGGGGTGGATCGGTTGGGCGAGGGCTGGGTCGGATTTCATGAGGGCTTCGACTTTCGCGGATTCGCTCCCGTAGGCTGCGAGCCCCATGGGCAGGGCTGCGGCGTTCGGCGCGCGCCAGCCGTGAAGCTGGAGGTTGGCCGTGACACACGGGCGGTCGTCCAACCCACCGAGCGTGATCGCGTGATCGACGGTGTCCTCGGCCATTTTCCGATACGTCGTCCATTTGCCGCCGACGATCGTGACGAGCCCGGAATCCGAGACGAGGATCTCGTGGTTGCGCGAGATCGCTTTGGTCGCACCGCCGCCTTTTCCGGGCGGGCGCACGAGCGGGCGTTGCCCGGCGAAGACGCTGAGGATGTCTTTTTCCTCCGGCACCCTCGCGAGATACTTGGCGGCATTGCGGAGGATGAACCCGATTTCCTCCTTTATCGCCCGCGGTTCGATGTCGGCGTGGTCCATGGCGGTGTCGGTGGTTCCGACGAGAACCTTTCCGTGCCAGGGGATCACGAAAAGCACGCGGCCGTCGTCGGTGTGCGGGACCATGATCGCGGAGTCGCCAGCGAGGAACGAACGGTCGAAGACGAGGTGCACGCCCTGGCTCGGCTGCACGGCGGGCGTGGCGGCCGGATCGTCCAGCAGGCGGATCGAGTCGCTGAAGATGCCGGTGGCATTGATGACGACCGCCGCTTCGGCCGTGTGTTCGCGCCCGGTTTCCAAATCCACGAACCCGACCCCGTTTGTCAGGCCGCCGGACTTTGTCAGCGAGGTGACCCGGCAGTAGTTCAGTACGCAGGCCTCGTGAACGACGGCCGTCTGCGCGAGCGTGACGGCGAGGCGGGAGTCGTCGAACTGGCCGTCGAAGTATTCGACTCCGCCCAGGAGGTTTTCCTGTTCGATGTTGGGGATCCGGGCGATCGTCTCCTCACGGGAGAGGAGGCGCGAGGGGGCGAGGTTAAGTTTTCCGGCGAGGGCGTCATAGACCTTGAGGCCGATGCCAAAAAATGGCCCCACCCACCACTGGTAGCTAGGAACAATGAACGAGAGATGGTGCACGAGGTGCGGGGCGTTCTTGTGCATGAGCCCGCGCTCGCGCAGGGCCTCAAGCACGAGCGGAATGTCCCCCTGTTCGAGGTAGCGGACCCCGCCGTGAACGAGCTTCGTGCTCCGGCTCGACGTGCCTTTCGCAAAATCGTCGCCTTCGAGAAGAAGCGTCCGGAAACCCCTGGTCGCCGAATCCACCGCGATCCCGAGCCCGGTCGCGCCGCCTCCGATCACGATGATGTCCCAGCGCTTGGTTTCTTCGAGTTTTTGGATCAGGTTTTTTCTGTTCATAATGGTGTGGCCCAATTCCGGGCGCGCTTGACGGCTTTTTTCCAGACTTTCATCCGGGCGCGGCGGTCGTTGACGGTGATGGTCGGGGAGAATTTTCTTTCGACCTCGCGGATCCGGGTCAGCGAGTCGACGTCGCTCCAGACGCCCGCTCCGAGCCCGGCGAGCATAGCGGCTCCGAGCGCGGTGGTTTCGACGTTGCGCGGCCGCTCGACGGTGAGCCCGAGCAGGTCGGCCTGGGTCTGCATGAGAAGGTCGCTCGCGCACGCGCCGCCATCGACGCGCAGGAGGGAAAGCTTCCTGCCCGAATCCATTTCCATGGCTGCGAGAAGGTCCGCGACCTGGAACGCGATCCCCTCGAGCGTCGCCCGCGCGATGTGGGCCGACGTCGTCCCGCGCGACATTCCGAGAAGAGTCCCGCGTGCGGAGGGATCCCAGTAGGGCGCGCCCAAGCCCGTGAACGCGGGCACCAGCACCACTCCCCCGCTGTCCGATACGCGCGAAGCGAGGTCGTTGACTTCCGGCGAGCTGCGAATAATCCCGAGCCCGTCCCGCAGCCACTGGATCGCCGCGCCACCCATGAAGACGCTTCCTTCGAGCGCATACTGGAGCGGCGCGTCGCCGATTTTCCAGGCCACGGTGGTCAAGAGCCGCTGGGAACTGGAAATCGCGTCGGGTCCGGTGAACACGAGCATGAAGCAGCCGGTGCCATACGTGCATTTCACCATGCCGCGCTGCGTGCAGAGCTGACCGAACAACGCGGACTGCTGGTCACCCACCGCGCTCCCGATCGGGATCTCCGTGCCGAAGTGCTCCGCATCCGCCACCCCCAACTGCCCGCTCGTCGCCACGATCCGGGGGAGGATTGCGGCCGGGATGTCGAAGAGCGCGAGCAGCTCGGAATCCCAGGCGCCGGTGCGCACGTTCATGAGCATCGTCCTCGAGGCGTTGCTCACATCGGTCACGTGCTCGCGCCCTCCGGTCAGTTTGAAAATCAACCAGCTGTCAATCGTCCCTGCGGCCAGCTCTCCCGCCGCGGCCCGCGCATGGCCGTCGGGGATCTGCCGCAATATCCAATGCAGCTTGCTCGCGGAAAAATACGGGTCGAGCAGCAGCCCGGTGCGCTGCTGGATCAGGACTTCTTTTCCGCCCTGGTGGAGGGCGCTGACATATTCCGCCGTGCGACGGTCCTGCCACACGATGGCCCGGTGGACCGGGTTGCCGGACTTCCGGTCCCAGACGACGATTGTCTCGCGCTGGTTCGTTATTCCGATCGCGGTGATGCCGCCGGTGTCCACAGCCGCCTTGGCGATCGCCTCGCGCGCCGTGACGAGAACCGATTCCCAAATCTCAGCCGCGTCGTGCTCGACCCAGCCGGGTTGCGGGAAATGCTGCGCGAATTCCTTTTGTGCGGATGCGAGAGCGCGAAGCTGACCGTCATAGACGATCGCCCGCGAGCTCGTCGTCCCTTGATCGAGTGCGAGGATGTGTTTCATGGGAAGGAGGGCTCAAACTTTTCCGGACGCGACGGATAGAAGTGCGGGGAACACGATCGCATTTTTCCACCGGCCGCATTCCGCCGCAAGATATTTCCGTGCTGCCGCGTTCCGTGACTCATTGCGGAGGGACGATCCGCGGGCCCGGAGGAAACAATTTGATCTCCGCCAATTTTCGGGCTATGCACCCCCGGAATTTCCGACCATGAGACATCCTACGAACCCATCGCAATTATCCCGCACGCCTCTGTTTGTTGTGGTTCTTACCGCCGCCCTGCTCGCCAGGGTTGGCTGCGCCGCGCAAGCTGCTGCGCCGCCGTCCGCCCAGCCCATCACAACGGGCGCGTGGGCAGTGCCGGACGAGGCATTCTTCCTCTCGCGCATCGGCCCGCCTCCGGCAGCGGGCTCTGCCGCCGAGCGCCGCGACATCGACCGCGTGCTGGCGCTGCAAAACGGGGCGACGCCGAAAGAAATCGCGGCCGCCCAGCGCACGCTGAACCTCACTGTGTTCACGTTCGCCAAGGCCGTCGGGCCGGACTTTGACCCGGAGCGCTTTCCGCGGACGGGCGCGTTTTTCCGGCGCTTGAATGCCATTGTCCGCACGACGAACGATGCGCTCAAGGCGCACTTCAAGCGGCCGCACCCGTTCGAGGCCGACCCGCGCATTCGCCGGTTCGTGGTCGCCCCGGCGGCCTATTCCTACCCGAGCTACCACGCCGCACGCTGCGTCGTATTTTGGCGTACGCTCGCCCTGCTCGATCACCACGCGGCGGACGCCTTCCACGCCATCGCCTTCAAGGTCGAGCACGAGCGCGTGCTGGCGGGCGAGCATTTCCCGACCGATATCGCCGCCGGACGCCTCGAGGGCCGGCTGATCTTCGAGGCTCTGGAGCGCGACCCGGCATTCCACGCGGACTTGGAGCGTCTCAAGCGCTCGGAGTGGACGCCGGCTCCGCGCACCCGCTCGCCGAAGGAAGCCGTCGATTTCATCGCAACCCCGCGTTAGGGAGTTCGGCTGGCCCTAAACCATGCACATCCTCCAAGTCCTTGCCCCGTCCATGATGCTCATCGCCCTCGGGGCGGGGCTCGCTTGGATCCGTTTTCTCGGAAAACCGTTCATCGGAGAGCTGAACAAGCTGGCGTTCTGGATCGCGCTGCCGTCGCTGATTTTTCGGGCGGCTGCCCACGCCGGGAGCCCGACGTCCGGGACTCTCGTGCTGATCGGTGCGGTGGCGGTGCCGACGTTTGTCGCCGCTCTGCTCGCCTGGCTGGTCGCCCGAGTGACGCGCATCCCCGCCTCCGCGCGGAGCACGTTTGTCGCCTCGTCCTTTTTCGGGAATCTCGCCTACATCGGGATTCCGATTCTCGCGCATAGCCTCGGGCGGATCGCTCTCGGAGACGCCCCGGAGTTGTTGGCCACGTCGGTGATCGTCATGACCGCGATGACGGTCATCAACAACGCGCTGGCCGTCGCCGTGTTTCAGGGAGGAAAGTTCGATGCCCTTTCCCTGGCGCGCCGTGTACTGGTGAACCCCTTGGTGATCGCGGGATGCTTGGGGATTCTTTACGGAATGAGCGGACGCGCCGTCCCGCCCGCTCCCGATCAGGTGCTCCAGTCGCTCGGGGCCACAGCGGTGCCGCTCGCGCTGCTCTGCATCGGCGGATCGCTCGAGATGACTTCGCTGCGCGGACACATTTCGTGGATCGCGGGAGTCTCGGTCCTAAAGGTGCTGGCCTTCCCGCTCATCGCTTGGATGATCACCCGCTCGCTCGGGCTCAACCCTGCCGACACTCGGGTGGTTCTGATTTTTTGCGCCTGCCCAACGGCGGTCGTCGCCTACACGATGGCGAGCCAGATGGGCGGCGATGAACCGCTGGCCGCCGGAGCCATCGCGGCGAGCACGGTCGCGTCGTTCGCCAGCCTCGCCGTCGTCCTGGCGATCACGTGACCGGGGCGCTCAGAATTTTCCGAGGGCAACGTAGAGAACCGCGGCAAGCGATCCGCCGATCAGCGGTCCGAGCACCGGGATCCATGCATACAGCCAGTCGCTGCCGCCTTTTCCGACGACGGGCAGAAGCGCATGTGCGATCCGCGGCCCCAGGTCGCGGGCGGGATTGATGGCGTAGCCGGTCGGCCCACCGAGCGAGAGCCCGATCGCCCACACGAGCAGGCCGACGGGAAGCGCGCCCAGCGCGCCGAGATCGATGGGATAGACCGCTCCTCCCTGCGGATGGCCGGTGGCTCCTTTCAAACTGAAGATGCCGAAGAGCAGGACAAATGTGCCGATGATTTCGCAGAGCAGGTTTGAAGGGGCTGAGCGGATGGCCGGAGCGGTGCAGAAAATCGCGAGCTTGGCGGCCGGATCGTCGGTGATTTTCCAATGCGGCAGGTAAGCCAGCCAAACGATGGCCGCGCCCGTCATCGCGCCAAGCGTCTGGGCGAGGATGTAGGCGGGAACTGACCCCCATGGGAAATTTCCCGCGAGTGCCATCGCGACCGAGACAGCGGGGTTCAGGTGCGCCCCGCTCACCCGACCCACCGAAAACACGGCGACAAACACGGCAAAGCCCCAACCGGCGGTGATCACGATCCATCCCGAGCCCTTGCCCTTGCTTTCATTCAAGAGCACGTTCGCCACGACGCCGTCACCCAGAACAATGAGCAACGCCGTGCCGACGAATTCGGCAATAGAGGGAGACACGGCGCTATTTTCCACCGGGCGCGCTTCCGCGCAAGATTTTTTGCCGGGCCGACGTCCGCTCGCTTTCTACTGCGCGAAAATGTGCGCCGCGGGACGGCCGCGATTTTTTGCGCACAAATTTCGGGATCCTGTGCCATAATCGCCTCCTTCATCCCACTGAACTATGATCACAGAACTCTCCCAACTCGCGGTTTACATCGTTTTCGGAATCGTCCTCGTTGTCGGACTGGTGCTCGTCATCATTTTCGCCAACTTTTTCGGGGTTTGGCTGCGGGCGAAGATCGCCGACGCGCCGGTCCCGTTCTCGAAGCTCATCGGCATGCGGCTCCGGAAGGTTCCTGTCGGCATGATCGTTGACAGCCGGATCACGGCGGTCAAGGCGGGGATCCCGCTCGAGACCGATCTTCTCGAGGCCCATTACCTTTCCGGAGGAAATGTCCCGCACGTCGTGCTCGCGCTCATCGCCGCCGACAAAGCCGGCATTACGCTCGATTTCAACCGCGCCTGCGCGATCGACCTCGCGATCAAGGGCACCAGCAAGACGGTCCTCGAAGCCGTCCGCACCAGCATCAACCCCAAGGTCATCGACTGCCCGAACCCCGCGACCGGAAAAGTCACCATCGATGCGGTCGCGCGCGACGGCATCGGCGTCAAGGTACGCGCCCGCGTCACCGTGCGCTCGAACCTCGACCGCTTCGTCGGCGGCGCCACCGAGGAAACCATCATCGCCCGCGTCGGTGAGGGCATAGTGACCTCGATCGGATCCGCGCTCTCCTACAAGGACGTCCTCGAAAACCCCGACAGGATTTCCAAGACGGTCCTTGCCAAGGGCCTCGACAGCGGGACCGCTTTCGAAATTTTGTCGGTCGACATTGCGGATGTGGACATCGGCGACAACATCGGCGCGAAGCTGCAGGCCGAACAAGCCGAAGCCGACAAAGTCGTCGCCCAGGCGAAGGCGGAGATGCGCCGCGCTGCCGCCGTCGCGAGCGAGCAGGAAATGAAAGCGCGCACCCAGGAGATGCGCGCGAAAGTCGTCGAGGCCGAGGCCCAGGTCCCGCAAGCGATGGCCGAAGCGTTCCGCAGCGGCAACCTTGGCATCATGGACTACGTGAAGATGAAAAACATCCAGTCCGACACCTCGATGCGCGAAAGCATCGCGGGCCCTGAAAAACATCCGGGCCACTGATTTTTTTCACGCCCGCCACCGGCACTTCGCGCCATGGAACAAGTTGTCATCATCGTTATCATCGGGCTCATCAGCCTGGTGAACTGGGTGATGAAACGTTCCGCCGAAATCCGTGAGGAGCGGAAGCGCGAGCGTCAGCGTCTCGGGATTCCCGAGGGCGATCCCTTTCATCCTGCGCCGCTTCAGGCGGAGAACACCCCGGCTCCACATCGGACGGCTGATGATTCGTCATTGGACATGCGCCGGCTCATGGAAGCACTCGGGCTGCCGCCTGAGGCAGATGAGCTTCCTCCCAGGCCGGTCGTTCGCGAGACAGCAACGCTCCCGCCATTGCCCGGCTACCGGCCGCCGCCGGCACCAAAACCGCGCTTTCAAAATTCCAACATGCGATCTGCCGCGATGGCTCCCCCCGATGCCGTCCCCGGCTCCGCCCTTGACGCCGCCTTGCGCTCGCACGACGGAATCCGCCAGGCGATCATCCTCCGCGAAATCCTCGGACCCCCGAAGGCGCTCACGCTCTGAGCACAAAAAAATTGGGAGAAGCTGGTTGGAGCTTCTCCCAATTTGATTTTGCTATCCGTTTAAAACGGATGGCGGGTTATTTTTTCTTCTTGGCGACGGCCTTCTTGACGACCTTCTTAGCGGGCGCCTTCTTGGCTGCGACTTTCTTGACGACCTTCTTGGCGGGCGCCTTCTTCACTGCTTTTTTCTTAACTGGCATTTAATATCCCCCCTTTCTTTCCGCGAATGCGGGAAATGGTTTTGTTAACATGTTGTGAATAACTCACTGATGTTGTGAATAAGTCCCGCGCTGACATGCGTCAACAATTTTTCACATTTTTTCTTGATTTTTTTTTCCGCGTTTCGCAGCGGAGACATTTTTGCGCGGAGTTTTTTCAAGCATCGCGCCGGCCGCGCGCGCGATTTCCGCGACATCCCACAATCGCCCGAGACCCTCATAACCACAGGCGAGAAGGCCTTTCTCAGGTCCGATGAATTTTGCGCCGCGCGATTTCAGCCGCGCGACATTTTCCTGCGTTGCGGGATGCATCCACATCTTTCCGTTCATCGCCGGCGCGATGAGCAGCGGCGCGAGCGACGCGAGCGCGATCGAAGTGAGCGCGTCATCGGCGATGCCGTTCGCGAGCTTCGCGATGACGTTTGCGGTGGCGGGCGCGATGAGCAAAATGTCGGCGCGGTCGGCGAGCGCGATGTGGCCGGGGTTCCAAGATTCCTTCTCGCCGAAGATCCCGGTGGTGACGGCGTTGCGGGAGAGCGTTTGAAATGTCAGAGGCGTGACGAACTCGGTGGCGTTCGCGGTCATGACGACATGGACGTCGTGCCCGGCTTTGGTGAGGCGGCTCGCGAGATCGGCGGCCTTGTAGGCGGCGATCGAACCGGTGACGCCGAGGAGGATGGTTTTCATAATCCGGGAATATCGAGCCGCCGGCTGAGGTAGCGCTCCGCACGCATGACGGCGCGGAATTTTTCGATATCTTCCTCCATCGAGCCGCTGATCAACGTGTAGCGGTAGTCGCGCCAGTGGCGCATCTCGGCGGCCGCGTTGGCGAGGCGAGTGGCGATCTGCTCCTCGCTCTCGGTGCCGCGGCGGCGGAGGCGGCGCGCGAGCTCGTCTAGGCCGGGCGGCATGATGAAGACGTCGGCGAGCGCAGAGGCAATGACGGGGTCTCCGCAGTTGCGGATGTTCGCCGCGCCAGCTGTGTCGATGTCGATGAGCACGTCCACGCCCTGGGAGAGGTTGTCGACGACCGTGGATCTCAGCGTGCCGTAGAACCGGCCGTGCACCTCGGCGCACTCGAGAAAATCACCGGCATCGATGCGTGCCCGGAAATCCTCGTGGCCGATAAAAAAATAGTCCTCGCCGTCGATCTCGCCCGGCCGCGGCGGCCGCGTCGTGCACGAGACCGCGTAGACGAAATCCGGCTTCTGCCGCAGGGCGGTCGTCAGCGTCGTCTTGCCCGCGCCGGACGGCGCGGAGAGGACGAAAAGGATTCCGGAGCGTTGGATTTTATTCAATGTTGGCGAGTTGTTCGCGGATTCTTTCGAGCTCCGCCTTGGCGCTGATGATAAGTCTCGCGAGATCCGCGTCGGAGGATTTCGAGCCGATGGTATTGAACTCGCGGCCGAGTTCCTGCGCGAGAAATTCGAGCGTGCGACCGACCGGGCCGTCGGCGGCAAGCTTCTCGCGGAACTGGCCGATGTGGCTCGCCGCGCGGTCGAGCTCCTCGGTGATGTCGCCGCGCTCGGCGAGAAGCACGACCTCGGTGAGAAGGCGCGGGTCGTCGCCGGAAATCCCGACGCCCGCGCGCGCCACGCGGCGCAGTAGCGATTCCCGCTGCAGCAACGTCACGCGCTTCGCGAGCGGGGAGATTTTTTTTGCGATCGCCCCGAGGCGGCCGATCGCCTTCTCCAAAACCGCCTGCAGGGTTTTGCCTTCGCGGCTTCGTGTCGCCACGAGCCCGTCCAGCGCGTGGTCGAGCGCTGCCACGACGGTTTCCTTCACGCCTTCCCCGGACGGCTCGGCCGAGCGGACGACGCCCGGCGCGGCGAGGACATCGGTGATCGTGATCTCGCCGGCAAGCCGGAGTTTTTTCTGGAGCGCACGCGCCTCGCGCAAAAATACCGCGGCCCGTGCGCTGTCGAGAATGCCGCCGGACGCGCCCTCCGCGTGCGAGAGCGAGAGATTCACTTGCACGCGGCCGCGGGCGACGCGGGCCAGCGCGCGCTCGCGCACCACCGGCTCGAGCCACGCGGCCCCGCGCTCGGCGTGAAACACGATCTCCGCGGTTTTGCGGTTTACGGAAAAGCACTCGACGACGGCGGTCCAGGTCTTGGTCCGCGCCTCGCCGCGTCCGTGTCCGGTCATGCTGGTCATGCCGGAAAACTAAGCGTCCTCCCGCTCACGTGTCGAGGAGGTTCATGATTTGAAGTCCCGTTGCTGGAAGATGACGGCGGCGAGGACGACGAGCGTGGCGTTGATGGCAAGGAGCCATGCGTAGTCCTCGAGCATGTGCTCCCAGGGGATCCGGTATTCGAAGACGCGAACCCACGCCGACATGTGGGCGGTGATGAACCACGGTTTCAGCGACTCGAAGAACGGGATGTTTCTCAGGATGGAATCCAGGAAGAAAAACGAGAGCGTGGTGATCGTGGCGGCGGCGGGCTTCATGTCGAGGCACGAGAGAAAGAATCCCACCGCCGGGATCGTGAGGAGCGAAAACGAAAGCAGCAGGACCGCGAGCGCGTAGCGGGCGAGGCCGGGGCCGAAATCGTAAAGAGCGAAAACTTTTTCCATGGGCGCGAAAACGAACAGCCCGCCCGCACCGCTGTGCAGCAGCCCGACGATCAGCGCTGTGATTGCCACAAACCATGTCAGCGCGAACGAATACACGGCCACCGCGCAGAGCTTGAGCGCGAGGATCCGCCCGCGCGATACCGGACGGCAGAGCATCATCCGCAGGGTCCCGTCCTCGACCTCCTTGCCGACGATATCGCCAGCGACGAGCGCCAGATAAAGCGAGCCGAGCAGGAAGATTGACCAGATGAGGACAAAAAACGCGAGAGTGAGCCCGGACAGGTAGCCGTCTGCCGAATAGCCCGCCTCCTCGATCAGGTGGGTGAACGCGCCGCGGACGCGCGGGAGATTGAGAAGAAATAGGATGATCAGCTCCACGCCGAGAAAAGCGCCGAAGCCGATGTAGGTCCGCTTGCGCGCGAAGAGCTTGAGCAACTCGCCACGGAACTGTTCTAGGAACGCGCGCATCAGCCGGTCCTTTCCAGATAAAAATCTTCGAGCGTCCGGACCAGCCGGCGGAACTCGGCGACACGCACGCCGGCGGCGACAAGCGCGGCGACGACGGCCGCGGAGTCGGGCGAGGCGGGCAGGGCCAGCGTGCCGTCCGGCGCGAGCGCGAGGCCGAGGCCGCGCAAAGCGGCGGCGCATTTTTCCGTGTCGGGCGTTTCGATTTTCCAGCGCGACCCGCCAGGCCCGGCATCCTGCCAGCGCCCGCAATAGACGAGCGATCCGCGGTGGAGGATGGCGACTCGATCGCAGAGCTGCTCGACCTCGTGGAGGATGTGCGACGAGAGAATCACGGTCATGCCGTGCTCGGTCCTCAGCTTCTGGATCATGGCGCGCATCTCGTGGATGCCGGCGGGGTCGAGGCCCTCGGTCGGCTCGTCGAGCAGGACCAGCTCGGGATCCGGAAGCAGCGCCTGGGCGAGGGCGAGCCGCTGGCGCATCCCGTGGCTGTAGGTGCGCACGCGGTCGTGGATCCGTTCTTCGAGCCCGACGAGCCGGATGACTTCCTCCATGCGGGCACGCGAAACGCTGCCGCCGAGCGAAACAAAAAACCGCAGGTTCCTCCACCCGCTCAGGTAATCGTAAAATGCCGGCGTTTCAAAAATCGCGCCCACGCGGGCAAGTGCATCGGCGCGGGATGTCGTGACAGCGTGGCCGCGAATCGTGACGCGCCCGGCGTCCGCATGGACATGCCCGAGCGCGATCCCGAACGTCGTGCTCTTGCCGGCGCCGTTGTGCCCGAGCAGGCCGAAGATTTCCCCGCGCGCCACCTCGAACGAAACGTCCGCGACCGCAGGGCGCCCGCGGAATTTTTTACTGATCGATTCGAACCGGATCATGGGTCGGTGAACAGCCGGAGCTGGTTGGCCGCATGGCCGTCGGCGAACAGGTGGTTGACTCTGTCATCCGAGTGGTGGTGCCAGCCTTCTTTATCCACAACGACGGGGATTTTCGTGACGTCGGCGGTGAGCGACAGGAAGTTCAAATTCACGGCGGACTGGCCGCTGAGGACGCTGTTCCAATAATAGCTCGTGCCGGACTGCGCGGCGAGCGACCTGTCATCCGGGCAGGCGAAGACTCGCGGGTCCGGGAGATACGGGGCCAGCAGGGTGTCGATCACCGGCACGTTCTCGTCGCGACTTTTTCTTCCCGCCGCGAGAGGGGGCATGGTCATGTTGTTGTCGGCCAGCCAGGCGTTGAGCCCGGCCCCGATCGCGCGAAGGTTGCCGAGGCACTTCGCCGAGTTGGCGCGCGCGATCCCCACATCGGCGAGCGGGATCGCGATCGCCGCGAGAACCGCCACGATCGCCACGACGACCAAAAGCTCAATGATGGTGAAACCGCGCGGGCTCATCGCGGGCTTTGGAGGTTCCGCTGCAGCTCTTCGAGCACCGGCGCGAAATCCAGCTTCACGTCCGCGTTCGCGTTCTCGTAAAAACTTGAAACCCCCTGTCCGACGATCTTCTTGACCTCGTCATTGCGGATCCGCTCCGCCGATTGCGGCGCATTTTTCTTGATGCCATCGAGCGCCCGCTGCACGAGCTTCTGTCGCTTTTCCGGGGTCATCTTGTTCAGCGCGGACATCATTTTTCGGAATCCTTCGGGTAGCGTGAGATCAAGGAAGCGGGCGCGTTCGTGCGGAGTCAGGCTCTCGAAAAATCCCCGCACCGCACCGCTTTCGCGCAGGTCCCGCCGCTGGTCGAAGGTCAGGCTGTTGAGCTGCGCGGCTGTCTTCTCGAGGACCTTCGCCCGCTCCGCGTCACCGAGCCCCGCGATCGGATGCGATCCGACATACGCCTTCAATTTTTCCGGCGTCGGGCTCGCCTCCCGCGAAACCCAGATCACGACCGCAGCCACGGCCCAGATCGCGACCAGCACCGCGGCGGTTCGCCAAAAAAGTTTCACGAACTCCTTGTATCACACTCCCGCCCCGGCGGCAAAGAGCGGCGTTTGTTGCAATGTGGAGCAGGCGTCCCGCCTGCTATTCTATCGAGGCAACCGGGACGGTCGCCCCATGTCCAAATGCAAGAACGGGGCTTGCTCTTTGGCGGGGTTTTGCGGAATTTCTTCGGATCATGAGCCACACTGCATTACCCACTCGCTACGATCAGATGACCTACCGGCGGTGCGGGAGGAACGGGGTGCTGCTGCCGGCGGTTTCGCTCGGGCTCTGGCACAATTTCGGCGGGGTTGATATCCAGGAGACCGCGCGGGCGATGGTGCTGCGGGCGTTCGATCTCGGAATCACGCACTTCGACCTTGCGAACAACTACGGGCCGCCGCCGGGGAGCGCGGAGGAAACGTTCGGGCGGATCCTCGAATCCGATTTGTCCGCCTACCGCGACGAGCTGGTGGTTTCCACGAAGGCCGGCTACCGGATGTGGCCCGGGCCGTATGGCGACTGCGGGTCGCGCAAATACCTGCTTTCGAGCTTGGACCAGAGCCTCAAGCGGATGGGGCTCGATTACGTGGATATATTCTACAGCCACCGCCCGGATCCGGAAACACCACTTGAGGAAACGGTTGGGGCCCTCGTGCAGGCGGTGCGCTCGGGCAAGGCCCTCTATGCCGGGGTTTCCAACTATCCGGCAGATCTGACAAAGCGGGCGGCCGATCTGCTGTCGTCCGCAGGCGTGCCGCTGCTGATCCACCAGCCCCGCTACAACCTCTTCGACCGCTGGGTCGAGAACGGGCTCTCGGACGTGCTTCTGGAGCAGGGGGTCGGCTGCATCGCGTTCTGCCCGCTGGCCCAGGGGCTCCTCACAAACCGCTACCTGCACGGGATCGAGCAGGGGTCGCGGGCGAGCAAGCCGCACGGGTTTTTGAAGGCCGACCAGATTTCCGAGGAAAAACTCCGCCGCGTCCGCGCGTTGGCGGCGATAGCTGAGGCCCGCAGCCAGTCGCTTGCCCAGCTCTCGCTGGCATGGGTTCTCTCTCGCCCCGCCGTGACGACCGTGCTCATCGGTGCCAGCAAGCCCGCACAGATCGAGGAGAACGTCGCCGCGCTCGGAAATTCCGCCTTTTCGCCCGACGAGCTCGCCGCGATCGACGCGGCATGTTTGCTCTAGCTCAAGAATCCCCGCGATTGTTCATTGACGCTTCGCGCGCGGGATTCTTTAATACCGGCCCCTCAAAACTCAAACCAACAACACACATAACATCACAATGATCAAAATCGGCATCAACGGCTTCGGGCGCATTGGACGCATGGTCTTCCGCGCGGCGGTCAAAAACTTCAGCAAAGACATCCAGGTGGTCGGGATCAACGACCTGCTCGAACCCGAGTATCTCGCCTACATGCTCAAATACGATTCGGTCCACGGGCGTTTCGACGGGGAAGTTTCAGTCGAGGGCAACCATCTCATCGTCAACGGCAACAAAATCCGGCTTACCGCCATCAAGGATCCCTCCACGCTCAAGTGGGATGAGGTCGGCGCAGAAGTGGTGGTCGAATCCACTGGGCTCTTCCTGGACAAGGTGACCGCCGAGGCCCACCTCAAGGCTGGCGCGAAGAAAGTCATCCTCTCGGCTCCTTCCAAGGACGAGACCCCGATGTTCGTCTATGGCGTGAACGACAAGAGCTACGCCGGCGAAGCGATCATCTCGAACGCGAGCTGCACCACCAACTGCCTCGCCCCGCTGGCCAAGGTCATCCACGACACATTCGGCATCAAGCGCGGCCTCATGACGACCGTTCACGCCGCCACTGCCACACAAAAGACTGTTGACGGCCCGAGCAACAAGGACTGGCGCGGCGGACGCGGCATCCTCGAAAACATCATCCCTTCCTCGACCGGTGCGGCCAAAGCGGTGGGCAAGGTGATTCCCGCTCTGAACAAGAAGCTCACCGGCATGGCGTTCCGCGTGCCCACCTCCGACGTGTCGGTCGTGGATCTCACGGTCGAGCTCGAGAAACCCGCCTCCTATGCGGAAATCTGCGCCGCCATCAAGGCCGCTGCGGAAGGCCCGATGAAGGGCGTCCTCGGCTACACCGACCAGAAAGTCGTCAGCACGGATTTCCGGGGCGAGACCACGACCTCGGTGTTCGACGCCGAAGCCGGCATCGCGCTGGATCCCACGTTCGTCAAACTCGTCTCCTGGTATGACAACGAATGGGGCTATTCCAACAAAGTGCTAGAAATGGCCCGCGTCATCTCCAAATAAACAATTTGGAATTTTAATGTGAAATGAGGAATGGATCCGAGGGGAACGTGTCGCTCGAGCAGAGCTATGCGTTTGCCCTCGGAGCCGTCCGCCTCGGAAGTTTTCTGCAAAGACAGGAACGAGAGTTCAACCTCTCGCGCCAGCTCGTGCGTTCGGGAACAAGCGTCGGAGCAAATATCGAAGAGACGCAGGCAGCGCAAACCCGACCGGACTTCCACACGAAAATATGCAACGCCGCCCAGGAAGCGCGCGAGTCGCATTACTGGCTGAGACTGATCAGGGACAGCTACCCGAACGCGAGCGCCGAGGCTTCCTCCCTGCTTGAATCCGCAGAAGAGCTCGTCAAAATCCTCACCTCCTTTACAAAGAAAACCAAAGTTCAGTAAATTCCAAATTCCCCATTCTCTTTATGAAAAAGTCCATCAAAGACATCTCGCTCGCCGGCAAGCGCGTCCTCATGCGCGTCGATTTCAACGTCCCGCAGGACAAGGCCACCGGCGCGATCACGAACCCTCAGCGGATCTCCGCCGCGATCCCTACGATCCAATACGCGCTCGACCAGGGCGCGTCGGTCATCCTCATGAGCCACCTCGGGCGCCCGGACGGCGAACGCGTGGAAAAGTTTTCTCTCAAGCCGGTGGCGGACAAGCTGGCCGAGCTGCTCGGCAAGCCGGTGAAGTTCCTCGACGACTGCGTCGGCCCCGATGTCGAGGCGGCGTGCGCTGCGATCAAGCCGGGCGAGGTCATTCTTCTCGAAAATTTGCGCTTCCATCTCGAAGAGGAAGGAAAACGGAAAAACGCGGACGGCACGTCCACGAAGGCCGATCCCGCCAAGGTCGCCGAGTTCCGCGCGAGCCTCACGAAGCTCGGTGACGTGTTCGTGAGCGACGCGTTCGGAACCGCGCACCGCGCGCACTCGTCGGTCGTCGGCGTCGCGCTACCGGACAAGGTCGCCGGCTTCCTCATGCAGAAAGAACTCGATGCGTTCGCGGCGGTCCTCGACCATCCGAAGCGCCCGCTCCTCGCCATCCTCGGCGGCGCGAAGGTCGCCGACAAGATCCCGCTTATCAGCAACCTGCTCGACAAGGCGAACGAGATCATCATCGGCGGAGGCATGGCCTTCACGTTCAAAAATGTCCTGAGCAACATGCCGATCGGCAGCAGCCTCTTCGATCCCGAAGGCGCAAAAATCGTCATCGAACTGATGACCAAGGCGAAGCAAAAAGGAGTCAAGATCCACCTGCCGGTCGACTTCGTCTGCGCGGACAAATTTGCCGCGGACGCCGAGATCCGTGTATCCGACGACAACGCCGGAATCCCGCAAGGCTGGATGGGGCTCGATGTCGGGCCGAAGAGCCGCGAGCTTTTTGCCGAGGTGATCGGGCGCGCGAAGACGATCATCTGGAACGGCCCTCCCGGGGTGTTCGAGTTCGACCGCTTTGCCGAGGGCACAAAGAGCATGGCCGACGCCGTCGCAGCCGCCACGGCCGCCGGCGCGATCAGCGTTGTGGGCGGCGGCGATACAGCCACTGCTGCGAAGAAATTCAAAGTTGCCGACAAGGTCAGCCATTGCTCGACCGGCGGCGGCGCCTCGCTGGAACTGCTCGAAGGCAAGTCCCTGCCCGGAGTCGCAGCACTCGACGAAAAGTAAGCGCCGGCGAAAATCGGGAAGGCGAACCTCCGTGTGAGCCGAAATATTTCAACGGCTCGGACGGAGCCTCGCCCTCCCGGGATGAAAGGGCTCGCAAGCTGCTCCATGCGTGGTCTATCTTTCCCGGCCCGCGCATCATGTCAGAAATCTCACGCCGCCGAACATTCGCCATCATCTCGCACCCGGATGCCGGCAAGACGACGCTGACCGAAAAATTTCTGCTGTACGGCGGGGCGGTGCAGCTTGCGGGAAGCGTGACCTCGCGGAAGAACCAGCGGGCGACGACGAGCGACTGGATGGAGCTCGAAAAGCAGCGCGGGATCTCGGTGTCGTCCACGGTGCTGCAATTCGACTACAAGGATTGCGTGGTCAACCTGCTCGATACGCCCGGGCACAAGGATTTTTCCGAGGACACGTATCGCGTGCTCACGGCGGTCGATGCGGCGGTGATGGTGATCGATGCGGGCAAGGGGATCGAGTCGCAGACGAGAAAGCTGTTCGAGGTCTGCCGCCAGCGGGGGGTTCCGATCTTCACGTTCATGAACAAGCTCGACCGGCCGGCGCGGCCGCCGCTCGACCTGCTCGACGAGCTGGAATCCGTCCTCGGCATCCACGCGCTCCCGATGAACTGGCCGCTCGGAGACGGGCCGGAATTCAAGGGCGTCTATGATCGGGCGAAGCAGTCGATGCATCTCTTCGAGCGGACCCCCGGCGGCGCCTACCGCGCGGCGGTCGCGGTGAAGGACATCCACGACCAAACCGTCAAGGACACCGTCCTGCCGGACGTTTATGCGCGGGTCTGCGACGAACTCGCGCTGCTCGATGGCGCGGGCACGGAGTTCGATGTCGAAGCCGTCCGGTCCGGGAAGGCTACGCCGGTATTCTTCGGGAGCGCGATGAATAATTTCGGAGTCCAGTTGCTGCTGGATTCGTTTCTCGAGCTCGCGCCTCCGCCGGCTTCGCGCCAGAGCGGCGACCGCTTGATCGCCCCGGACTCGCCGGCGTTCTCCGGTTTCGTTTTCAAGATCCAGGCCAACATGAACCCGAAGCACCGCGACCGGGTTTCATTCATCCGGGTCGTCTCGGGATGCTTCCGCCGCGACATGGTGGCGCACCACGTGCGGCTCGGGAAAACCGTCCGGCTCGGGAATTCCCAGCGCCTGTTCGCGCAGGATCGCGAGACCGTGGACGAGGCCTGGGCGGGCGACGTGGTTGGGATCGTCGGCAACTATGATTTCCTGATCGGCGACACCGTGAGCGAGGACCCCACGATTTCGTATCACGAGATCCCGCGGTTTGCGCCCGAGTGTTTCGCCTACATCCGGAATTCGAGCACGGCGAAGTTCAAGCGGTTCCGCGAGGGCCTCGACCAGCTCTTGAAAGAAGGCGTCGCGCAGGCGTTCGAGCTTCCCGATTCGCTCCAACGTGTCCCGCTGCTCGGCGCGGTGGGCCCGCTGCAATTCGAGGTGATGCAATACCGGCTCGAAAGCGAATACAGCGCGGACTGCCGTGTCGAATCTGCGGCGTGGCAATTTGTCCGCTGGCCGCTAGACAAAGATACGCGCGCGCCGATCACCGAACGCCCGGACCTGATGCTCCCCACCGGCTGCGCACTCGCCCGCGACGCCTTCGGACAATGGGTCGTCCTCCTCCCCAGCGCATGGACGGCTGCCTATCTCGAAGAAAAAAATTCCGCCTTAGCCTTCATCTCCACGCCGCCATCCGCATCCGGAACAAACTAAACTTTCACCCGCGGGCTGGCGGGTCAGCCTTCGGCAATTCCCGTCCGGGCGCTCGTGTTTTCCACGAACTCGCGGAAGTGTTCGTGGCCGGGCAGGGAGAGGTTAGGGTCGGATTCGAGCAGGGTGCGGGCGACTCTCCGGACCTCGGTCATGAGCTCTCCGTCGCGCAGCAGGTCTCCGAGGCGTAAGGGGGGAAGGCCGGCCTGGGCGGTGCCGAGAATGTCTCCGGGCCCGCGCAGCCGGAGGTCGGCTTCGGCGATTACGAATCCATCGGATGTGGCTTCCAGAGCGTTGAGCTTTTCTTTGGCCGTCCCGTCCGGACTTTCCTGCAGGAGGATGCAGTAGGATTTTTCCGCACCGCGCCCGATGCGGCCGCGGAGCTGGTGGAGCTGCGAGAGCCCGAACCGCCCGGCTTCCTCGACGAGCATGATGCAGGCGTTGGGGACATCGACGCCGACCTCGATGACCGTCGTGGCGACAAGAGCCGCGATCTTCCCCTCGCGGAATTCCCGCATGACGAGTTCCTTTTCGTTGGAATCCAGGCGTCCGTGAACGAGGCCGACCCTGGCGGGGGCGAGAAGCCCGGTCCATTTTTCGAATTCCGCGCGGGCGGATTTGACATCGAGTTTTTCCGATTCCTCGACCAGCGGGTAAACGATGTAGGCTTGGCGGCCCTCGGCGATCTTGTCGCGGAGGAAGGCGATGATGTCCGGGAGCTTCGAGGGCTCGCGCACGGCGGTGATCACCTTTCCGCGGCCCGTGGGTTTTTCGCGGATGATCGAAACATCAAGGTCGCCGTAGAGCGTCTGGGTGATCGTGCGCGGGATCGGCGTCGCCGTCATCACCAGAACATCCGGGGCGTCTCCGCGCGCGATCAGGCGCGACCGCTGGAGCACACCGAATTTGTGCTGCTCGTCGATGACGACCAGGCCGGGGCGTTCGAGCCCTGTGTTTTCGAACAACAGGGCGTGCGTGCCGATGACGAGCGGCGGGATCCGGCGGGCCGCCGGATCCGACACGCGGGCCGCGTGTGCTCCCCGGAAGTCGTCGAAGATCCCGGGTGTGGCGTCCGGCGGCCCGCCGGACGATTCTTTCCGCGCGGCGGTCCGCAGCACGACCGGGATTCCGAGCGGGTCAAGAATTCTCCGGAAATTCAGGTAGTGTTGTTCGGCGAGAATCTGTGTGGGCGCCATGAGCGCGGCCTGCCAGCCGGACTCGGCGGCCTGCAGCATGGCGTGCAGGGCCACGAGGGTTTTTCCGGATCCCACATCGCCCTGGAGCAGGCGGTTCATCCGGTGAGGGGAGGCGAGGTCGGCGGAGATTTCCGCGATGACTTTTCGCTGGGATGCCGTCAGTTCGAACGGCAGCGATGCCTCCACCAATTTCCACCATGTTCCATCGGCCGGCTTGGGGGTTCCGCCTTGGCCGCGCATCGCGGCATAACGCGCGCAGACAACAAGCTGGATGCCGAAAAACTCCTCGCGCACAAGTTGCGTCCTCGCATTTTCCTGCTCTTCGAAAGTTTCCGGAAAATGCACTTCGCGCCAGACCCGCTCGGAGACAGCATTCCCGGGCCAGAGCAGCGGGATCGTGGAGAGGTCGGTCTCTTCAAGCGCGCGGTGGATGAGCACCCGCAGGACGCGCGGATTGACTCCATCCCCCGCCGGATGCACCGGCGTGATCCGGTCGAAATGGATCGAGCGCTCGGCATCTTCCTCGATGACTTCGAATTCCGGGTGCTCCATGACGACCTGTTTGCCGCGGACCCTCGGTTTTCCAAAGACGACGATCTGCTGGTCGCCGGTGATCATCTTCTGGACCCACGACATGTTGAACCAGCGGCAGATCAGCGGTGACCCCAGCACACCCGCGGATTCGTCCTCTATCCTCGCCTCAAAAATCCTGCGCGGGCCGAACCTGCGGTAAGCGGTTTTTCTGACGATGCCGAACAGGCATACGGGGGTCTCGGAAGCCTCGTCGGGGAAGCGGTCGAATTTGACGCGGTCCTCGTAGCGGCGGGGGAAATGCCTGAGCAGATCGCCGAGCGTCTGCAGCCCGAGCCTCCGCAGGGCGGACAGGCGCTGGCGCGGCACCCACTCCAAATCTTCGAGCCGTGTTGCCGCGGGAAGCCCGCTCATGCCGCCCTCCGCACGCCGACGATCCGCATCTGCGCTTCGGTGCGGCCCTGCCAGCAGTTCCAATCGAGCGTGTAGGCGACGTCCCATGGTGGCCGTGGAAGCTCGTCGATCTTCGCGTTGAAAAAGACCGCGGGCACGCGGCGACGGCCCGCCGAAAACTCGATTTTCAAATGCTTTTCCTTCATTGTCCGGGGAGTTCCGGAGGGGCTGATCGAGCGGGTGTAGAGGACCGGTTGCGGGTTGGCCGAGCCAAATGGTTCCATGAGATCCTGCGCCTCGAGAATCGAGAAATCGAGGTCGGGGAGTTCGATTTCGGCGTCCAGCCGGAGGCGGGGGGTCAGGATTTCCTCATTCGCGAGCTTCTTGGCGGCGGATTCAAAGGCCTCGCGAAATGCCGGAAAGGATTTTTCGTCAACCGTCAGCCCCGCCGCCATGTCGTGGCCGCCGAATTTTTCCAGATGCCCGGAGCAGTCGCGCAGGAGGTCCACCAGCGGCAGCCCCTCGATGCTGCGCCCGCTGCCTTTTCCTAGCCCCGATTCGTCGAAGCCCACGATGAATGTCGGGCGGTGGTGCTGGCGCATCACGCGCGAGGCGACCACGCCGAGGACGCCGACATGCCAGTCGCGGCGGCCCGCGACGATCGTCGTGTCGCGAGCGGATTCAAAATGCTTTTCGACCCACTCCTCGGCGTCGTGGACGACCGCCTTTTCGACGCCCTGCCGCTCGCGGTTGTGGGCGTCGAGGCCGGACGCGAGAACGGCCGCTTCGGCGGGATCGTCGGTGAGCAGAAGCCGGAGCGCCTCCTGCGCGGGCCCGAGCCGCCCGGCGGCGTTGATGCGCGGTCCGAGGCGGAACCCCACATCGCCCGCGCGGACCGGCGCGGTCACCCCGGCGACCCGCATCAATGCCGCGATCCCCTCCCAGCGCGTCGTCGCCATCTGCTGGAGCCCGTGCCGGACAAAGATCCGGTTTTCGCCCGACAGGGGGACGATGTCCGCCACGGTCGCGAGGGCGACCATGTCGAAATAATTCCGGAGATCGAGATCCGCGACCGGCGAGATCTTCTGCATCGCGTGGGCGAGTTTGAAGGCGATACCCGCGCTGCAGAGGTCGTGAAAATCGGGGCCGCACTTTGGGTTGACGAGGGCGGTGCAATCCGGCCGTTCCGGCCCGGGCTCGTGGTGGTCCAGCACGATCACCTCGACGCCCCGTGCCCGCAGCGCGGCGATCTCGCGGACCGACGTGGTCCCGCAATCCACGGCGAGGAGAAGTTCCGGCCGGTGCATTTCGCAGCAGCGCTCGACGCCCGCCGCGCTGAGGCCGTAGCCCTCCTCCACGCGGAACGGCAGGAAGCATTCCACGTCCGCCCCGAAAACTTTCAAAACCCTCGAGAGCAGCGCGAGCGACGTGACGCCGTCCACATCGTAATCGCCATACAGGACGATCCTGCGCCCGGCTCTCACAGCTTCCCAAACCCGTTCCGCCGCAAGCGGCATCTGCGGGAGCAGCTCCGGCGGCTGCAACGATTTCATTTTCGGATTCAGAAAGTCCCGCGCGCGATCAACCCCGGCGTGCCCTCTGCGCACCAGCAGGGCCGCGAGAAACGGAGGGAGATCGAGTTCGCGCAGGAGCCGGCCCGCCAGGAGCGGGTCCGCGGGCGGGGGCAAAATCCAACGGCGCTTCATGGCCGGACTTTACGCGGAATCGAAGCCGTGACAATTTGGAATCCCGATGCGCCCGCTGATTTTTGCAGTTCTGGTTTTATTTCTCGGCGGTTGTACGCCCACGTATTACGTCGCGTTTTCGAACGGCTACGATCCCGCGACGTCCTACATTCACAGCCTGCCTGCCATGGTCCTGGCACCCGGGGAAACCCGAAAGGCATTTTTCCCTGCCGCAAAGCTCGCAATCCTGCCCGCATCACCCATCGGAATTGCGAGCGAAAATCCGGCGGTTGTTCTCGTTTGGCAGCCGTTCGATCCCCAGGACGTTGTGCGCATCCAGGCCGTGGCACCCGGAAGCGCGCTCGTCCACCGGGGGAATTTCCCATTTTCCACATGGAATCCCAAAGCCAACCCCGTCGAGCGAGCCTCCTGGAGGGCGACCCTCCGGCGTTATCTCCGGCTGCGTCCGGATGAGGTCGCGTTCCGGGCGATGTCCGACGCGGAGCTTTGGAAGAGCGTCCTCCGCTCACGTTCGAGCGGAGCGCTGCGGGTGGTCGTCGAGGAAGACCGGCTGGACTTTCAGGCGCGCTGACCGGCGCGTGTTAACACGGCCCGCGGCAGCAGAGTGCCGCGGCAACTTTTACCAAACGAATTTCTGCCAGACCTGCATCCGGCCCGGTTCACGGTTGCCCCAGCAGAAGTAGGGAATGAGCGCCACCTTGCATGGCGTGCCATCCGCTGGAGCCGCCGGCTTGCGGGTCCTGTAGAGACACCGGTTCCACTCCTCGTCAAGTGTCGGGTTGATGGCGGGCCACAACAACCGGACAACTCCTGGCGGCAGGGAGTCGTCTGCTGTCACATCCGGCCGCGCGTCGGCCAGCAATTGGACGTGACGCAGATCGATGCCGGGATTGTCGGCCGCTTCCGTGCAATAGAGGAATGGGCCGCGCGCAACGGCGGTTAAATGATGGCAGTCGAGGATATGCGGATGCGGCTCAATCAGCCGGGGCGACTCATCCAGGCTCAATTGCACACGGTCGCCCGGCTGCCAATCGCGCTGTATCCGGAAATAGGAGCCGGGCTGCGCGGATTCGTGGTGACAGGGAGTTCCGTTGATTGCCACGGGAACCGTGTTTTCACACCAGCCAGGGATGCGCACGGCCAGCGTGCCGGCAAACCGGCTCTTTATCTCAATCGCCACCTCGCCGCCGAACGGATATGTCCCGGTGATTTCCAGCGCGGCAGTTTGCCCATCGGGCAAAACAAGCGTGGTCTCACCGTTCAAAGGAAGATGAATCCAGGCGGCTGCCTCGGAAACACTGAAGGCGTAACTGGGTAAGGACGCGAGCAAGCGGGCGACGTTGGGCGGACAGCAGGCGCACCCGAACCACTCCTCCCGCCGGTGCTTTCCGTTGTCCACGAGCGGGTTTTGGTAAAAGAACTCTTTGCCGGATCGTGAGACGCCGGGGAGCACCGCGTTGAACAATGTCCACTCCAGCGAATCCATATAACCAGGCTCGGCATCCAAAGCGAATAGGCGCTGGCTCCACATCACGCTCGCGATGGCGGCGCAGGTCTCGCAATAGCCGCGCTGGGGGAGTTCGTAATCGTCTCCAAATGCCTCATCGCGCCAACGGGAACCGGCCCCGCCTGAGACATGCCGCTTTTTTGCTTGAAAACTGCTCCATTGCGAACGAATGGCCGGCAGCAGTGTGGCATCGCCGTTTTCCAGAAAAATATCCGTCGCGCCGCCTGCCAGATAGAGCGCGCGCACGGCATGCCCGGTGATTTCATGCACTTCCCGATAGGGGGCGTGGTTGATAAAATAAGCCGCATCTTGATGTTCCGCGCTTCCGCCGGAGCCAGGAAATCGCCCTCGCACGTCCACGAAGAATTCCGCCTGCCGCAGATACTTTTTGTCTCGCGTGGCGCGGTAAAGTTCCACCAGCGCCATCTCGATTTCGGGGTGCCCATCGGTCTCCGCTTGTTTGCCCTCCGAGGCCGGACCGAATTGGAGGCAGATGCAGTCGGCAAACCGCCGGGCGGCGTCGAGCAGCCGTTTGGTTCCGGTGCTCCGGTAATGCGCCACGGCCGCTTGGAAGAGATGCCCGGCGCAGTATAATTGATGCTGGCTCCGCAGATTGCCCCACCGCTCGTTATCCCGGCCTTCCGTGCTGTAATAGGTGTGCAGGAAACCATCGGGTTGCTGCGCCGCGATGATCTCGTCCACGCAATCCTCCATGGCGCGCGCAACGTCTCCGTCCGCATCGGACAGGCTAAACCACGCTGCCGCCTCCACCCATTTATAAACGTCGGAATCGTTGAAAAAAATACCCTCGAAGGCGCGCTGGCTCCGTCCCGAAGCGATGCGGAAGTTTTCGATGCGCGAGGTGGCGAGCAATTGTCGGTATTGTTCCACCAACATTCCGCGCAGGTTCTCCCGGCAAAGCGCGCTCCAGAAAGGTCCGGCGGGTTTCCAGCAGTTGACCGGGGCAAACCGGACTTGTGCGTGAGGGCTGGCTGCGGTGTCGAGAAGGACGGGAGTGACGGAAGACATGGTGTTGCGGGTTAAACGGACGCTTTCATCGTGTCGGAAGCCGGCTACCCTGCAAAAGGCAATGCTTGCATAAAAACGGTAAATGCTTACAAAATTCCGACCATGATGCCCGCTGCTTCCTCCGGCCTCATGGCGCTCTGGCCCGCACTCCGCGTCGAATCGGCGGGATTGTTCGTTTCCTCCGGGGAAGGCCGGCACTCTGCTCGCAAGCTGCGGAGTTTCGAGCTCATCCTGGTGCGCAACGGCCATCTGCGCCTCCACGAGGAAGAGGAAAGGCTTTCCGCCAAACGGGACGAGATGCTGGTCTTGCATCCGGGCCGCCGGCATCGCGGAACCGAGCGATACCCGGCGAACCTGTCATTTTATTGGCTCCACTTCCGCCTGCCCGCGCGGCTGGCTGTTCCGCTCAAGCTGCCCCATCATACCGTTCCCATCCGTCCGCACCGGATGGTCGAGTTGTTCCAGTGGTTTCTGGATGACCAGCAGAGCGGCCTGTTGAGCGAGGCAGGCGCGCGCAGCATTGTCCTGCTCATGATCGAGGAGCTCTTTCAGCTTCCGCCCGCCGCCACCGGCCAAGCAGCCGCGAGGCTTGCCAGTTTGGTTGAGGAATCCATCGCGGAAGACTTCGCCCGCCGCCCGCGGTTGAAGCCCCTTGCGGCAAAGCTCGGGTATAGCGCGGACTATCTCGACCGGGTTTTCAAGAAGAGCAGAGGCAAGACCATCTCGCAATTCATCCGAGAGCGCCGGATCGGCGAGGCCCGTTCGTTAATGATCGAGACCAGCCTGCTTCTCAAGGAAATTGCCCAGCGTTGCGGATACGCGAACGCCGCCCATTTCACCCGGAGTTTCCAGACGGCGACGGGGCTGACGCCGCAGAGTTACCGGGCGCTTTACCCCAACAAGCACATCAACCTGCACTAGCGCGGGGCGATGCCGATGTAGTTTCTCACATGGCCGAATTCGGGGAGGAAAATTGGCCCGGGCGATGTCGCCGCCCAGAGCCCGCTGGATGAGCCTCCATCGAGGTTCAGCGCCGTCGAGGGCCTCCAGTCTCCGAGAATGCCGGGGACGGTGAGGATGCGGGCCGCGTCGGCCAGGGTCACGGAGGTCAGGTAAATCAACGCCCACCGTCCATGGCCGTCGGTGGCGACAACCGTCCGCCGTGCGGAACGTTCGCCGTTCAAACCCGCCACGGGCTGATCCTCCTCGACGAGCATGGGCCCGCACTGGACCGCCTGCTTGAGGTCGGACGATTTGGTGAATTTCGAGGACCGGACAATCTCCAGCCGTGTTCCGCGCACGGCGAAAACTCCAGCCAGCAGCTTCGCTTTCTCGAGCGGATGGATTTCCCGGCCATCCGCGACCATCAGTCCGACCGGTCGGAAATCCGCCTGGAAGTAACTCCCGTTGACTCCTGCGACGCAACCGGCATCAGCCAGCGAGGAATCGAGTTTCGTGCGCCCCGGCGACCGGCTGTCGAGCACGCGCACCGAATAGGATTTGGATAAAAAACTAACGGCGGTGAGTTGTGCGCTGACCCCGTTATCGCCGAGTTCGACCCGCCGCACGGACGCGCCCCCCGGAATCTTTTTCAACAAGTCCTCGGCCCCCATAATTTTCCAGTCAGCCGAGGAATTGAGGGCCGATGCGAACAGGACAAGTGCCGGGAGCCATTTCATGCAGGCAGTCTTTCCAATCCCCTCGCTCTTTCAAGCGTGGAAAAAATAGTCGAAGCTATTTTGATGAGCATGAAGTATGGTCTGCGGGCGTCGGAAGTCTGTAAAAAGAATTTACATTGAAACCACACCTGCAATTCTGAGCCGTTTAAGGAACCAGCCTGCCGTGGCACGAGATTTATACCAAAAATGCCGGGAATACCGGGACAGCGCGGATGCGCGGGCGCAGGGTTTTTACCCTTACTTCCGCTGCATTGAAGAACCGCACGGGAACTACGTAGTCTGTGAGGGACAGCCGAAAATCATGATCGGCTCGAACAACTACCTGGGCCTGGCGCAGGACCCCCGGGTGATTGAAGCCGCCTGCGACGCGACGCGGCGCTACGGGGCCGGCTGCACGGGCTCCCGCCTGCTGAATGGAACAATCAAGCTGCATGTCGAGCTGGAGGAAGCGCTGGCAGCCTTCCTCCAGAGGGAATCGGTCGTCCTGTTTTCCACGGGCTTTTTTGCCAACCAAGGGGCGCTCGCCTCACTGACCGAGGAAGGGGATGCGATTCTCTGCGACCGGGAAAACCATGCGAGCATCATCGACGGCTGCCAGTTCGCCGACGCGAAATTGGTCCCCTACCGGCACAATTCGGCCACCTCGCTGCGCAACCGCCTCAAGCGGCTGCCCGAAGATTCCGGTCGCCTGGTCGTGATGGACGGGGTTTTCAGCATGTCCGGTGACATCGCCGATTTGCCTCCGCTCGTTGAAGCCGCCAAGGAATACGGCGCGCTTTTTTACGTGGACGAGGCGCACTCGCTCGGGGTCCTGGGACCGCAGGGCCGGGGAACCGTGCATCATTTCGGGTTGAACGACGAGGTGGATATCGTCATGGGCACGTTCTCGAAATCGCTCGGATCGATGGGCGGGTTTATCGCCGGCGACGCCCAGATGGTGGAATACTTGAAACACCGGGCCCGTTGCTTTATTTTCACGGCCTCGCTGGCCCCGGCTGTCGCGGGAGCGGTCCTCAAAGCGCTCGAGATCATGCAGGCCGAGCCCGAACGGATCGAGCATCTCTGGCGCAACACCCGCAAAATGCACGAAGGATTCAAGCGCATCGGCTTCAAAATTGGAACGACCCAGACCCCGATTGTCCCCATCCTGATCGGCAGCGAGGCGAAATCGTTTATATTCACCCAGCGCCTCTTCGAGGAAGGGATATTTGCCACGCCCGCCATCTTCCCGGCTGTCCGCTACGGCGAGGCGATCGTCCGCACGAGCTTCATGGCCACCCATACGGACTCTGATCTCGACCGCGTGCTCGAGATTTTTGAGAAACTCGCACGCGAGCTCGGAACCTTCGATGACCCCGCCTACGTCAATCCCACGCGCAGAAAAAACGTGTTTGATTTCCGCCTGCCGGACACCGTGGGAGAGGAAGACGTTCGAGCGGGTGGCGGAAGCGCTTCACGGAACGGATCCGGCCTTCATCCCGCCGTTTCCAGGTAGCGTCGCCAAGTATCTTTCTCCGAAATCGGCCTTCCATCTCCGGCATGGAGAAATCTCGGGTTTCGTGGCCACCCGCGACGGGCGACCGGTCGGGCGGATTGCCGCGATCATCAACCGCACCCACAACGAGCGCTATTCGGACAAGACCGGATTCTTCGGTTTTTTCGAATGCGAGAACGATCCTGCGACAGCGGGCGCTTTGTTCCTGAAGGCCGCTGAGGTATTGCTGGCGGCCGGGATGGATCGAGTGCGCGGGCCCTATAACCCGAGCATCAACGACGAGTGCGGCTTGCTCGCCGACCGGTTTGACCTTCCTCCCTGTATCGGCCTGACCTGGAACCCCGAATATTACCTGAACCTGCTTGCCGGGGCCGGATTTGTCAGCGTCCGCGTCCTGCACGGGATGAACCTCCCGATGCACCGGCTGCCGCAACCCGCACGGCTGGCCCGCATCGTCGAGAGGATTGCTTCCCGCTCGAAACTGAAGATGCGGACGATGGATATTTCCAAGCTTCCCGAGGAGCTGAAAATCGTGCGGGAGGTTTACAACGCGACGCTGGAGCGGAACTGGGGGTTTGTTCCCATATCCATGGAGGATCTTCTCGCCGCCGCCGACGACATCCGCGCGATTGCTGACCCGAAGCTTCTCCTCATCGCGGAGATGGACGGCAAAAAAGCAGGCGTGGCGATCACGCTCCCGAACTTCAACGAAATCCTCGCCAAGGTGAAAAAGACACCCCACTGGCTGCGGCTTCCCCACATTTTTTTGCTGATGAAGACACACAAAATCAACTCCTGCCGTCAGACCGTGCTCGGGGTTGTGCCCGGTTTCAGGGATCGCGGGCTGCACGCCTGGCTGATCCACGAGCAGTTCGTCCGCGCCCAGGAACGTTACGACAATGCCACCCTTGGCTGGATGGAGGAAACGAACACCGAGATTCTGAAAAATTGCGAAGTCGTCGGCGGCGAATGGGAGCGGACCTGGAGGATCTACGAAAAGGCCCTTTAGCCAGCAACGACGGCTCCTGCCTTGCCGACCACCCTCGGAGGCTCACTGGCCGAAGCGCCGCTGGGCGGGATCCACCGCGAAAGAAGCGAGGGTGGGGTCGAAACGAGGGCCGAGGAACGCGGCGACCCGGGCGCACTGGCCGGCTGGATCGGCCAACATCGCTTCGAAGGACAAGTGAAGCACACGCCAGTCCGGGCGGCCGGCGAGCTTTCCGGGAAGCCGGCTCATCAGCGCGGCGAACTGGCGGGACAGGGTCGAGGGATCGGTGCCTTGCGACGCGGCGCCGAGGCGGGCTTTCATCGCCTCCTGGGAAGCAAGGACCTGATCGAGCGGACGGTGGAGCACGATCACGCGGGCGGGCATGCGGGGCGGGAGATTTAAAAGCAGCGGTGCTACGACCTTGACCGCCTTGCCTCCCGCCCGGGCGGTCCATGAGGCGTCGCGCGCGGAGTTTTTCACCGGGGAAAATTCAAAATACCCGAGCCGGTTGTTTTCGTCTGAGGGGCGTTCGTTGTCGGTCAGAACGGGAATTCCACCGGCTTCAAGAATCCGCATGAGCATGGACGTCCCGCTGCGGGGTAGCCCGGAGACGATGACGGCTTCGCCGGGTTTCAGATCGCCGAGTGATTCCGGCGGAGCTTCGCACAGCGCCTCAAATTCGTAGGTGGCGACCAGCCCGGGCGTTGGCGGGATCAAATCATTGCGCCTGCGTTCGGAGATTTTGGCCTTGATCGTCTCGCGCACGGACCGGAACGCGATCGCTCTGGACGGGTCGTCCCGGAAGAGCCCTTCGAGAGCTTCCAAGGCGGGGAGCTGCCCCGGGTTCTGCCGCACGGCGACGAGAAGTTCGTTGGTCGCATCCTCGATGCGGCCGAGCTGCAGGAGGGCGAGGCCGAGGAGCATGTGGAGGCGCGGGTTGAAATACACGAGCCCAAGCGCCCCGGCGGACGCATCCACTAGGGAATCCCAATCCTTTCTCCGGTAGAAAATTTCGGCCCGCAGGGCTTCGAGCCCTGGGTTCTCGGGATCGGCCGTCAGGAGGCTGTCGAGCAGCGGGAAGGCCTCGTCTCCGCGGTCAAGAGCGACGAGCTTTTCCGCGGCAAACTGGGCGAGCCAATAAGGCAGTTCGCCACCTTCGAGCAGCCCGTCAAGCTGTCGCTCCGCTTCCACTTTGTTGCCTTCGAGCAGGCACTGGTTGATCTCCTCCCGCAGGAGCGGGATAGCGAGCCTGGCGGCGCGCTCCTGATACCCGCGCCGCTCGAATTGTTTACGCCGGTTTTCCGGGCTGCGCTGCGCCACGGGATCGGCGGCATCTTCCTCATCGGGCAATGCCTCCAACTTTTCTTTTGCCTCGGAGGCAAACTCCTCCGCGCGGATCTTGAGCTTGTCGAGGGCCGCCCGGCGATCCGGGATGCGACCGGTGCGGGCGAGCGCGTCGAGCAGGTGCAGCCCGAACCGGTGCTCCCGCGGCCATTCGTCCCAAAGCCGCTCGAAGATCGGTGCGGCCTCGTGCGGCTTGGCAGCGTCGGACAGCGCTCGAGCGAGGTTGTAATCGAGCTCGCGCGTCGTCTCGTGCACCGCCTCGGCCGCGTTGTCCGGAAGCGGGGCGATGTAGCCGAGGGCGATCATCTGCTCGAGCGCCGCTGCAGCCGCGCGAGAGTCCTGTGCCGCCCCCGCCGGATGCCGCCCATCCGCTCCGGGCACATCGTCCCATGTCGGTATCCGGCGAACTTCCGGCGCGTCCTCCCACGCCTGCAGCTGCGGGGCTCCGTCCATATCCTCGCCAGCCGGAAGCCCGAAAAGCGCGAGGACGGTCGGGGTCACATCGAGGATCGAACTTCCGAAGATCCGTTCTCCCTGCTGGATCCCCGGGCCGGCCATCACGAACATCCCGAAGTGCCGGTGCTCGACCGCCGGGCCGGCGGGCTCGGCCGGGATCCATCCCGGACGGAGGGAATCCGAGTGGAATCCATGATCGGAAAGCACGAGGACGTGGGCGTCCGGGCCGGCGAGTTCGAGATAGCGCCCGAGCATCGCGTCGTGGTGGCGATAGATGTTGGCCACGACGTCCTTGTAAATCTCAAACTCCCGCTCTGGCACGCGCGCCTGGCGCGGCGGGTGATACAGCATGAACCGGTGGCTCGCGTGGTCGATCGTGTCGAAATACACCGCCGCAAAATCCCACGGATCGCGCTCGAGAAGGTCGGTCGCCGCCGCATGGATGGAAAGCGTCTCGGCGAGGATCTTCGCGAGGTCGTGGAGCGATTTGTCGTTTTCCTGATCCACTTCGTCGAGGCGCGGCACAAACATCCGGAGCACCTCGGACGGAATCTCCCACGGGCGAACGCGCAGGTCGGCGATCTCCCCGGCCACCCGGTCCGGCGCCACCGTTCCTGGAATCAGCGGCGGCAGGTCGGCATCCGGGTCGTCGGGCACCTGCTGGAAATGGTTCGAGACCATCGCGCCGTGGATCGGCTCCGCCGGAAACGACGGCCACCAGCCGACCACCACCGACCGCTTCCCCTCCTGCGCGAGAATATTCCAGACCGCCTTTGTCGTCCGCGAAAGGATGCTGCACGGACGCACGCCGCGCCCGTCGGGCGTCGGCTCGGAAAACCCGAGAACCCCGTGCTTCGGGGGACGCTTCCCGGTCGATATCGTCGTCCACAGCATCGGGCTCAGTGCCGGATAAATTGTCGAGTGGTTCCCGTGAACCCCCCGCGCCATCAGCCCCGCCAAACTCGGCATCGAGCCCTCCGCCAGCAGCGGGCGCACCACCTTCCAGTCGGCGGCATCCCAGCCAAGCAGCAATACGCGCGGCGATCGATTCATCCGCATCAGAGAATTGCAGCGCAAACTCCGTTGCAACAGATATTTCCAAACAGAAATAGCGCTTGACCTCAGGGGAAAACCGCCATTCATGGAACCCATGAAACCCCGATCCTCACTTCCCTCCCTTCTCACTCTGGCTGCGGGGGCTTCAGCCTTGCCGCTCGCAGCAGATGCGGGGATCGTTTATACGAGCCTAGGAGCTCAGACCGTCGGGTTCGGCGGCGGGCAACTGACAGTTTACGACATCTATCTTCCGGGCACGGCAGCTATTGAATTTGCACAAAACGTGGGAAGCGCCTCCGCTACCCACAGAATCCTCGCCCATCAAAATGGCGGCTATGTGCGCATCGCCCGGCAGTCCAATTTACGAACATATTTTATTGGAATGAGCGGCATAAATGTCGCCTTCCGAACGAATTCCGGAGCCAACTGGGATAATGCTGCCAGAACGGGTCAAGCAACTTTTGGAAATATCATCCGGTCTGCAGGGACCGCATCGACTACGGGCCCGGGAGCATTCTCCAACAAATACCTCCTCTTTTCGTTTAAAAATTCTTCGAGCGGAAACCAGCTCGAATACGGGTGGGTCGGCATGAGCGCGGCGACGGTCACGGCCGGAACTCCTTCGAACATGTCGGTGACATTGACCGACTGGGCCTACGACGATACGGGTGCCAAGATCATCGCCGGGGCGATCCCGGAGCCGGGTTCCGCAGCCTTGGCAATGGGCGGGGCGCTCGTGCTCGGCGCGGCGGGGTTGAGGCAATGGCGCAAGCGGAAATCCGCAACCGCCAAAAATGTCGGCGACCTGATCGCTTCTTAAGCGGAAATCTCCGGGGCATGAGCCGCGCGGAATCTCCCCTTGCGGCCTACGGGCGGCGCGCGAGAGAGATGCAAATCGTGCGCAGCCCGGAACAAGCGGAACTTGCCTCACGTGTCGTGAGGCCAGCGCGGGAGGAACTGCTCCGTTTGGCCTGCGCCCACAGGGAGACCGTGGATGCCGACCTGCGCAGCGATCTGGCGGCCGGACGGCCCGTGCCGAATGCCCCCGAGCCATCGGAGGGCGACTATCCGCACGGTTTCTGCTTCGCGATATGCGCCCGGGTCTTCGAGGGGCTTTCGAAAGAACCGCTCGTGCAGGGATTCGTGGCGGCTGGAGCAATCTGGAAAACCGTTTATTTCATCCAGGATGGCCAGCTGTTCCAGAACGCGATCCAGTGCGGGGACGATTTGCTCGATGTCGCGAACGACTCCTGCGATCAAGCGTTAGAGCCTGTGGTTTGCACCCCGCTTGAAGAGGTGGATTGGGAAAACCTTCGCGATTACCGGCAAACCGCAGCCGTCGCCGAAAAATACTACAAGGCACGCCTCTTCCCGAACCGGTTTTTCCCCCTCCTGTTTCCGGTCGCCCCATTTTTGCGGCTGGGTGAGGGAGGGGACATCGCGCTCTTCTGGCACGAGCATCTGCTGTTTTTTCAGGACATCAACGAGGGTTGGCCTCGGGTGGCCGCGCTCCTCGACGACGCAGCGTGGATGGAACAGCCCCTGCCTGCACCTCACGCCGCCCGGATGCGCGAACTCCAAAGAGAGGCTGGGAGCGGAGCGCCCCCGCCGGTCGAACTCCGCGAATGCCCGCCAGACGAGCTGCGCGCCTCGCTCGCTTCATGGGAGGCACTGCACGATCTCCAGGCCGGCAGCCTCCGCCGGACGATCGCCAACCTCGACCTCCGCCTCCGCTCCACCGCCCGCTGGCTCCTCCGTGCGAAACACCGCTCTTGATCCGCGCACAATCCCGTCTAAGCTAGTCGTCTATGCAGCTCTCGATGCGAACCGACTATGCCCTGCGGGCGCTGTTCACGCTGGTGGAACACTACGGCGGCAGCCCGATCCCCATCGGCGAATTGGCGCGCAGAAACGATGTTCCGAAACGATTTCTCGAACACATCATGCTTGATCTCAAGGCACGGGACTGGGTGACGAGCCTCCCCGGCAAGCGGGGCGGGTATATGCTGAAAAAAAACCCGTCGAAAATAACCATGGGAGAAGTCGTCCGGCACTTTGACGGATATCTGGCGCCGATTGCGTGCGTTTCGGTCACCGATTACAAGCGGTGTTCGCAGGAACCGATGTGCCGCTTCCGCCGGGTCCTGCTGGGTGCCCGGAATATGGTGGCAGAACTGATGGACTCGTCCACTCTTGCGGATGTCCTCCAAGGCCCCCCGGTAGCGGATGCGGAGATCGCCGGCTTGTATGGGGACGGGATTTGATTTTTCCCGGAACAGCCCATCGGCTGACCGACCCATCCGGCGCCCGCGCGCGCGAGTTTGTGCTGCGGGGACTTGTTGCGCATTGTGCGCTGCCGTCGTAACCTGACAGACCCATGCGAGGATGGATTTCTTGGATCGCTCTCTTCTGTCTGGCGGCGGGTCTTCCTGCGGCTCCGCAGCCAGATCAGGCGCGGACGCGGATAGCCGACGGATTTGACCAGCCGGTTGGAAAGCCGGATGGAGAAAACTATTATACCTCGCGCGGGTTTCACGCCTACCATCCGGGAGAGGATTGGAACGGGGTCAAAGGAGGCAACAGCGATCTGGGGGATCCGGTGTATGCCATCGGCCATGGATATGTCACGTTTGCCCGGGATGCCCGCATGGGTTGGGGGAATGTCGTCCTGATCCGCCACATCTTCATGGAGAACGGGCAGCTGCAGACCGTGGACTCAATGTATGCCCACATGGATAAAATCCTGGTCCGGGAGGGCCAACAGATCACACGGGGACAACAGGTCGGGACGATCGGAACAAACCACGGCATGTATGCCGCCCACCTCCATTTTGAAATCCGCAAAAACCTTTATATCGGCATCAACCGGTCCGCGTTCAAACGCGATTTCACGAATTATTACAGTCCCGACGAATTCATTGCCTCGCGGCGGAAACTGCCCGGCGGCGGCCGCAGCGCGATAATTGTGACAAACACTTACAGCCTCGGGAACATTTCCGCCCCGCCAGCCGATGGAGCGGCCCTTCGAGGCAACGCGAAGACGGCTCCGGAAAAGCCCATCCCGTTCAAACCGCCATCGAAGCAGAAGAATCCGTTCCGGGTAAACCGGTTCGAGGATTTATAGCCGCGAAAAAATCCTCCCTTCTTGCGACTTGACCCGGTGGGAGCGAAGCCTCATATTAACAGGTTCCCATTCGACTGACGATGGCGGGATTGGTTCCCGCCTTTTTCATCGGTGGAACCAACGATTTTTTATGAACTCCGAACTCATTGCGATGCTCGATTACCTCGAGCGCGAAAAAGGCATCAAGCGTGAAATCCTTGTGGAGGCGATTTCCAGCGCCCTTCTGGCCGCGTCGAAGAAGAGTTTCACCTCGGGCACCCGCGAGTTGCGCATCGAGATCAATCCCCAGAGCGGCTTGATCCGCGCCTTGGCAAAACTGATTGCCGTGGAGAAGGTTTCCAACCCGCACGATGAGATCCTGCTGTCGAAGGCCAAAGCCGTCAAAGCCGATGCCGTAGCCGGCGAGGAAGTCGAGATCGAGGTCACGCCAAAAGACTTCGGGCGCATCGCCGCCCAGGCCGCCCGCCAGGCGATCAACCAAAGGATCCGCCAGATCGAGCGCGAGATGATCTACGACGAATTCAAGGACCGCGCCGGCGAAATCGTCAACGGGACGGTGCGCCGGTTCGAGAAGTCCGACGTGATTATCGATCTGGGAAAGTTCGAAGGAGTCATGCCCTCGCGCGAACGGGTGGTAACCGAGGACTACAATGTGGGCGACCGCCTTCGCGCCTATGTCGTGGCCGTCGATAATGCCTCGCGCGGACCCGAGATCATTTTGTCGAGGAGCCATCCGAATTTTGTCCGGCGGCTCTTTGAACTCGAAGTCAGCGAGATTGCGGACCGCACCGTGGAACTCAAGGTCATCGCCCGTGAAGCCGGCTACCGGACCAAGGTTGCCGTCCACAGCGAGGACCCGAAGGTCGATCCCGTCGGCGCCTGCGTCGGCATGCGGGGTGCCCGCGTCAAAAATATCGTCCGCGAGTTGAACAACGAAAAAGTGGATATCATCCGCTGGGATCCGGATCCGGTGAAGTTTGCGACCGCCGCTCTCAAGCCGGCCAACATCCGCAGCATCACCGCCGACGAACAGAAAAAGACGATCCGCGTGCTGGTCCATAAGGACGATCTTTCGCTCGCGATCGGACGTCGGGGCCAGAACGCCCGCCTCACCGCCAAGCTGACCGGTTGGGAAGTGGATATCCAAGAAGACAAAACCGCCGCGCAGGTGATGGAATCCAAGACGGCTGAAGCGGCCCATTCCCTTGCGGGAGTTCTCGGGATCAGCGAGGAGGACGCCCAGAAACTGGCTTCCAGCGGGATGGTTTCGATCGAGGCCGTACAGACAGCAGGCGCCGAAGATATCGCGGAAATTCTCGGGGTCGACAACGAGGCGGGGCAGAAAATTTTGGACGCGGCTTTGGCAAGCACGGAGGAAAAAACCTCCGCTGCTTGACGGCGAAGAGCCCTTCACCCGCGCCCGAATTGATTTATGGCAGAGAAAGTCACAAAAAAACCCAACGATGACAAAGCCGCGAAGCCTAGGCGGGCTTCCTCTGTCGTACCCAAATCCCGCACGACCGAGGCAGCGGTTCCGGAGACTCCAGCTCCCGCTCCAAAGCCTGTGATGGCCACGGTGGATCTGCTCGAGCCTAAGAAGAAGGTCAGAAGGGTCGAGGGCGCCCTCCACAAAGCCCCGCTGAAACCGTTTGTTGTGGCCCTCGGCGCGGCAGGCATTCTGCCGCCGGCTGCCAAGGTCGAGGAACTTCCCGTTTCGACAACTCCCGAGCCCGTCGCCGCGGAGGAAGCTGCCGCCGATCCGGATGCGGGGAAAAAGATCCTGCACCTCAAGCCCCCGATCATCGTCAAAGAGCTGGCCGAACTCCTGGGATTGAGGCCTTTCCATCTCATCAAGGATCTAATGACGCTTCAGATTTTTGCGAACATCAACCAGACGATCGAGCCGGATGTGGCCGCCAAGGTCTGCGAGCTCCACGGGTTCGTTTTCGAGCGCGAGAGAAAAGACACTTCAAAAGGCCACCACAAAGTCGAGGTCAAGGTCGAGGCTCCCAAAGAACCCGAGAAGCCCAAGGCGGGCGAACTCAGCAGCAGGGCTCCCATCATCACGTTCATGGGACATGTGGACCATGGAAAAACCTCTCTGCTTGATGCCATCCGCAAAGCCCGTGTTGCCGCCGGTGAGGCTGGCGGAATCACCCAGCATATCGGCGCTTACAGCGTCGAGCGCAACGGCCAGCGGATCACTTTTCTCGACACCCCCGGCCACGCGGCTTTCACCGCCATGCGGGCGCGCGGGGCCACAGTCACGGACATTGTTGTCCTTGTCGTGGCCGCAGACGACGGGCTCATGCCGCAGACGCTGGAAGCGATCTCGCATGCCAAAGCTGCCAAGGTGCAGATCATGGTTGCGATCAACAAGATCGACCTTCCGTCGGCGAACGCCGACCGCGTGAAAACCCAGCTCCAGGAAAAAGGCCTGGTGCCGGAGGATTGGGGCGGCGACATCATTTGTCTTCCGGTGAGCGCCACGAAAGGAACCGGGGTCTCTGAACTCCTTGACATGATGACCCTGCAGGCGGAGATGCTGGAGCTCAAGGCCAGCGATTCCGTGGATGCCCGCTGCACGGTGATCGAAGCCCAGGTCGAGCAGGGCCGCGGCCCGACCGCAACGGTGATCGTGCGCATGGGCACGCTCCGTGTCGGCGATCCGTTCATCTGCGGCAACTACTGGGGCAAGGTCAAACAGCTCATCAACGATCTCGGAAAAGCCGTCAAGGAAGCCGGCCCATCGACCCCGGTCAAGGTCCTCGGCTTGAGCGGTCTCCCTAATGCCGGCGACGAGTTGATGGTCATGGACGCGGAAAAATCCGCACGGATCCTGAGCGAGGAGCGGCTCGAAGGGCTCCGCAACAACAAGCTCGCCGCCCCGCAGCGGGCAACGTTGGAAAACCTTTTCGCCAACCTCGCCGAGGACCAGAAGCCGACGCTGCAGATCGTCGTCAAGAGCGATGTCCAAGGCTCGCTCGAGGCGATCGTTTCGTCGCTCAAGGACATCCCCCAAAAGAAAATTTCGCTGGAGATCATCCATGCGGCGGTCGGCCCGATCACGGACTCCGACGTCCTGCTTTCCAGCGCGTCGAACGCGATCATCATCGGCTTCAACACGAAGACGGAAAACACGGCTGCGCAGGCCGCGAAGCGCGAAGGCGTCCAGATCAAGCTCTACAGCATTATTTACGAGCTGCTCGACCAGGTGCGCGAGGCGATGAGCGGGATGCTCGAGCCGGAACTGCGCGAGGCGGTCATCGGTCACGCGGAGGTCAAGCAGGTTTTCGATCTGACCAAAGGCAAAGTCGCGGGCTGCATGGTCACGGACGGCCGCATCGCCCGTACGGCGCGTGCCCGCGTGCTGCGTCGCCGCCAGCCAATCTACGACGGCGGTCTGGCCACGCTGCGCCGGTTCACGGACGACGTGAAGGAAGTCCGCGCGGGTCTGGAATGCGGCATCAAGCTCGGGGATTTCTCCGAATACCTGCCGGAAGATATCATCGAGTGCTACACGCTCGAAAAGATTGCCCAACAACTGTAGGTGCCGCGTCGGGTCGGATGCCGCCCGTCCATTTCTATGAAACACCGTCTCGAAAGGGTCTGCGAAATCCTCAAGCGCGAACTCGGAGTGATCCTCCTGCGCGAGATCGATTTTTCGCCTGTCCTGGTCACCATCAGTTCCGTGGATGTCACGCCGGATCTGAAGCAGGCTCATGTCTATGTCTCGGCGCTGGGCAATCCCGGGCAGCAGCGGCGCGTTCTGGAAAAACTCGAGCACCAGCGCGTCCACTTACAAAGTGAGATTGCCAAACGGGTTTCCCTCAAAAATACCCCGCACCTGTTTTTCAAACTCGACGCCTCGATCGAGCGAGGCTCGCGGATCCTCAATATCATGAATGAACTCGGACTCGATGATGGCCCCAATGTTTGACCAAATCCTTTCCCCGCTGGACAAAGCCCGCAGGGTCCTGGTCGCCAGCCATCTCAGGCCGGATGCGGATGCGCTCGGGTCGATGATCGCCTGCGCGCTGTGGTTGAAGGGCCGAGGGAAAGACGTCACCGCATGGATCGAGGAAGGGATGCCGGAAAAATTCCGCTACCTGCCCGAGCACGGGATGGTCTCCGCTCCTCCCGCCATCGCGGAAAAGTTCGATGTGTTTCTTGCCTTGGACACGTCGGTGAAGAGCCGCCTGGGGACCGTGGCAGCCGCAGTCGCCCCCGGCGCTCTCTGGATCAATATCGACCACCACGTCAGCAACGAGCTTTACGGAGATATCAACCATGTCGATCCCTCGGCGCCGGCCACCGGCCAGATCCTTTACGAGCTTTTCTGTCACGCCGGGGCGCCTCTGACGCCGGCCATCGCCACCAACCTCTTCGCGGCGATTTCGACCGACACCGGCTCGTTTCAATACCAGGGAACGGATTCGCGCACGTTTGACGCAGGCTCCGGACTTGTGGCAGCGGGAGTCGATGTGGCGGTGCTCTCCCGCGCGATGTATGAGAATCAGCCGAAGCGCCGGTTCGGGCTCCTCCGCTTCGCGCTCAACCAGGCCGAATTCCATTGCGGCGACCGGATCGCCTGCTTCTCGCTGACTCTCGCCGATGCCGCGCGCCTGGAAGTCCTCCCCGAGGATAACGAGGGGATCATCGACAATCTCCGCTCGATCGAGAGCGTGCAGGCCGCGATCTTTTTCGAGGAGCTCCCAGAAGGAAAAGTCCGGGTCAGCGCCCGCTCGAAGGACCCCGCCATCGATGTCTGCAAAATCTGCCAGATGTTCAAAGGCGGCGGGCATCCGATGGCGTCGGGAGCCCGCGTCCGCGGGACTCTCGAAAAGGTGAAGGAAGAATTTTTGAAAGCTGTGAGCGATGAGATCAGGAAACGAGATTGACGGGGTATTATTGGTGGACAAGGCATCCGGGATGACATCGCACGATGTCGTCGCGATCACGCGGCGCGCTCTCGACACGAAAAAGGTCGGCCATTGCGGGACGCTCGATCCGTTGGCTACCGGGCTGCTTCTCATCACGATCGGCCGGGGCACCAAGATCCAGGACCTGCTGATGAGCGAGGACAAGGAATACGTGGGGACCATGGAGCTCGGGAAAACCACAGGCAGCCAGGATGCCGACGGCGTGGTGACCGAAACCCGGCCGGTCCCCGACCTGGCCCGCGAACAGATCGATGCCGCATTCGCGAAGTTTCACGGCGATTTTTACCAGATGCCGCCGATGGTGAGCGCGATCAAGAAGGACGGCGTCCCGCTCTACAAACTCGCCCGCCAGGGAAAAGAGGTCGTGCGCGAGCCGCGGTTCGTCCACGTCTATGCACACGAAATCCAGGCGGTCCGCCTGCCGGAAATCGATTTCCGCGTCGTCTGCAGCAAGGGGTTTTACGTCCGCACCTACGCCCATGACATCGGGCAGGAACTCGGTTGCGGCGCCCACCTAAAATCCCTGCGCCGCACGAAATCCGGCCGCTTCAACGTCGACGGGGCGATCACCGTGCAGGAGCTGAAGGCCGGGCCCTTGGAAGCCGTCGCCGCCCGCGTCATGAGCCTCCCCGCCGTTTCCAGACTGCGCGGCGCGTGATGATCGTAAAGATTGTTCATCACGGAGGACACAGGGCACATGGAGACCAGCAAGGATGCTTGACGCAGTAGATTTATGAATTTTCGTTTTGTTCTTCGCTCCGGGTCCTCCGTGGTAAAAATGCATTTTCGGGAATGAATGTCTTCAGCAACGTGGACGGCCTGGCTTCGCTTCCCGGGCCGCTGGTTGTGGCGGCGGGCGTTTTTGACGGCATGCACCTTGGCCACCAGGCGGTGCTCCGGTCCGCCCTGGATTCGGCACGGTCCGCGGGCGGGACGGCGGTGGCGCTTACGTTCGACCCGCACCCCTCGAAGATCCTCCGGCCGGAGAATGCGTCCCGCCTGCTCACATCGACCCGCCACAAGCTGCACCTCATCGGGGAACTTGGAATCCCGGACGTCCTCGTCATCCCGTTCGATGAAACTTTTGCCGCAGTGGAAGCGGAGGATTTCCTGAGGCGGCTTTGTTCGTCGTCGCGGAATCTTGTCCGGATCTGCGTGGGGAAGGGCTGGCGGTTCGGCCATGCCCGGAGGGGAGACGCGGAGATGCTCCGGCGACTGGGGCCGGAACTGGGCTTTGAAACCACCGAAGTCGAACCGGTCGCAATCGGCGGCACCATGGTCAGCAGCACGCTCATCCGCCAAGCGGTCGAATCGGGCGATCTCGAGGCCGCCCGCCGTTTTCTAGGCAGAGAATACTCGGTGCTCGGCACCGTGATCCGGGGCGACGGGCTCGGAAAAACGCTCGGGTTTCCCACCGCCAACCTCGCGGCCCATAACGAACAGTTTCCGCCGGACGGGGTTTATGCGGTGCGCGTACTAGCGGGCTCGCAGGCCGTTCCCGGCGTCGCAAATATCGGCACGCGCCCGACCACGAAGACCAACGGCGAGAAGCTCCTCGAAGTCCACCTCATCGGCTTTTCCGGCGACCTTTATGGCCGGGATATCGAGACCGAATTCCTGCGCTTTCTCCGCCCCGAAAAAAAATTCGCTGATCTGGACGCCCTTCGCGCCCAGATCGCGCTGGATGTGCAGTCGGCAACCGGCTGAGGGGCGGAAGTTTTTTAAGGAATCCGGGGAGCGCTCCGGTTTTTTCTCTGCAAAGCGGTCGCGCTCTGCTATAAGCGCCCGTTCGCTCTTGCATGGAAACATCCGAAACGCCCGATGAAGAACTCGTGGCCCGCACACAGGCGGGAGACGCGCGGGCATTTGACCAGCTTGTTGTGAGGTTCAGCCCGCGCCTCTACGGGCTCGTCTATAACATGACCTCGAACCACGAGGACACGAACGACCTCCTGCAGGAAATCTTTGCCAAAGCCTACCGCTCGATCAAGGGCTTCCAGGGGAAGTCGAGCTTTTACACATGGATGCACTCGATCTCCGTGAACATGGCGATCAACTTTCTCAAAAAGCGGAACCGCCGGATGACGATGAGCCTCGACGACGTGGATAACGGGATCGCTAACGACCCCGAGTTCATCGAGGCCACCAGCGATTACGACCCCAGGCATCAGGCGAATCTGGGCGAGCTTCAAAAAAAATTGAACGAAGCCATGATGAAGCTGTCAGAAGAGCATAGAGCCGTTGTGACTATGTTTGATATTCAAGGCATGCCGCATGCAGAAATCGCGAAGATTTTGAAAATCTCCGAGGGCACGGTGCGCTCGCGCCTCTTTTACGCACACAGACAGTTGCAAAATTACCTGCAGGAGTTTATCACCACCTAGTCACCGAACCATGACACCCGAAGAACAAATTTCCAAACTGTTGAGGCTGAAACGCCATGAGCTGCCGCCTCCGGGTTACTTCGAGGATTTTCTCCAGGAGTTTCAAGCCCGGCAGCGGGCGGAGTTGATCCGTCGTCCGCTCTGGGAGATTGCCTGGGACAGATTGGCTTCGTTGGCACCTTCCTTCCAAGTTCCGCGCATGGCTTACGCCTCGATCGTGGCGCTGGCAGTGGCGGCATCGGCCATGATTATCGTCCATCCGGGTGCCCCGGGTTCCAGCGGAACCTTGGCCGCCAACCGTTCGACCCTCAGCCTCACCTCACCGCAGCCGGTGACGATCGGCGAGTCTGTGCCCGTAACGATGACCTCCACCGGCTCCCCTTCCGTGCACTATGTGCTTCCGACCCGCCCGGTGAGTTATGCTTCTTCCCGCAGTTTTTAGCGCCATTCGCCGTTCATTGGCATTTTTTCCTGCGGCTGCCGTCCTTGCCGCCGTTTGTTCTTTGCCGTGCCTGAAGGCCGAAGACTCGGTCGCGGACAAACTGACTTCCCAGGTCCGCAAAATCTTTGATGAGAGGCGAGACGCGGTGGTGAAGGTCCGGGCCACGGATGCTCTCGGCATCCGGTTCGGAAGCGGATTTTTCGCCGATCCCACGGGCACGATCTACACCCATGCCGGCATCGTGCTGAAGGCGCAGGACGTGGTCGTTATTTTCGGGGGAAAAGAGCTTCCCGCACGGGTTCTCGTGGCCGACGAGCGCAGCGGCATCGCCATCTTGAAAGTCGATGCCAGCACGCCGTTCATTCCCGTGGGGGATTCCAAAAAAGTCGGGATCGCGACGCCTGTGATGATGATCGGATATCCGGAGGATCTTGACGCCTGCCCGAGTTTTGGAATTGTCGCGGGCCTGGACCGCAAGTATCTCGGACAGTATTTTTCAACCACTCATTTCCGCGCGAATCTGCCGGTTCAACGCGGCCAGGGAGGGGCTCCGATCCTGAATATGAACGGAGAGTCCATCGGGATCCTTGTCGGCCGGATCGCTGACGGCGCAGCCTGCCACATCCTGCCCATGCATGCGGCGGAGAAGGTGCGTATGGATTTGGTGCGCTTCGGTGAACTGCGGCCGGGCTGGGTTGGCGTCGAGGTCGAGGATGCCGGGAATTCCGTCGGAGGGTCCACGGCAAAGGTCGGCGCGCTCGATCCGGAAACCCCCGCTTCGCGCTCGGGTCTGAAACCCGGCGATATCCTTCTCAGCGTAGGGGGCTCGAGGATCGGCACGAGCGAAGATGTTCTCGATGCCTCGTATTTTCTGACGGCGGGGGACAATGCGGACATCGAGGTGATGCGCGGCCCGGAAAAAATTACGATCTCCGTGAGGCCTACCCTCCACCCACAGGCCACCGGCCATCAAATGCAGGCCATCGCGGTTCCCGATGCCATCCAACGCATCAAGCTCGAGTAGCGGCGCCGAGGGAGTCACGTCCACCCGTTCCCTCGAAGCTGGCAGTTCTTTTTTGCGGGGGATCCGATTAGCATGCGCGGCGCTGCTGCCGTTGCTGTTTGCCTTTTCCGCCAGCGCCTGGGAGATCAAATCTTTCGCGGGCAGGGACCATGTTTCACTCGAGGAAATTGCCGCATTCTACGGCCTTGGCGAGGCAACCTCACCAGATGCCAACACAAGGAAATTGAAGGGATCCGGCCGCGATCTTGTAGTCGCGCTCAACAGCCGTGAGATGGAGATCGACGGGATCAAGCACTGGCTCGCCTTCCCGGTGCTGGAGAACAAGGGTCATGTGTATGTCTCCAGACTGGATTTGGGAAAAACCCTCGAACCAGCGTTCCGGCCTGCCCTCATCCCGGACTTTCCGGCGGTTTCGACAGTCGTGCTTGATCCCGGGCACGGAGGCAAGGACGCAGGCGCACGCAGCCCGTATGAATACGAAAAAAATTTCGCGCTCGACGTGGCGAGACGGATCCGCAACGAGCTTCAAAAGTCCGGCGTCCGGGTGATTCTCACCAGGAACAGCGATTCATTTGTCGAGTTCGCCGACCGCGCCGGAGTCGCCAATCGGCTGAAGAATTCGATTTTTGTGAGCCTCCATTTCAACGCCGGGGACGGGAACCAGGCGGCGAACGGGTTCGAGATTTTCTGTGTCACCCCGCGCGGCGCCCCATCGACCGCCTACGAGCAGATCCACTTGAGGGACATGGTCGAGGAGAATGGCAACGAGCACGACATCCACAGCTTCGCGCTCGCCAACGCCATCTACCACGCCATGCAAGGCAAGATGGAAATGTTTGACCGCGGCGTGAAACGGGCCCGGTTTGCGGTCATCCGGCTGGCCGGGGTCCCATCGGTGCTGGTCGAAGGGGGGTTTCTGACCAACCCCGGCGATGCCCGCAAAGTGGCTTCGAAGCAGTGGCGAGACAACTACGCCGCAGCCATCGCCCGCGGAATCCTCGAATACAAAAAGCTGGCCGAAAACCGCATCCCGCCTAGGGAAGTGGCGGCGTATAGAAACCCCGACCTGACCCCTCCTCCGGTCGCGGAAACAGTCAAGCCGGCTCCGGTTCCGGGGGTGACCCTGCGCGATCTTCCGCAGTAGTCGCGTCTCCTCATTGACCAAAGACAAAATTGACACTCGCCCTCGCGCAGGCAAGCTGGTAGCTATCCGCGCATGAACCGTTCTTCGCTCCGGGCCGTCGCTGTCTGCTGCGCCCTGCTCATCGCCGCCTGCGAGAAGCCGAAACCCGAGACCCCGCCGGTGGTCGTGAGTTATACCCCTGCCATCCAGAAGGACGTGATTGCCACCAACGAGTGGGTCGGGCTTCTCGACGGCTATCTCAACACGGAAATCCAAGCCCAGGTCACCGGCTACCTCCTCACCCAGAACTACAAGGAAGGCTCGGCGGTAAAAAAAGGCGACCTGCTTTTCACCATCGATCCCCGGCCGTTCCAGGCTGCGCTGGCGCAGGCCCAGGCGAACTATGCTCAGGCTGTCGCTCAGGCGCAGTTGCAGCAGATCACCCTGCAGCGCCAGGTGCAGCTCTATCAGACAAAAGTCATCAGCCAGCAGCAATACGACACATCGTACCAGAACACCCAGGCGGCGCTCGCCGCCGCATCGGCGGCCGAGGCCCAGATGCAGGCCGCCCAGGTGAACCTTGACTACTGCACGATCAAAGCGGCCTTCGATGGCATCGCCGGCGTCGCGCAGGCCCAGATCGGCGATCTCGTCGGACCGGGCGGAAAGACTGCCGTCCTCACCCAGCTCTCGCAGGTCGATCCGATGAAAATGAATTTTTCGATCACGGAGGCCCAGTATCTCGGGGCGTCCGCGCTCCTGGCGAAGCTCCAGAAGGAGAACCCCGACGAGCTGAAAGCGCGGCTCAAGCTCCGGCTGGCCGACGGATCCGAATACCCGGAGTCGGGGAAATTCGATTTCGTCAACCGTCAGGTGAACACCTCGACCGGAACGATCCAGATCACCGCACTCTTTCCCAATGCCAACAGCGTGCTCCGCCCCGGGCTCTTCGCGCGGGTGACAGCGCCGGTGGAGCAACTGAAAAATGCCATCCTCGTCCCGCAGGCCTCGACAGTCGAACAGCAGGGGCTCTATTTCGTCAAGGTCCTGAGCCCGGACAAGACGACGATCAAGCCCGTCCCTGTCAAGCTGGGGCCGGTTGAAGGCCAGTTGCAGGTCGTGCAGGGCGCTCTCAGGGCGGGAGACAACGTGCTCGTCGGCGGCACCGAAAAAGCGGCGCCGGGATCAAAAATTATCGCGCAGCCGTATCAGGCGCCGACCCCTCCACCCGCCCCGGCGGCCGCCAAATAATCCATGTCGAATTTTTTCATCCGCCGACCGATTGTGGCGATGGTCATCGCGATCATCACGGTGATCGTCGGCCTGGTTTCGATGTCCAGCCTGCCGGTCTCGCAGTTCCCGAACATCGTTCCGCCGCAGATTCAGGTCCAGACGACGTATGTCGGAGCGGACGCGCTCACGGTTGAGCAGTCGGTGGCCACGCCGATCGAGCAGCAGATGAGCGGGGTCGAGGGCATGGACTACATGTATTCGATCAACGCCAACAACGGCGCGATGTCCCTCAATGTCATCTTTGATACCAGCACCGTCCCCACGACAGACCAGATCCTCGCGCAGATGCGCCAGACGCAGGCGTCGTCCCAACTCCCGCAGGACGTGCGGAACTTCGGCATCACGGTCGAGCAGGCGCTCTCATCTCCGCTCGGGGTCTTTGCCCTGTATTCGCCGAACGGGACATTTGACCCCACGTTCCTGGCGAACTACGCCTACATCAACATCAACGACCCGCTCACCCGCGTCAATGGCGTCGGCAGCGTCAGCATCTTCGGCGCCGGCCAGTATGCGATGCGGATCTGGGTGAAACCCGACCGCCTCGCGACTCTGAACATCACGGTCCCGGAGGTCATCCGCGCCGTCAACGCGCAGAACAACGTCAATCCGGCCGGCCAGATCGGCGGCGAGCCGGTCCCGAAGGGCCAGGTCTATACGTTCACCGTCAATACCACCGGCCGCCTCGTGACGCCGAAGGACTTCGAGGAAATCGTGATCCGCGCGAACAGTGACGGCTCGATCGTTCGCGTCGGCGATGTTGCCCGCGTGGATCTGGGCGGACAAATCTACAATCTCCAGGGCCGATACAACGGACAAAACGCGGCGATCGTTTGCGTCTATCAGCTACCCGGCTCGAATGCCGTGGCCACGATGAAGCAGGTCCGGGCGTTGTTCGCGCAGCAGGCAAAATTGTTTCCGGACGATTTTAAATACGAAGTCGCCCTCGACACGACACTGGCGATCACCGAGGGCATGAAGGAGATAGTGAAGACGCTCTTCGAGGCGATGATCCTGGTGATCATCGTTGTCTTCATCTTCCTGCAGGGCTGGCGGGCAACGCTGATTCCGCTCATCGCCGTGCCGGTGTCATTGATCGGCACGTTTGCGGTTTTTCCGGCGCTGGGATTTTCCATCAACACGCTGTCGCTGTTCGGGCTGGTGCTGGCGATCGGGCTGGTCGTCGATGACGCCATTGTCGTGGTCGAGGCGATCGAGCACCATATCGAGGCGGGGCTCTCTCCAAAAGACTCGGCCGTCAAAGCGATGGCGCAGGTCTCCGGCCCGGTCGTGGCGATCGCCCTGATCCTGGCCGCGGTCTTCATCCCGACCGTGTTCATCCCGGGCATCACGGGTGCGATGTATCAGCAGTTCGCTGTCACGATGGCGGTCTCGGTCCTCATTTCGGCATTCAACGCGCTCTCGCTAAGCCCTGCTCTGGGCGCGCTGCTCCTGAGGCCGAGGAAAGAGGCGACCGGTCCGCTCGGGGCATTCTTCCGGATGTTCAACAAGGTTTTCGGATCCGCGACGAACGGCTACACCGCGATCTGCGGCGGGCTCATGCGGAAGTTTGTGATCAGCCTGTTTCTGCTGGCCCTCCTGGCGCTGGCAGGCCTCGGTCTTGGTGCCCGGATGCCGACCGGGTTCATCCCCGAGGAAGATCAGGGATATCTTTTCGGCGTCGTGCAACTCCCGAGGGCGTCATCGCTCCAGCAAACTGCCGCCGTCTCGGCCGATATCGAGAAGATTCTCGAAAAAACGCCCGGCGTCGAACACGTCACCTCGATCATCGGCTTCAACCTGCTCAGCACTGTCCAGAGCACATACACCGGTTTCTTTTTCATCGCGATGAAGCCGTGGTCGGAGCGGACGACGAAAGAACTCCAGATCGACGCCATCCAGGCGAACATCAACCGGCAGCTCGCGGGCCTCGCGAAGCCGACGGCGGCGTTCGCGTTTCCGCCTCCGGCGATCCCCGGCATCGGCACGGCCGGCGGCGTCACGTTCATGCTTGAGGACCGGACCGGCGGGAGCGTGGAGTTCATCGCCAAGAACACGCAGGCATTCATGGAAGCGGCGAAGAAGCGCCCGGAACTTTCCAGCCTCTTCACCACCGCACTCTGGGATGTTCCGCAAATCTATCTCGATGTGGACAAGGCCCAGGCGATGATTCAGGGGGTCAGCCTCTCGGACGCCTACGAGACCGTGCAGACATTCCTCGGCGGATACTTCGTCAACTACTTCAACCGGTTCGGACTCCAGTGGCAGGTCTATATCCAGGCCGAGGGCGAATACCGGACCGACATCGACAACCTCGGCCTCTTCTACGTGACAAACTCCAAAGGCCAGGCCGTGCCGGTCAATTCGTTCATCCAAGCCAAGCGGACGTTCGGGCCGGAATTTACGATGCGCTACAACATGTTCCGGTGCTCGCAGGTCAACGCGGCCGTGAGTCCCGGCTACTCAACCGCCCAGGCGATGAGGGCGCTCGAGGATGTCTTCGCGCAGACGATGCCGTCCGGAATGGGATATGACTATTTCGGCATGTCCTACCAGGAGCAGAAGGCCGCCCAGGGAGTCCCGCCTGCCGCGATTTTCGGGCTCTCGCTGCTCTTCGTCTTCCTGATCCTGGCGGCCCAATACGAGAGCTGGTCGCTTCCGTTCAGCGTGCTCCTCACAACGCCCGTCGCCGTGTTTGGCGCGTTCGCGGGGCTTACCATCCGCGGCATGCAGGACAACCTCTACGCGCAGATCGGGCTCGTCATGCTGATCGGCCTCGCCGCAAAAAACGCGATCCTCATCGTCGAGTTCGCCAAGGACGAATACGAGAAAGGCAAGCCCGCGCTCGAGGCGGCCCTGGCGGGGGCCAAGCTCCGTCTGCGTCCGATCCTCATGACCGCCTTCGCGTTCATTCTCGGCACCGTCCCGCTGGCGATCGCCACCGGCTCCGGAGCTGTCTCGCGGAGGATTCTTGGAACCACCGTCATCGGCGGCATGCTCGCGGCGACCCTGCTCTCGATCTTCCTCATCCCTGCGTGCTTCTACGTGGTCGAACGGTTTTTTGCCGGACGCAAAGAAGATTCTCCGCCTCCGCCGGAACCTCCTCCGGCATCCTGAACCCTCCCCATGAAGAAAAAACGGCTCACGCAAAGGGGTGGAGCACGCAAAGATGAAATGAATTTACTCAAAGGCAACATCTAGAGAATTTTAAATAATCTGCAGGAACCCAATCCATGAATCCTTTGCGTGCTTTGCGTGAGATCCTTTTCTCTTTTCCCGCCCGTTCCGCGATTGCCATCTGTGCGGCGTTGCTCTTCACCTCCTGCGCCTCAAGGTCACCCGCGTTCCGGAATCAGCCGGACTATTCGACCGCCTATCTCGGCCCCAACGGGGAAATCTTCTTCGCCAAACAAAGAGGCCCGAAAATGCCAGCCGAAGCGGCTCCCGCACCGGAGCCAAAATGGACGTGGACCGGTGACGGGGTCCGGGGGGCCGCGTCGATCGTGATCGATTTGAGTGAGCAAACCGCGAGGTTTTACAAAGGGGGAGTCGAGGTCGGCAGCGCTCCTGTCTCGACCGGGCGCGAGGGATACAACACCCCGACAGGAAAATATTCAGTGATCGAAAAGGACCGCAACCACGTCTCGACTCTCTACGGCGATTACGTGGATTCCAGCGGCGCGGTTGTCATGAAAAACATCGGGGTGAACGAGAACAAGAGACCGCCAGGCTCCCACTTCCAAGGCGCGCCGATGCCAAACTTTCTCAGGATCACCGGCGGCGTGGGCATGCATGCGGGCTACCTCCCCGGCTATGCCGCCTCGCACGGCTGCATCCGCCTCCCCCATGGCGCCGCTGAAAAATTCTACGAGAACGCCCCCGCCGGAACCCCGGTCAGCATCGTGCGTTGAGCGGGCACGCAGACCGCTGCAGCATGAATGGTCCGTGAAACGCGCGGTCCCTTTCCTTGAGATCCCGCAAATACAGGCGGGCACACCACGCCCGTGTTCGCGCGTCCAGGCTCGGGCCTTCTCCATCCGATGTTTTCCGTTGAAATGACATTGCATTTGTCTGGCATCGCGAATAGCGGAAGACATGCGCAAACTCACCGTTCTCGTATTGCTCGCATTTTCCCTCGCTGCCAACGCGGCTCAACTCGATCTCGCGGTCGTGCAATTTCCGGAGGTCAAGACCGTCGGCGAACTGGATGAGGCCCTTGCGAAGGTCAATCTGGCCGGGATCACCAACTCCAACCGGACCATGACCTCGGAGTCTTATCTCAAGGGGGGGTATGTGGTTTTTTCACAGAGTTTGCCGTTGTTGGACCGATTCGCTTCCTCGACCCGGCTCTCGAATAGCCGTGCGGACGTGGAGGGCCGGATTGCCGCCGGCAACATTGCCGTCAAGATCACGTTGAGCGAAGGGGTAGCAGCGGGATTGAGACGGTATTCCAACCGCATTTACGAGGGGAATGCGCCGCTCTCCCCCGGCCAACCCCGGATCCTTAGCATCCGCCAAATCTCGGGGAAAACCACCCTGGCTATCCGGGGGCAAGCCACGGTCAGCGAAACGAATTTTTGCAGTGTGATCATCGGGCAGATCACGAAATAGGCACTTCGGGCAGGGTTGTGAACAACCTGTGAGTATTTCCGAATTCTCCAGAGGAAAACCGACCGCTTACGGGCGTTTATTCATCCAAATCGCGCTCGGAAAAACTGCATGTTCAGGCGTGGAACAGGCATAAATACAGTGAGGAACACACTTTCCCCTCGTGGTTTCGACTGCCGTCACGCGAAAAAGAGGCGCCACTCGCGGATCTGTGCCCCCGGCACCTGTGAATAAAACTCTCTTGGGCTTTGACTTCGGGGAAAAAAGCGGGATTCCTCCCCCGTAATGCTCTACGACCAACGGTCACAGATCACCGCTTACTGCCTCCACGCGGGTTCCTGCGAACTTACTCGCCGTATTTGACCGAGCAGCCGTAGGCCTCGGTTTGAGGCGTGCTCACCGGCTTGCCGGCCAGAACCTCGTCAAGAGCGGCCGCGACGAAATTTTTTGCGCCGGGGATATCGGCGGGATCGGGGGTCTTTTTGTCATCGATGGCCCCGTGATAAACGAGGGTCCCTTCCTTGTTGATGACATACATTTCCGGGGTGCGCTTGGCACCGTAGAGCTGGCCGACTTTGCCGTTCTCATCGAGGAGGTAGGCCGTGGCCGAGGAACCGTTCGAAGCGGTGAGCTTGATGGCTTCATTCGCGGACAGGTTGCCCTGCTTGCCGGGAGCGGAGGAACAGATCGAGAGCCAAACGACCCCTTTGGCGGTCGCGTCTTTCTGGAGCTTCTGCATGTTGCCCGAACCGTAGTGTTTTTGGACGAACGGACACCCGGAGTTGGTCCACTCGAGCACGACGACTTTGCCTTGGAAATCCGAGAGCGAGACATCCTTGCCGGCAGCACTTTTCAGGGTGAAGTTCTGAGCAGGCTGGCCGACATCTGCATGGGCGGCGAGGGCGAGGGCGATGAGGAGCACGAGAGCAGTTTTCATGGTGGCGGGAACATAAACGACATTTGCTTCCCCGCAAGTGGCAGAAAATTTCAAGGCTCAGGGAAGGTTTTTCAGCGCATCAAGGAGGATCGACTCGGTCAGGATCTCAGGCAGCACGACCGGCTCGGCGGGCCTGCCGGCCGGGTAGATCACATAGAACGGAACCCCCACCCGCCCGAAAGCCTTCAGGGCGGCGGTGATCTCTGGGTTGGCATTCGTCCAGTCGGCTTTCATCGCGACGACCTTTTTGTCGTGAAGAAGTTGCTGGACAGCCGGGGTGTCGATCGCCGTCCGCTCGTTGAATTTGCAGGTGATGCACCAGTCGGCGGTGAAATCGACGAAGACGGACCTTCCGGATGTCTGCAGCGCGGACAGTTCCCGCGCAGAAAACGGAACCCATGCGATCCCGCCGGAATCGCGCCCGCCCGCATCGGCGAATTTTTCACCCAGAAAATACCACCCGCCGCCACCGGCAGTGAGCACGGCGAGAAATATCGCCGCCGCCCTGGAACGGGTTTTTGAAAGCGGTCCGCAGAAGCTTCCGTAGAGCCAGCAGGAGATTGCGAGGCAGAGCAGAAAGCACAGAAACCAAAAGACCCCGTCCATGCCGCGCTGCCCACCGACGATGCCAAGGATCCAGACCAGCGTGGCCATAAGCGGGAACCCCATGAGTTGTTTCAGGCGCTCCATCCAGGCACCCGGGCGCGGTAGGAATTTCATCCATCCCGGACGCGCCGTGAGCAACAGGTAAGGGAAGCCCATGCCGCTTGCCACCGCTGCGAACATCGCCAGGATAACGCCCGCCGACTGGCTGAACGCAAACCCCAGCGCTGTCCCGAGGAAGGGAGCCGTGCAGGGAGTGGCCAGCAGGGTGGCGAAGACACCCTGGAAAAACGAGCCCGCGAACCCGCCGGACGACGAGGCGGATTCCAAGGCCGTGCTCGCCCGTCCCGGCAGGACGAGCTCAAAAACCCCGAACAGGTTCAGCGCAAAAACAAAAACCACCGAGCCGATCGCGACATTGAACCACGGGTTCTGGAACTGGAACGCCCACGTGACTTCGGTGCCGCCGGATTTCAGTGCGACGACGAGGGCGCCCAAGCCGAGAAACCACGCGAAGATCCCCGCGACAAATGCCAGGCCGTGCGCAAAAATCTTCCGCGGCGACTCGCCCGCCTGTTTGAGAAACCCGAAGATTTTCAGAGATATGACCGGGAGCACGCAGGGCATGAGGTTCAGGATCAGGCCTCCGAGAAATCCGTAGAACAGCGCCAGCCAGAGGCCCTGCTTCATGATCGGCGGCGGAGCGGCGCTCTCGATAATCCAGGCTTTTCTCTCCGCGCCCTCCCCGACGGCGAGCACCCCACGGAACGCCCCGCTCATCTCGATCTGGAACTGCCCGGGACCGCCCGCGACCGGGTGTCCGACCGGCCGGTCTTCGGAGGGCAGGGGAAAGAGGCTCGCCTTCGCGTTGGCGGGAAGGCTCGGAATCCTGAGATTCCACACGCCGCTGTGATTCGTCCAGTTGAGGGCGAACGGAGGCGGTCCGGCGGAGGGGATCTGCGACCGGAATTCGTTGAGGAGATCTGCATTGGCCTCGCCTGCTGCGGCCGCGACCGGGAGCGTCAGCTCCAGCTCGGCGGAACCGGGAATGCACATGTCTTTGCATGTGAGCCATGAGGCCTTGGCGCGCAGGGTCACCGTCCGGCCAACCGCGAGATTTGCAGGCGGAACAATCGTCGTGATGAGCACTACCTTCCCGCTGTATCCGTATGTCCAGATTTCCCCCGGCTCGATCATTAAATGGGGGACCGGCCATTGGATCGGCCCACTTTTGAAACCGGCGGGAAGCGTCCAGGCAATCTTTGTCGGGAGCCCCGCATCGCCGCTATATGCCCAATACGTGTGCCATCGCGGAGCCATCTGGAGCAGAAGACCAACCTCAAATGGCTCGCCCGGAACCACCGCGGTTTTCGACGCGATCAGCTTGGCGGAAACCAATTGCTCGCCGTCGAGCACCTGCGCCTGCGATGAAACCAGGCCCAGCATCAACGCGGCGGACAGGAGGAATGCCCGGAAGAGATTTCCGAAAACAGGTTTCAGCATGGCTTTCCCTACCACCTCGCCGCCCATTCGGCAAACGCAGGATTAAATCCCCTGCCTTCCCCAAGAAATCCGCCGGATACTCGCCTGCCTCAGCCCGGCTTTAATTTGCGCTCGTAATCAGCATTCAAGAGGTCGAACAGGTTCCCATCGGGGTCTCTCACCGTGACTACCCGACCGCCCCACGGTTGATCGCTGACCTCCCCGTGGAACTTCACTCCCTGGAATTTCAGTTCCAGATACAACGAATCCACATCCTCCACATACAGTTGAAGGCCGGTGTGCGCCCGATGAAAAGGCTTGGTCCACTCGTAGATGTGGATCCCGAATCCGCCACAATCAAAATGCACAAACCTCGAAAAAGCATCCTCCCCCTCCGCAACAACCGGAAGCCCGAGCAAGTCCCGGTAAAAAACCGTCGAGGCTTTAAAATCCGACGCGGGAAGCGCAATAAACGCGGCTTTTTGAATCTTCACTTCGCCAAGAATTCGCGCCAGAAAAAGACGAGGGACAGGGAGACGCCGATTATCCCAACGAGGTTCCGTACCTGCTGCTGGCTGATCTTCTGGGCCATGTGGGAGCCGAGGAAGTATCCGAGCGTGGCACCGAGGGTCATGACGGCGGCCTGCGGCCAGATGACGAGTCCGGCAAAGACGAAATAGCCGGCGGCGACGATATTGATGAGCGAACCGAGCACGGTCTTGATGGCGTTCATCTCGTGGATGTGGTGGAGCCCGAGAAGCCCCATGGTCGCGAGCATCAGGATCCCGATGCCGGCTCCGAAGTATCCCCCGTAAACCGCTACGCCGAATTGCAAGACCAGCGCGGCGGCTGTTCCGGCCGCATGCGGCTTTTTTCCAGCGCTGACCGCCTCGATGCCGGCGAGACTGCGGAAGAGGTTGTTCAGCAGGAAAAGAGCCGTCGCGAAAAGGATCAGAAACGGCACGAGGTGGTCGAAAAACTTTTCGTTTGTCCGGGTGAGGAGCCATGCGCCCAGTAGCCCGCCCGCCACGCTTACGGGCGCGAAGTTTTTCAGCCATGGCTTAACGGCAGAGAGATGGTTCCGGTAGCCGTAGAGGCTGCCCATGATCCCCACGAGGAGAGCCAATGTGCTCGTCGCATTCGCCTGGATCGACGGCATCCCGAAGGCCAGGAGCGTTGGGAATGTGAGGATCGTGCCTCCGCCGGCGACGGCGTTCATCCCGCCCGCCAGACAGGCAACCGCGAATAATGTCAGAATTTCTAAGTAGCCGGGCATGTGCATTTTAGAAAATCAGTCGATGAGGTTGCGGCATTTTCTGCAGTAATCCGTCACATCGTCCGCTTGGAGGATGCCGGAGACGATTACAACCCCACTTGCTCCGGCCTTGAGAACAGCGGACAGGTTTTCGAACTTGATCCCTCCGATGCAGAAAACCGGGAGCCCGGCGCGTGCCTGCACTTCGCGGATATCCCCGAGGCCGACGGGCGCGTAGTCGGGTTTGGTGGGCGTCGAAAACAACGGCCCGAATCCGATGTAGTCAGCCCCCGATTCTCTCGCGGCTGCCGCCTGGTCGGGGTTGTGGGTCGAAAGGCCGATGATCGTACCGGGCCCGACAATTTCCCTCACGCGCCGCACCGGCAGATCGTCTTGCCCGACATGTGCGCCGTCCGCGCCGGTCAGCGGCACGAGATCCGGATGGTCGTTCAGAAGGAGCGGCACTTCGAACTTGCGGCAAACCGGAAGGATTTCCTCCGCGAGAGCGCGGATGGCCGCGGGCGCAAAATTTTTCGCCCGGAGTTGGAGGACTTCGACCCCGCCGTCGAGCATCCGCTGTGCCATCGAAACCGCATCCCAGGCAGAGACGTAGCCGAGGTCGAGGATCCCATACAGGTGGCAATCGGAGAGAGGTTTCACAAATGGGTTCTACCAGAGATCGGAGGCGATGCAAACCGGCGGGCACCGCCTATTTTTTCGATTCCGTGCCCTGGGCGACGTGCATGCCGACGAGCCTCGCGATTTGGACCATAAGGAGCACTTGGCCAATTACCGCGACGAGGACTGAGGCGCTTCGCGCGACCTCAGTCGCAGGCAACACATCTCCGTAGCCCACCGTCGTCAGCGTCACGAAGCTGAAGTAAAGCAGCATGCCGGGGTCCTCCAGCAACAACTTCTGCTGACCGATGTCGTCCGTCGTCCAGTTGCTGACACGGAAACTTCCCGGACAAAAATATTCGATCAGCACGAACAGCAGTCCGGCGAGAATTCCCACGAGCAGATACACGCAGATCGCGCCGCAGAGGATGTCACTCGTGATGATCTTCGCCTTGAAAACCGAGCGCACGACGATCCCGAGCACGTAGCCGAGGAAAAGGATCTGGACGATGAGTTGGATCGGCACAAGCACATGATGTGTCACCACGGCACCAAGCATGAGGACCACGATAACTGCTCCCCCAGCGAACATATGCTGCGCATGGTTTCGCGCCCGCTTCCAGAGGGTGAGCATCGAGGCCCCGATGACGAGGAGGCTCAGCGGCGCGAGGGTTATCATCCCATGGAAGGAGGGAATCCATTTCACGAACAGGGAAGTGCTCGGCGCAATCACCATCATGAGGAACAGGGCCAACAGCAGCACGCCGAACGGGTGCCGGCTCACGGTGATCCAAAATCCCTGCCTCGTCATTCCGGGAATGTGCCATTGATCCGCGGAGATTGGCCAGCACGTTTGTCCAATCCCGTGTTGTCAATCCCGCCGCCGGGAAATACAGATTTCATTCGCCATGCCGAACTTCTCATCGCCAGCAACCGCCCCCGCCGGACTCGAAGGATTTCACTCAAACGACGGACTCCTTTCTCCGGAGGACAGGGAACTTGCCGAAAGCCTGATCGCCGAAAACCAGCAGCACCTCTATTCGGGCTGGGACGAGCCGGGCGTCAACGATGACAAGAAACGGGAATTTCTGAAGGTCTTGCTTTCCGCCCACCGGTCGTATCCGGGCGGCCTGCCGGGCTACATCCTGAACGCCCGCGTGCTTCTGGCCGAGGCGGCCGCCGCAAAAAATCCCTATGACGGATGCACGCCGGAGCAGCCGGACATCGTGGACCTCTCGGGATTCGGTGACGACTATTTCGAAGCCGAGGCCGCCGGGCGGGACGCATTCGCGAAAACGGCTGTCGTCCTTGTTGCCGGAGGGCTCGGGGAACGCCTCGGATACAACGGCATCAAGCTCGACATCCCGGTCGAAGTCACCGAGGACACGACCTATCTCTCCCACTTTGCGGGATTCATTCGCGCGGCTTCCAAAAAGCTCGGATCCCGGATCCCGCTGGTGATCATGACGAGCAAGGACACGAACGAGGGGACGCTCGCGACGCTCGCCGCAAACAAATATTTCGGTCTGGAAGATGGCCAGATCACGGTCCTCCGCCAGGAACTGGTTCCCGCGCTCGCCGACATCGACGGCCACCTCGCGCTCGAAAAAACCTACGGTCTTCTCATGAAGCCTCACGGCCACGGCGACATCCACATGCTCCTTCACACGAGCGGCACGGCGAAGAAACTCGCGGAGGAAGGCGTCCGCTATCTACTCTTCATTCAGGATACCAACGGCCAGGTTTTCAACGCCGCGCTGGCGGCGATCGGGGTCTCGGAGCAGCGGGGTTACGATTTCAATGCCATCGCTGTCAACCGTGTGCCGGGCGAGGCCGTGGGAGGGATCACCACGCTCGTCAAACCCGGCTCCCCCAGCCTCACGATCAACGTCGAATACAACCAGCTCGATCCGCTTCTGCGGGCCACCGTAAGCCCGGAGGGGGATGTGCCGAACGAGCTGGGATTTTCCCGTTTCCCGGGAAACATCAACCTGCTTGTCATCCGCATGGAGCCGTATCTACGTGTGCTGGAATCCTCGCGCGGAATCATCGCGGAATTCGTGAATCCCAAGTTCGACGATGCCGCCCGCACCCGGTTCAAAAAGCCCGCCCGGCTCGAAACGATGATGCAGGATCTTCCCAAGCTTTTCACATCTGGAGAAAAAGTCGGCGTGACGATTTTCGACCGGGCCTGGTGTTTCAGCGCGTGCAAAAACAATCTTGTCGAGGCCGCGCTGAAGGCCGCGCAGAACGGCCCGCCGGAAAGCGCGTCGAGCGCCGAGAATGACTTTTACCTCGCCGGCCGCATGAAGCTCCGCTCGGCGGGAATGGCGGTGGCCGCCGCACCCTCGGTTTCGATCCGCGGAATCCCTTTCACTCCCGGGCCGCGGGTGATTCTCAGGCCGTCGTTCGCGTTGACGCTCGCCGAGGTCAGGGATCGCGTGAAAGGAGGAACGATCTCCGGAGCCAGCACGCTGGTTCTAGATGGCGACATCCGGCTCGAAAATGTCACCGTCCCGGATGGTGCCGCGCTGGTTGTCGCCGTTGTTCCAGGGGCATCCGTGAGCGTCAAAAACCTGACTGTTTCCCCGGGACCAACGTATCTCCTCGAGGAACTCAGCGACGAGGAAATCGCATCAGGCGAAACCCCCGAATACCTGCGGATCCGCGGATACCGGATCGTCAACCAAGGGGTGAAGAAGTTCACTATTTCGGAAGAAGGCCGCTGGGAAATCGACAGTTCGGGATTGCGCAGGCTGTAGCGGTGGTCTGTGACCATCGCATTTTTGCCCGGCCATGCGACGCTCATAGAGCACCGCTACAGCTCGACCACGGGCAAGGCCGCACTACTTCCGGTAGAAATCTTCAATCGCCGCAGCGACCGCTTCGATTTCTTCCGGATGGAGTTCGGGAAAAATCGGGAGGGCCAAAGATTCACGCGAAGCGGTTTCTGACACCGGAAAGTCTCCGGGTTGGTATCCCAAATAAGCGAAGCATTCCTGGAGGTGGAGCGGGACCGGGTAGTAAATCGCACATCCGATTCCGGCCGACTGGAGATGGGCCATGAGGGCATCGCGGTCGCGGGCACGGATCACGTATTGGTGGTAGATGTGGCTGTTCTCCAAATCCGGCGACGGCCGCACAGGCGGAGTGAGAAATTCCCCGAGCCCCTTCGATTCGAAAGCTTCGCGATACAGAGCCGCGTTGCGCCGCCGGCCGGCATTCCAAGCCGCAAGATGCGGGAGTTTGGCCTGGAGGACCGCGGCCTGGAGCGCATCGAGGCGGAAGTTGCCGCCCACCTCGTGGTGGAAATACCGCTGCTCCATTCCATGGTTGCGCATCAGGCGGAGGCGCGCGGCCAAATCCTCATTGCGGCAAACCGCCATCCCCCCGTCACCCGCGCCACCCAGGTTTTTTGTCGGGAAGAAACTGAAGTAGGAGGCCTCCGCGATTGCGCCCGCTTTGACAGTTCCCGATGTGCCGCAGTATTCCGCTCCGACCGCCTGGGCCGCGTCTTCAATCACCGCCAAGCCGTATCGCCGGGCGATGTCAAGGATCTCGTCCATCTTGCAGCAGGCTCCAAAAAGGTGGATGGGAATGATGGCCCGGACCTTGTTCCCCCGCGGCGTGACGAGGCCGCCATCGGAATCCGCTTTGCAGCGTCTCGCCAGGAACTCCTCCAGCTTCGAGGGATCAAGGTTGAGCGTGTTCTGCTCGACATCTACAAAAACCGGCTCGGCCCCGGTCCGGTGGATACACCCGGCGGTTGCGAAAAACGTGTAGGGTGTCGTGATGACCGCGTCGCCTCTGCCGATCCGGAGCGCCATGAGGATCGCAAGCTGGGCATCGGTGCCGGACGACATTCCGACCGCATGTCCGCCGCCGACCAGATCCCGGAATTCCAACTCAAACTCCTGAACCGCCGGGCCGAGGATAAACTGCTGCGAATCGAACAGGCGCGCCACGCGGGCGGCAATATCCTCTTTCACCAGCGCATGCTGGCGGGTCAAATCAAGCAAGGGAACGCGCACGGCGCGTTATTTCACGACGCCGAATTCGGCGCGGCGGTTTTTGGCCCAGGCGGCATCTCCGCTTCCCGAATCCGCCGGCATTTCTTTGCCGAAGCTCACGGTCTGGATTTTTCCGGCCGGCACGCCGTCATTGATCAGGGCCTGCCGGACCGCTTGCGCGCGGCGCTCGCCGAGCCCGCGGTTGTATTCATCCGTGCCCCGGTCATCCGTGAACCCTGCGACGATCAGGTTGCCCGGCGAAGCTTTCATCGCGGCGGCCACCTGCTGGACTTTCGGCTGCTCGGCTCCTGAGACCTGGTAGCTGTCGTAGGCGAATTGCACGGGCGTGAATTTTCCGCGCGTGACATTCCCTCCGAAGAAGTTCGCCCCTTCGACGCGGTCGCCCAGCGGAGTTCCATTGACGTAATCGCCGTCCACCCCGGCGTATTGGTCGCCCTTCTTTTTGTTGCAGGAAGAGAGGCTGAGGCCCAGGGCCACGACAAGCGCAACGTGAAGCGGAAATTTGCTCATGAAGATGGAATGCCGGATATCCGGAAGAAAATCAAGATTCTCTTGTTCTTGATTCACCGCGACCAGGTGGGCTCGCTGACTTTTCCGAGTCCGCTGACGATCGGGGTGGGACGGCCCTTGACGGTATCCAGCAGGGTGAGCGTGGAGCCGTTGCTGTAGATGATGTGGCGGGAGTCGGCACCCCAGACCGGGTCCTCGCCCTCGGCCACAATCCGGACCGCTCCCGATGCCAGATCGAGAATGGCAACCGAAAACCCGCCCTGCCGGACGGTGAACGCAATTTTTTTACCGTCCGGCGACCAGCATGGCTCGGTGGAATATCCGTAACCGGTCGGGATGAACCGTCCGCTGCCGCCTCCGGAGCCAATACGGAAGAGTTGCGGGCCGCCGCGCTCGTCGGACGAATAGACGATCTCGGCGCCGTTTGGCGACCACGAGGGCGAAGACTCGACTGCGGACGTGTGCGTGAGGCGGTGGGCTCCGACCCCGTTGGCTCCGATGGTATAGAGCTCGGGGTTCCCGTCCTTGCTGATCGTGCAGGCGATCCTCCCGCCGTCCGGCGAGAAGGCGGCGCCGGAATTGGTGCCAGGGAATTTGATGACGCGGGTCCTGGCACCGGAGTTCAGGTCGATGACGTAGATGTCCGCGTATCCGCTCTGGTAGCCGGTGTAGGCGAGCTTCGAGCCGTCGTGGGAAAGCGCGGGCGCGACGCTGATGCCTCCGTCGCTGGTGATCTGTTTCACGTTCGCGCCGTCATAGTCGGCGGTGTAGATCTCCTTGCGTCCTGTGCGCGAGGAGGAAAACGCGATTTTTGACGAGGCGATCCCTTTATTGCCGGTGACCGTCTCGACGATGTCGTCGGAAAACTTGTGTGCGGCGGAGCGCGTGCTCCCGCTGTAGGACTTTCTCAGAACGACGCTGCCCGAGTGGTCGGTCACCGTTCCTTGAAGCGAGCCATCGCCGGCTGTGGCCCCCACGGAAAAGCTGGCCCGTTCCGGCGGGGACAGCAGGAAAAGGCTGGAGAGTTCGAGGTCGTTCTGGACCGCTTTCGTCGCCGCCGCGCCCTCGGAGCCTCCGAACGGTTTGATCGCGATGCTGGTCGAATCGCCTTTTTTTACCGTGATCGTTGCTTCCTCGGCTACGAGCACCATCGGAAGAAGAATGGCGGCTGTTGATAAAATCCGGAGAAATTTCATACCCCACTGCTTCGCAAACCGGCGGGCGTTTGACAAGTCAGGAAGAAAACCGTTTGCCGAGCGGGAATGTCCCGAGGCTCGTCAGCGAGCGGGCGGTTTTTCCGGCACGCTCCAAGGCCCGGCCTACTGCAGGCATCCCCGGTCCGCCCTCGATCTCGACGTAGAAGACATACGTCTGCGGCTGGCCTGGCACGGGGCGGGAAACGATTCGGGTGAGGCTGACTTTCTCGCGGGCGAACGGTCCCAGGAATCGGTGAAGGCTCCCGCATTCGTTCCGCAATGCCGCCACCAGCGCGGTGCGGTCGGAGACGGTTTTTGCTGAGGCTTTGCGCGAGATGGTGAAAAAGTTCGTAACGTTCACTGATTCGCCGCCCGACGGTAGTTCGAGCACGTCCAGCCCGTAAAGCTCCGCCGTTCCAGGAGAGGCCAGGGCTGCGGCGTTCTTGCTTTCAGCCGCGCGCTTCGCGGCGATCGCAGTGCTGGAAACCGGCACCAGGCGCGCGCCGGGATGGTTCTGTTTCAGCCAGGCGCTGTGGTGCTTGATCTGCACGAAGTGGGAATACACCGTGCTCACTTTTTTCCCGGAGCGCCCGAGCAGCGCGATCCTGATGTCGAGCGACAACTCCTCGCGGATCGAAATTTTCCCCGCGTGCCGAATTAAAAGATCCACCGTGTCGTAAACCGTTCCACCCGAAGAATTCTCCACCGGGATCAGGCCCAGGGTGGCTTCGCCCGCAAACACACGCTCAAAGATGCCGTCGATCGAACTGCAGTCGAGATACTCCGCACCCTCACCGAACCGCTGCCGCGCGAGAATTGCTGAAAATGTCCCCTCCGGTCCGAGAAAGGCGATGGATTTCATGGCTCGTTGACAAAACTTTGGTGCGGCCGCATCAAAGTTTTGTTGGTTGGAAGAGTTCGTGGGCGAGCACGCTGAGGCAGTAGATCGCGGCGGTTTCGGTGCGAAGGATGATCGGGCCGAGGGTGACGGGGAGGCATCCGTTGCTTTTTGCGAGGGACAGCTCCGCCGGCGTGAAATCCCCCTCGGGGCCGACCAGCACGGTGGCGCTGCGCGGGAGGCGGGAATGGTTCGAGACGAAATCCGCGAGGATCGATTTGAGCGGCCGGGAATCGGGCTGGAGCGAGGCGATCAGCATGAGTTCGCTGCGTTCTGCCCGCTCGAAAAATTCCTTGGGAGGCGATGGTTTCGCGACCTCCGGGAGGTGGTTCTGGCCGCACTGCTTGCAAGCTTCGAGGGCGACTTCCTGCCATTTGCCGCGCTTCTTCTCCAACTCCGCCACATCGAGCTGGACGACGGTCCGGTCCGACAGAATCGGTGCGATCATCGAAGCGCCGAGCTCCACCGCCTTCTGCACGATGAGGTCCATGTTTTTCCCCTTCGGGATTGCTTGGGCGAGCGTGATCGAGCAGGGAGGGCGCGGGGTCTTGGTGGCGGTGGAAATCTTCACGACCACGGCTTTGGGGTTAGCCTCGAGGATGACCGCCGCGGCCTCGCGCCCGGATCCGTCGAACACGGTGATCCGTTCGTTGGCCTCCAATCTCAAAACATTGATACAGTGGTGGGACTCGTCGGGAGGGAGCGTGGAGGATTCCCAATTCTCAGCGGGCAGGTGGAAGCGGTGCATATTTCTTAATATATTCGCGCAGGGCAATCTGCCAAGGACGGGGAACGATGTCGGTGACGCGGGTCAATTTCTTTGTCGAGAGAATGGTATGGGCAGGACGGAGGGCTTTGAAAGCCTTCATATCCGCGAGACGCATCGGGGCGACTTCGGTCGTCGCGAGCGTCAGTCCGGCCTCGGCGGCGCATTTCAGGGCGTGTTCCCCGTAATCCCTCCACGAACACCCTCCGCTGTTGCAGGCATGGAAAAGGCCTCCTGGCAGGGACGGATCGAAAAACGGTTCGAGCCATTTGGAAACATCGCAGGCACTGGTCGGGGAGGAGAATTTGTCCGCGATTGCCTCGACGTGCGGGTTGGTGCGTGCGCGGTCGAGGATCATGTCCGGGAAGCCAGGCTTGTCCGGCCCGAAGACCCAGGACACGCGGACGACAAGGTGGGACGGGCCGTCGGCAAGGACCGCCTGCTCCCCTTCGAACTTGGTCTGACCATACCAACCGAGCGGGTTGGGCGCGTCGTCCTCAGTGTAAGGTGCGGAGTTCCGTCCGTCGAAAACATAATCGGTGCTGAAGTGGATGAACCGCGCCCCCCTGTCCCGGGCCGCCGCAGCCATCGCGGCAGGGGCAAGCGAGTTGACCACCCGGGCCTCTTCCCGCCGCGACTCGCACTCGTCCACATTAGTCAGGCCCGTGCCGTTGACGAGCACATCGAACTCGCGGGACGCCAGCAGGCGCCCGAGCGCGGGAATGTCTGCGACATCGAGCTCTGGGCGTGCGAGGCTGGCGGTCTCGTGGGCGAAGCTCCACTCCCTGACAAGGGCTGCAGCGAGGCGGCCGCGTCCGCCCAGGATCAGGATCTTCATGGGAAGCCCAAATGATGCCCGGCGCGCCGGGCGCGTCGATATATTTTTGCCAATGCGCCGGGATCGCCGCGGAACCCGGCTTTGATTCCGATGAGAGAAGAAATGGTCGCTCGGTCATGCTTCCAGCACCCCCCAGCTCGCACGATTGTGCAAAAATCCTGTTGTCTATGCCGAGCGTCACAGGTATGTGTCGGGGCTCCCCAGTCCCTGAGTCCGGCCAACCAATTCCCATGAGTAACAAAGGAAAAATCGTTCAAATCATCGGCGCCGTTGTGGATGTCGAGTTCAACCCGTCCCAAGGTTCCCTGCCCAAGATCTACGATGCGCTGGAAATCACATTCGAAGCCGCCGGTCATTCCAACCGCCTGACGCTCGAAGTCCAGCAGCACCTCGGAGAGAACTGGGTGCGCACGATTGCTATGAGTTCGACAGAGGGGCTTTCCCGCGGCATGGAAGTCTTAAATACCGGAGCCCCGATTTCGGTTCCCGTGGGCGAGGGAGTTCTAGGCCGGATTTTCAACGTCACCGGGGATCCCACCGACGAGCGCGGACCGGTGAAGTTCGAGAAAAAATATCCGATCCATCGCAAGGCTCCGCCCCTCATCGAGCAGGATACAAAAGCCAAAATCCTTGAGACAGGAATCAAAGTCATCGATCTCATCTGCCCGTTCACGAAGGGCGGAAAAGTCGGCGCGTTCGGCGGCGCTGGCGTCGGGAAGACCGTCGTCATCATGGAGCTCATCAACAACATCGCGAAGGGCCACGGCGGATACTCCGTGTTTGCCGGCGTGGGTGAGCGCACCCGTGAGGGAAACGATCTCTATGCCGAGATGAGCGAGTCGGGCGTCATCAACCAGGAAGATCTCACAAAATCCAAAGTCGCGCTGGTTTACGGCCAGATGAACGAGCCTCCCGGTGCCCGTCTGCGCGTGGCTCTCAGCGCGCTCTCGATGGCGGAGTATTTCCGCGATGAAAAGAATCAGGACGTCCTGCTCTTCATCGACAACATCTTCCGGTTTTCCCAGGCCGGCTCTGAGGTGTCCGCGCTACTCGGCCGCACGCCGAGCGCCGTCGGATACCAGCCGACCCTCGCCGCGGAAATGGGCGACCTCCAAGAGCGGATCACCTCGACGACCAAGGGCTCGATCACATCGTTCCAGGCAGTTTATGTGCCGGCGGACGATCTCACCGACCCGGCACCGGCGAACACGTTCGCGCACCTCGATTCCACGATCGTGCTCGAGCGCTCGATCGCGGAACTCGGCATCTATCCGGCGGTGGATCCGCTCGCCTCGACATCCAAAGCGCTGTCTGCGGAAATCATCGGCGAGGAGCATTACAAGGTGGCCCGGGGTGTGCAGAACGTGCTCCAGCGCTACAAGGACCTCCAGGACATCATCGCCATCCTGGGCATGGACGAGCTTTCTCCGGACGACAAACTGACGGTCTATCGCGCCCGCAAAATCCAGCGCTTCCTTTCGCAGCCGTTCCATGTGGCCGAAATCTTTACGGGAACAAAAGGCCAGTATGTTCCGATCAGCGAAACGATCCGAGGGTTCCAGGAGATCCTCGACGGAAAACACGACGATGTGCCCGAGGGGAATTTCTATATGAAGGGCAGCATCGACATGGTCAAAGAGGCTTAAGTGTTAAGGTTAAAATATTAAGCGCGGACTCTTCATTCCTTAAACCCTAAGCCTAAAAACTTAATACTCGTTGCCATGCTTCACCTGGAAATTGTCACTCCCGAGCAGAAGATCTACTCCGACGATGTGGACTCGGTGGTGATTCCCGGCGTGGAGGGCGAGTTGGGCGTGCTCCCGGAGCACGTGCCATTGATGACCCAGCTCCTGCCGGGAGAACTCCGGGTGCTCAAGGGGGGCGAGGAACTGCGCCTGGCGGTGGGGGAAGGGTTCGTCGAGATCGGCCCCGACAAGGTGGCTGTGCTCACCGACATGGCGGTCAAAGAAAGCGAGATCGACGAGGCCTCCGCGGAAGAGGCTGTCAAGCGTGCCGAACAGGCGATGAGGGAACACAAGATGGACGACGAGGAATACGCGACCGTCAAAGCCTCGCTCCAGAAATCTCTCGCCCAGATCCGCGTCAAGCGCCGCCGAAGTTAGGAAGTGTCTTATAAGACCCCCTTGTGCCAAGGGCCTGTGGAAAGCCGACAGGCGGTTGGTACAACCGCCGCTACACCCCAGCGCCCGGTTTTCCCAGATGCGAAGCCAGCTCGCTTTGGTCGGCGGCGATTTCCTGCCGGGTGGCGAGGGTTTTGATTTTGACGGCCGGCCATTCGGTGCCCACCACAATCGCGTGCCGCGCGCCCAGGCTCTCCGCATCCTGGAACTGGCGTCCGACTTTGGTTGGCTTGAGAGAGAAGTCCGTTCTCCATCCGAGGTCCCGTGCGGCCTGCACGATCTGCAGGGCATTCGCGCGTCGGGCCTCGTCGGCCACCACCACAAAAACCTCGCAGGCCGGAGCGGTGGAGGCTCGGCGAGTTTCGGCGGCGGCGGGAGTCTCGTCGATGAGAAGTCCGAGCACGACATCGCCCATGCCGAATCCGATGGCCGGGAGGTCCGAGGCCCCGTCGCTCAGGCTCTGGATGAGAGAATCGTAGCGCCCTCCGCCAGCGAGCGCGCGGAGGTTTTTCGAACGGTCGAAAATCTCAAAAACCACGCCGGTGTAGTAAGCCAGCCCGCGGACAATCGACAAGTCCGCTTCCACAAAATCCCGCATGCCGCGCGCGTCCAGGGCCGCGAGGACCGGCGCAAATGACGCCGGGCTTCCCTCCGCGATAAACCCGCGCAGGTCGGCCACCGTGAGCCCCGTGCCCGCGAGCTTCTCGTCGAGTTTTTCCGCGGGCTCCCGCTCGATTTTATCAGCACAGGCGAGAACCGCCGCTGATTGCGCCGCGTCGCACCCGCGCGCGGCGAGAAAATCCATCCACGCCCGCCGGTCGCTGAGCCTCACGACGAAATGTTCTTTGCCGAACCCGAACCCCCGCATCAGATCCACCGCCAATGCCACGATCTCCGCATCCGCCTCGGGCGAGCTTTCCCCGATTATGTCGGCGTTGAATTGCAGGAACTCGCGCAGCCGGCCTTTCTGCTGCCGCTCGTGGCGGAAGAAGTTCGAGACGCAGAACCATTTCATCGGCTTCCGGAAATGCTTCTCCTTTGCGGCAACCATCCGCGCGAGCGTTGGCGTCATCTCCGGGCGCAGTGCCACCCCGCGATCCCCCCGGTCCCGGAACGAATAGAGCTGCTCCAGGATTTCGGCACCCTCCTCGTTTTTTTTGGTGTAAAGATCGAGGCTCTCGAGCGTCGGGCCGTCGTATTCTACGAAACCGTAACGCCGCGCCACCGCGCGCCATGCCTCGACGACATAGTTCCTGCGCTCACAATCCTCGGGATAAAAATCCCGGAATCCAGGTAGCGCGGGCATCAGGAAACCTCCTCAAATTTCAGCATGCGCCGAGTTTGCCCGCTTCTTGATTCCGTGAAAAGCATTTCTCCGCCGACGTCAGGGCCGTGTAGCCAGATGCGCGGCGAGCGCGGATTTGTCGGGGAAATGCCGCAGGGAACCGTCGGGGGCCAGGAGGCCGAATCCGGGGCCGTAGGCTGCGCCGTTCACGACGCAGGCGTCGGTGCGCGTCTCGCGGATCTGCGCGGTGGCACGGGCGATCGCCTGGTCGCGCGTGCCATCGAGTTCGAATTTCCAGCCGATGATCCGCGCGTCAGGGAACCATCCCCGGATCTTCGGAAGAATTTTTTCCGCCGGCTTAAGCGTGAGCCGGATCGAGCCGGCACGGCTGCTGAGTTTTGCGGCGCCTCCGGCGCCCTCGATGCTTTCCAGGACAAAATCGCAGAGCGCGGCGGCGTGGAGGATGAGTGAGGGAGGGCGTTCGAGCGAACTCAGTCCCGCAGCGAGGGATCGGTTGGTGGAGAAGGATTTTACTTCCACGCCTGCCGGGGAAGGATATGTCGAGGTTTCGCTCCGGAAGCAAATGACATCCCATCCGGCACGCCGGAAGGAATCCGCGAGAACGGTCCCGATTTCTCCCGTCGAGAAATTGGTGATCCGCCGGACATTGTCGAGAGGCTCGCAGGCCGGGCCGCACGTGATGCAGGCTAAGGGAGGCATGGTGTTCAGTTTTCAGTGCTCGGTGTTCAGGAAAACACGGAACGCGCGGCAGTCTGTCACCGAAAATCGAAAACTGAAAACTGAAAACTTGCCTCAGTGCCGGAAGTGCCGGGTGGCGGTGAAGACCATAGCGACTTCGTTTTCGTCGGCGGCTTTAATGACCTCGGCATCCTTGACCGATCCTCCGGGCTGGATCGCGGCGGTGGCGCCAGCCTGTGCGGCGGCGATGAGGCCGTCGGGGAAAGGAAAAAACGCATCGCTGCAAACGGCGCTGCCCTTGAGCGAAAGCCCGGCTTCCTGGGCTTTCCAGACGGCGATGCGGGAGGAGTCGACCCGCGACATCTGGCCGGCCCCGATGCCGAGCGTGCGGTCCTTGGCGGCATAGACGATGGCGTTCGACTTCACGTGCTTGACGACCTTCCACCCGAACTCCATGGCTTCGATCTCGGCTTTTGTCGGTGGCCGCGAGGTCACGACCTTGTGTTCGAGATCGGGGATGTCGGCCGAATCGGAGTCTTGGACAAGAATCCCGCCGATCACGCTGCGGACGTCGCGGGTGTTCTGCGACAGCGGTTTCAAAATCCGCATCAAGCGCAGGTTTTTTTTCTTTTGGAGGAGCGAGCGGGCGTCGGATTCGAATTCCGGCGCGATGATCACCTCGCTGAAGATTTCCGAAATCGCCTTGGCGAGCGCGAGCGTGATCGGGAGGTTGCAGATGATGATGCCGCCAAACGGGGCCTGCTTGTCGGTGGCAAACGCTTTTTCCCAGGCCTCGCGCAGGTCCGCATCGGTGCCGACCCCGCACGGGTTCGTGTGCTTGAGAATCGCGACCGTCGGCTTGGTGAATTCCTCGATGAGGTTCCGGGCGGCGCTGATGTCGAGGATGTTGTTGTAGGAAAGTTCCTTGCCGTGGAGCTTCTCGAAATAGTCACTGAAACTGCCGTAGAGTTCGGCCTTCTGGTGGGGATTCTCGCCGTAGCGCAGGCGCATCTCGAGCGGCAGGTCGAGGCGGAAGCTCGCGCACGTCTCCTGCTCCTGGTTGAGGAAGTCGGCGATCGCGGCATCGTAGGCAGAGGTGGTGGCGAACGCCTTGATGGCGAGCCGCTCGCGGAGCTTGCGGCTCGTCCCTCCGCCCTCCTCGCGCAGGTCCTCGATCACCGCCGCATAGTCCGCCGGATCGGTCACCACGCAGACGGACTGGTAATTTTTTGAAGCGCTGCGGATCATCGAAGGGCCGCCGATGTCGATCTGCTCGATCGCCTCGCCGAGGGTGACACCCTCCTTGGCGACTGTGGCCTCGAACGGGTAGAGGTTCACCACCACCATGTCGATCGGCTTGATCCCGTGAGCCTTCGCCTGCTCCTCGTGCTCCTCGTTCCCCCGCAGATAGAGCAGCCCGCCGTGGATTTTCGGATGCAGGGTCTTCACCCGGCCTTCGAGGATTTCCGGGGATCCGGTGAATTTCGAAACCTCGACGGTCGCGATGCCAGCCGCCTGCAGCGCCTTGGCTGTTCCGCCAGTCGAAAGAATCTCGACCCCGTGGGCGGCCAGCTCTTTCGCCAGTTCGAGAATGCCGGTTTTGTCGGAAACGGAGATCAGCGCACGTTGGATTTTCATTTCAAGAGACCAATGGTTTTACGAGGTCGGGCGCGGGATTTCAATCCCCATCATGGTTTTACAGCCGGCCTTCGTCGGCGTCGATGTATTCGAACATCGTCCGGATGTCGTCGCGGGACTCGAAGCCGCTCTCTTTTTTCCGACGGGCGAGGATCTCGGCCACCTCGTCGTTCCATCCGCGCTTGCTCATGAAGGCGTTCCAGACTTCGATCTCGTTTTCGGTCGGTCGCTTGCCGTTTTCGAAGCACCATTCGAGCGCCTGCAGGTCGTCCAGGCCTTCGAGGACCTTCCCGCGCAGCGCCTCGTATTTGACTCCGAGAAAATCCACGCAGCGCTCGTCGAACCCCTTGCCGAGGTTCGCGTGCAGGTCCGCGTGCAACTCGCCGGCGGCCATGAGGCGGATCTTCTCGGCCATGCGGCCGAAGTAAACGATGCCGCCAACTTTTTCTGAAGGTGATTTCGGGTATTTCATAGGTGACCAATGATGCCTTCAAATCCGTCGCGCGCGCAAGGGAGTTCTCAGCCCGACCGGCTTCGCTTGGGCTTCTCGTAAGCCCCACCCTTGTGTGCTGGTGTCGCTGTGGTCATCAGTTCGGCAAGCGTCATCGCCACGGGCTCGCCTTGCTTTGTCGGATCAGCCAGTTGGGGACGCAAACGGCACAGCTTATCCATATCCCAGATCCACAGCGAAAATGATGTGGCTAGCCCCACTCGAAAGACCGCGTAAAGACTGTGTGCCGCGGAAGGGTAGCCGGTGTCCGCCAGTTGCTTTTTTGTCCAGATTTCCACGCCGTTTCCTTTCACCTTCAGCAGTCCGGGTTTAGGCCCGCCCTCATCCAAAAGCGCGATCAGCCGCGCGTCGGCAAACTTGGGTTCGATGTTGGGCAGCGACCCGCGCACGTCCGCTCCAGCCCGGAAATTGTAGAGCCCTTCCCGTTCGATCCATTCCAGATGCTCGGGTCCCTTGCACCACCCGATGAGCACCGTCACATCGTGCGCGGACAGCGGGTGATCCGCATCTTCGGCAAACAGGTCTTCCATGGCGATGCCGAGTTCCGGTTTGAGGCTCGCCATCTCGTTCACCCAGGTGGCCTGCGTCTTTGCCACACGCGACAGGCCGTGACGGCGGTGTTCGAGATACGAGGCGCGGTTGCTGAGTTGGTCCAGCACCCCGTCGAGAAACGTGTCGAGAAACTCCATGCCAGCCGCATCCCCGTTTGCGAGCGGACGAACCGCGAACGCCCCCAGACCGGGCAGCAGCTCGTGAAATCCCTCCCACCGCCGGTTGTCGGTCTTCTCGTTGGTGATGACCCCGGGGTAGAGGACATACGCCCCCTCGGATCGCCGGATCGCGTCGCGGTATGCGTGCATTTTGAGCAGATCGGCCCGCTTGTAGTTTCCATCCCGCTGTTCCCGTTTCTCGGCCTCGAGGTCGGCGTCGTCATCTCCGCTTTCACCAAATCCCTCACGGCCGAACAACCGATCCACGCTGTGAACCTTGTATTTTGCGTCGAAGTGGATATGCACCGCCAACTCCCGCTGTTCGGCCTCCGCCACGGTCAGATCCCCCGGCCAGAACGTCATCGTGTAGTCGGGCCGGAGGAGGCGGGTCCACGATCCGGCCTTCGCGTGATCGTCGCTGTGCCCGAAGCTCCTGTTGTAGTGGAACTCCCCGTTCAGACGGCGGATCCCCTTGTGCAGCTTCCCGGCAAAGCATGCATGTCTGCCCTGCCTGAGCGTGATCGAGAGATCCTTCTCGTTGACGAGTTTCTGCTTGTCTGGAACGCCGACATCAAACTTTTTGCAGAAGAGGTTGAGGAGCTGGAAAAACAACCACGCTTCGTAGAGCGCGGGCATGTCCCTTTTCCCGGCGTGGAACTCCGTCCCCTGCCCACCCAGCACCTCGGGGGCTCCCTCCCACTTCACGCGGGAGGACAACTTGAAGTGCAGCCACGTCTGCAGCACCTCGCGATAACCGGCCTTCCGCTGGAGCACGGGGCTTCCCAATGGCAGCATGCGCGGCTCGCCCAGGGAACGAAAAAATCCCGCCGACAGCCGCTGCGCAACCAGCCCCCGGAGGTAGCGGATGTCCCGCAGCACCGCTTCGTAGCCGTTGCCGGCTTCCACCAGGGTTTCCTCCGCATGGTCCAAGAAGGCGGAAAAGTCGCGGAGCGCGTGCTTCACGAAGCGGTTCTCCGCCGTATCAACCGTCCGGCGGCGGCTTGATGCCGAGATCGTGGCGGGCAGGCTGGGAGACTCGATTCCGGCGGCCCGCATCGTCGCATAAAGGGCCATTTCTTCCGGCAGGTTCACCCGCGCTCCGCCAGAGTTCAGTTGCGCGTGAAAATGCCGGGTGACCCGCGCGGTCTGATGGACCGGGCGGCTCGTCATCTCGTTTTCCAGCCGCTCGTGAGGTTGCCGTTGCACCTGTTCCAGCGCGTTCCAGAAGCCGTCCCCCGCCAGGGTTTCCCGCAGAAATTCCACCTGCTGCTGGAGCGCGGGAGGTTCGTCGGACCATTCGGAAACCAGCGGCACCTCCGTGGCGGCTCCCAGCTCGTAGAGGTAGTCCCGCATCTCGCGCGACAGCCCGCAGATCATCCCACGGTATTCCTCTCGGTAGTTCAGTTTCACGGACTGGATTTCCGCAGATCCGGTGGCCACACGCATTCCCTCGGAATCAAGAATCCGCAAAGTCAGGTGCCCAGCCGAACTCCGGGTCTCCAGCCAGTTGGCATTTTTGTATTTCGAAACGAGCGGGCTCTTTTCCAAATGCCAGCCATCCGCTGGCTTCCCGTCCGGCGTCTTGATCCAGTAGAGATAGCGGCATCCCTCGCGCAACTGGACGGGAGCAATCCCCTCCCGTGCTGCCTCATCGGGCTCGGTGACAACCAGAGGCGGCGGCATGTCGCCGGTGTCCGCCAGCTCGTCGTCTTTGACCAGCGCTTCAATCAGCACAAGTGCCGCCAGATCGCCGTGCGAATCATAGCATTCGATCATGGCGATGTTTGGCTCGGTCGGCATATGCCGGTCTAACTTTCCGCGAAACTGGTGAATCCGTTCGCCTTGACCGCCCGCCACATCCGCTCGATTTTTTCAGAACTCAGCGGATACGGCGCAGCCTTGGGGTCACCTCCGAATTTCTTCTCCAGAATGCCGCTCGGCGAGTCATCGGAGGACTTCGAGGCACCCTTCGCAATCGCCTCCTTAGCTCGCGCTTCGACCTGCACCGTCCGCTTTGCCTTGTCCTCGTCCCACTCCCGGCTTTCCGAACACAAGTGGGCGAGCGCCCATAGAAGCCCACGCAGTTTGGATTCCGACCCGTGCAGCTTCGGAAGAAACTTCTGCGCCACCACACAATCGAATGCGCCTGGGAACCACGGATTGCCATCAACTGGCAGGTTCCCAAGAAGTTTGAAAAAGTGGAGGAACCGCGCTGTTTCGTAAGCTGTGCGGTAGCCGAATTCCGCCCCGTGCGCTTGAAGAACCTTGAAGAACAGCAGCATCTCGGCATCGTAAGCCGCCTTCACCTCAGCGGGAACGGTCACAGAACTCTGGACCGCTTCCACGAAGGGTTTACTAAACCCCGCCTCGTGCCCCTTGCCGTCCAGCTTGGACAATTCCGGTTTGGCGGGATTGTCGAGGAAATCGTCCATTTCAGCCGCTTCCATCCGGAATTCAATGACGTTTGCGCGATCCAGCACCTTCGGGGAAAACATGTAGGTCGTCTCGTCCACGTTTACCGTGCCGATGATGAACAGGTTCTTTGGCAACTTGAGTTTAGGTTCGAGCCCGCGTGTGTTTTCAGGAATGTCATCAGCTCCTTTCTTGTCGCAGTAGAGTGTGATTGCCTCGTCAGATTCAATCATCGACAGCAAATCGGCAAAGTAGCGCTCGACGTGGGATAGGTTCATCTCGTCGAGAATCAGGAAGTGAGGAGTTTTGGGCTTCGTGCTTGCATGGAGGATCAGTTCAAGCGCGGGCTTGGAAATGTATTCTCCCTTGTCCAATCCATTGGGGTAACCCAAAACATTCTCGCTGCCGGTCCAATCAGCACCCACAGGCACAACTTCGTAGCACTCGGCGGATTCCGACATCCACCGTGCAAACGCCTGTGCCAGTTTGGTTTTCCCCGAGCCAGCCAAGCCAGTCACAATCAGAAACCTTTTTGAAAGAAGGCTTGCTGCACTGCGATGTATAAGAGCAGGTGGTTGGCGGAGTCCACAGTCACAAAAATCAGAAGCGCATCGTGCGAGTAAGTTGATGAAATCAAACGTGAAGTGTTCTTCAATTACGTAACTGGTGGCGCGTGAGAGCTTTTGTGGCAGGTCAACGTCACGCTCCTGAACAAATTCAGACCATTCGCCGCTGCTCCATATTAGGGGATGATCTAGGATAAAACGTATCCGCTCTTGCAGCACTGGATCCAGGTTTGTCGAGATGGCAATTCCAACCATTCGACCTCCACTGAGTGCGTATTCGAAAAGCCCCGTCTGTTGGAAAGCTTTGTTGAAAACAGTATTAAGGTTGTCCCTTGGGACTTTATACTCATCCTCCAGGTCACCTAGTAGCCCGCGAAGTGTGGCCGTATCTCCATTATTGCTTTTCCGGTTTTTGAGCAACTCGGCAAAAAGATCGGCGGGCTCACCAGTCCATGCGCTGTCGACATCCAATAGCACACACAGTTCGCTGTAAGATATGAATCGAGTTTCCTGCGGCAGCGCATACATGTGCCACAACAGGCCGAGCATTGTGCGGAAAAAACCAAAAGAACATCCCAAATGCTTTGCGACGGCATTAACTTCCGCGCTGGTTCCGTTTGGTACAACGTAGAGCCACAGTGAACGAGTTATTAACCAGCGCCAAGCGTCTTCCGCGTTTTCAGAGTATAGTCGCTTGAAATCTTCTCCGATTTTTGTAACATGACCACGGGCGTCCGGTTAACTGAAAGATCGGCTTTTGAAAGTTTCATAGAATGAGCGCTTTGCGAATGAAAATGGATGTGACGCATTTGAATTCGGTCCATGCTTTTTGGCATGAATTCCGGCCGATTT